>Ga0068855_100006239_pt1 | contig 14531 bp, 13 predicted proteins | sample KBSCornC52_FD_66592 | JGI IMG/M metagenome (GOLD analysis project Ga0068855, IMG submission 66592) | Corn rhizosphere microbial communities from Kellogg Biological Station, Michigan, USA - KBS Corn C5-2 | ecosystem: Host-associated > Plants > Roots > Rhizosphere > Soil ... | reverse complement strand
GGCCTGTTTTACCGTTACCTGTATAAGGACGATTTTGGTAAACCCAAGACCACGTTTTTGATATGCGCCTTTTGGTACGTAGAGGCATTAGCGGCAGTCGGGCGCATTGATGATGCCCGGAAGGAATTTGAAAACCTGTTGCAATTTTCCAATCACTTATTGCTTTTCAGCGAGGATGTTGACGAAAACGACGGCAGCCAGTGGGGTAATTTTCCGCAGGCCTATAGCCATGTGGGTTTGATGAATGCCGCGTATCGCATAGCGATGAAGCTGGACAGACCGATATTCTTGTGATTAGTGAACGGTGACTAGTTATTAGAACTATTCGATAAATCAATAATTAACAAATTGTCATTTCGAACGATAGTGAGAAATCTTAGACGACTCGCACAGCGGACTATGCTTGGTGTATAAGATTTTTTCGCTCGCACATTCATGACACAGCCCGCTCAAGAGAAAGTTCTCCTCGTACCTCGTCGAAATGACAATTGGGATTTTTAGTGAGCGTTTAGCACGGTACTTTCGACAATATTTTTCAACAACTTCCTCGCCTCCCATGGCGTGCGCAGGTAAAACTTAGCGGCTGACACATTGTTACCAATTTTAATGGTGATCGCGCTTTCGGGTAGTGCTTTAAATATATCCTCGTCAGTATAATCATCACCCAAAGCCATAATAAAGTCGTACTCAGTGCCGTCAATGAGCATCATAGCGGCCTTTCCTTTGTTGATCTCCACATTCTTGATTTCCACAACTTTATTGCCCGGTAATAACTGCAATCCTTTGTCTGTAGCCAGGTATTTCAGGTTGTTCATCAACTCCCCTGCCCGCAACTCGCCCAGACCCTTTTGTGCCTTGCGGTAATGCCAGACTAAAGAAAAAGATTTTTCTTCGATAAAGGTTCCTGGTGTGCGGTCCACATAAGTTTCCAGCACCGGGAGGATGTCGTGCTTCCATTGCGCCGATAAGCCCGGCATTTTATGCCAACTGGTCCCGCGCTTCTTCAGCCATGCGCCATGCTCGGCGACCATATCCAAATCGATCTTGCCGAACCATTTTTCCAAACTCTCATGTTTGCGTCCGCTTACCAGCACCACGCGGTTAGCGGGGTCTTCTGTCAATTGGGTCAATAGTTCGTATAAACCCTGGTCGGGCGTCGCCTGGTCAATATTTGATACAAAATCAACCAGCGTACCGTCGTAATCCAAAAAGATGATGCGTTTGCGTGTTTTGCCATAACGGCTGATGATGGATTGCTCGGTACTATGGGCCACATAACGTGTTTGCATACTGCGCTGCAATTGCTTTACTTCAGTGAGCTTGTCCATAAACACTTTTACCCAATGTGATATATTGAATTTGGCAACCGCCTGCCGCATCTGTTTCATGCGGGTGCGCTGCTCGTCCAAAGGCATATAAGCAGCTTTGATGATGGTTTTGGCTACCTCCTCGGTATTGTTCGGGTTAACGATCAGTGCATCAATCAATTCTTTAGATGCACCGGCCATCTCGCTGAGGATCAGCACGCCATCATTATTAGTTCGGCTGGCCACATACTCCTTGCTCACTAAATTCATGCCGTCGCGCATCGGGGTGACCAGGCAAACATCGGAGGTGTAATAAAGTGCCGACAGCATTTCTATGGGCACCGACCGATAGAAGTAATTGATAGGTGTCCATTCCATGGTGCGGTGCATCGCGTTGATGTTACCGACCTGCTTGTCTACCTGCTCGCGCAGGTGAGCGTATTGCGGCACCGTATCCCGGGACGGCACAACGATCATGTAAAAAGTGATCTTCTCTTTAGCTTCCGGGTAGTGTTCCAATAGATATTCGACAGCATGGAGACGCTGTAAAATACCTTTGCTGTAATCCAGGCGGTCGACGCATAAAATCAGTTTGGTATTTGGAAACGTATTTTTGATCAGTTGAATATTTTTTTTCACTTCGGGCTCAGCCGGCAGCGACGCATATTTTTTATCATCAATGCCTATAGGGAATGCTTCTGCAACGATTGTCCGGTCACCCTGGGTAATGATATTTGCTGAAGAATTTACCGGCAAAATACGGGTCGCCGCGTTGATAAAGTGCCTTACATCGTCGTAGGTATGAAAACCGATGAGATCGGCGCCCAGTACGCCATTTATTAATTCGGCGCGCCAGGGTATCAGCCTGAACATTTCGTATGAAGGGAACGGGATATGCAGGAAAAACCCTATAGAAACCTCGGGCATTTCGCGCCTGATCAATTCGGGCAGCAGCAATAATTGATAATCGTGCACCCATATCGTATCACCGGGTTCGGCCACAGCCATTACGGCGTTTTTGAATTTTTCGTTTACTTTTTTATAGCTCTCCCAGTTCGATTGCTGGTAATTGGCGTAAGTTGAGGCATAATAGTGGAATACGGGCCACAAAACATCGTTCGAAAAGCCTTCGTAATACTGGCTCACCTCTTCCTGTGACAGGAAAACGGGCAACAGGCTAAGTTCCTTTAATTTGTTGGTTACAGTATGTTTGTCGCGCTCTTCGGCAACTTCGTGACCCGGCCAGCCTATCCATATATTGTCATCTTGTTTGTAGATGGAACCCAAACCTGTGGCCAGCCCGCCTTCGCTTGGTGCCAGGTTATATTCGCCGTTAGATACGATGATCTTAACAGGAAGCCGGTTGGATACGATGATAGTTTTAGCCATGGATAAATTAATATGCCTTATAAAGGTCTGAAAGGCCCGTTTGTTTTAGATATTCCACCGGAACGACGCGATCCTGACACTTTCGTAAGCATAAAAAAAGCCACCCGCGATGGCGGATGGCTTGAAATTTGTCGGCGTTCAGTAATTACTGTACTTCCTTGTAGAATTCGGTGTGAAGATCAGAATTGATCTTTACCAGGATCTCTTTGCTGTCGCTTTTTAATTCAACAAAGTAAGCGATCTCATCAGCCTGGGGGTTCAAATCGGTATTGTTCTGAACCACGATAACACCTTCCACGCTATAACCTTTGTACTTGTCAGCAATTTCAGCGCTTGCTTTTGCCGGCACAGCCTTGGCATCAACATTCATGGTAACGGCTACAAACTCACCCTGCAGGTTGTAAAATGCCGTTGTTTTAACGCCATTAAGGATGAAAGATGCTTTCTGGAAATCGTGATTAACACTCCAGGTTACATTCTTTGCATCAGCAAAGCTGGCGTTGAATTCGTGCACTACGCTGTAAGATACATTGATCTTGGTAGCAGCAGTTTTGGTGCCATCGGCAAAAACGCTCGCGCTAAACATAGCAGCGATTGCGGTTGTTATAAATAATTTTTTCATGTTGTTCTAAATTTTAAATCCGCAACAAAAGTAACCCCCAATTGCGTATTTTTAAAACAACAGTTAATTTTTATGATATTTTGATAAAATTTAAGCGGTATTTCGAATTTTGATAAATTACAGGTCTATAACAAGTGTATTTTTGACAATATCTCAATGAAAATGATAACACTTATTGTAATTTTAACACTAAGTACTTTTCTTAACAATTTCCTTGCAATTGAATGACAAACGGGGTTTTTGGTGTAATATGAACGTTATGTAAGCGCTTACCCATCACTGTCTGAACCGCTGATTTTTATGATTGCTTGATTCCGTTGACCACTAAAAGAGCATCGTTTACAATTTACTTATCCATTATCCGCGAAACCGGGGTAAAGCGTCATTCCGCCGTCCATAAATATGGTAGTACCAGTGATATAGTCGGCTTCATCTGAAGCCAGCCACGCAGCCAGTTTACCAATGTCCTCCGGCTCGCCGATGCGGTTATACGGTATCAGGGTAAGCAGCTTGGTCAGGGCATCGGGTGTGCCCCAGGCGCTGTGGTTAATGGGCGTTTGTATCGCACCCGGTCCTATGCTCATCACGCGTATCTTCTGCGGCGCCAGCTCCTGCGCCATGCTTTTCATCATCATCATTACGCCGCCCTTGCTGGTGGCATAATTTACATGCCCGCCCCATGGGATCACCTCGTGCACGCTGCTTATGCAGATGATCTTACCCGCGGCCTTGCTGCGTTCGGGCACCACTCCCCTGCGGATAAACTCCCTTACCGCTTCGCGCGAGCAAAGGAACTGCCCCGTGAGATTGATACCGATAACGGTGTTCCATTGTTCCAGTGTCATATCCGCAAACTTCGAATCGCGCTGCAGACCGGCGTTGTTCACCAATATATCTATAGTACCGTATTGTGCGTACATTTCGGCAAACATGGCCTGTACTTCGGCCTCGTTGCTTACGTCGGCATGAATGGCGTAGGCCTCGCCGCCGGCTGCCACTATTTCGTCAACCGTTTGTTCGGCAATTTCGTGCGCGTCTACGTGATTAATGATCACCTTTGCCCCAGCTTTCGCCAGCTGCATAGCTACGCCCTTACCTATTCCGCTATCGGCGCCGGTAACCAGTGCGGCCTGGCCCTGTAATGAGTATGTATTCATTAGTATATCTGTTGCTATAAATATAAGATATAACGGTGTTGTTTGCATTTGCGAGAATTTAATATTTGTTAAGCAGGTACAAATTATATCTATCAACCCTTATAATAAATAATATATTCTACCGGTGACACAATAAATCTTTTAAATTGTTGAACCTCGTGCAGCGGTTTACCGTAAACAAAATTTTGAATACGCAACCGATAAGATGCAGAAAAGAAAATCCTCAATTTATAACATAAGCATTACCCTTATCTGCATGCTTCTGATAGCTCCTTTTTCAGGGACCTGTTCAATTAATTCTTCAGCTGATACCGCTCAAATAAATAGCTTAAATAAGTTAGCCGCCGCCAAATACAATCTAAATCCCGATTCCACGCTGTTTTATGCCAAACAAAGCATCGCTTTATCCAAAAAATCAAATTACCAGGACGGTTTAGCGAACGGTTTGCTGCAAACCGGCAAAGCGTATTATTTTAAAGGAAAGTCGGCCGAAGCCACACAGGCATTTGACCGGGCTATAGCCATCTTCATCAAGCTGCACGATCAGAGGGGCTTGTCGGAATGTTATATTCATTACGGCCGCATGTACACCCTGCTGGCTAAATACAATAATGCTCTTCACTATCTGAATATGGCGCTGGCCATCAATAAAAAAACCGGGAACGAAAAAGAACTCACCGACAGCTATAAAAATATCGGCATTGTATATTTCAGCCAGGGGCAGTTATCTAAAGCACTCGACTATTACTACAATGGTTTATTCATCGCCGTAAAAAATAATTATACCGTGCTAACGGCCGAATTGTACAACAATATCGGCGTGATACTGCAAACGATGGAGGTGTACCCCAACGCCCTCGATTATTATAAGAAAGCTGTTAAAATATTTGAAGGCACCAATAACCTGCACGCCCTGGGCACTTTAAATGAAAATATCGGCGAAGTAATGCTGGCGCAGGAGAACTACGATCAGGCCATTGTATACCTTAACCACGCCAACGCCATAGCCAAAAAGCAACACGACAAAGATGGCCTGAGTTCGGTTTATACCGACCTGGGGCTTTGCTATGCTCATAAAAGGCAATTTGAAAAGGCCATTAGATACATGGACACCTCGATATGGATCGCGGTTAAATACAAAATTGTATATAACCAGGGCTATGCCATGAGCGGCTACGCAACGGTTTACAATATGCAAAAGCAATATGCCAAAGCTTACCCCTACGCGCTTAAAGCGGAAAGCCTCGCACTCCGACTTGGCAATCTATCGGTAAGGGCTGATGCCGCGCTGGAACTTAATAAAACGCTTGCAGGCTTAGGCAGAATTGATGAAGCCTATCATTATTTAAATCAATACATCGATTTAAAAAACAGTCTGAAAAACAACGAAAGCATCCAGAAGCTAACCTCATACAATTACGAGCTTAGCTTCTCGGTAAAACAACGCCTTGCGGCCCAGCGGCAGTATGAAAAGGACCTGTTGTACCAGCAAAATATCCGGATGAGCAGGCTGACGGGCCTTGTTTTCCTGATCCTGATCATCGCTATGATCGTGATTGCGTGTATCTATTACGTCGAAAAGAAAAAACAACAGCGCATCAACCGTCTTTTGAAAATTAAAAACATGGTGGTATCCGACCAAAGGACCGACCTTGACGCGCAGGCGCATAAACTAAATGAGCTGAATATCCTGAAAGACCGGCTGATCTCTATCCTGGCGCACGACCTGCGGGCGCCGCTGAGCACTTTGCGTGGTTTGTTCGACCTGCTGCAGGATGAGTCGATATCTCATGCCGAACTACTGGAGATGATCCCGCCTGTGATCAAAAAACTCGACTACACTTCCGATTTCCTGGATACGCTTCTGTTTTGGATAAACAGCCAGATGGAAAACTTTAACCGTGCGGTTAAAGATTTCTCGATCCGCGAGCTGATCAATAAAGAATCTGAAAACCTGTTTGAGCAGGCTGCCCAAAAGGATATCCGTTTAATTGTAGACGTGGAGGCCGGTATAACCGGCTGTGCTGATCCGGATTCGGTGCGTATCGTTATCCGCAACCTGATCACCAACGCCATCAAATTTTGCAAGGAGAACGATACGATCGAAATATCGGCCCAAATCAAAGGCGATGATATCCTGGTATGTGTAAAGGATACCGGCATGGGTATGACAACGGCACAACTCAAGAAGCTGTTCAAAGGTAAAATGGATAGCCGCATAGGCACGCATAAAGAGTCGGGCACAGGTATGGGATTGTTGTTTTGCAAGGACCTGATCGAAAAATGCAATGGCACCATCTGGGCCAATAGCAAACACGGTATCGGCAGCGAATTCGCCTTTACCATTCCCGGCGGGCAGCAGCCCGCAACCGCGCCTTATACTGTTAATACTGTTGAGGTTTAGCTTGCTATAAAACACTTCTAATCAAAACCTTTCGGCCTGTAGTTGGTTTTAAAAACACTGCGCCCTGGTTATTGCATTCATTTAAGGCAATACCCGTAAAACAGGTTTTCATGGAAAAACGTCTACTGGTTATTGATGACGACAAGGACATTCTTTATGTGGTACGCACTATATTTGAGGATGATGGATATGTCGTCCGTTGCCTGGCCGACGTGGATGATGTTTTTACCGAGATCAACCATTTCAGGCCAAACGTGGTGCTGATCGATTATATGCTCGGCCTCACCAATGGCGCCGAAATATGCTACCAGATCAAAAGTAACGCCGGCACCTTGCATATTCCCGTAGTACTCTTTTCCGCACATAACAGGGCCATCGAGGCCATCGGTAATTATGGCTGGAACGCCTTCATAGGCAAACCTTTCGATATCGAACATATCAAACGGGTTGTGGGCAGGTTTATTAAACCGGTGCCGGGGCAGCTGGCGTGAACTTATTCCTTTCTTATCCTCCGTTCGCCGCCAGTATTGGTGTAATCTTCAACAAAGGCGGACTACATTACCATCAAGGCAACCTATTTGAAACTGAACTTGTTTGGTTTGAAAAACAGAGTTTAAAGTAGATCTCAAAATGGTATGAAAAAAGTAATTTATTTAGCATCAGTGTTATTGATGCTGGCAATTTGTTTGGCAAGCTGCGGAAAAAGCAAAGATCCGGTTCCCGGCGGTACTTCTACGGGCGGTACTGTACAACCCTCGGGCGGTAACGGAGGCTATTGATAGCTTACCCGCGGCGGGTGCAGGTTGGGGTTAGTCCGCTTACGTTATCAGCGAAACGATCCCTCCCTGCCGCTTCGCCCCTGCCCGGGGGGATTTGACGACAAACCTATCTTGTCCCTGGGACACTGTAAAAAGCAAATTTTACAATCTGAGGACAGCTATTTGCGATCAACCTAACCCTTTTCCCGCCATCTTTGTTGCATTAGCTAATAAAACGAAAACATGCAACTATCCAACAACAAAATATTGATCACCGGCGGCGCTACGGGCATCGGTTTGGGACTTACAGAACGGTTTTTAAAGGAAGGCAATACCGTGATCATCTGCGGCAGGCGCGAATCGGCGTTAAAAGAGGTGGCCGATAAACACCCTTTGGTTATTACGAAAGTATGCGACCTTTCAGTCGACTCGGAGCGCGTGGCGCTTTTTCAATGGGTGAAATCCTTTCATAGCGACCTGAATGTACTGGTCAATAACGCGGGCATACAAAACTGGATGCCTATTGACGGGCCCAACTTTTTCTCGATGGCCCGCCACGAGATCATTACCAATATCGAAGCCCCGCTGCATTTGACGTCACTATTCCAAAGCCTGCAATCGCTCAATACGATCATCAATGTTACGTCGGGATTGTCATTTGTGCCCTTTGCCAAAGCACCCGTGTACAGCGCTACCAAGGCGTTTTTTCATTCGTTCACACAATCGGCGCGTTACCTGTTGAAGCCGAAGGGTATCGAGGTTATCGAGCTGATCCCCCCTGCCCTTAACACCGACCTTGGCGGCAAGGGCCTGCACGACTATGCACCACCGGTAAGCGAGTTTATCGAATCCATTTTCGAGCAATTAAAGCAGGGGAAAACCGAGGCGGCTTTTGGTTTCGCCGCCGAAAGGGCACAGGTGGGCGCCGAAGAGCTAAAGGTTGTATTTGACAGGCTGAATCCTTAAGCCTCGCCCTGCCTGCGGCAGGCAGGCCCAACCCCTTTCCGGTAGAGAGGGGCTTTTATTTATACGGTTAAACTTGCTTATATGCAGTTTATTATGCTTACCTTTGGTGCATACCATCCGTATATCACTCTTCTACTTAGGCATTGCCTTTAAACGTCCGGGTAATATTTAAGCTGCAGCAATACCGAATAGAATGGGATAAATGCTCCCATTAAGTTTTTCCGCGCCTCAAGCAATTATTGGCGCAAATATGCATTGTCCGCTATCAAAACATATACAACATGAGTAAAGACAAAGGAAGTAAAGAAAAAAAGAAAGCACCTGCCGAAGGAGGCAAAAAGGGGCAATCAGATTACCAGGCCAGCAAAAGCTCGTCGCGCGTAGAAATTGTATCAAAAGGAAAAAAATAATTAAAATGGATAATCAAAAATTAGCGTTTCAGGCTAAACTTTACGTGTACGACCTGAATAATTGTGCCAGGGAGTTTGGCTTTAAAGATGACGAGGGCTGGGAATTAAATTTAGTAAGCGATGTAGAAAAGGCGTCTCTGCAGAAACGGTATTATCCCGTGGTTACGACCAAAGTAGTGCCCGAGGTGCTGGCCGAGCTTTTTAACGAGGTAAAATCGCAATTGGTGCAGGCAAAATCAAATATCCAAAACAAGCTGGATGTGGACCGTTTGTCAGTTCATGATCTGCAGTACCTGGTTGCTTTTAACCCGAAACGATACAGGTAATAAAACTGCGGAAGATCACCAATGATCTTCCCTCAAAACAAAATGATCAGAAAAAATTTGCAATTAACGCCTGGACAAAACCTGCGGTATACCGGCCGGTTTTTCCCGGGGTTTGTTAAGACGCAGCCTTACATGATTTTTATAGCCAACCACAGCGTGTACCAGATACGGGTTAATTACAACGGCGCCGAAATTATCGTGGACAAGTATCTTACGGATATCGTAAAATAAAACCCGCAGGGCCCCTTTTAAATAAGGGTCGGCGGCTTCTCTGCCAGCCACGGCATCCTCATTTGTATATATTATATACTGATTTGATCAGCCAGCCGTGGGCTGAAGCGCAAAAATTCAATCAAATTTGAGTTAAAAACTTGTATTGTAACGGGAATTTTACCTACTTTAGGTGAACCTAATTACAAATGAGAAGAAAAGTACTGTACGCCATCGGTGCTCTATTATTGCTATTGATCATAACCAATCCGGGCGTTAAAGAATTCAGGTCTTATCTGCACGAAAGCCGCGAAAATCCAATTGCCGGCAGGGATGCTAACTTTTTCATTTTTTCCATTTACTCCAATATTGGTGACTATGTCGATTCACCGCATAACGGCCATAACACCAGGTTCCGGTATCTTGGTATCTGCGGCAATTTTTTTTCGCTTGGATCGGAAAGTGTGTTTTAGGATCAGTGACCAGCTGCCTTACTTAATAAGCATTCCTGTTAAATCTACTCCGAAATAAATTTAACTTGTAAACAATTGTTGAGAAAAAGCAGCGAAAAGTTGCAAATTTAAAAACCATTAATTGTATTTTGGAAACTTTAATTAACCAGTCAAACGATTTGACGTTGAATGTTTTTGTTTCAAAAAAAATCTTTTTTTTGAAAAAGTAAAAAAACTTAAAACATTTAATGGTTTGTGCTGTTTTAGACAAAACTTCTGTGAAGTTTTGTTGTTGTGACCAAAGTTAATTTGGAAATTATTTTTCGTTACTGTAAATTAAATTTCAAAAAGTTTTGTTTTTTAAAACTTTTAATTAATTTTGCTTGCATTAATTTAGATTGATTAATTAAACTACCCAAAACAAATGAAAATTACAGCCCTTACCCCCAGGCGTGGCATTGCTATGCTCGCCGGACTGGTGTTTTTGAGCCTCAATTCGTGCAAAAAAGACGCGAACCTCACCCCGGCAGACACCTCCCAAACAAATTTATCGCATTCCTTTAATTTCCAGCCAAAAACATTGGCATCCGTGCTGACGAGTTACATATCTTCGCCGGCAATTAGTTACACTGGTAAGAGTAACATAACCATCAGTGGTTTATCCATTCAAGGTGGTACCGCAAACTGCATCACTCTGATCAATTGCAGTAACATACACGTTACACAATGCAGCTTTGGCAATGCGACAAACGTAGGTGTTAATATGTATAATTGTTCTAACGTTACAGTTGACTACTGCTACTTTAACAAGCTTACAACCGGCGTTTACGCAACTGCGTGTACCGGTGGTATCGTTGTTAATCATAACCAGTTCCTGAACATGCAGGGCCCTTTTCCCCGCGGGCAGGCTACACAGTTTAACCAGTGCAGCGGCGCAGGTAACTCTATCAGTAACAATATGATTCAGGATATCACTGGCCAATGCAATACCCAGGAAATTATAAGCGTCTATAAAAGCAACGGTACAGCGGCAAGCCCCATCCAGGTGAATAGCAACTGGATCATAGGCGGCAGCCCAAGTTTGACATGCGGCGGTCTTCAGTTGGGCGACAATGGAGGCTCCTATATCTCAGCAAGTAATAATGTTATGGTTAATCCGGGGGCCGTAGGCCTGTCAGTTTCAGGCGGTGACCATATCACGGTAACTAATAATACGGTTTACTCATCAGCTACTTCAATTAGTAACGCCGGCGTGTCTGTATGGGGCCAGGCAGGGTATGCCGTAACGAATTGTACCGTAAGCGGCAACAAAATTAAATTCTATAATAAAAGCGGGGCGGAGAATGACCACTGGATAGGCCCAAGTACGCCAACGCCTGCCGGCTGGAGCACCAATACCTGGGGTGCAAATATAAATGCATCTATTTTGCCGACAAATATCATTACAGCCACCGCCGCCACAATACCCCTAAGTTCGACAACAACAACAACTGTTTCGGGTACCGGCTCATCAAGCGGCTCATCAAGCGGATCATTGACGATATCGGCGCCGATTAACTACACCGGGCAGAATAATATTACTATAGCCAACCTTCAGATAACAGGCGGCACCAGCCCGTGTATACATTTAACCAATTGCAATAATGTATTCATTAATTTATGCAGCCTGATCAACTCGTCTAATGTGGCCGTATTGCTTGACAATTGCACTAATGTCACTATACAGCAAAATAGTATTTCCAATGTTGAAGCGGGTATTGTCGCCAACAATTGTACAGGCGGCATAAAAGTGTTCACTAATGAAATGAAAAACATGTATGGAGGAGCTTATAATGGCGCTTTTGTACAATTCAACAGTGTAACCGGCGTGAACAATGCGATAAACTGGAATAAGATGCAAAACGTCGTCGGACAGAGTAATCCTGTTGATGCTATTGATATTGTAACAAGCAGCGGTACGTCGGCAAGCCCGATCACCATCAGCACCAACCAGATCGAGGGCTCGGGTACAAGTTCCGTAGGTGGTGGTATTCAATTGGGCCGCAACGGCGGTTCTTACCAGATCGCAACGGGCAATATCCTGGTTAACTGCGGAGCATTCGGCATGAACATTATCGGCGGAGACCATATTTCTATTACCAATAACAGCTTGTTCGCAGCACAAGCAAACTGGACGAACGTCGGTATATTTGTACAAAGCCAGGGCGGGCACACCGTTACCAACAGCACGCTTAGCGGCAACAAGGTCAACTGGACCAATAAAAACGGTATACAGGCGAGCGACTGGCTAGCTCCCGGCGAAACTACGCCGACAGGCTGGACAAGCAATACCTGGGCAGCAAACCTTACGGCCTCCCTGTTGCCTGCTTCACTTTTCTAAATTACCCAAACCAAAATATCAAGGGTTACACTTTGCACGGTGTAACCCTTTTTTAATTCAGAGAAACTCAGTTTAGTTATAAGGCCCGGATATAATCCAGGAACAGGTAAAGTGCCTTCTTTTTGTCTTCGGTCAGATCGAAATCCAGTTTGTGCATCAGGTAATCGTCCAAATCAAAATCTTCGCGTTGGGGCAATGTCCTTAAAAGTTCGGAACGGCTATCGAGGCCATACTTAAGCGATATATTAAATTCGTTTATGAAGTCCCGGGGAATAGACTTATTGGCTACCCATGCTGCAAACACAAACGGCAATCCTGTAAATTTCTTCCACTCTTCCGCCAGGTCATAAACAAACTCAAATTGCGATTTCTTACCAAAGGTGCGGTCGCCGATTTGTACAAAAGCAGTATTTGGATCGGTCGATGCCGCGTAATCGGTAGCGTCAATGACAGGCTTTGGATCTACCTTCCAGAAAAATTTCATCAGCACCCGCGCCAGGTTGTTTGATGTTCGCGACTGCGGATCAAATTGCATAGTTTGCACATCATCAATAGGATAATGGCTGAATATAAATACGGAATTGACCGGGCCGTTAGCGCCTATGCAATAGTCAGAAACAATGTTCCATTCGGGCAGATCGGGGATGGCTGCAACCGGTATTAAACCAATATCTGCTTTGTCATCAATAAGTTTTTGGGCGCAATCCGCGGGTATATCAAGGCTAAGGTCGATCTTATCTATGAGCGGGGTATTTTGGATGCCGTATAAAAACGGCCTGGTATTGGTATAGCTAACGGCAGAAATCCTGATCTTCTTCACAAATTATTTAGGTATTTAATTAAATCAATATATTCGAAGTTGAACATTCGAAATCATTTAAGGTGTTTCGCATTGTTAAAATCCACGATCTCGTATTTCAAGCCATCCCAGGTCACTTTATAAAGCACCAAATTCTGATGTGGAAAGCTTTCCATTTCGGTAAGCGGTTTATTGAGTAATATGCACATAAACAAGCGCATGGCACGGCCATGCATGCATATTAACACGTCCCTTTCTTCGGAATGGCTCATGATAGTGTCTAAAGCTACCAATTGGCGCGCCTTAACTTCATTTGGGCTTTCGCCACCCTCGAATTTACTGTCGAGTTTGCCATCGAGCCAGTTGCGTATCAACTTCAAAAACGCTGCTTTGTTGGCAGGCGTAGCCGGCTGGCCTTCCAATATGCCCCAGGCCAGTTCGTCAAGGCCCTCCAGCTTTTCGTAAGGTATTCCGAGATCGATAAACTGCTGTATACTTTGCTGGGTGCGCTTTAGTAGCGAAATGTATATCTGATCAAAATGGACATTCTTATAGCTTTCGAAGAATTGACGGGCTTGTTTGCGGCCTTCTTCGTTCAGATCGGTGTCTCTGCCCCGCCCCTGTACAATGCCCAGTCTATTCAACTCGGTTTGACCGTGACGAACAATGTATAGTGTTTTCAGAATTGGTGATCCCACCGATTTTGTATTTGATTTCACCGATTTACCCATCCTTAATTAATAACAGGTAAACGGTAGAACTGCGGCTTTGCTTCTTCGGGGAATTCGTAATCGGTATAGTCGGTAATTACATTGTACAAGGTATCGCGTTCAATGGGCTGGCGGCCAACCTGTTTGATCAGTTCGACCAGTTCTTTGGTGCTCATGCCGGGATGCTGCTCCTCCGCTCCTGCCATCGAATAGATTTTGGTCGTATCATCCAGCGTTCCGTCTATATCATCCACGCCAAAATTAAGGGACAACTGTGCTGTGTTCCGGCTGATCATTGCCCAGTAAGCTTTGATGTGGTCGAAATTATCAAGATATATACGCGCTATCGCATAGTTCCGCAGATCTTCGATCACGCTCACTTCCGGTACATGCGACATTTGGTTGTCCTGATTTCGGAATTTGAGCGGGATAAAAGTTTGGAAACCACCCGTTCTATCCTGCAATTGGCGCAGGCGTTCCATGTGATCCACCCGGTGCCAATACTTTTCTATATGACCGTATAACATAGTAGCGTTCGAGCGCATTCCAAGCTTGTGCCATTCTTCGTGTATTTGAAGCCATTGATCCGCGGTACATTTATCCTTGCAAATAATATCACGGATCTCCTCATGAAATATCTC
>Ga0068855_100006237_pt1 | contig 14533 bp, 14 predicted proteins | sample KBSCornC52_FD_66592 | JGI IMG/M metagenome (GOLD analysis project Ga0068855, IMG submission 66592) | Corn rhizosphere microbial communities from Kellogg Biological Station, Michigan, USA - KBS Corn C5-2 | ecosystem: Host-associated > Plants > Roots > Rhizosphere > Soil ... | reverse complement strand
GCCTTCGCCTTGATGCGCGTCGGTCTGGCGAACGGGCCGCATTTCATGCAGTACCACCGGCACACCGGCCGTCGCAGCCTGCCAGGCTGCCTCCGAACCGGCCAGGCCGCCGCCGATAACGTGAATGGGATCTCGTTGGGTCATGCCCGCGGAGGTATCAAGCGGCAGTCCCGGGCGCAATGGAGGTAAAGATGACGATCACGCTATGGGGTCGGCTCAGCTCCTGCAACGTGCAGAAGGTGGTGTGGGCGCTTGGCGAGTTGGGTCTCGCCTACGAGCACATTCCGCTCGGCGGCACATTCGGCGGGCTCGATGAGCCGGCCTATCGGGCGCTGAACCCCAACGGCAAGGTGCCGACGCTGCGCGACGGTGACCTCGTGCTGTGGGAGAGCCATGCGATCGTGCGCTATCTGGCGGCAGAGTATGGTGCCGGTGGGCTGTGGCCGGTGGAAACGCGCCGGCGGGCGGTCGTGGATCAATGGACCGACTGGACCGCCACGACCTTTCAGCCTGCGTGGATCGACTTGTTCTGGCTGCTCGTCCGAACGCCAGCCGAGCGGCACGACGCGGCAGCTATCAACAAGGCCTTGGCGGCGACGCTTGGCGCTTACCGGCTGCTGGAGCAGCGGCTCGAAACGACGCCGTTTCTAGCTGGGGAGCGGCTGAGCTACGCCGATATCGTGTCTGGGGTGTCGATGTATCGCTGGACCACGATCCCAGTGCAGCGGCCGGATTTCCCCAATCTCTCCGCCTGGCATAGGCGGCTTCTCGAACGTCCCGCGTTTCGCGACGCGGTCTGCGTTTCATATGCCGACCTAGTGGGACGGTTGGCGTTTTGACGGCTGGGAATCGTTCGCCAAAAGCAGAACACCCGCTCAATGGAGAGCGGGTGTTCGCAGTGGTGCAATGCTGACGTGACCTAAGCCGAGATCAGAGCGACTTGGCATGATCGCGGGCAATGCGCTGGATGTCGGTGCGGGCGATGCCCAGATCGTTCAGCTGACGGTTGTCGAGCGAGGCAAGCTCACGGACGGTCTGCTGGTAGGCGGCCCACTTCTTCAGCGTCTGACGAATACCCATTTGAGGCTCCTGTTGTTGACGAGTGTTATTTAGTCACGTTCGGGGCTATTGAGCAGAGCCGAATTGCTCAGACTTGCCATGCGTCTAGCGCAGGCCATTAACCGAACGCGTTCATCTGGTGTTAAGGTATGACAAAGGTCTTGCGATCGCCGATGTTGGAGCGATTGCAGTCGAACTTGGCGATCTTCACACCCGGCGGTCGAACAGCCCGCAAGTCATCTTCGGGAAATCTTTGGCCGCAAGGCCGAAGATCGCACCATCTCTTGCCGTCGGCAGTTCAATTTGCCGCAGCGTCTGCTTGATATCGACCAGCCGGTGCTTGCGCCAGACGGCACGAATGAACATTTGCGCGTCCTTTCTCGGTTGACCCCGCCGGACACAGATGGGCCGATTTGCCTACCGGTACCACCCGACAATGCTCAGACAGGTCATGCGATGGGCGCATGACACGCCCACACTACCGTCACAATGGCCGTTTCCGGTCGCAAATATGTCAACGGGTGCGGAGCTTTGCCTTCGGCTCGGTGCTCTTGGCCTTCACCTCAACGGGCGGCGGCTTGTCTGCCTCGACGCCATTGGTGGCGACGTCGATGACCAGCTCGAGCGCGGCCAGCACCGCCGCTTCGCGAATGCCATCGCGGCCGAGATCGCCGAAGCGTTTTTCGACAACGCGAGTGCCCTCGTGTGTGGCGCAGGCGAGATAGACGAGGCCCACCGGCTTCTTTTCGGAGCCGCCCTGGGGGCCGGCAACACCGGTGATCGACACGGCGAGATTGACATTGGCCCGGTTGCGGGCGCCATCGGCCATAGCACGGGCGACTTGCGCCGAAACGGCGCCGTAGTCGCGGATGAGTCGCGCCTGGACGCCGATCATCGTGGACTTGGCGGTATTGGCGTAGGTGATGAAGCCGCCATGGAACACGTCGGATGCGCCGGAGATGGAAGTCAGCGCGCCGGCGACCAGCCCGCCGGTGCAGCTTTCGGCGGTGGCGATGGTGAATTTGGCTGCCTTCAGCGCCTCGATGGCCTGCTTGGCGGCGGCGGCAACCGCCTGCGGCATCTGCATGTCAGTCCTCCCTGGGCAACTCGACGCTGGCGCTGGCCAGCGCGACGATGCCCTCCTCACGGCCGGTAAACCCCAGTCTTTCGCTGGTGGTCGCCTTAACAGCTACGCGCGAAGGCGAAATCTTGCAAATCCCACCGATGCGCTCGCGGATGGCGGGCACGTGCGGGCCGATGCGGGGCGCTTCGCAGACGACGGTGATGTCAAGGTTGACGATGCGGCCGCCCCGGGTGGTGACCATTTCGGCAGCATGAGCGAGGAAGATCGCCGAGTCGGCACCCCGCCACTGCGGATCGCCGGGCGGAAAGTGACTGCCGATGTCGCCTTCCCCCAGCGCCCCGTAGAGCGCATCAGTCAAGGCGTGCAGGGCGACGTCGGCGTCGGAATGCCCCTGCAGGCGCTTATGATGCGGGATGCGGATCCCGCCGAGGGTGACGAAATCGCCCGGCTCGAACGGGTGCACGTCGAAGCCGGAGCCGATGCGGGTTTCCATCTGGCGGTCTCCGTGCAGCAGTCGCTCGGCGCGGGCAAAATCGTCGGGCAGGGTAAGCTTCAGGTTGCGGCTGCTACCGGGCGCCAGCGCTACCTTGAGGCCGGCCCATTCGGCGATCGCTGCGTCGTCGGTGAACTCTCTGGACAGGGTAGCGGCGCGCCGATGTGCGGCGAGTATGGCCGGATAGTCGAAGCCCTGCGGCGTCTGCGCCGCGAACAGGGTGTGGCGGTCTTCGGTCGCAGCCACCGTGGCGCCGTCGGTCGAACGCTTGATGGTGTCGGTAACAGAGATGACGGGCAGCGCGGCGGGCGAGTTCTCAAGGCCGGCGAGGACGCCCAACACGATTTCCGCACTGACCAGCGGACGCGCCGCGTCCTGGACCAGCACGTAGCGGGGGGCGTGCGGCTCGAGTGCCGATAGGCCGGCAAGCACCGAACCCTGGCGGGTGGCGCTACCGGCCACGGGTGGCAGAAGCTTTGCGTCAGCCAGGCCCAGCGCCGCAAAGAGCCCCGCATGATCAGGGTGAATCACCGGCAGGACAAGGTCGACCTCAGGCATGGCGATGAACGCGCTAAGGGTTCGCTGCAGCACCGGCACGCCCGCCAGCGGGCGATACTGCTTGGGGAGGGGATTGCCGTCGCCGCCCGCACGCGTGCCCTGGCCGGCGGCAACAACGATGACGACGACACTTTGTCCGCGATACATTCTTTCCGCCGCCAGAGTTGCCGATTACAAGGCCGTTGAAAGCACTTAGCCATTTGCAGGCGAAGCCGGCAAGCGGGGGGAATTCGACCCGACTGGCAAATCCCCGTTTGTGCCGCCGAACGGTTATGGCTATTGTGTGGGCAATCTTGAGAGTTTGATGAAATTCAGGGCATGCATGTGACCAATTTGGCTTCCCCGCTGCGTATCGGCAGTCATGAACTACCCAACCGGGCGTTCCTTGCACCGATGGCCGGTATCACTGATCGGCCGATGCGCGGCTTGGCCGCTCGGTTCGGTGCGGGACTGGTGGTATCGGAGATGATCGCCAGCAACGCCCTCGCCACCGGGCATCGGGACATGATCCGCAAGCTTGGCCGGGCAGGCACGCTGCCGCACATGGTGCAACTCGCCGGCTGTGAGGCGCAGTGGATGAAGCGCGGTGCCGAGATTGCCTGCGATGGCGGGGCCGACATCATCGATATCAATTTCGGCTGCCCGGCAAAGCGGGTAACCAATGGCTATGCTGGTTCGGCGCTGATGCGGGTGCCAGACGAAGCCTTGAAACTGGTCGATGCGGTAGTTGCTGCCACGTCATTGCCGGTAACAGTCAAGATGCGCCTCGGCTGGGACGACGACAGCCTCAATGCAGCGGACCTGGCGCGGCGCGTCGCGACGGCCGGCGCCCAGATGATCACCGTGCACGCCCGAACACGCCAGCAATTCTACAAGCCGTCGGCGCGCTGGCGGCTGGTGCGGGCAGTAGTCGAGGCCGTCTCTGTGCCGGTGGTGGTGAATGGCGACATCCTGGATCTTACGACGGCGCAGCAGGCTCTGGTACAATCCGGCGCCGCGGCGGTGATGATCGGTCGCGGCGCGCAAGGCAAACCTTGGCTCATCGGGCAGGTGGGCGAGATGTTGGCCGGCCGCAATGCGCCGCGGGCGCCCGTCGGCGAAGCGCTAGCCGAGCTGATTGTCGAGCACTACGAGGGCGAGCTCGAGGAATATGGCTACGAAGTCGGCGTACGGGCATCGCGAAAGCACCTCGACTGGTATCTTGAGGCAGCCGGCATTGCGATCAGCAAGGAGACGCGCGGCACCTTGCTCAATTCGACGGCGCCGCAGGAGGTGAAGCGGCTGATCCGTGCCCTCTGTGCGGAGCCGATGCGGCAAGCGGCATGACGGCTAATTTCGACATGTCGACGGCGGTGCTGCAGGCGTTACCACAGCCGGTGATCGTTTGCGACGAAGCCAACATGGTGGTGTTCGTCAACTATGCGGCTGAGGCGTTCTTCGGGGCTTCGCTGAGTGTGCTGAGCCGGCAGAAACTCGACGAGCTGATCGCGTTCGGCTCACCGATCACCAGCCTCGTGCAGAGCGTTATCGCGCGGCAGGCGCCAATGACCGAATATCGGGTGAGCGTGGGGTCCTCCCGGTTCGGCGACGAGCGGATCGTCGACGTGTTCGCCAGCCCGCTTTCCGACACCGATGGCCGGGTGGCGCTGCTGTTCCAGGAGCGCACCATGGCCGACAAGATCGACCGGCAATTGGTGTCGCGCGGTGCGGCGCGCTCGGTCACCGGACTTGCCTCGATGTTGGCGCACGAAATCAAGAACCCGCTGTCCGGCATTCGCGGTGCGGCGCAATTGCTCGAACAGACGGTGACGGCTGACGAGGCACCGCTGGCTCGGCTGATCCGCGAGGAGACAGATCGCATCGTTAGCCTGCTGGATCGGGTCGAGGTGTTTGGCGACGATCGGCCGATGGAGCGCGAACCGGTCAATATCCATGTCGTGCTCGACCGGGTGAAGCTCCTGGCCAAGAACGGCGTGGCGCGTCACATCAGCTTCTCGGAGGAGTATGATCCGTCCTTGCCGCCGGTCTGGGGCAATCGCGACCAGCTCGTCCAGGTGTTCCTGAACCTCGTCAAGAACGCCGCGGAGGCACTTGATCGGACAAAGAAACCAGAGATCAAGTTCTCAACGGCATTCCGACCGGGGATCAAGATATCGGTACGTGGCGTGCTCGATCGCATTTCGCTACCGCTCGAAATCAGCATCGAAGACAACGGGCCTGGCGTGCCGCCCGACCTGCTGCCGATCCTCTTCGATCCGTTCGTCAGCACCAAGGCCGCCGGCTCCGGGCTCGGGCTGGCGCTGGTCGCCAAGATCGTCGGCGACCATGGCGGGGTGATCGACAGCGACAGCCGGCCAGGGCGCACGCGCTTCCGCATTCTGCTGCCTATGGCCAATGGGACGGCGGGCCGGACGGAGGCGATGTCATGAGCCAGACGATCCTGCTGGCGGACGACGACGCCGCCATCCGCATGGTGCTAAACCAGGCTCTCACCCGGGCCGGCTACGAAGTTCGCCCCACCGGCAACATGTCGACGATGTGGAACTGGGTGACGCGCGGTGAAGGCGACCTGGTGATCACCGATGTGATGATGCCGGACGGCAATGCCTTCGACGTCATACCGAAAATCAAGAAGCTCCGGCCCGACCTGCCGATGATCGTCATGAGTGCCCAGAACACCTTCATGACGGCGATCAGGGCCAGCGAAGTCGGCGCCTACGAGTACCTGCCGAAGCCGTTCGATATCGCCGAGGTGCTGTCGGTAGTGGCGCGGGCCCTGGCGGATGCAAAGAAGCCGGCAGCGGGGGGACGCAAGGCCGAGGAGCCGGCCGAGACCATGCCGCTGGTCGGCCGCTCGCCCGCCATGCAGGACATCTATCGGGCGCTGGCGCGGTTGATGCAGACCGACCTGACCGTGATGATCACCGGCGAAAGCGGCACCGGCAAGGAACTGGTGGCGCGCGCGCTGCACGATTTCGGCAAGCGTCGCAACGGACCGTTTGTCGCCATCAATATGGCGGCGATTCCGCGCGATCTGATCGAGGCCGAGTTGTTCGGGCACGAGAAAGGGGCCTTCACTGGCGCGATGGCCCGTTCCTCCGGCCGCTTCGAGCAGGCGGAGGGCGGCACGCTGTTCCTCGACGAGATCGGTGACATGCCGATGGATGCCCAGACCCGCCTGCTGCGCGTGCTGCAGGAAGGCGAATACACCATGGTGGGCGGGCGCAACGCCATCAAGTCCAACGTCCGGATCGTTGCGGCGACGCACCGCGATCTCGGGCAGATGATCCGGCAGGGACTGTTTCGCGAGGACCTCTACTACCGGCTCAACGTGGTGCCGATCCGGCTGCCGCCCCTGCGCGAGCGCGTCGATGATATCGGCGACCTCGTGGTGCACTTCCTGCGCGGTGGCCAGCCCGAGGGCGAGCCGCCGAAGACCATCGCCCCCGAAGCGATCAAGCTTATGCAGGACTACGCCTGGCCGGGCAATGTGCGCGAGCTTGAGAATCTGGTGCGACGATTGACGGCGTTATACGCCGACGAGACTATTTCGCGCGAGATCGTCGAAACCGAGCTCAACGTGGTCGAGCGGCCCACGGCGGCGCCGGCCCACGGCGGCTCGATGGATGTAGGCGGCGCGATCGAAAGCCATGTGGCGCAATTGCTGCGCAACTCGGCGCCAAACCTGCCGCCGCCCGGGCTCTATCAGCGGGTGCTCGACCGCGTCGAGGCGCCGCTGATCGCCATGGCGCTCAATGCCTGTGGCGGCAACCAGATCAAGGCCGCCGATCTGCTTGGCCTCAACCGCAATACCTTGCGGAAGAAAATTCGCGCCCACCACATCGAAATCGTGAAGCAATCGCGGCGCCATGGCGACTGAATTGCGGCGCGAGCGTTCAGCTTCAGTTCATTTGCGCTAGATACATTCCGACACACTCCTTCTGCTACTCCCACTCCCAAGGACGGACACATGAACAAGCTTGTTTCGTTTGGCGGCGCCGTGGCGCTCGCGTTGGCTCTCTCCTTTACCGCTGCCTCGCCCTCCTCGGCCGACGACGCCGGCGCAGCGATCGCGGGCGGCGTGCTCGGCTTCATGGCCGGTGCGGCTGTCGGCAGCGGCGTGGGCCCGGTCTATCACTACCGTGACAGCGATTTCGGCCGGTGGCGCGCCTATGGCGGCCGCTGGGGTTTCCGTGACGATTTTGGCTGGCGCCGCCACGTCCGTGCGTGCTTCCGCGCCTATGGCGATGCCTACAGCCCGCGCATCGACGCGTATGAAACCCGCAGTGGCCGCATGCGCCGCTGCCGCCTGTAGTTTAATCAGCCTTCATGATTTGCAGCCCCGCTTCGGCGGGGCTGTTTTCGTTTTGGGGAGCGGCACCAGCTTACTGCCCTGCCTGCTGCATGGCGTCCTCAAGCATGACGCGGTAGTCGGCGGCGGTTGGGGGGCGCGGATTGGTGGCGTGGCTGTGGTCGGCGAGCGCGCGCTCGATCACCCAGTCGAACTGGCCCTCGGTCACTCCGAGAATCGCCAGACCGGCAGGAATGCCGAGTCTCCCATTGAGAGCGGTCAGTTCATCCGCTAGCGAGGCGGTGGGCGGAAGGCCCATCGCGGCGCCAAGTCGCGCGAGCTTCGGGCCGATGGCTTCGGCGTTGAAGCGGATAACGATCGGCATCAGGATGGCATTGAGCGTGCCGTGGTGCAGCAACAGGCCCTTGAGGCCGCCCAGTGCGTGGCTCAGCGAATGGACGGCACCCAAGCCCTTCTGGAAGGCAAGGCCCCCCATCAGCGCCCCCATCATCAGTTCCGTGCGAACTTCGATGTTGCCACCATCGCGGCACGCCGCCTCGAGGTTGCGCCAGATGCGGCCCGCCCCGTCGAGCGCAATGGCTTCGGCCGGAGGGTTGAGCAGAGGGGAGCAATACGTCTCGATGCAGTGGCTCAGCGCATCAAGACCCGTCGCTGCGGTCAGCCCCGGCGGGAGGCCGAGCGTCAGTTCGGGGTCGCAGATGGCGCGCTTCGGAATCAGGTAGGGGGAGATCATGCCGAGCTTGCGGCCGTCATCGAGGGTGAGCAGCGCCGCGCGGCCGACTTCGGCCCCGGTGCCGGCGGTGGTCGGAATGGCGATGAGCGGGGCAACTGCCGGGGTGATGCGGGCCAGCCCTCCATAGATCACGGCGTATTGCTCGAGCGCGCCGGGGTGGCTGGCGAGCAGGGCAACACCCTTCGCCAGGTCGATGGGCGAACCGCCGCCAATCGCCACCACGCCGTCGCACTGGTGTTCGCGATAGACAGAAAGGGCGGCAATCACCGCTGCCTCAGTGGGATTGGGCGGGGTTTCGAGAAAGACCTGCGTGTCGGACGGCAGCAGGGCACGGGCCCGATCGAGCAGGCCGGCTGCGGCGATACCGTGGTCTGCGATGAGCAGCGGATGCTGGATGCCCAATTCGCGTATGGCCGCGGGCAGACTCGACAGCACCCCCGGCCCAAAGTCGATCGTCGTGAGGTAAGCGATGCGCGCCATTGCCGGTTTGCTCCTTCGCACGGGTTGCCCCGGAGCCTACCCGGGGCGGGTGGAATTGCGACATTATCGCCCATATGTCCCCAGGCATAAGGGGCAGGTACGGCGTCGTGTCACATTTTGGCAACATTTGACTTGAAGGGTGGCAAATTCTTGGTCACGCTCTGTGATCCTTTTCGCCGGACATCAGTTGTTGTGACATGAACGACACGGCGCTCGCGAGCGACAGCGCAATAGGCGTGCCCGAACCGACGACGCGAAACGCGGCGCGGCGGCCGATTGGTCGTGCCGGTCGACGCACCATCAGGCTGGTCGGGCTCATTGTCGTGCTCGCCTCCGTGCTGGTTTCCTCGGGGTCGTTCCTGATCATGACCGGGGCGACCAATATCTCGCCCTCGCCGGAAGTCTGGACCGTCATTTGGATCGCCAACGGCCTGCTGGTGCTGATGGTCGTGGCACTGGTGCTGACGGAAGCAGCGCTGCTCATCGGGGCGCGGCTCCGCCAGCAGGCGGGCGCGGGGTTGCAACTGCGCATGGTTGCGATGTTTGCCATCGCCGCCGCCGTGCCGGCGGCGATCGTGGCGGTGGTCGCGACCATTTCGCTGAACCAGGGGCTCGACCAGTGGTTCTCCGAGCGCACCAAGACCATGGTGGAAAGTTCACGGCTGGTAGCGCGCTCCTACATGCTGGAGCATGCGCAGGTGCTGCGCGATGACATCATCTGGGTCGCAACCGAACTCGAGCAGGCGCGGCCGACCTTCGAGACCGACCGCGACAAATACCAGCGGATTCTCACCGCTCTCGCCATCACCCGTTCGCTGCCTTTCACGTCACTGATCGACGCCGACGGCGACACCCTGATGCGGGCGCAGATCAACGTACCGGGGGCGCCGCCCAAGATTCCGGCCGGTTTAACCCAGGGGGTGGTAGAGGGCGTTCCAACCGAGATCGCGCCCGGCTCCACCAACCTCATCGGCTCGGTGGTGAAGCTGCGCGGCTACGACAATACCTACCTGTTCGTGGCCCGGCCGGTGGATCCGGAAGTGCTCGAATTCATGCGGCTGACCGACGACAACATCACCGAATATCGACAATATGCGTCGAACCGGCTGGTGTTCCAGATCACCTTCACCATCATGTATCTGGGATTGGCGGTGGTGCTGCTGCTGGCGGCGCTGTGGATCGGCATCGCGCTCGCCAATCGCTTCGTCGACCCGATCCGCAATCTGATGGTGGCGTCGAACCGCGTCAGCCAGGGCGATCTCGACGTGCAGGTACCCTCAACCGGCAGACGAGGGGACCTGTTCGACCTGATCGGGCGCTTCAACCGCATGACGCAGCAGTTGAAGACGCAGCGCGAAGCTCTGGTGCATGCCAGCGAGACCAACGAGAAGCGACGCCAGTTCACCGAGGCCGTGGTGGAGGGCGTATCGGCCGGCATTGTCGGGCTCGACGCCTTCGGCGCCATCACCCTGGTCAACGCCCGGGCCTGCGAAATGCTCGGGCGCGACGAAATCGCACTGATGGGTGAACCCATCGGGGCCATCATTCCAGCGCTCGGGCCGGTATTCGAGCGCGCCCGCTCGTCGCGGCGCGGCCAGATCCGCGACCAGATCGAGCTGGGCTCGGGGCCGGACTATCGCACCTACCAGGTGCAACTGACTCGCGAAGGCACGGTCGCCGAATCGAAGGGATACGTGTTCACCCTCGACGACATCACCGACCTGCTGTCGGCGCAGCGTACCGGCGCATGGGCGGACGTGGCGCGCCGCATCGCCCATGAAATCAAGAACCCGCTGACCCCGATTCAGCTCTCGGCCGAACGACTGCGCCGCCGCTATGCCGGCAAGCTCGCCGACGACTTCGAGGTGTTCGACAAGTGCATTAACACGATCGTACGGCAGGTGGGCGATATCGGTCGCATGGTGGACGAATTCTCCTCGTTCGCGCGCATGCCGGAGGCCAATCTGCAGCTCGGCGACCTGTCGGAGACAGTGAAGCAGGCGGTGTTCCTCGAGAGCGTCCGGCTGCCCGAAATCGCCATTCGCACCGACGTGCCGGAAATGCCGGTCATCGCCCGGTTTGACAACCGGCTGATCTCGCAGGTGTTGACCAACCTGATCAAAAATGCCGTGGAAGCCTTTGAAGGGATTGGCCTTGACCAGATCAAGGACCCGACTATCACGGTAGCACTGGAGCGCGAGGCCAGCGTCCTGCGGCTGTCGGTTTCCGACAACGGCAAGGGTTGGCCGAAGGAAAACCGGCAGCGCCTGCTCGAGCCCTATATGACGACGCGCGAGAAGGGCACCGGGCTGGGACTGGCCATTGTTGCCAAGATTATCGAACAGCACGGGGGAGTGGTCGAGTTGATCGACGCCGAGCCGGATGCCAGCGGAAGGGTGGGAGCCTGTTTCAGCTTCACCCTGCCGATGGCCGAGCCGGGCGTCGATGACGTAGCAGTTGCAGACGTAGTGGATGACGCGGTCGCGGGGGCGAACGAACCAACCAGCAAACCCGAGATAGAGGAGCCGCCCGTCGAGGCGGTCGCGGACAAGTAATGGCGCTCGACATTCTGATCATCGACGACGAGGACGACATTCGCGATCTCGTTGCGGGCATCCTCGAGGATGAGGGGTACGAGACCCGGCAGGCCCACGATGCCGACTCGGCGCTCAACGAAATCGCCCGGCGGCGGCCGAGCCTGGTGTTCCTCGACATCTGGATGCAGGCCTCGCGCCTCGATGGACTGCAACTGCTCGACCTGTTCCAGAGCCAGCACCCGGAAATGCCGGTAGTAATGATTTCGGGGCACGGCAATGTCGAAACCGCGGTCAGCGCTATCCGGCGTGGGGCCTACGACTACATCGAAAAACCGTTCAAGATCGACCGCTTGCTGCTGATCACGCAGCGCGCCATGGAAGCGACGCGCCTCAAGAACGAGGTGGAGGTGCTGAAGGAGCGCTCGACCAGCCACGCCATGGACATGGTCGGCAATTCGCCGGCGCTGCAGCAGGTGCGGGCGGTGATCGAAAAATCGGCCCCAACCAATTCGCGCATCTTCATTTCCGGCCCGTCGGGAACAGGCAAGGGTCTTTGCGCGCGCCTCATTCATCAGCGCAGTACCCGCGCCGAGGCGCCGTTCGTCGAGATCAACGTCTCGTTGTATGCGCCCGATGAAGTGCCGATGGTGCTGTTCGGCCGCGAGGTGCGGGAAAAGACCGGCATTGTGCGGACCGAAGTTGGGGCCTTCGAGCGAGCCCATGGCGGCACGCTTTATCTGTCGGAAATCGGCACGCTGCCGCCGGCGGCACAGGGGCAGTTGCTCCGGACGCTGGTCGAAAACCGCTTCAACCGGGTCAATGGGCAGGCCGCTGTACCCATCGACGTCCGGGTGATCTCCTCCAGTTCGCAGAACGTCGCGCAACTGATCGACGATGGAACGCTGCGTTCCGACCTGTTCCACCGGCTGTCGATCGTGCCCCTGCCGCTGTCGCCGCTGCGCGAGCGGCGCGAGGATATCCCGCCGCTGGTGACGCTGTTCCTCGACCAGATCTCCCGCATGCACAATCTGCAGCGCCTGACGATCGGTGACGATGCAGTGGCCGTGCTGCAGGCGCAGGAGTGGCCGGGCAACGCGCGCCAGCTACGAAATTCTGTTGAGCGACTGTTGATCCTGGTCAAGGATCAGGCACCCGAGAATGGGGTGATCGGAGCGGCCCTGCTGCCGTCGGACATCGGCGAGGTTTTGCCGACGGTCGGGGATACCGATGCGTCAGCGCATTTGATGAGCCTGCCGCTGCGCGAGGCGCGAGAAGTGTTCGAGCGGCAATACCTTGTGGCGCAGATCGAGCGGTTCGGCGGCAACATCTCCAAGACCGCCGAGTTTGTCGGCATGGAGCGTTCGGCGCTGCATCGCAAGATCAAGTCACTGGGGCTGTGAACGTTTGCGGAAATTGCACGGCGCTTTTCCGGCTCGGAAACACGATTATTCCAGGCGTTCTCGGTGCAAAACGTGAACTCCCAGCGCCCTGGCGCGTTTGGGCCTCGGGTAGGCAGGGTCAGCCATCTATGTCATAGTAACCTTCAATGTGATGCTTCCGCAGAATTTTGATGCGGCGCCGCGGCGGCGCCCGCATCTTCCCGGCCGAACCGCGGAGCCTCCCTCCGTGGCGCGGCGGATAGAAAAGAGGCCAAAATGCCCGGCGAAAAAGCGCAGAATCTCCAAGATGCCTTTCTCAATCACGTCCGTAAACAGAAGGTCCCGGTGACGATTTTCCTCGTCAACGGGGTCAAGCTGCAGGGCGTTATTACCTGGTTCGACAATTTTTGCCTGTTGCTCAGGCGCGATGCCCAGTCGCAACTGGTGTATAAGCACGCCATCTCGACCATCATGCCCGGTGCCCCGATCCAGCTCTTCGATCCCGAGCACGCCGGCGACGCCGAATAGAGCGCCCATATGACCGATAGCCACGACGAAGAGGACCGCACCGGCGGTCCCGAGCGATTCATCGACCAGCGTGAGCAGCCCACACGGGTGGGGCTTGTCTGTCCCGACGTCCGCAGCCAACCGGCGCGGCACTCGATCGAGGCCCGGCAGGCCGAGTTCGAGGGGCTGGCGCGCGCCATCGGGGTCGAGATCGTGTTCTCCGAGGTCGTAAAGGTCCGTGACATTCGGCCAGCCACCTTCATCGGCAGCGGCACGGTCGAGGCCATCGCGCAGAAGGTGAAGGAGGGCGAGGTCGAGCTGCTGCTTGTCGATCTCGCACTGTCGCCGGTGCAGCAGCGCAACCTCGAGACCGAGACCAAGACCAAGGTGCTGGACCGCACCGGCCTGATCCTCGAGATTTTCGGCGAGCGGGCGGCGACGCGCGAAGGCGTGCTGCAGGTCGAGCTGGCCCATCTCAACTACCAGAAGGGCCGGCTGGTCCGCTCCTGGACCCACCTCGAGCGCCAGCGCGGCGGCTTCGGCTTCACCGGCGGTCCGGGCGAAACCCAGATCGAAAGCGACCGGCGGCTGTTGCGCGAGCGCATCGCCTTGATCGAGGAGCGGCTGGAGAAGGTCAAGAAGACGCGCGACCAGCAGCGCGGCGGCAAGGAAGCTGCAAAATTTCCGACCGTCGCGCTGGTCGGCTACACCAACTCCGGCAAGTCGACGCTGTTCAACAAGCTGACCGGGGCCGAGGTGTTCGCCAAGGATCTGCTGTTCGCGACCCTCGACACCACGCTGCGCAAGCTGACGCTCCCGCACGGGCGCGAAGTGATGCTGTCCGATACCGTCGGCTTCGTCTCGGAACTGCCGCACGATCTGGTCGCGGCGTTTCGCGCCACGTTGGAGGAGGTGGTCGAGGCCGACCTGATCCTGCACGTCAGGGATGTCTCCAATCCCGATCACGCGGCGCAGGCGCAGGATGTCATCGGCGTCCTCAACGAGCTTGGCGTAGCCTCCGACAAGCCGATCATCGAGGTCTGGAACAAGATCGATCGCCTGCCGCGACCGACCGACGGCAGCCTCGGCATCGTTGCCGCCGTCGAGCCGGCCGGGAACGTCGCCGGCATGGTAGAAACCTCGGCGGTAACCGGCGAGGGCCTCGACAAGCTGCTCGCCGAGATCGATGCGGCGCTGGGGCAGGAGGCCCGGACGTTTCATGTGCGGGTGCCCTACAGCGAAGGGGCTGATGTGGGCTGGCTTTATGCCCATGCCCAGATCGTCAGCACTGAGCCGCCGGACGATACCGGCACGACCTATGAAGTGCGGGTTGATCCACGCTTTCGGACAGCCTTCACGGAGCGCTTTGCCGGACGGATCGCGGAGTAGGG
>Ga0068855_100006236_pt1 | contig 14534 bp, 10 predicted proteins | sample KBSCornC52_FD_66592 | JGI IMG/M metagenome (GOLD analysis project Ga0068855, IMG submission 66592) | Corn rhizosphere microbial communities from Kellogg Biological Station, Michigan, USA - KBS Corn C5-2 | ecosystem: Host-associated > Plants > Roots > Rhizosphere > Soil ... | reverse complement strand
TGCGGCTGGTGCAAGGACAAGTGGGGTTTGTCGTGGCAGATCACGCCGCGCGTACTCACGGATGCGGTCATGGGTTCTGACCCGGCCGCGGCGAAACGCGCGTTCGACGCCATGATGACAATGCGGAAAATCGACGTTGCAGCGATTGAAGCGGCCGTGCGCGGTTGATTTTTTTTGCAGCAGGCATCTGCATACCTGTCCGCGTTCTTGAATGCACCCGGGGATCGTCCTCGTCAGAGTACGGCGGATTCCCCCGGTGATGGATTGCTGATTTTCGCGTCAGCGGATTACTTCTCTTCTTCCAATTCAAGCAGGCGTGCATTGAGCCTGCCCAGCAGCAGCGTCAGCTGCGCAATCTCTTCACTGCTCAAGGCCTCGAACAACTGATCGCCAAATTGCTTGCGCACCGGCTCGGACGCGCGCAGCACTTTTTTTCCCGATGCTGTCAAAGAAATGAATTTGGCGCGGCGGTCGGCTTCGTCTGTTGTCCGCTCGACAAGTCCCTCCCGTTCCAGGCCGTCCACGGCTTCCGTAATCGTGCGCGGCGCGAAGCCGAACGCTTCGGCAAGATCGGTCGAGCGCACTTTTCCCTCGCGCTTGATCAGACTCATGATCTTGATGCGCGCAATGGTCGCGCCCTGGCCGGCCAGGCGCTTGTCGAGCGCGCGGTGCGAGCGCAGGTAAAAGTCGCGCAAGGCTTCCGCGGCTTCGGTGTAGTCGTTTGTAAAGGTGGTGGACATATTTTTTGTTGATGCCATATTATATGGTACCTCACTAATTTTTTCGGCAAGCCGATTTGCAAGCACTGACGGACTGCCCCCGGCTTTGCTGCATGAAACCAGTTCAGGATAAAACAAACATGACCGACGCGGTAGATAATCGCCCCGAGGCGACGCAGAACCCTCCGGATGCAAATCCGAGCGAGGCAAATCCCAAGAGTGACAAGCCCAAGAAAAAAATGAGCCCGCGCGCCAAGCTGATCTTGCGCTCGCTGCTGGTGGTCGTGCTGATCGTGGTCGCCGCCTGGTTCATCTATTACGAACTGCGCGGCAAGTATCTGGAAAGCACCAACGATGCCTTCGTCTACGCCGATAGCGTGACGGTCGCGCCCAAGGTTTCCGGCTATGTCGAGCAGGTCTTCGTCATCGACAACCAGGATGTCAAGGCCGGTCAGCCGCTGGTGCGCATCGACGCGCGCGACTACGCCGCGCAGTCCTCGCAGTCGAAGGCGCAGATCGACGCCGCCACCGCCAGCGAAGACGCCGCCAAGGCGCAGCTGCAGGAGCAGAAGGCCGCCATCAGCCAGGCCCAGGCGCAACTGAGTTCGGCCGAAGAAGATGCGCGCTTTGCCGCGTCGGAAGTGGAGCGCTACACGCCGCTGGCCGCCAGCGGCGCCGAAACGCGCGAGCGCCTGACCACCTTGCGCAACCAGGCGGCACAGGCGAAGTCCACCGTGGCCTCGCGCCGCGCTGCGCTGGAAGCGGCGCAACTGCGCGTGCATTCGATCGAGGCGCAGGTACGCCAGGCGCAAGCCCAGGGCGAGACGGCGCGGGCGCAGTTTGACGCCGCCAACGTCAATCTCGGCTCCACCCAGGTCACCGCCAGCGTGGCCGGCCGCATCGGCGACAAGCAGGTGCGCGTCGGCCAGTTCGTCTCGGCCGGGACACGCCTGATGACGGTGGTGCCCACCGACTTCTACGTGGTCGCCAACTTCAAGGAAACCCAGATCGGCAGCATGCGCAACGGCCAGTCGGTGGCGATCAAGGTCGATGCCTTGCCGAGGACAAAATTCAAGGGCCACGTGGAAAGCATCTCCCCCGGCACCGGCGCGCAATTCTCGCTGCTGCCGCCGCAGAACGCGACCGGCAACTTCACCAAGATCGTCCAGCGCGTGCCGGTGCGCATCGCTGTTGACGCCTCGGCGGAAGACCGCAAGGTCTTCGTCGCAGGCCTGTCGGTCACGGCCGAAGTCGATACTGCCGCGACGGAGCGCACGCATTGAGCTCGCCGGCCGCCTCATCAGTCGCCTCGCCAGGCTCCAGTCAGAAAGCCGACGCCAGTGCCTGGCTGGCAGTGGCCGCCGGCACGCTCGGCGCGCTGATGGCGACGCTGGACATCTCCATCGTCAATTCATCGCTGCCCACCATCCAGGGCGAGATAGGCGCCAGCGGCACCGAAGGCACCTGGATCGCCACCGCTTATCTGGTGGCGGAAATCATCATCATCCCGTTGTCGTCATGGCTGGAAAAATTGCTCGGCCTGCGCACGCTGTTGCTGGCGGCGGCGAGCCTGTTCACACTTTTCTCGGTGATGTGCGGTTTGTCGACCACGCTGCCGATGATGATCGTCGGCCGCATCGGTCAGGGCTTCACCGGCGGCGCGCTGATCCCGACCGCCATGACCATCATCGCCACGCGCCTGCCGCGCGAACAGCAGCCGGTCGGCAACGCGCTGTTCGGCGCCACCGCCATCCTCGGGCCGGTGCTCGGCCCGGTGCTGGGCGGCTGGCTGACCGAGAACGTCAGCTGGCACTATTCCTTCTTCATCAACGTGCCGGTCGGCATCGCGCTGATCACCTTGTTGCTGGTCGCTGTGCCGTATGCACGGCCGAAGTTCGAGCAGCTGGCCGAGGCCGACTGGTTCGGCATTGCCGGCATGGCGCTCGGCCTCGGCGGCCTGACCGTGGTGCTGGAGGAGGGCGAGCGCGAGCAATGGTTTTCTTCGCCGGACATCCGCTGGCTGGCCGCCGTTTCGCTGCTCGGATTCATCCTGCTCGCCATCGGCCAGTGGCGCGCGAAGCATCCGGTGATCCAGTTGCGGCTATTGCGTGATCGCCAGTTCGGTTCGGTGGCGTTGATGGCAATGGCGGTTGGCGTGGCGCTGTACGGAACCGCCTACGTGATCCCGCAATTCCTGTCCGGCATCGCCGGCTACAACTCGCTGCAGTCGGGTGTGATTGTGCTGCTGTCCGGTGTGCCGATGATCCTGATGATGCCGTTCACGCCTTTTCTCATGCGTACCGTCGACATCCGGCTGGCGGTCGGGTTCGGACTGCTGCTGCTGGCGGCCAGCGCCTTCCTTGAAACTGACCTCAGCCCCTTGTCCTATGGTGGATCGTTCGTCGCCTCGCAACTGATGCGCGGCGTCGGTACGGTGCTGGCGATGCTGTTCCTGAACCAGGCGGCGATCCGTTCGGTGCCGGCGTCGCAGGCCGGCGACGCGGCGGGTATCTACAGCGCCGCGCGCAATCTGGGCGGCTCGCTGGCGCTGGCCAGCATTGCCGTGATCCAGGATCAGCGCCTGTGGCTGCACAGTCGCCGCCTGGAAGAAAGCATTTCCGCCAATTCCGAGCTGGTGCAGTCGAGCATGGCGGCGCAAGCGCATCTGCTGGGCGGACAAGACACCGCCATACGCCTGCTCGGCTCCAGCATCCAGATGCAGGCGCTGACGATGACCTATGCGGACCTGTTCTGGCTGCTGGGCGTGGCGATCCTGTGCATCACGCCGCTGGTGCTGTTCCTGCGGCCTCTGCCGACCAACGCCGCACCGGTTGCGGCTCACTGAAAAACATCATGCGAACACTTCCTCTCTTCCGACTTGTTTCACTCGCGTGCGTCGCCGCACTGGCCGGATGTGCACTCGGCCCGGATTATTCCGGACCACCAGATGCCGCGCCCGTGGCGGCGCAATCAGGCCACTTCGTGCGCGGCCAGGATGCCGCCAGCGCGGACGCACCCGTCAACCGCTGGTGGGAGGCGCTCGGCGATCCGGTGCTCAATGACCTCGTGCAGCGCGCACTCGATGCCAATCCCAATCTCGGCATCGCCCGCGCGCGACTGCAGCAGTCACGCGCCGCGCTCAACCTGGAACAGGCCAATTCACTCCCCAGCGTCGGCGCCTCTGCACTGGCCGGACATGCGCGCCTGCCGCCGATCAATCTGGGCGGTTCATCGGGTTCTTCAGGATCATCGAGCTCATCCGGCTCATCCACCAGCCTGAACCTGTACAGCCTCGGTTTCGACGCCACCTGGGAAATCGACTTGTTCGGCGGACACCGGCGCGCGGTGCAGTCCGCCAACGCCACCGCCGAAGCCGCGGAGGCGTCGTTGGCCGACGTCCAGGTCAGCCTCGAAGCGGAAGTCGCAAATGCTTACATCAACCTGCGCGATCGTCAGCGCCGTATCCAGCTGGCCGACGAATCGATCCGCGCACAGGAGCAGATGGCGACGCTGACGCACCAGCGGCTGGACCGCGGCACGGCCTCCAATCTCGACCTGATTCGTGTGCAGAACCAGCTTGACGGTACGCGCAGCGACCAGGTGCCGCTGCAGGCCGATCTGGAGTCTTATCTGAACCAACTGGCGACGCTGGTGGGGCAGGAGCCCGGCGCGCTCGATGACATGCTCGCTGCAAAAACGGCTGGCGACATGCCGCTGCCACCGGCGCAAGTCGCGGTGGGCGATCCGCAGACCCTGTTGCGGCGACGTCCCGACATCCGCGCCGCCGAGCGCACGCTGGCCGCCGACACCGCCAAGATCGGCCAGGCCGAAGCGGCGCGCTATCCCAGCCTGAAACTCTTCGGCGTCATCGGCCTGGGCGGCACGCATCCATCCGACCTGACCAAGCTGGACGATTTCACGGCAGTGGCGGCGCCGATGCTGAGCTGGAATTTCCTCGACTTCGGTCGCGCCAAGGCGCGCGTCACGCAAGCTGAACGCGTGCGCGACGAAGCCGAGATGAAGTATCGGCAATCGGTGCTCGAAGCCTTGCGCGACGCCGAAGATTCGCTGTCGCGTTTCCGTTACGGCCGCGTGACCGTTGCCACGGTAGCGCGCACCAAGGCCTCGGCCGACCGAGCGCTGGACCTGGCGCAGCAACGCTACCGGGCCGGCACCGGCACCCTGATCGAAGTGCTGGACACCACCCGCCAGCAAATCGCCGCGCAGCAGAACCTGTCGCAGGCCGAGGCGGCGCTGACGCGGAGTTTCGTCGGCATCCAGAAAGCGCTGGGTTTGGGTTGGAGTAGTTGACGGATAGTCAATTTTTCATCGAGAGGTGTGTAACAACTGTAAGGGATTGTTTATGGGCATCGAGGGACCGAAACTATTCGGCGAGAATACGGCTCGAACTGCCGTCCACATTCCACTTGCTGCGAAAGTAGCCACCGACGCAGCGACCTTATTTTTACAGGGACTCTCATCATGAAAACAATCCAAAAAATCACAGTCATTTCCATCACGGTCTGCGCGCTGGCGGCGATGAGCGGTTGCAGCAACATGTCGCGACGCGACAAGAACACGGCCGTGGGCGCCGGCATCGGCGCGGTAGCCGGCGCGGTCCTGACCGGCGGCAGCGGCATCGGCACCGCCGGCGGCGCTGCAGTCGGCGGCGTGATCGGACATCAGGTCGGCAGATAAGGGAAGATAAGGGGATTTTGCTTCCCTGAAGATCAATAAAAAAGAGGACCGCGTGGTCCTCTTTTTTTTGCCTCAATCCGGTTGTACCGGCGTCGCCGCAGTTTTTCCCACTACCGTGGTCCACGGCCGCACCTGCCACTGCGTCACCACGCCGTTGAGCACATAGGGATCCTTGTTGGCGAAATTCTCGGCGACTTCCGGTGAAGCGCCGGTGAACAGCAGCAAGGCCTCATCTTCAGGATCGGCCAGCGCCCCGCCGAGGATCAGTTCACCGCGCGCACTGGCTTCCCAGGCGTACTTGAGATGCTCGCTGCGGAACGGCTGCTTGGCGGTCTTGCTGTCTTTGACGAAGCGATAAAACAGGGCGTAGTGCATGGCGGCCTCTTTGGGATGATGACGGTGGATGATGCAAATTGTACGCTGACATTCTGCGGACTTCCGGCGCGCTTCAAATAGAACGTCCAAGCGAACTTCCAAGCCGACTTCAAAGCGTGCTTCAGCACCGCTTTCCCGGCTGTGTTCCTCGGTTGCAGTTTCAATAGGCGTCGGGTAACATCATTCGTCCGCCATGCCGGACGAATCGGACGAATCAGGAAAATAACCGGCAGCAGGACCAAATTTGTACGCGCATTTGCACAACATCGCCTTGTTGGTTTGCGGCAATAAAAACAATAGCCCGCGAGCCGCACAAAAGAATACGTAATCAGTACACGGTGCACATGAAGGGGGCCGTATTTCAGTCATTCTTACCGCCGGGGGAACGGTGATCCGCCGACGCTTCGCCGGCATCGTCTGTGCATGCAGCATGTTGTTCATGACCTGCGTCGCGGGCGTTGCCCAGGCAGCCGGTCCCGATTGCTCCCGCCCATATACCCTCGCTCTGCACGACCACGGCCTGTTGTATTCCGCCGATACCGACACCGGCATCGACAAGGACTTCGCCGATGAGCTGATCCGGCGCAGCGGCTGCAAGGTCGGCGTCAGCCTGATGTCGCGCGCGCGCATCTGGCAGCTGATCGAATCGGGCGCGCTCGACTTCAGCCTGTCCGGCATCGCCAGTCCCGAGCGCCGCCGCTTCGCTTCCTTCGCCTGGTACTTCAGCAACAAGTATTACTTGCTGGTGCGCAAGGACGCCGGCATGCGCCAACTGATCGAGTTCGAACGCAGCGAGACCTTCCGGCTCGGCGTGATCCGCAGTTTCCGCTACAGCGCCTCGGCCAACCGCCTGGTCGACAAGCTGGCAAGCGCCAATCGCGTGACCCAGGCCGGCGGCCTCGATCCGCTGTACCAGGCACTGATGGCCAATCGCATCCAGGGCATGATCATGGAACCGTTCGACTATCCGGTGGTGGAAGAAAAGCACATCCGCGACGTCACTGCGATCATCGAATTCAACGACCCCTCGATTCCGCACGGACTGATCATGTCCAACAAGGCCTTGCCTCCCAGCGAGCGCGACAAGTGGCGTGCGCTGGTGGAAGAAATGCGCGCCGACGGCACCGTCCGCCGCATCTTTGAAAAGTATTTCCCACCCTCGCTGGCGGCGTCAATGGTCGACTTCAAGGCCGAGCCGTGAACTGGATACGGCAAATCCTGTTGCCGTTGACCATTCTGGTCGCCGGCCTGTGCGTGACCTGGGTCGCCTGGGATCACGAGCGCGACGCCTCGCGGAAAGAGCTGCGCGCGCAATTCGATTTCTCCCTGCGCGAAGCGGTCAGCCGCGTCGAGCAGCGCGTCTCCAGCTATGAACAGATGCTGCACGGCGTGCAGGGTTTGTTCACCGCCAACGGAAAATTCGACCGCACGGCACTGCATGAGTATGTCGCGTCGCTCAATCTCGACGCCAATTTTTCCGGCATCCAGGCCATTGGCGCGGAAGAATGGATCAGCAACGCCGACAAGACTGCGCACATCGCGCGCATGCACGAACTCGGTTTCACCGACTACGCCATCCGGCCCGCAGGAGAGCGTCCCGATTACGCGCCGATCATCATGCGCGAGCCCTATGTCGGTCGCAATCGCGTCACCTTCGGCTTCGATCCCTGGGCCGAACCCTATCGGCGGCGCGCCATGGAAAAAGCGCGCGACTCAGGCATGGCGGCGATCTCCGGCAAGGTCAAGCTGGACCTCGACGCCGACGGCCAGGGCCAGCCCAGCTTCCTGATGTACCTGCCGATCTATGCGCGCGGCATGCCTCAATCGACCATCGCCGAACGTCGCGCCAGCCTGATCGGCTGGGTGCATGCGTCGTTCCGCATGAGCGACGTGGTCGCCAGCCTTTACGGCGAGCAGCCGATGGGCGTGGCGTTCGCAATTTACGACGGCGTCGAACCGTCGGCCGATGCGCTGCTGTATCACTCGCCCATCGGCCTCGACCAGAAGAAGTCGACCTTGATCAGTGCGACCGAATACCTGGTGGTGGCCGGCCACAACTGGACGTTGTCAATGAACACGCTTGACGACTTCACCACGCGCTTCGGCCGCAACGCGGAAGTGCAGACCGCGCTGACCGGCGTCGGCCTGAGCGTGCTGCTGGCGTTGCTGGCCTGGCTGCTGATGTCGAGCCGGCGCCGCGCGATCCGCCTGGCCAACAAGATGACCAGTGAATTGCGTACCAGCGAAGAACAATTCCGCGCCATCGCCGACTGCACCGTCAACTGGGAAGTCTGGTGGGGCCTGGACGGCAAGCCGCGCTGGATCAATCCCTCGGTATTCCATTACACCGGCTACACCGTCGAGGAATGCATGGCGATGCCGAACTTCAAGGCGCAGTTCATTTACCTGGAAGACCTGCCGCGCGTGGTGCCTGAGCTCGACAAGGGCTTGCTCGGCGAACGCGGCGACGACCTTGAGTTCCGCTGCGTGCGCAAGGACGGCTCGCTGTTCTGGCTGTCGGTGTCATGGCTGCCGATCACGGACGCCAATGGCGTGTTCACGGGTTTTCGCACCAGCGGCCGCGACATTACCGAGCGCAAGCAGGCCGAGGCCGAACTGCGCATCGCCGCGGTGGCGTTCGATTCGCTCGAAGGCATGATGGTCACCGACGCCGACAGCAGGATCCTGCGCGTGAACCAGGCCTTTACCAAGATCACCGGTTACGACGCCGACGAAGTCATCGGCAAGACGCCGCGCCTGCTGCGCTCGGACCGACACAGCCCGGCCTTCCATCGCGCCATCTGGGAAAGCGTGCGTCACTCCGGCGGCTGGCAGGGCGAAATCTGGAATCGCCGCAAGAACGGCCAGGTCTATCCTGAATGGCTGACCATCTCGGCGGTGAAGGGCGATGATGGCGTGGTCACGCATTACGTCGGCACCCATCACGACATCACCGAACGCAAGATCGCCGAAGAGCGCATCAAGGAGCTGGCCTTCTTCGACGCGCTCACGCGCCTGCCGAACCGCACGCTGCTGCTCGACCGCCTCAAGCAGGCGATTGCAGCCAGCACGCGCAACAAGACCAGCAGCGCCTTGCTGTTCATCGATCTCGATCACTTCAAGACACTCAACGACACGCTTGGCCACGACAAGGGCGACCTGCTGCTCAAGCAGGTGGCGCAGCGGCTGGCGCTGAGCGTACGCGCCAACGACACGGTGGCGCGCGTGGGCGGCGACGAATTCGTGGTGGTGCTGGAAAGCCTGCACCGCAATCCGCAGGAAGCCGCCAGCCAGACCAAGGCCATCGGCGAAAAAATCCTCAGCGTGCTCGATTCGCCGTATCAACTGGGCGAGATCGAATACCGCACCACCGCCAGCGTCGGCGCGACCGTGTTCCGTGGCCGCCAGGCCTCGATCGACGAGTTGCTCAAGCAAGCCGACCTGGCGATGTACAAGTCCAAGGAAACCGGCCGCAATTCCATGAGTTTCTTCGACCCTGCCATGCAGACCGTGGTGCTGGAGCGCGCCGCGCTGGAAGCCGGCCTGCGCAAGGCCATCGACGGCGGCCAGCTGGTGCTGCACTACCAGGCGCAAGTGGTCGAAGGCGGCCGCGTGACCGGCGCCGAAGTGCTGGTGCGCTGGCAGCATCCGCAGCGCGGCACGGTGCCGCCTTCCGAATTCATCCCGCTGGCCGAAGAGACCGGCCTGATCCTGTCGCTCGGCAACTGGGTAATGGAAACCGCCTGCACGCAACTCGCGCGCTGGGCTTTGCGCGCCGAGACCTCGCACCTGAGCATTGCCGTCAACGTCAGCGTGCAGCAGTTCCGTGAAGCCGATTTCGTCGAGACCGTGTCCGGCATTCTCGAACGCACCGGCGCCAATCCCAAGCGTCTCAAGCTCGAACTCACAGAAAGCCTGCTGGTCGACAACGTCGAGGACATTATCCAGAAGATGTATGCGCTCAAGGCCAAGGGCGTCGAATTTTCGCTGGACGACTTCGGCATCGGTTATTCGTCTTTGTCCTATCTCAAACGCCTGCCGCTGAATCAGCTTAAAATCGACCAGTCGTTTGTGCGCGATGTCCTGATCGACCCCAACGATGCCTCCATCGCCAAGACCATCGTCGCACTCGCGCAAAGTCTCGGTCTGGGCGTCATCGCCGAGGGTGTCGAGACCGACGCGCAACGCAATTTCCTGGCCGATGCAGGATGTCACGCCTATCAGGGCTACTTCTTCTGCCGGCCGCTGCCGCTGGACGGATTCGAGCAATTCGTCCAGGCCTTCGATCCGATTTTAGATATGGAGTAACCTCATGTCCGCTGCTTCCAACGCTGCTTCAAAGATTACCGATTTTCCCATCAACGCTAAATGGCCCGCGCAGCATCCCGAGCGTATCCAGCTGTATTCGCTGCCGACGCCCAATGGCGTGAAGGCCTCGATCATGCTGGAAGAAACCGGCCTGGCCTATGAGCCGCACCTGGTCAGTTTCGACACCAACGACCAGATGTCGCCGGAATTCCTGTCGCTCAATCCAAACAACAAGATCCCGGCGATCATCGATCCCGACGGTCCGGGCGGCAAGCCGCTGGCCTTGTTCGAGTCCGGCGCGATCCTGCTTTACCTGGCCGAGAAAACCGGCAAGTTCCTGCCGCAGGATCCGGCCGCGCGTTACGAAGCCATCCAATGGGTGATGTTCCAGATGGGCGGCATCGGTCCGATGTTCGGTCAGCTCGGCTTCTTCCACCGCTTCGCCGGCAAGGAATATGAAGACAAGCGTCCACGCGACCGTTACGTCGCCGAATCGCGCCGCCTGCTCGGCGTGCTCGACCAGCGCCTGGCGGACCGCGAATGGGTGATGGGCGACTACGGCATCGCCGACATTGCGATCTTCCCGTGGGTGCGCAATCTGGTCGGTTTCTACGAAGCAGGCGAGCTTGTCGGCTTCCAGGATTTCAAGAACATCAAGCGCACACTAGACGCCTTCGTCGCCCGTCCTGCGGTGATCAAGGGACTGGCGATTCCTGCGCGCGGCTGATCAGCCGGAGGCAAGCCATGACCTTTGACGGACGCCTGCTGGCCGGCGTCAGCGTGCTGGCCGCAGTGATCGAGCGCGGCACGTTCGCGCGTGCGGCCGAAGCGCTCAACATGTCGGACTCCGGCGTCAGCCGCGCCATCGCGCGATTGGAGGTACGCGTCGGCGTGCGCCTGCTGGATCGCACCACACGCTCGATGAACCTGACCGACGAAGGCCGGCGCTTTTATGAACAGGTGGCGCCGCTGCTGGCGGGTATCGAAGAGGCCGCCGTCGACGCCTCCGGCTCGGCCAGCGCCGTGCGCGGCCGCCTGCGGGTGGACCTCGATCCCTTTTTCTCGCGGCTGCTGCTGGCCGACCATCTCGGCGCCTTCCTCGAAAAATATCCCGACCTGACGCTGGAACTGACCACGCGCGAGCATCTCGGCGACCTGGTCGCCGACGGCATCGACGTCGCCATCCGTTTTGGCAAACCGCCGACCTCGACCACGGTGGCGCGCAAGCTGCTGGAGACGCGCATCCTGACGGTCGCCTCGCCGGCTTACCTGGCAAAGCACGGCACACCGTCGCATCCATCCGAGCTGGTCAACCATCAGTGCATTCATTTCCGTGACCCGACCTCGGGCCGACCGTACGAGTGGGTGTTCCACAAGGGGCGCAAGGTGATCGAGGTGGATCCGCCCGGCCGGCTCATCCTCAACGATTCCGGCACCATGCTGCTGGCGTGCAGCGCCGGCGCCGGCATCGCCCAGATCCTGGCGCTGGGTACGCAGAACGTGCTGAAGCAGGGGCAGTTGGTGGAGATTTTCCCGGACTGGCCCGACGAACGCTTTCCGCTCTATGCGCTGCATCCTTCGCGTCACCGGCCGCCGGCCAAAGTACGGGCCTTCATCGATTTCGCGCTGGAGGCGGTGCGCTGATTCAGTTTGATGATGTCGAAAAGACAACATTAAAAGAGGATCGCAAGAGCTGCCGGGCAGTCCCTGCGTGCAGAGGGATTCAAGTATAATTTTCGCGCGATTTCTCCTATAAGAAAAAGAACATATGTCGCGTTGCCGGGCCGAACGACCGGCAATCGTCTTGCCCTTTCCTTGCCCCACAAATTACGTAACGGAGCACAACGTGCCAGGTTTTTCCATGCCAGCTGATCAACGCATCGATGCAAAACCAACACGCGCCGGTGGCGCCATTTCCGGTCCGCCGCTGCCGCCGGGACCGCTGATCGGTTTCGGCGTCGCGATTCTCGCGGTGATCCTGATTTCCTTCTTTTCCTATCGTGCGCAGGAAGTGCGCGCCAGCACCGCCGAACTGGTGTCGCACACCATCGAGGTGCGCGAACAGCTGCAGGCGCTGGTGTCCGTGCTCAAGGATGCCGAGACTGGCCAGCGCGGCTTCCTGCTGACCAATACCGAAACCTACCTGCTGCCGTACACCAACGCCAAGGCGGCGTTGCCGGGTCAGGTGAAACGCCTGCGCAGTCTGATCAGCGACAATCCTGAACAGGTCCAGCGGCTGGATGCCGCCGCCGCCATGGCGAAGGACAAGATGGATGAGCTGGCCGAAAGCATCGAGTTGCGCCGCTCGCTCGGGGCGGAAGCTGCACTGGCGGTGGTGCGCACCAACCGCGGCAAGGTGGCAATGGACCGCTTGCGCACGATCACCGATGAGATGGAGCTCAATGAACGCAACCTGCTGGCCAGTCGCCAGGAAGAGTGGCGCGATGCGGTGGTGTTCGCCTCCGCAGTGACCTGGATCGGCTCGGGCGTGTTGCTGGTGCTGATCGTGGCGGCTGCGGTGATGACGTCGCGTGACTACCGTGCGCGTGAGCGCCAGGTGTGGATTCGCTCCGGCCAGCTCGGACTCGCTGCACGCCTGCAGGGCGAGCAACGGCTCGACGTGCTGGGCGACAACGCGCTGGCTTTCCTGGCCGACTATCTGGGCGCGCAGGTCGGCGCGATTTACATCCATGACGACATCGAGACTTTCCGTCGATTTGGCTCGTACGCCATCGGCGCCGGTTCCGGCCATGCCGCGCTGCAGCCCGGCGATGGCCTGCTGGGGCAGGCGGCAAAAAGCAATCGTGTGGTGCATGTGCGCGATGTACCGGACGGTTACCTGCCGGTGACGTCCAGTCTCGGCGCCAGCAAATCGCGCGAGCTGCTGATCGCACCGGCCAGCATCGACGGTGCGGTGCAGGCGGTGATCGAACTCGGTTTCTTCCGTCCGCTGCACGCGGCTGAACTGGAGTTGCTGGAGCGTACCGCCGAACTGATTGCCGTCTCGGTGCGCTCTTCCAAGGACCGCACGAAACTGGAAGAACTGTTGGAAGAAACCCAGCGCCAGGCGGAAGAACTGCAAACGCAGGAAGAAGAACTTCGCGTCAACAACGAAGAACTGGAAGAACAGAGCCAGGCGCTCAAGTTGTCGCAGGCGCGTCTGGAAACCCAGCAGAGCGAACTGGAAGAAACTAACGCCCAGCTGGAAGAACAGGCGCAGCAGCTGGAAGCGCAGAAGGATGATCTGTCCAAGGCGCAAATCGTGCTGGTGGAGAAGGCCGCCGAGCTGGAACGCTCGAATCAGTACAAGAGCGAGTTCCTCGCCAACATGAGCCATGAGTTGCGCACGCCGCTCAACTCCACGCTGATCCTGGCCAAGCTGCTGGCCGACAACAAGGCCGGCAACCTGACCGATGAGCAGGTGCGTTTCGCCCAGACCATTTCCTCGGCGGGCAACGACCTGCTGGCGCTGATCAACGACATCCTCGACTTGTCGAAGATGGAAGCCGGCAAAATCGAGGTCATCTCCGACCAGGTGCGGATGCAGAAGCTGACCGAAGAACTGACCGCGACCTTCTTGCCGACCGCACAGCAAAAGAGCCTGTCGTTCCGCACCATCGTCGAAGCCGGTACGCCGGAACAGATCGTCACCGATGCGCAGCGTCTCGGCCAGATCCTCAAGAACCTGTTGTCCAACGCGGTGAAGTTCACCGACAAGGGCGAAGTCACGCTGACGATTTATCCGAATGCGGAGGGCCGCGTGGCGTTCTCGGTGCGCGACACCGGCATCGGCATCGCCGACGACCAGCAGCATTTCATTTTCGAAGCATTCCGCCAGGCCGACGGCAGCACGCATCGCAAATACGGCGGCACCGGTCTCGGCCTGTCGATCTCGCGCGACCTCGCGCGCATCCTCGGCGGCGACATCCAGGTGCAGAGCCGCCTGGGCGAGGGCAGCATCTTCACGCTGACGCTGCCGCTGGCATATTCGCCGGAAGCCTCCAACCTGGTATTGCCGCGATCCGGCGACGCCAGCGTCGCGGCGATGCCGGCGGCCGCCTACTCGTCAGCGGTGATTTCGGCCGCGCGGGCGTCGCTCGCCGCCACCGCCGCGCCCGATGTGCAGGCGCCGTCGCGCGCAGCACCAGCGCTGCATCCGATCGCCATCGACGACGATCGTCACCGTCTCAAGCCGGCTTCGCGTCTGATCCTGGTAGTCGAGGACGACACCGCGTTTGCGCTGATCCTGCGCGACCTGGCCCATGAAATGGGCTTCCAGTGCATCATCACGCACTCCGCCAACGAGGGCGTGGCGGCGGCCGACCTGTACCATCCGAGCGCGATCCTGCTCGACATGAACCTGCCGGACTTCTCCGGTCTCGGCGTGCTGGATCAGATCAAGCGCAATCCGCGTACGCGCCATATTCCGGTGCA
>Ga0068855_100006234_pt1 | contig 14537 bp, 14 predicted proteins | sample KBSCornC52_FD_66592 | JGI IMG/M metagenome (GOLD analysis project Ga0068855, IMG submission 66592) | Corn rhizosphere microbial communities from Kellogg Biological Station, Michigan, USA - KBS Corn C5-2 | ecosystem: Host-associated > Plants > Roots > Rhizosphere > Soil ... | reverse complement strand
GGGGCCCGATCCGTCCGCTTTGTCAACTTACTCCTGATGCGGTGAAACGGCATTGAATGCCGTATACCGATTGCCAAATGCCAAATGCCAAATGCCGAACGCTGAATACCGAATGCCAAATCCGACACGGATTTCTCTATGAATGAAAGCTATCGCGCGACGTTAATCGTCGTTGGGCTCACTCTGGCGGTTGCAATCGCTAGCTGGAGGCTGCTGCAGATAGAGGCCAACGGCCGACGGGAGCCGCCGCAGGCTGTGGCCGCTCCTCATGTCCGGCCTGCGCCCCTGCCGCGTGAACCCGAGGTTCGTCCGACCGTGCACACGCCCGTCGCGAACACCGTGGCAGACCTCATCGACGCAGCCCAGCGAGGCGACGTCGTGGCAATCTTGAACCTGGCCCATAAGGGCGCTAATATTAACGGCGCCGATCAGAACGGACTCACGCCACTTTTGGCGGCGATCGGCAAGGGCAGCGCGACACCGGAACTGATCCAAAAGCTTCTGAAGGCGGGCGCAGATGCCACCCTGCGCGATGCTCAGGGCCGGGATGCGCTCTCACTGGCTGTGGAGAGGGACGACGTCAATTCGATCGTCGCGCTGCTTACCGCCAGCTCGAAACTGGCCGGAAAGGCGGCAGGAGCGCTGATCGCTGCTGCAGGACACAACCACGTCGAGGCCATGAAGGCGATGATCGATAACGGCGTCGATGTGAATGCCGCCGACAAACATGGCCGGACGGCGCTGGCATCCGCGGTACAGGAGGCAGATCCCGAGACCGTACAGTTCCTGCTCGAGCACTCTGCCGATCCCAATCACAAGAACGCGGACGGCATGAACGCCCTGATGCTGGCAGCGGCACGCGGCAAACGAGATATCGTTCAGGCCGTGATCGAGAAGATCGGAAACATCAACGACCGCAACGCCGGAGGCGAGACTGCGCTGATGCAGGCAGCCCGCGCCTCCAATGCAGAAGTCGTCAAGACGCTCGTAGACGCCGGAAGCGATGTCAACGCCGTGGACTTTGATATGGCGACACCGCTGATGGCGGCTGCGTCCGCCGGGCAAAATGAGACCGTTCAGCTCTTGCTGGAGAAAGGCGCAGACGTCCACGCCAAGGACAGCCACGGCCACACGGCGTACATGCTCGCCCGAAACAGCGGCTACCCGGAGACGGCGGATCTGATCGCAAAAGCAGGCGGTTCCGAAGATGGTCAATAGCCACGATCGGCCGAGTTGGATCTCCATCCTATGAGCCGTACCGCACAGATAACGGGCGCACTCTTGCTTGTGGTTGTTTTCGCGACGATCGCAGCCGGCTGGGGACTTTATGCGCGCTCAACTGTGGACTCCAGACCGAAGTCGCTCGGCCTTCAGCTGATCGACGCGCTAAGGCAGCGACAACTCCCGAAGGCCAATCAGCTGCTCGATCAAGGCGCCGACATCGCCGTTAGGGAGCAGTATACGGGCCAAACCTGCCTGATGGCGGCCGCGGCGACTGGAGATTTGGCAATCATTCAGCGCCTGATTCAGCACGGCGCAAGAGTGGATGACACCGACAATTATGGCCGAACGGCATTTGACCAGTTGTTCCTGTCTGGCAGCGTCAAATACCCCGTCGCGAAGGCTCTCCTGCCAAAGTCAGCTGTGATTCGGCGCAAACAGCCGGGCGGCCCTTCAACGCTAGAGACTGCTGTCCAGACCCACGATTCCGCGATCGTGGGCCTGGTGCTGGATTCCGGCGCCAATCCCAGCGGGACCGACATGGGCATGAAACCTCTGCTAATAGTCGCTGCCGAATCAGATGACCTGCCAACGGTCAATCTGCTCGTCAATCACGGGGCGGCGGTCAACGCGCGAGGACCGCTGCACGAGACTGCTCTCTCCACTGCGATCCGACTGACTGACGAGGCGATGGCTCAGTTCCTGGTCGCGCACGGCGCCGACGTCAACGCGTTAGACACCGACCACACCCCGGTGCTCGTTGCCGCCTCGGCGAGTAATCTCCCCATCACGGTCGCTGCCTTGCTCAGAAAGGGAGCGAAGGTTGACGCGCGGAACGCTGCCGGGGAGACCGCGCTCATTACCGCAGCACGCGACGGGAGGCGGGCGATTGTTGAACAATTGCTAAAGAGAGGCGCGGACCCGACGATCAAAGACAAGACCTCGCGCACAGCGCGCGATTGGGCCAAAGAGCAGGGTTTTGCCGACATCGAGCGGCTTTTGGCAACGCACTAAACGTCGCATCTTTACCTACATTGTTCATGATATCTGGACTCAGGGCGCTGGCTAATTACCGTCCTGCGGCTTGTGAGAGAAAGGATTCGAATTGGCGATCCATACGATCGAGCCGGAGCGCGGGAGTCTTGTCGGCCACTTCTCGCGAGATGCCAGACCGGTGTTTACGATTGCATCCGGCGACACGGTGGTCTACCGCACGCTCGACGCAGGCTGGAATCTCGGCGCGGAATGGGCCGGTTTCCCTGCTGACAAAGAGAGGAAGTTCTCGCCGAGGGATCCCGAGACGGATAACGGGCACTGCCTTTGCGGTCCGATCGCCATCGAGGGCGCGAAGGGTGGCATGACGCTGGAGATCAAGATCGGCGAGATGAGGCCAGCCAATTGGGGCTGGACAGCTGCCGGCGGCTGGCCGCACGAGGTTCACAAGCGGCTGAATATGATGGAGGGAGAGACACATCTTCGCTGGAATATCGATGCCGGTCGGATGACAGCGGTCAACCAGTACGGGCACGAGCTTGCGCTTCGGCCGTTCTTCGGCGTGATGGGAATGCCGACCGACGACCCTGGATTGCAGCCGACGCCTCCGCCCCGCCGCACTGGCGGCAATTTGGATTGCAAGGAGCTGGTCAACGGCACGAGCCTCTTCCTGCCAATAGAGGTCGATGGCGGGCTCTTCTCGGCGGGCGACGGCCACGCGGTCCAGGGGGACGGCGAGGTGTGCGTGACGGCGATCGAGTGCCCGATGGACCGCGCGGAGCTAACATTCGTGCTGCACCCGGAGTTGACCATCCGGATGCCGAGAGCGCGCACCGGTGAGGGCTGGCTCGCGCTCGGACTCCATCAAGATCTCCAGGAGGCGACCTACCTGGCGATCGATGGCATTCTGGACTTAATGACGGAACAGTATGTCGTAGACCGTGGAGATGCCTTTGCCCTTGCCAGCCTTGTGGTCGATTTGCGAGTTACACAGATCGTGAATGGCGTCAAAGGCGTCCATGCCGTCTTGCCGCACGATGCCATCCGTAATCTGCGCCCCAGAACTTAAACTGCCATGCCCCCATCGACGTGCAGGCCGCTGCCCGTCAGGAAAGTAGCCTCATCTGAAGCGAGATAGAGTGCGGCGTAAGCCACGTCATCCGGCCTGCCGATGCGGCCGAGCGGCTGGCGCGCCTCGAACGCCTTTCGGGCGGCGACAGGATCGGGCGACGAGTCGATACGCTCCTTCAGAGACGGCGTCTCGATGGTCGCGGGAGCAAGGTAAACGCAGCGGATCGACTCCGCTGCATGGTCCAGCGCGACTGCGCGCGTCAGCCCGATCACGCCTGCCTTCGCCGCCGAATAGATCGCCCTGTTCACGATCCCCATCACGCCAGCGATCGACGCCATGTTGATGATCACGCCGCCTCCCTGCTCACGCAGCAGAGGTATGGCGTATTTGCAGCCGTAGAACACGCTCGAGAGCGTCGTTTCGATCTGATCGTGCCAGTCCTCGACCGTTGACTCCTCGACCGTTCCCTGCTTTACGATGCCCGCATTGTTGAACAGAATGTTCAGCTTTCCAAAGACCTGCTTCGTTTCGCGCAGCATCCTCTCGACGGCGACAGGATCCGAAACGTCGGCCCCGATGTCGAGCGCCTTGCCTCCCTCAGCGCGAATGAGATCCGCGGTCTCCCCGGCAGTCACCAGGTTGCGATCGACAACGGTAACCGCCGCGCCCTCCTTCGCAAAAAGCAGAGCCGTAGCGCGCCCAATACCCGCGCCCGCCCCCGTTATCAAAGCCACCTTGCCCGCTAATCGCATATATGCTCCCCTTACGCTCTGATTCTGAAGTTTCGCAACACTTCGCCCGATTCCAGGTCGATCGCGATCAGCCTGCCGAGGTTGTCGGAGACGGTGCAGCGCGTCCCGAGTATTCTCGCCGAGACGCGTTCGCTGCCTCCCAGGTCAATCCGTGCGCGAGCTCGCCACTCCTTCCGGTCCATCAGGCGGCAGCACGCACCCGCGTCGTCGAGCGTGGAAACCAGCGCCCAACTATCGTTGAGGACTAGCGGAAGCGCGGTGGCCGGGCTGGCGATCTGTTCACGAAATAGTGTACCTTTTGCCGGGTCGGAGATTGAGATAAAGTACATCGGCTTAGGCGTTTCTCCGCCGGTTCCAGCCTGCCGCTCGCTCTCCACGCTGCAGGAAACTTGGATCGCCTGTCCTTCCGGGCCGAGCGCTAGTACTGTGCTGCCGAACAAATTCAGCTCGGGCGGTGGCGTTGGGAGCTCGTTTCGATCGCGCAGCACGATCTGTGGAAGCGCATACGTGCGCCTCTCCAATCTGCGCTGCGGGTCGATGCTCCTGCCCCAGTCGTCGCGATGTGCCGTTTGCTCCAGCAGCAGCGTCAGGTGGAGAGAAGATCGGGCGATCGCTGCAACGCGGCCGCCCAGCTTCGGCTCCCGCCAGAGCGCGTCGAAGCCTTCCGCCACAGTGTGGATGCCGAGGATGACATCCTCCAGCGCGACGAACCACAGAGCGCCATCGAAGTCCTGAGCGAATGCGCTCAAGGCGGCGTCCTGCCAGAAGACGGCGCGCCGGGACAGTATGTCGATGCGCGTGATCTGCCAGATCTCGCCTCGCTTAATCAGCGCGAGCGCCCGGTCGCCCTGCTCCGAGACCACAAGGTGAGTCGCCGGTCGGTCCCAATGAACAATGGTCCGACCGTCCGCGGTTAGCAATCGCACTCCACTTTCTCCCAGGGCAGCGAGGGTCAGTCCTCCTGGCAAGGTCACGGCATCATGCACGGCCATCGCGCCGCGATCACCTGCAGAGATTGCAACTACCTCCGGAGTCGTGAGCGAGCGAAGACTCGGCGACGACTTGGCTGGCAGCGGCGGCATGTCGATCCGGAGCGCGCCGTCGTTAGAGAGCTTGATCAGCCGGGCGTACAGAAGTTTGCCGAGCGAGTATCGCATGGCGCCTGCATCACGCAGCGCCGACCTGGCTGCCAATCGATTAAGCGTGGCGTCCGTCAGCTCGGAGTCCGAGCGCGCGATCTGAGCAATAAACTCACGGCGAACGGGAGCAGACTCCTGCCGCTCGTCCTCCAGCAGCTCGGTGGCAATTCGCCGGCTTGCTCCGTCGAGAGCGCCTAACTGCGAAATCTTCAATGCCAGCATTCTTCCTGCGACCGGTCCCCCGAGGTCGATCGCCCGATCGATCCACTCTCCGGCGTGCGGCCTTAGCTCAGAATCCGGCCACAGGACCTCGACTGCGGCCGCATAGGAGCCTGCCTGAACCAGAGACGCGGCCCAGAAAAGCCGGAGATCTCGAGCCTTTGCCGGATCGACGCGCTGCATCCTGTTCACTGCGTCGGCAAATGCGCCGGTTTTCCATGCCAGCCTGGCGGCGCGGTCGTGGTCGCCAGCGGCGAACCAGAGCCGCACGATAAGCCCGGGCGGCAGGCTGCGGGCCTCCGCCATTTCCGCCGCCAAGCTGAGGCGACCATGCTTCTCAAGGAACGCGACCGCCTCCTCATGCGCATTCAGCAGCTCGGCCAGGGTGAAGGCCGCCTCGTCGATCCTGCCTTCCGCCGCCAGCTTCTCGTAAGCCTTTCGGTAAAGCGCGCGAAGCTGGGCGAACAGCTCGTTATCGGCGTGGAGCGAAGACCGGGCTGGAGCCGTCCCTGCGGAGATGGTCAGGTCTGCGCGCGGGGTGGGGGTCGTGAGCAGCGGAGGCCGAGGCTTGGCATCCTCCGCCAGGTCGTTTAGTCCGATAGCGTGGCGAAGCGCCTCATCGAGAGCCTCCTGCTCGAACATCCGCATCATACGCTCGACATACTCCGCCTGCTTACGGCCGATCGACTCCGCCATTCCGGTTGCCACCAGTAATCGAGCCGCCAGTTCATTCATCCGATCGGCGAGGCGGTCCTTCCAGCTCAGCCCCGGTGGTTTGTACAGTGCGGGCGACGCCGCGAGACCCTTCCGTAACTTGTCTCCGGCTGTTCCTGGTCGAGACGGCTGGCCTCCGCTGGATTGTGCGGCCGGCCAGGATTTGAGTGTCGCCGCGAGCTTCTGCAGGCCCCTGCCTACGACCGCCTGAAAGGAAGGGTGACCTTTGTCGGGCGGCGCCTTTCCTGCGAGCGCAAGCCGCAGGGCGGCGAGCGCTTCCTCGCGGTCAGGCGACGGTTTTGGAATCCCGGGAATCCGCTCGCGGGCGCTGAACGGCGCGGGTTCCGTCACCAGTGTGGGAGGCGCGGGTAGGGCGCCGAGGCTGGTCACCGTTCGCGCGGACCAATTCTCGATCGGCAGCCACCGTGAGACATCTTCGCGCTGGTCCTCGCTCACGGCGATCACGGTCGCCAGGCCGTCGCGGCATAGCACGACACAGTCGGGTGTTACCGGCAGTCGTGCGATCTCACTATCCCGGAGCGGGCATGCGAGCAGCGCGGCCCCGTTGCGCACAACCGGCAGGCCAGGCGCCTTCTCGCAGACGACCTCTCTCGGCTCCGGAAATAGAAGCAAGAGTCCGGCGCGGGTTCGATAGACCGCGGCCCCAACGGTCCAGAGCGCCAGAATCCTCTGTCTCGCCTCCGCCTCCGGGATCAGGTTCGTGGAGATAAGAATCCCGGCCGCATGAATAACGCCACGGAAAACGAGGCTGGTCGGTCGCGGGGCTCTGTGCGTCATATGCTTGTTCGCGTCAGGCAGCATCCACGGCTCCGCCCAATTCCAGTCGCAGCACATTGGAGTTCGTGTTGATCGAATGAATCCCAAGCTCTCCTTTTTTGGTCAGATAGGCGATATTCGAACATTCCGCGCCGCCTACAATGTAGGGACTTACGGCAACTTGTACGATCGGCGAATCAGTTCGCAGGATTTCGCCGTGCGCATACTGCTGCCAGAAATTGACTGCCTTGCGGTCATGTGAGAGCAGAGCGACTGCCATCTCCGCGCCGCCCGGAGGACGCAGCCCGTAAACACCAATGACATCGCCGCCCGCGGGTTCGACAATCTGATCCTCGTATTCGTCTTTGTATGCCCCGATCTGAATCAGGTGCCATTTAGAATCCCAGAGCTCAACCGCACAGAGTGATCGCCGATCATGGACTCCGCCCGTGCCGAAATAGCCCCTTATTATTTGGCCCAACTCGCGCAGGACCCGCACATGATCGCATTGTAATAAGTTCAGCTTCGAATCGTCTCTTGCATAAGAAACCGACGCAAGTCCGTCGGCCCATTCGGCAAGAGCAATCGATTGCTGCGAGCGTACCTCTGCATCAGCGATACGATTTGTATCTGTTTCCTCTATAATGCGCAGGAGTACACCGCCGATCGTCGTGTGCCACTGCCAGGTATTGCGCATGGGGTCGTACCTGCGAGCGAGAAGCTCAACAGAGCTGTTGTCCCGAATGATTGGCGTTTCTATCGGCTCTGGCAGCCGGAAGCGAACTTCCGGCGTGGTCTTTTCGTCCGGCCAGCTGATTGCAAGCACCTGTGGCTCATCGGTCGTCGTTACAACCGCATATCGCTTCCCAAACCTGCCGATCGCAAGGATAGGCGCCCTCGAACGCGCGACGATCGAACGGGTTCTGCCAGTTCCGGAGAACGGCGAGTTGGGCACCGGGTAACAGGCAAGCTGAATGCTGCTCAGCCTGGCGGCAAGCTTCGTCCCGCCGGGAAGAAACAACAGATTCGAAGTGGGAGCATGCTGATGGACTGGCAGACGACGAAACTGGACGGCAAGCTCGCGCCGAGGCTCGCGCATCAGGCGGACGCACGCTGGATCATCCGGCAGGTCAAGGGTCACGCGCTGGGGCGGTCTGCCCGAATGCTGTATCTCAGCCTCCAGACGCCTGTTGTCGGGATCCACGCTGTCTTCAAGAATCAGGTAGGACCCGCACTTGACGGCCGGAATACGCAGCAGCCGCTTGCCGCCGACAATCCAGAACTCGTCGGTGGGGCCGAGATGAGCTTGCTCCCTCCACGCCGCGACCATCTCCTCATCGGCTTCAACGGCGCTCCGCGAGGAGAAGAGATAGGCGAGGCCCGATGCCGACAATCCAACCTGAAGCGCGTCGTGAGGTCGCTGCAGAATGCCCCATTCGAACTGGGCGCCAGCCGCCTCGACCCGACGCGCGAGGACGATCAGCGCCGCGAGGTGAGCAATTCGCGGCGCGCCCAGCTGATTTGGCCCCGCATCGAACAGGGCGGTAGAGACGCGCGCCCCTGCCGGCTCCTGTCGCGCGATCTGCAGGAACGCGTGCTCTGACATGACGGCACGGCGCGCAAACTCGTCCGGAATCTCGTCCGCGAGCATCCATTCAGACAGCAGCAGCCGATCGTAGGTGCCTCGGCGCGAGATTCCGTCAAAGCCATCGGGCTCGCCGTCGCCGCCGCGAGATTGTACGCGCATCGGGCCGATCGCGATATCCAGCCGCTGCACCAGCGGCGCAAACGCAAGAATATGCTCCTCGGGCAGAAGCTGAAGATAAGGAGCCCAGGGCGTGAGCGCTTTAGGAAGGTCGCGTATCTCTTTCACCGGCCCTCTTCCAGCCATGCGGCAAGACGGGCGCGCACCACTGGGCGCGCCTCACAGACCGAACAGACGAGGGATTCCCCGGGCAGCACTGCCAGCGGTGCGCCAAGGTGCGAGAAGCGGGCTAGCAGCGCCCGCTCAAACAGGGCAGCAGCGGTGTCCGGCTGCGAGTGCGTGGGGACCAGCAGGCTGGGTGAATTCGGATCCCTGCCCAGATAGGTCGCGCCATCCACCCAGGGCAGCTTGTCTGCATCACCGGTGAGCAGCAAAATCTGATCACCCGCAACGCCTCGGAGCTGCGCAAGAGTTTCATCGCCGCCGACAAGCAATTTGTACGCCAGAGCGATCGAAGCCGTACCAGTCGCAGCGACGGCGACCGGTGACAGCGGAATGCGACGGGGCAGCCAATGGACCGAATCCATCATACGTCTGGCGCTCCGACCAGCTCATGAACGACGGCGACGATCTTGCTTCGGACTTCTTCGAGGCCCTCGGGTATCGCCTCCGCCGCGAATCCGGCATCGATCTCCCGCGCGACGCCCTCAAGCCTCAGCTGCCATGCTTCCAATTGAGTGGCGTCGGTTCCGGTTGGGCGGGCGGCTAGAATTTCGTCGCCCATGCGCGCGAGCCGGGTGGCCCGCGCCAGCGGTCCCTGGGAGGCATCTTCGGCGGCTGTGGGCAGGCTTGCATTCTCCGTGGCCCCGAGGAGGTCGCGCAGCGTTTCGCGAGCGATCGCCTGCTGCTCGCGGGTCGGCACGGCAAGGATGATCGGCCAGAGGTCTGCTTCGGTCGGAGCGGCCCGTCCCGCCAGGGCAGCCGCGGCCGCAATGAGCCGCTGAATCTTGACGGCACGCCGGTCGGTCAGCGCGATTCCGGCATGGCGCAGCTTGCGTATTGCCTGGGCGAGCGTCGGCCTGAGCAGGGTCAGGTCGGCCCGCCTGGAATGGTCAGCGAGCAGATCCACATCCTCGATCGAGCTCTTCGGCGAGAGAGCATCGCCGCTGAGCTGCCATCCGCCCGCGAGCAGCTCTTCAATGCGAGGGTCGGGAATGGGATCGAGGAAGATCCGGATAAGGAAACGGTCGGCAAATGCTGCCAGCATCTCATCGGCGGGGAGAGCGTTCGACGCTCCCACGCAGACCCGGATGGGGCACTTGATCCGAGTGTGGCCTCTCCGGAATATTCTCTCGTTGAGTATGCCCAGGAGCGTGTTCAGGATGGCGGTCGAGCCGAGAAAGATCTCGTCCAGGAAGGCAATCTCCGCCTCCGGCAGCATCCCGGAGGTCTCCGTCTCAACAATTCCCTCGCGCAATTTGCGCAGGTCGATCGGCCCGAAGACCTCGTTCGGCTCGGTGAACCGTCCAAGCAAGTACTCGAAGTAGCGCCCGCCGAGCGATTGGGCCACGCGCCGCACCGCCTCGCTCTTGGCCGTCCCAGGCGGCCCAATGACCAGCAAATGCTCTCCGGCGACTGCTGCCAGGACAATATTCTCGACGAGCACGCCTCGCTCGATCAGCCCCGCCGATGCGGCCCTGATCGACTCGTTGAGCGACTCTGCGGCTGTGGCGAGAGTGTGGGTTTCAGTCATCTCTGTCTCCAAAAGCGATCAGGCTTTATCTTCTTGGCGCGCTAATTTGCAGGTGCGTTCAAGTCAGGGTGGCACAACTCAGCGCTCCCTGCGCAACGGTGAACAAATCCACACACCGTATAGGCTTAAAACGCCACTGCAGCGCTATTTATTTGCTAATGGCGGTTGCATTATGACCTCGTGCGGCTGCTATTACAAGTGACAAAGACCGGGGCGCAAAAGTGATACTCTCCTTCGGGGTTCTTAATAATCTGGTCGCCACGGTTACGACGAACCTGGCAAAGTTATATCTTTAGTTACAGTCCCATGGCGTGGATTATGCCGAGCTTCAATCACGGTAATAGGACGCACGAATGCCTGGTCCGTTGCCATGGCTGCAAGACCCCCTTGATGCACGGTGCGCACGCACATCCGATTGTGATCGTAATTGCAGGACGCAGAAGCGCTGCACCTTTATCGTGAAGGAGACACGGATGATCTCGGCGCGAGAAAGCTGGGCTCCGACGCTAGGAGCTGAAAGGGTTGTGGAGGGTGTCCATTTCGGCTGGATAATGCGGGATCACTTCGCCCGGTATGCCTTTGCGCTCGATTACTGCCGGGGCAAAACTGTGTTGGACATCGCGACGGGCACCGGCTACGGCGCAAACAGGCTGAGGCAGGGTGGTGCAAGCCATGTCGTCGCCGTGGACTGTAACCACGATGCGCTCGCTTATGCGTGCGGGCGATACGGCACGGAAGGCATCACGTGGCTGGAGGCTGATGCGCACTGTCTGCCATTCAATTCCAGTTTCGATGTGGTTATCTCCTTCGAGACCATCGAGCATTTGACGGATGCGCCGAGATTTCTCTCTGAGGTTCGGCGTGTGCTGCGCCCTGGAGGCGTCTTCCTCGTTTCTACACCGCTCAACATTGGCGGAGGTTATGTCAGCCCGCATCACGAACACGAATATACGCGCGATGAGTTTCGACAGCTGTTGTCTGAACAGTTCAACAGCATCACCCTGTTTGGCCAGAGCCGCGTCCTCCAGGAGCGCATTCGGATAGCAGGATCGCTACCGGAAAAGGTCAGCAAGCTGAGCAGTATCAATTGGCGGCTAGGAATGAACATGGTGCGCCTGTTCTGTGCAATCAACAAGGTTCCCAACTCGCTCCTGGCCTGGGCTTCCGGATACGGGGACGGTTTCCGCCGACAGATTCACCCGATAGACGCTCCCCGGCCACAATCGGCCTGGCTGAGCGAAGACTATTTCATTATGCTGGGGGTCTGCAGGAACGAGCGCATCGATCGGTGACTCGCATCGCCTCCGGCACTCCGTGAGGCCATATCCGTATTACTATGGTACGGGTGTGCGGCGCCGCGAGGTTTAACTGAGCGCGATTCGCTTCTCCAAAAGGAGGCTCATCGATGCGAAATCGACAATTCTTGTTTGCAATATCGCTTGCAGCAGCTGTCATTCTCTATGGTTTTGTGCGACTGTACTCTCTTCCAAATAAGAAGATCGTGGCGCCCTCGGAAACTGAGCCGCCAATTGGCGTTTCTTGCGCCGTCGAGCTAAGGCCGCCTCTGCCGAGCGGCTTCTCCTCACTTAATCTCAAGGGAAAGCTGAGGTTGGCCAACGACAGATGGCTCGTAATCTACAATGAGGACAAGCCGAACGAAGGTGATTTGTGGATCCCTCGTGAATCCGTGTTGTGGATGGTTGTCGGGCCGAGTGCAAGCTCGTACAAGGGCATCCAGTTCTGGCCGAATCAGTGAATAATGTCCGTTGCCGGGAACAGACACAGAACGCGAGCGAACGCTATGAACACGGAAGCCACAACCCACCTGTATGAAGCATAAAGGCATTGGCGCTGCGGCGTTCATCGTGGATGGCGAGGGCAAGGTGCTCCTTGTCAAGCACACGTATGGCCACCTGAACTGGGAGCTGCCCGGCGGCGGAGCGGAAGCAAACGAGTCGCCGGCGCGGACTGCCGTCCGCGAAGTCCGCGAAGAGACCGGCCTCATCGTAGCCGCCCGCAGCATGACCGGTTATTACTACGCCCCTGACAACGACTCGATCCACTTCGTCTTCCGGTGCGACCGCCTGGACGCCGACGCTGTTCCAACTCCCGACCGATCCGAGATCAGCGAGTGCCGCTTCTGGCCACAAACAGAGCTGCCCCGCCCCATCAGCGACTGGACCCTCCGCCGCATTCAGGACGCCGTAAGCGGCCGCGAGTTCGGGCTGCCTCTGGAGATCGGGCCGCGTATTTGGCTGAAGTAGAACTGGCGAGGCTGAAAGGTAGAGCACCATCAACTACTCAAACGGGCATGGCGATTCAAACAACCACGATATCGTTGCAGACAACGTATTCGTCAAGCGGCTAGTATTGGTGGACGATCAGAACCGGCCGCGCATTAGTATGTACATGTCCACAGACGGAACACCACAGATTGTTCTTCAAGATGCCACGGAGCGCATCCGGCTAGAACTTGGCTTAGACGCTGAAAACAGACCGGGAGTGATTTTGCGCGGCGCAGACGAGCGCATCCGATTGTCTCTCACGCTTGAGGAAGATGAATACACATGCCTGCGGCTCCGTGACCAAAGAGACCAGCTTCGCGCCTGTTTGTACATTGCAGAAGATACGCCCGCGCTGAACCTCTATGACAACCAGGAGAAGATCCGCGCGTGCGTTACGCTGGAGCCCGCGGAAGACGATACGCCATACGTGCTGCTGCTTAACAAAGATGAACAGCGCCAGATGGCCCTCACGGTTCCTATCGACGGCAGCGAAGGTCTTCTGTTACAGGATCGCGAAGGAGCAGATCGAAACCTCTGAGGGGTGACAATCAATCTCAGATCGAGCCGCTTGGATCTGTGCCGTTTGCAATAAGCCTTATCATAGCAAACGGATTCCGGAGTCACAATGCAAATTGGACCGGGCCGCCTCCTATACCCTTAGGGTACACTAGCAATGCAGCAAGCTATATTGGAAGGGAGAGCGATCAATGCCTGCAGATACCGTTCAAACGGGGTTTAGTCCTGATGAGCTGATTGCGGCCGTCGAAAGGATGGATCCGGCAGATGCAGAATGCGTCACTCAGCGACTGTTGCACATCCAGGCGAGCCGAAGAGCTCCGAGTCTTACTGAGCGGGAGGCAGAACTCTTAAACGAGATTTATCACGAAAAACGTTCAGGCTTTCAGGAGCGCTTCGACCTTTTGAGTGAGAAACGCCGTTCATTTGCACTCACTCCGGAGGAGCACGAGGAACTTCTGCGTATGGTCGATGAGTCGGAAGCGTTCACTGTACGGCGACTGAAGGCATTGGGAGAGTTAGCGCACCTTCGACAGCTGTCATTGCCGACCTTGATGAAGCAATTGGGACTGAAGGCGCCTCCGGTTGCCTGAGCGCATCTCAAAGGGCTTGCGGTTACAGGTAGAAGTTCGTGCCCAGAGGCGATGCGAGTATTGTCAAAGCCCGCTCGCATACGCTACGGAGTCTTTTGCAGTGGAACATATCTGTCCGCTCGCTAAAGGTGGCACGAATGCTTTTGCGAACCTTGCGCTTTCATGTTCTGGCTGCAACGGCTACAAGTACGACAAGGTTGAGAGCTATGACAATATCAGCGAGCAAATTGTGCCGCTCTTTCATCCGCGCCAGGATCGCTGGTCCGATCACTTTGCTTGGCACCAGGACTACACATACGTAGTCGGCATCACTCCGACGGGCCGGGCCACAGTGTATGCCTTATGCCTGAATCGTCAAGGTCTCGTTAACCTGCGGGGTGTCCTGTTTCAATTGGGACTGCATCCGCCAGCGCCTACTCAATCTGAGGCTTCTTAACCGCACGGTGAATTGGCGCAGAAGGGTGAATCTTATGCAGAGGCCGCTGTGACGAAGGTGGCATGTCCTCTAACGCCAATAACTTGACTGACCGACGCGAAGCAGACCCTCACTTTGCCTTCTTCACCGGCGGGACCCACTGTGTGGCAGTCACGCTCGCGTTCGGCGTCAGCGACTCTCGGCCGGTCACTACCACTTGCTCGTCGCCGTGGAGGCCCTCGACGATCTCAGTGTAGACGCCGTCGTCAAAGCCGGTGGTCACTGGCATACGCTTCGCCTTGCCGTTCACGACCACGAAGACGAGTTTGCCGGTTTTCTCCACGCCGACAGCAGGGGAGGGCACGCTGATCACGTGCGGGTGT
>Ga0068855_100006233_pt1 | contig 14538 bp, 11 predicted proteins | sample KBSCornC52_FD_66592 | JGI IMG/M metagenome (GOLD analysis project Ga0068855, IMG submission 66592) | Corn rhizosphere microbial communities from Kellogg Biological Station, Michigan, USA - KBS Corn C5-2 | ecosystem: Host-associated > Plants > Roots > Rhizosphere > Soil ... | reverse complement strand
AAACCGATCATCGCCGTCGTCAACTCGTTCACCCAGTTCGTGCCGGGCCACGTGCACCTGAAGGACCTGGGCCAGCTGGTCGCGCGCGAGATCGAGGCCGCCGGCGGCGTCGCCAAGGAATTCAACACCATCGCCGTCGACGACGGCATCGCGATGGGCCACGGCGGCATGCTGTACTCGCTGCCGTCGCGCGACCTGATCGCCGACTCCGTCGAATACATGGTCAACGCCCACTGCGCCGACGCCATGGTCTGCATCTCGAACTGCGACAAGATCACCCCGGGCATGCTGATGGCCGCCATGCGCATCAACATCCCGACCGTGTTCGTGTCGGGCGGTCCGATGGAAGCGGGCAAGGTGCTGAAGGTCGTCAACAACGACAAGAAGATCATCAAGCTGGACCTCGTGGACGCGATGATCCAGGCCGGCGATTCGAAGATTTCCGACGCCGACGTGGCGGAAGTCGAGCGCTCGGCCTGCCCCACCTGCGGTTCCTGCTCCGGCATGTTCACGGCGAACTCGATGAACTGCCTGACCGAGGCGCTGGGCCTGTCGCTGCCGGGTAACGGCACCATCGTCGCCACCCACGCCGACCGCAAGGAACTGTTCCTGCGCGCCGGCCGCCTGATCGTCGACCTCGCGAAGCGCCACTACGAAGGGGACGACTACACGATCCTCCCGCGCAGCATCGCCACCAAGACCGCGTTCGAGAACGCGATGGCGCTGGACGTGTCGATGGGCGGTTCCACGAATACCGTGCTGCACCTGCTGGCCGCCGCGCACGAGGCGGGCGTCGAATTCACGATGGCCGACATCGACCGCATCTCGCGCAACGTGCCCTGCCTGTGCAAGGTCGCGCCGATGACCAACAAGTACCACATCGAGGACGTGCACCGCGCCGGCGGCATCGTCGCCATCCTCGGCGAACTGGCGCGCGCCGGCCTGCTGGACACGTCGCTGCCGACCGTGCACTCGCCGACGCTGGGCGACGCGATCGAGAAATACGACATCAAACGTAGCGACGACCAGGCCGTGCACACGCTGTTCCGCGCCGCGCCGGGCGGCGTGCCCACGCAGGTCGCATTCTCGCAGGCCGAGCGCTTCGAGACGGCCGACCTGGATCGTGCCGAAGGCTGCATCCGCGACCGCGCGCACGCCTACTCGCAGGACGGCGGCCTCGCTGTCCTGTACGGGAACATCGCCGAGAAAGGCTGCATCGTGAAGACGGCCGGCGTGGACGAGAGCATCCTGAAATTCTCCGGCAAGGCGCGCGTGTTCGAAAGCCAGGACGCGGCCGTCGAAGGCATCCTGGGCGACACGGTGCACGCGGGCGACGTCGTCATCATCCGCTACGAAGGCCCGAAAGGCGGCCCCGGCATGCAGGAGATGCTGTACCCGACGTCGTACATCAAGTCGAAAGGCCTCGGCAAGGCATGCGCGCTGTTCACCGACGGCCGCTTCTCCGGCGGTTCGTCCGGCCTCGTGATCGGCCACGCCTCGCCGGAAGCGGCGGAAGGCGGCGCGATCGGCCTCGTCGAGGAAGGCGACACGATCGACATCGACATCCCGAACCGCACCATCAACCTGCGCGTGTCGGCCGACGAACTGGCCGGCCGCCGCGCCGCGATGGAAGCGCGCGGCGACGCCGCCTGGCAGCCCGTCAACCGCGAGCGCACCGTGTCGCAAGCGCTGCGCGCGTACGCGGCGCTGACCACGTCGGCCGACCGCGGCGCCGTGCGCGACCTGTCGCAGCTGAAGCGCTGACCGGCTCCACATTCGCATCCTCCCGGGCCGCACCGTCCTCCACTTCCGTGGCGGCGGGCGGCCCGACGAATTTCGCCGCGATACTGGCCAGCATGGCCAGCCCCCCTATCGTCGCAAGCAAGGCCTGTAGCATCTCGTCCCCCTGACATCAACGGCACTGCGATCCCGGGCAATGGCACCGCCCACCGGAATCGATCGTACCGTTCGCGCCCCCCTCCCGCAATCCGGAAATTCCGGTGCCTCGCCTCGGCGTGGCCGAAGGCAGCCCCTGCACGCATCCGCCCATCCAGCAAGAATGTACGGACCCGGCATGCATACATTTGTCAAATAATTGAACAACAACTTGGCCAATTGGTGCCGTCATCGAATCCGCATATCGCCTTGCGGTGCGCATAAAAGCCTTTTGCAACAATATGTTAGCGTCCACCTAACGTTGTGTTGTATTTGCCTCGCAGTGCAACATTTCCACCTAAAAAGCTTGCGCTACGGCAATCCAATCTGCAATCATTTGTTCCCATGCGGCAAGTAAATACCGCAAAAATGATATGCCGGATCGCCGATCCGGCACCGACCCATTCGCATACCGACGGAGCGCCGCGTGTCGCGACTACGCCCCCTTCAAACCTGTTCGCCGCTGATCGTGGCCGTCGCCGCGGCCTGCATCATCGTCCCCCTGGCCGGCTGGCAGTGGCACGGCTGGCTGTTCGCCGCCGCGTTGCTTACGGCCGGCACGTACGCCGCCATGCGCACACCGGCAGCTGCCCGCAACCGCGCTGCGGCCGACGACTACCTCGCCAGCCGCCGCGCGTTCGGCGCCGACGTCGCCGACGTGTGGACGTCGCACATCGACGCCTCGCGCGACCAGATGGAGACGGCCGTCGTGGCGCTGGTCGAACGCTTTTCCGGCATCGTCACCCGGCTCGGCCTTGCACTCGACGCCTCCGGCACGGCCCGTAACGGCGCCGGCATCGTCGACGCATTCGCCGCCAGCGAACAGGAACTGCGCTCGCTGCTGGACATGCTGGCCGGCGCCGCCGCCAGCAAGCAGCAGATGCTGGCCAGGATCGAAGGCCTGCAGCAAGTCACGGCGCACCTGCAGAAGATGGCCGCGGACGTGGCGAGCATCGCCTGGCAGACCAATCTGCTGGCGCTGAACGCGGCCATCGAGGCGGCGCGTGCCGGCGAGGCCGGGCGCGGATTCGCCGTCGTAGCCACCGAGGTGCGCATGCTGTCGAACCGCTCGGCCGACGCCGGCAAGCACATCGCCGAACAGGTCGGCCGCATCAGCGCGGCGATCGACGCCACGTGCCGCGCGGCCGGCGAATCGATGCGTGAGGAGACGGTCGCCGTGCAGGCATCGGAACAAAAGATCGGCAACGTGCTCGGCTCGCTGCGCGGCGTGACGGATGCGCTGGTGCAGTCGTCCGACCTGCTGCAGCGCGAAAGCACCGGCATCCAGGCCGAGGTCGCGGAAGCGCTCGTGCAGCTGCAGTTCCAGGACCGTGTCAGCCAGATCCTCGCGCACGTGCGCCAGAACATCGCCCGCCTGCCCGGCTGGCTGGACGAACAGGCGCAGGACGCCGGCGCCCCCCTGCCCCCGCTCGACGCGCGCAACCTGCTGGCCGAACTGGAAAGCACGTATGCGATGGCCGAGGAACGCCAGCTCCACAAGAGCAGAAGCAAACCGGCCCCGCAACAGGCCGAAGAGATCACATTTTTCTAGGAGTACCCATGGCAAAAACCATCATGGTGGTGGACGATTCGATCTCGATCCGCCAGGTCGTCGGCCTCGCACTGAAGCAGGCCGGCTATGACGTCATCGAAGGCTGCGACGGCCGCGACGCGCTGGCCAAGCTGACCGGCCAGAAGATCAACCTGATCATCAGCGATGTCAACATGCCGAACATGGACGGCATCTCGTTCGTGCGCGAACTCAAGACCCGACCCGCGTACAAGTTCACGCCCGTGCTGATGCTGACCACGGAATCGCAGGAAGACAAGAAAGAACAGGGCAAGGCGGCCGGTGCGCGCGCCTGGATGGTCAAGCCGTTCAAGCCCGAAGCCCTCCTCGCCGCCGTCCAGAAGCTGACCCTGTCCTGACATCCCCGCCGGCGCCGGCCGGCGTTTCCCGGAGCACTTGATGAATATTGGCGATACGAGCCAAGGGGCCGCCGCATGCCTGGCGGTCGAAGGCGAGATGACGATCTACCGCGCCGCGGAGCTGAAACCCGTGCTGCTGGACGTTGTGCTCACGCACGCCGCACCCACGCTCGACCTGGCCAGCGTGACGGAATTCGACAGCGCCGGCGCACAGCTGCTGCTGGTGGCGCGGCGCGAGGCCATCCGCCTCGGCAAGCGCCTCGAACTGCGCGGCGCCAGCCCCGCCGTGCGCGACGCATTCGCGCTGCTCGGCCTGTCGCCCGAAGGAGAATCCGCGTGAGCATAGCCATCGACCAGGTGACGGTCACCTTCATCGCCGAAAGCCGCGAACTGCTGGAGCAGATGGAAACCGCGCTGCTGGCGGTCGCGCGCGACGGGCAGGACGCCGTCAACGCGATCTTCCGCGCGGCGCACACGATCAAGGGATCGGCCGGCATGTTCGGCCTCGATACCGTCGTCGAATTCACGCACGTGGCCGAGAGCGTGCTGGACAAGGTGCGCGACGGCGACGTCGACGTCACCGACGAACTGGTGGCGTTGCTGCTCGCCTGCCGCGACCACATCGGTACCCTCGTCGACGCGGTCGAAAGCGGCACGCTGGACGGCAACGACGATCTCGCGGCCGCGGGCGCGCCCCTCGTCGCCGCGCTGCAGGCCTACCTTCTCGCTCCGGTCCCGGCGCAGGAACCTGCCGCCCGGGCGCCCGCCGCAACGGAAGCGGAAGCGGACGACGGCCACTGGCACATCTCGCTGCGCTTCGGCCGCGACGTGCTGCGCAACGGCATGGACCCGCTATCGTTCATCCGCTACCTGGGCCAGCTGGGCACGATCACCGGCATCGCCACGCTGGCGGACGACCTGCCGGATGCCGATACATTCGATCCGGAGTCATGCTACCTCGGCTTCGAGATCGGCTTCGCCGGCAGCGCCGACAAGGCCACCATCGACGGCGTGTTCGACTTCGTGCGCGAGGACTGCCAGATCCGCATCCTGCCGCCCGAGAACCGCATCGCGGAATACGTCGCGTGGCTGGACGAGCTGCCCGAACAGCGCGAGCGCCTGGGCCAGATGCTCGTGCGCTGCGGCAGCGTCACCGCGCACGAACTGGAACTGGCGCTGGCGGCGCAGGCCGCGGCCGCCGCGCCCGCCCAGCCGATCGGCGAGATCCTCGTCGGCCAGGGCGCCGTGCGTGCGCCGGTCGTCGAGGCGGCGCTGGCGAAACAGCGCCAGGCGCCGGAAGCCAGGGCGCAGCACGAAAACCGTTCCGTGCGCGTCGACGCGGACAAGCTGGACCGCCTGATCAACCTCGTCGGCGAACTGATGATCGCCGGCGCCAGCGCCAACCTCGTCGCGCGGCGCGCGCAGAACGCCGAGCTGCTCGAATGCACGTCCACCCTGTCGGGACTCGTCGAAGAGGTGCGCGACAGCGCGCTGCAGCTGCGCATGGTGAAGATCGGCGCCACGTTCAACCGCTTCCAGCGCGTCGTGCACGACGTGGCGCGCGAGCTGGGCAAGGACATCCGCCTCGACGTCAGCGGCGAGGACACGGAGCTGGACAAGACCGTCGTCGAAAGGATCGGCGACCCGCTCACCCACCTCGTGCGCAACGCCATGGACCACGGCATCGAGCCGGCCGAAGTGCGCGCGGCGCGCGGCAAGCCGGCGCAGGGCACGGTGGCGCTGAACGCCTTTCACGACTCGGGCAGCATCGTGATCGAAGTCTCGGACGACGGCGGCGGCCTGAAACGGGAGCGCATCCTCGCCAAGGCCGTCGAGCGCGGCCTCGTCGAAGCGGGCCGTTCGCTGACGGACAAGGAAATCTTCAACCTGATCTTCGAACCGGGCTTCTCGACAGCGGAACAGGTGACCAACCTGTCCGGGCGCGGCGTGGGCATGGATGTCGTCAAGCGCAACATCCTCGCGCTGCGCGGCAGCGTGGACATCGCCAGTACGGAAGGCGTAGGCACCACGGTCACGGTGCGCCTGCCCCTGACGCTCGCGATCATCAACGGTTTCCAGGTCGGCGTCGGCAGGTCGGTGTTCGTGATCCCGATGGACATGGTCGAGGAATGCATCGAGTTCCGCGAGCTGCCGTGCTGCGACTGGGTCGACCTGCGCGGCCAGCCCCTGCCCTTCGTGCGCCTGCGCGAACGCTTCGCCGTCGCGGGCAGCGCCGCGCGGCGCCAGAGCATCGTCGTCGTGCGCTACGGCGGCCGCAAGGCCGGCCTCGTCGTCGACAGCCTGCTGGGCGAATTCCAGACCGTCATCAAGCCGCTGGGCAAGGTGTTCGCCGGCGCGCGCTTCCTGTCCGGCTCCTCCATCCTCGGCAACGGCGAGGTGGCACTGATCCTCGACATGGCGGCGCTGCTCGCCGGTGTCGAAACCGAAAGCCAGGCCGCGGCGGCCTGACGCATCGCACGCTTCATTCATCCATGGGAGAGCCATCGTGCTTAAGAACCTGAAAATCGGCATCCGCCTCGGCCTCGGCTTCGGCGCAGTCTTGCTGTTGTTACTGGCGATCGCGCAGCTGGCCACGAGCCGCATGGCCGCGATGCACCAGGCCACCGAGACGATCACGCAGGACGCCTATCCGAAAGTGGTTGTCGCCAAGGACCTGATCCGCGACACGGTCGACCTGCCGCGCCAGATGCGCGGCATGCTGCTCACCACCGACCCGGCGCAAGGCGAACACTATCGCAAGCAGATCGAACAGCTGCGCGCCGACACCACTGCGGGCATCGGCGAGTTGACGAAACTGGTGGCCAGCGAATCGGGCAAGAAGCTGCTCAAGCACATCACCGACCGGCAGGCAGCGCTGGAGCCGACGTATGCCCGCTTCTACGACCTGATGCGCAGCGACCACCAGCAGGCCGCCGAATACGTCAGCAAGGATTACATGCCGCTGAACCGCGAGCTGATCGCCGCCGTCGACGAGCTGGCCAAACACCAGGCCGACAAGATGCAGAAACTGGCCGAGGAAGCGGGCCGCACGTACGCCGAGACGCGCCAGCTCGTGCTGGCCATGACGGCCGGCGCCGCCGTGCTCGCACTGGTCGTGGCGGTGTTCATCACGCTGTCCGTGACCCGGCCGCTGCGCCTGGCCGTCGACGCGGCCGACCGCCTGGCGGCCGGCGACCTCACCGTCGACATCCAGGCTGCCGGGCGCGACGAAGCCGGCCAGCTGCTGGCCGCGATGAAGAACATGATCGCGAAGCTGACGCAAGTCGTGGGCGAAGTGAACGGCGGCGCCCATTCGCTCGCTTCCGCCTCCGAGCAGGTCAGCGCCACCGCGCAGTCGCTGTCGCAGGCCGCATCGGAGCAGGCCGCCGGCGTCGAGGAGACCAGCGCCTCGCTGGAACAGATGACCGCGTCGATCGCCCAGAACACGGAAAACGCCCGCGTCACGGACGGCATGGCGGCGCAGGCCGCGCGCGAAGCGGCCGAAGGCGGCGACGCCGTCAAGGCCACCGTCGCGGCGATGCGGCGGATCGCGAAACAGATCGGCATCATCGACGACATCGCCTACCAGACCAATCTGCTGGCGCTGAACGCCGCCATCGAAGCGGCCCGCGCAGGAGAGCACGGCAAGGGGTTCGCCGTCGTGGCGGCCGAGGTGCGCAAGCTGGCCGAGCGCAGCCAGGTCGCGGCACAGGAGATCGGCGAAGTGGCGACCAGCAGCGTGGAACTGGCGGAACGGGCCGGCACCCTGCTCGACCGCATGGTCCCGAACATCCGCAAGACGTCGGATCTCGTGCAGGAGATTACGGCGGCGTCGGAAGAACAGTCGGCCGGCGTCGGCCAGATCAATGCGGCGGTCGGCCAGATGAGCCAGACGACGCAGCAGAACGCGTCCAGTTCCGAAGAGTTGGCGGCGACTGCCGAGGAAATGAGTTCCCAGGCCGAGCAGTTGCAGCAGGCCATGTCGTTCTTCAGGCTGGCCAACGCCCCTGCCGCGAACGTCGTGCCGATGCGCAGGCCGCAGCACCGGACGCCACGTTCCACGAAGACCGGCGCGAAAACAGGCGGACATACCGTGCTGGCGTTTGCCGCCGACGCGGCGGACGAATCGAATTTCACCAGGTTTTAAAAGGAAGTCATCGTGTTCAAGAATATGAAAATCGGAGCGCGCCTGACCGGCGGCTTCGTGCTGGTGGCGGCCATCAGCGCCGTCGTCGGTGCCATTGGCATCTCGAACGCCAGCAGGATCAACGACATGGCGGACCGCATGTACGAGAAGGAGCTGCAGGGCGTCTCGTATATCAAGGAAGCCAACATCGACCTGATCTACCAGTCCCGCGCGATCCGCAACTACCTGCTCGCGCAAACCATGCCGTCGACCGACGCCGCGACCTACCTCGATGCGCTGACAAAGGCGCGCGAGCTGATGCGCGCGAACCTGGACAAAGCCCGGCCGCTGTTCTACACGGAGGCGGGCAAGCAGAAATTCGCGACGCTGGAAGCCAGCTACAAGGCCTACGTGGATGCCATCGACACGGCCATCACGATGGCGAAAAAGGAGCAGGCGGCCGGCCTGCACCAGCAGGAACGCAAGTCCGCGGAATACGTGATGAAGGACGCGCGCGTGATCGTCGATCGTGTCGACGACGCGATGACCGACCTGTCGAAGATGAAGGAGGACAATGCCAGGGCGGCGGCGGCGGAAACCTCGGTGCTGTACAACGCCAGCCGCAACCTCATGGTCGGCGCCATCGCCTTCGGCCTCCTGGTCGGCATCGCACTGGGCTTCGTCATCAGCCGCAGCGTGACCCGCCCCCTGCGCACCGCCGTGGACGCTGCCAACAGCCTCGCGGACGGCGACCTGTCGATCCGCATCGATGCGACGGCGACGGACGAAACGGGACAGCTGCTGCGCGCCATGAAGGACATGATCGCCCGGCTGTCGCAGGTGATCGAGGGCCAGCGCCGCGTGGTCGAAACGGCCAACCGCGGCAACTTCGACGAGCGCGTCGACCTGGCCGGCCTGCAGGGCTTCCAGAAGGAGATGGGCGAAGGCCTGAACCAGCTGGTGACGACGATCCGCGCATCGGTCGAGGACGTGGTACGCGTGATGGGCGCGATGGCCGAGGGCGACCTGACGCGCCGCATCGACAAGGCATACGAGGGCGAATTCGCCAAGCTGAAGGAATATGCCAACAACACCGTGGACAAGCTGTCGCAGGTGGTGGCCGAAGTGAACGGCGCGGCCGACTCCCTCGCCAGCGCCTCCGAACAGGTCAGCGCCACCGCACAATCGCTGTCGCAGGCGTCGAGCGAACAGGCGGCCGGCGTCGAGGAGACCAGCGCCTCGATCGAGCAGATGACGGCATCGATCGCGCAGAACACCGAGAACGCCAAGGTCACCGACGGCATGGCCACGAAGGCCGCCAAGGAAGCCAGCGAAGGCGGCGAGGCCGTGAAAGAAACCGTATCGGCGATGAACCAGATCGCGAAGAAGATCGGCATCATCGACGACATCGCCTACCAGACCAACCTGCTGGCGCTGAATGCCGCGATCGAAGCGGCGCGCGCCGGCGAGCACGGCAAGGGCTTCGCGGTCGTGGCGGCCGAGGTGCGCAAGCTGGCCGAGCGCAGCCAGGTGGCGGCGCAGGAGATCGGCGAGGTGGCGACGAACAGCGTGGCGCTGGCCGAGCAGGCCGGCAAGCTGCTCGACGAGATGGTGCCGAGCATCCGCAAGACGTCCGACCTCGTGCAGGAAATCACGGCGGCGTCGGAAGAACAGTCGTCCGGCGTCGCGCAGATCAACGCGGCCGTCGGCCAGCTGTCGCAGACCACGCAGCAGAATGCGTCCAGTTCGGAAGAACTGGCCTCCACGGCCGAGGAGATGAGCGCCCAGGCCGAGCGCCTGCAACAGACGATGAGCTTCTTCCGCCTCGCGCGCGGCACGGGCGCGCGCACCGCGACGGCCGCCGCACGCGCGCCGCGCCGCAGCACGCTGCGCCTGGCGGGCGATCGCACTGCCCAGGCCGAGCCGATCGAGGCCAACTTCACCCATTTCTGACCGTTTGGTGACCGAATGACGCATACGAACCTGGAAACGAACGTGGACGGCCAGGCCGCCCAATATCTCACCTTCATGCTGGGCGGCGAAGCCTTCGGCATCGGCATCATGGCCGTCAAGGAGATCATCGAATTCGGCGGCATCACGGAAGTGCCGATGATGCCGGAGTCGATCCGCGGCGTGATCAACCTGCGCGGCGCCGTCGTGCCCGTGATGGACCTGGCGGCCCGCTTCGGCCGGCCGCAGACGGTGCCGGGCAAGCGCACCTGCATCGTCATCGTCGAGCTGGCGGGCGAAGACGGGCACCAGCTGACGGGCGTCGTCGTCGATGCCGTCAGCGCCGTGCTCGACATCCCGGCGGCCGACGTCGAACCCGCGCCGTCGTTCGGCACGCGCATCCGCGGCGACTTCATCGCCGGCATGGGCAAGGTGAACGGCAAGTTCGTCATCCTGCTGAACGTGGACCAGGTGCTGGCGCTGGACGGGTTGCCGGACCTCGCGCCCGCCGACGCCGCCGCATTGGCCTGAGGCGGGCATGGAGCAATGTGCGATCAGCCAGGGCGAGTTCGCGCGCTTCCAGCGCTTCATCTACGACATCGCCGGCATCTCGATGTCGGATTCGAAGAAGGCGCTGGTCAGCGGCCGCCTCGCGAAGCGCGTGCAGCACTTCGGCCTGCCCACGTACGAGGCGTATTTCCGCCTGCTGACGGACGGCGCGCACCAGGACGAGGTGCAGCTGGCCGTCGACCTGCTGACGACGAACGAGACCTATTTCTTCCGCGAGGCGCGCCATTTCGAGCTGCTGCGCGAAGCCGCCCTCGCGGCCCGCCCGGACCTGCGCGAGGGCGCGCCGTTCCGCGTGTGGAGCGCGGCCTGCTCGTCCGGCGAGGAACCGTACAGCATCGCGATGGTGCTGGCCGACGTCCTCGGTGCGATGCCGTGGGAAGTGACGGCGTCCGACATCAGCACGCGCGTGCTGCAGCGGGCCCGCACCGCCCACTACCCGATGGAACGGGCCACCCACGTGCCGCAGGACTACCTGCGCCGCTTCTGCCTGAAGGGCATCCGCGACCAGCAGGGCACCCTCCTCGTCGACCGCGCGCTGCGCGCACGCGTGCACTTCCGCCAGGTAAACCTGAACACGACCCTGCCCGGCGACCTGGGCTCGTTCGACATCGTCTTCCTGCGCAACGTGATGATCTACTTTAACGGCGACACCAAGCGCCAGGTCGTCAAGCGCATCCTCGGCCGCATCAAGCCGGATGGGCACCTGTTCATCGGGCACTCCGAAAGCCTGCAGGAGATGAGCGACATGCTGCGTCCCGTCATCCCCTCCGTCTACCGTAAATCGTAAATCGGCATGAAGACAATCGACGTGATGGTGGTGGACGACTCGGCCGTCGTGCGCAAGGTCGTCGGCGCGGTGCTGGAGTCCGCGCCCGGCATCCGGCTGCTGCACGCCGTGGCCGACCCGCTGCTGGCCATCGAACGCATGAAGCAGGCGTGGCCCGACGTGATCGTGCTCGACGTCGAGATGCCCCGGATGGACGGCATCACCTTCCTCAGGAAGATCATGGCGGAGCGGCCCACGCCCGTCGTGATCTGTTCCACCCTCACGGACAAGGGCGCCGAGACGACGATGGCCGCGCTGGCGGCGGGCGCCGTCGCCATCATTACCAAGCCCAAGCTGGGCCTGAAGGACTTCCTCAACGACAGCGCGGACGAACTCATTGCCGCCGTGCGCGCGGCCAGCCACGCCAACGTCCGCCGTCTCGCCGCGCGCGTACCGCCCGCGCCCGTGGCCGCGAAGCTGACGGCGGATGCCGTGCTGCCGGCAGCAAGCGACGGCCGTCCGCTGCTGCGCACGACGGAACGCGTGGTCGCCATCGGCACGTCGACGGGCGGCACGCTGGCGCTGGAAGAAGTGCTCACGCAGCTGCCGCGCGTCACGCCCGGCATCGTCATCGTGCAGCACATGCCGGAAAAATTCACGGCCGCCTTCGCCGACCGCCTGAACGGCCTGTGCCAGATCGAAGTGCGCGAGGCGCGCCACGGCGACCGCGTGCTGCCGGGCCGCGCGCTCATCGCGCCGGGCGGCAAACACATGCTGCTGCGCCGCGACGGCGCGCAGTACCACGTGGACGTGATAGCCGGCCCGCTCGTCAACCGCCACCGCCCTTCCGTGGACGTGCTGTTCCGCTCGGTGGCGAAGCATGCGGGCGCGAACGCGCTGGGCGTCATCATGACGGGCATGGGCGACGACGGCGCGGCCGGCCTGCTGGAGATGCGCAAGGCGGGCGCGCGCACCGTCGCGCAGGACGAGGACAGCTGCGTCGTCTACGGCATGCCCAAGGAAGCCGTGCGGCGCGGCGGCGTGGAAAAATCCGTGCCGCTGAAAGCCATCGACCGCGAGATCCTGCAGCAGCTGGCCGCACGCTGAGGCGATCGCATCACGGCGCACTCGCGTTATCATTCGTTCCTGAACGGCCGTACGAGCCGGCGACAGGAGGCTACAAATGCGAATGATCACTTACGGAGCGGCAACGGCCACGCTCACGTTGCTGCTGGCAGCCTGCGGCGGAGGCGGCGGCCACCCGGGATCGACGAACGAGACGGTGGGCTCGGCCACCGCGAACCTCGACGCCTATGTCGGCACGTGGGCGTCAGGCTGCGCCTCGAGCGCGACCGACACGGCCGTCATCGCGCGCGCGGCCAGCCCTGCGAACACGCTGACGATCGCCGTCACGACGCAGTATTACGGGAACACCGAGTGCACAGGCGACGTCATCGCCACGCAGACGTGGAGCGACGCCGCGACCGCGACCTGGACCGGCTCCGTGACGTCGTCCATCGTGCCCGGTCCGGGCCTGGCGCCGCTGCCGGCGACCGTGGACAAGGTGACGGCGCAGCTGCCGCAGCGCACCGTGACCGTGACGGGCACCTTCGTCAGTCGCAAGACCATCGATGGACAGGCCAACTGGTGCATCGATTACGCAAGCAGTTCCGTGTGCGTGCCCGACCGCGTCTACGCGGCCGGAGCCGCCCCGTTCGACGGACTCGCCCTGCAGGGCAGCGACCTGTACGAGGTGAAGTCGAACGGCGTCAACTACGACGCCGTCGAGCGTTTCACGAAGAAGTGACGGGGAGCGCGGCGAGGCCGCGCAGGCCGGCGATGCCGTTCCAGCGCGGGATCGCGTCGACACGCTTGAGGTCGGGCCAGCGGCGCAGGACGGCACGCAGCACGACGTCCGCCTCGAGCAGCGACAGGCCCGCGCCGATGCACACGTGCGGGCCGCTGCCGAACGACAGGTGGCTGCCGGCGCGCCGGCCGATGTCGAACGTGTCGGGATCGACGAAACGGTCCGGGTCGCGGTTGGCGGCGCCGATCAGGGCGATGACGAGGTCGCCGCGCTTCAACGTGGTGCCGTGCAGCGTGAGTTCCGCCGCCACGCGCCGGCCCGTGTACTGCACCGGGCTGTCGTAGCGCAACAGTTCGCGCACGGCAAGCGTCATCCCGTCCTCGTTCGCGCGCAGGCGCGCCCACGCGTCCGGGTGCGCGAGCAAGGTGTACATGCCGTTGCCGAGCAGGTTGCGCGTCGTCTCGTGGCCGGCGAACAGCAGCATCGCACACTGCGCCAGCAATTCGCCATCGGCGCGGATCTCGCCCGCGGCCTCGGCCTGCGCGAGCCGGCTGACGAGGTCCGTGCCGGGCGCTGCGCGCCGCGCCGGCAGCAGCGCATCGAAGTAACGCACCATCTGCAGCAGGCTGCGCTGGGCCACGCGCAACTGGTCGGCCGTCGGCTGCAGCGCGCCGATGAAGGCCGCAAGGTCGTCCGACCAGGCCATGAAGCGCGCTTCATCGGCACGATCGATTCCCAGCATCATTGCGATCACGCGCGACGGCAGCGGCCGCGCGACCTGCGCGATGAAATCGAAGCCGGCACGCGCGTCCAGCGGCGCGAGCAGTTCGTCGGTCAGGCGTTCCACGTCGGACCGCAAGGTGCGGATCTGCGTGGGGTGGAACGCCGCCGCCATCGCGCGGCGCACGCGCTGGTGGTCGTCGCCGTCGAGGAAGACCATGGCGCTGCCGAACAGGCGCTGGAACGCGTCCAGCGCGGCCTGCGCGCGGCGTCCCTGCAGGCTCGCGTCGACGCCGGGAATGCGCTTGACCCAGCCCCCGGTGCGCTGCGAGGAAAAGCGCGGATCGCGCAGCGCCAGTTCGACGTCGGCGTGATGGGTCAACAGCCAGGCGCCCTGGAACACGTCGTCGCGCCACAGCACCGGTCCGGCCGCGCGCAACTGGCGATAGACGGGATACGGATCGTGCAGGAATGCGGCCCCGAACTCGGGCGCGGTGTGCGCCGCGGCGGGCGTTGCGGTCGCGAAGTCTCTCATGCGAATCTCTGGATGATGGTCTTGCCAACCCGGCACTTTACTACAAGACCTCATCGAAGGCACGCCTGAGCGCCCCGTACGCATTCTCCTGCAGGATGACGTTGTGCGCGAACACCACGCGTTCAATATCCCATTGCAGGATCTGCCGCAGGCTGCGTGCCAGCGCCGCCCTGTCCCGGATGACCAGCCGGACGCCGTTC
>Ga0068855_100006232_pt1 | contig 14538 bp, 11 predicted proteins | sample KBSCornC52_FD_66592 | JGI IMG/M metagenome (GOLD analysis project Ga0068855, IMG submission 66592) | Corn rhizosphere microbial communities from Kellogg Biological Station, Michigan, USA - KBS Corn C5-2 | ecosystem: Host-associated > Plants > Roots > Rhizosphere > Soil ... | reverse complement strand
CATGCCAGTGCCCAAGGCGGCTATGAATACGAGGTATCCACCTTCAGCGGCTCGATCCATAACTGCTTCAACCAGGAATCCGAGCGCGTCAACCGCTATGGCCCGGGCGAGCGTCTGAACGGCACGCGCGACAAGGGCAGCGGCCACGTCCGGCTGAAGACCATGAGCGGTCAGATCGATATTTGCGACAAGCCCTGAAGAGGGATCACACATCGCTCGCGGGAAATGGACGGCGGCGAGCTCACAGTCCCAAAACCCAATCACTTGCTGGGCCCTGGCAGGCCGGAACAATCGACAGCGGTGCCCGTTCGAACTGCAACGAAGTTCACGCAGGAGCCGCGCGCATGTCCGGAAACACACCCGTCTCGGTGGTGGTCGGCAGCCTTCGCAAGGAATCCTTCAGCCGCAAGGTGGCGCAAGCCCTTATCGCCCAGGCTCCGGCGTCGCTGGAATGCCGTATCGTCGAAATCGGCGATCTGCCGATGTACAACCAGGATCTGGACGATCATCCCCCCGAGCAATGGACGCGCTTTCGTGACGCGATCCGCGCGTCGCGTGCGGTGCTCTTCGTGACACCGGAGTACAACCGCTCTATTCCTGGTTGCCTGAAAAACGCGGTCGATGTGGCATCCCGCCCTAGTGGCAAGAGCGTCCTTGATGGGCGGCCCGCGGGCGTGGTGAGCGTGACGCCGTACAAGCTCGGCGCGTTCGGTGCGAATCACGCGATTCGGCAGACGTTCGTGTTTCTCAATATGCCGGTGATGCAGCAGCCGGAAGCCTACGTCTCCAATGCGGGTGAGCTGTTCGATGAGAAAGGTCAGCTCAAAAGCGATGGAACACGCAAGTTCCTCGAGCAGTTCATGGCAGCGTTCGAGAAATGGATCGCGCAGGTATCAGCGGGCTCGCAGACGGAGAGCTTCGACAGCTTCATGCGCAAGCGCACCGAAGCGGCGCGCGCCTATGTGAATGGGGATGCCGCGCCCCTCGACCGCATGGTGGCACAGAGCGGCCCGGCGAGTTTCTTTCCGCCGAACGGCGGCACCGAGCGAGGAGCGAAGGAAGTCAGCGCACGCTATGACCGCGATGCGCGGTTGTTCGGCAAGGGTGGCGAAACACAACTGGAGGTGTTGCAGTCAGCGGCGGCCGGCGATGTGGGATTCTGGACCGGCTTGCAAAGCGCGCAAGTGAAAATGGGTAATGCGTCCGAGCCGACAGCCATGAAATTGCGCGTGACCGAGCTCTTCCGCCGCATCGATGGTGAATGGAAGATGGTGCACCGGCATGCGGACCCGCTGGCTGAGCCGGCGAAGCGGTGACGACAGCCGGGAATCACAGCTTCGATGAAACTCTGTTACCGGACTCGTCCAACACGCGCTCCCCGTCCTCCTTGACGAACGGCCCTTGCTGAGGGACAGGCAGAATGTCGAGCACCGCCTCGGAGGGCCTGCAAAGCTTCACTCCCAAGGGTGTAACGACGATCGGTCTGTTGATGAGGATGGGGTGTGCGAGCATCTGGTCGATCAACTGATCGTCGGTCCAATGCTCGGCTTGCAGCCCCAGCTCCGCGTAAGGAGTCCCTTTCTCCCGCAGCAACGCGCGCGGACGAATCCCCATCCGCCGCAGTAGATCGACCAAAGTGGCTCGATCCGGCGGCGTCTGCAGATACTCGATCACTGTGGGCTCGATGCCCGCGTTACGAATCAGAGCCAGGGTATTGCGGGAGGTCCCACACGCTGGATTGTGGTAGATGGTCACCGGGACGGTCTGCTCGCTCATAGCTAACTATCCTTCTGGCCGTGCAGATACGACCTTCATATCGGGTGGGTTTGATACATTGTCGCTTGCAACCGCGTCCGGTTGGTAGCCGGAAAACAACATTCTTGCCACCCATAACGCGAAAAGCGCTCCAGCCAACTGCGCCGCAATGAACGCCGGGGCATCAACTGGCCGGATACCGGCGAAGGTATCCGACAGAGAGCGAGCGATGGTGATCGCTGGATTTGCGAATGAAGTCGACGCGGTAAACCAATACGCAGCTCCTATCCATCCGGCCACCATCCAGGGCGCATCCTCTGGACGCCGATGCCCCAGAACGACCAGCAGCAATCCGAAGGTCGCGACCGCTTCGGCAAGCCACTGCGCCCCACCGGTTCGCACGTGCAGGGAGGCTTGTAGTAGGGGCAGCTCGAACATCGCATGCGCAAGGAAAGCGCCGGCGCAACAACCGACAACCTGAATCGCGATATAGAGGCCGGCCTCGCGCCAGGGCAATACTCCTCGAAGTGCCTGGATCATGGAAACCGCAGGGTTGAAATGAGCGCCGCTGATCGGCCCCAGGAGCCCGATCAGGGTGCCCAGCACAGCCACCGTCGCGCCGGTGTTGGCAATCAGGGCGACCGCAGTGTTACCGCCGGCAAGCCGCTCGGCCATGATCCCGGAGCCTACGACGGTGGCGGCGAGGAGTAGCGAGCCGATCCCTTCGGCGGCAATGCGGCTGGACAATCTCATCAGGTCATGAGGCCGGGTCACAGACGGCGATACACGTCGCGGCGAGATCTTGCGCCATTTCGCTCAGCCCACGCACCGCCTGTTTCAATTCCATAACTCTAGAATCGTCAAATTATGTCATCATGTCAAGTGCGGGAATCCCACACGCTACCGGACTCCCGATTCGCCACTCTCCAGTGCACACCCGGCTGCCAGCACCTTGCCGCCCTCCCGCCAGTTCGACCATACTACGCCAGTGAAAGTCCGCAGCTCCCGCATAGCTCGCGTCTTGCTCTTTCTGGCGTGCACCTGCCTGATCCTGGCGCGCCTCAATGGGACGCATCTGCACCTCTGCTTCGACGGGAGCGAGCCTCCTACGAGCATTCATCTGCTCGATGACGGAGATACCGACTTCCACTTCGGGGCAAACAGTCCCCACCAGGATCTAGATGTCAGTTTGGTTGGAAACGTCATCGTCAAGCATGACACCGCTGGCGTCGATCTGCTCCCGGCACTCGTCGCGGCAATCGTTCTTCTAGGGCTGCTCCAGGCGATCGCCGTTCGACTGCCGCTCGCGCGGCACCCTGTCCCCGCCCCAACTTCGATATTCGAGCTTCGACCGCCGACGCGCGGTCCACCAGCTTAAGTCTCCACAACCTGTCTTTTTCAGTGGTTGAACGGGCCCTTGCCTCAGCCGGCAGGGGCAGTCCTGTTATGGAGACATTCCATGAAGTTTTCTTCCGCACACTCGAAACGAGTGTGTGCGCTTGCATGCCTGTTGAGCCTGCAAGGCGCGACTACAGCTGCACTGGCTGTGCAGCCCAGCGGCGAATTGACGCTCGCCCAAGCCATCCAGGCGGCGATCTCTCGCAATCCTGATTTGCAGGCGAGCTCGTATGAGTTGAAAGCGGCGGATGCTCGAATCGCGCAGGCCCGCGTCCGTCCCAATCCAGAGGCGTCGCTCGAGATAGACGGCATCGCGGGCCGCGGCGTCGCTGCGTCGCCGGACGAGCGGCAGGCCACACTCAGCTTGAGTCAGGTACTCGAGCTAGGTGATAAGCGCGGCCGGCGAGTGGCGGTCGCTGACTCCGATCGCGATCTGGCGGGCGTTGAGCAGCAAGCGCGGCAGCTGGATGTTCTGGCTGAAGTAACCCGCCGATTCATCGATGTCGTGGCCGCCCAGGAGCGCGTTACCCTGGCACGGGAGACAAGCGGTCTCACGGAACAAACGGCCAAAGCCATCGCCGCCCGAGTTGCGGCTGCTCGCACACCTCGGGCTGAGTTGAGTCGCGCGCAAATCGCCGTGACCCGTGCGCATGCAGATGAACGCCAGGCCGAGAGTATGCTGCGAGGTGCAACCCGCTCACTGGTAGCGATGTGGGGTGAGACCCGACTCGAGCCCGAATCCGCGCGAGCGGACCTCCTGACACTCGAGCCGCTCGATTCCTTCGAGGCACTTCTGGAGCGAATGGCCCGCAATCCTGAGCTCCTGCGATTCGCCTCGCAGGCGCGACTGCGCGATGCCGAGGTGCGACTCGCGCAGTCGCAGGCACGGCCCAACCTGACAGTCGGTGTCGGGGTGCGCCGCTTCCAGGCAACGGGTGATGTCGGATTGGCGGCAAGCTTCTCCATGGCCCTGCCCCTGTTCGATCGTAATCAAGGCGCCATCGCTGAAGCGCAGGTGCGGCGTCGGCAGACCCAAGCGCAGGAGCAAGCCACCCGGATACGACTGCAGGCAGAGCTGTTCGCCCTCTATCAACAGCTTCTGTCCAGCCGCGAACTGCTGTCCACATTGCAGGACGAGGCGCTCCCACAAGCTCGCGCGGCCTTGGACCAAACGCAGGTGGGTTACGAGCGGGGCCGCTTTTCGTATCTCGAACTGGGGGTGGCCCAGCAGGAGCTCGTCAGCCTAAGAGCCGCGGCCATCGACACCGCGGCGGATTATCACCGACTCACAACGGAAATCGAGCGACTCACCGCAGAGCCCATCGTCAGCCAGCCCACGACACCGGAGTTACCATGAGTCTCACGCAAGGCAACTCAATGATCCCCGTGGCGCGCTGGATACGGGTACTGGCCGCTATCGCAATGGCCGGCACATTCGCATTCAACAGCGGCTGCACGAAGCAGCCATCCCCCGCCGCGGGTACAACGGAATCCGAGCAGAAGGGTGAAGCCCCGGGCGGCGTGATCTCGCCCGCGGCTGCGGGCGCTGCGGGGATCGAAGTCGTTCCGGCAGGTCCGGCCCGCATCCGGACCACCCTCACGCTATACGGAACTATTCGTCCGAATGCCGAGCGCGAGCAGGAAATTCGAGCGCGCTATCCCGGTGTAGTGCGCAGTGTCAGCAAACGTGCTGGGGATGCGGTAAAGCAGGGTGAGGAGTTGCTGACGATCGAATCGAACGAAAGCCTCCAGATCTACCCGATCCGGTCTCAATACACCGGCCGTCTGCTGGACCGAAGAACGAACCCGGGGGACGCGGTGGACAGCAGCGCAGTACTCATGCGAGTGGCGGACCTCTCGACCGTCTGGGTTGAGCTCTCCGTATTTGCCCGTGACCTGGATCACGTGCGGCCGGAAATGACCGTGTTGATTCACAGTGCGGATGAGGATGCGAATGCGGAGAGCTGGATCAGCTACGTGGCCTCGGCTGGCGACACGGACAGTCAGAGCGTCACTGCGCGAGCCGTGATTGGCAACAAGGACGGGCATTGGGTGGTCGGTCAGTTCGTGACGGGAGAGGTCATCATCAATGATGCGCAAGTACCGGTGGCGGTTGTGCCGGACGCCCTTCAGGAGTTGCAAGGCAAGCCAGTCGTGTTCGTCGTGGTGGGAGAGCGGTTCGAGCCCCGCCAGGTCGAGCTGGGACGCCGAGCCCGTGAGGTCGTCGAGATCCTGAAGGGTCTCGAGGCGGGCGCTCGGTATGCCGCGCGCAACAGCTATCTGATCAAGGCGGACCTGCTCAAATCCGTAGCGGAGGAGGACTGACATGATCGACCGGATCATTCGTTTCGCCATCCTCAATCGCTGGCTCGTCTTGGCGCTCGTGCTGGGCTTTGGCGCCTATGGGTACGTGCAGTATCAGCGCCTGCCGATCGATGCGGTGCCCGATATCACCAACGTGCAAGTGCAGATCAACACTCGAGCGCCAGGCTATTCCCCGCTCGAGACGGAACAGCGCGTGACATTTCTGGTGGAGACCGCCATGGCCGGACTGCCCGAGCTCGAGAGCACCCGCTCGGTCTCCGCCTACGGGTTATCTCAGGTCACGGTCATTTTCAAAGACGGCACCAACGTCTACTTCGCACGGCAACTCGTCAACGAGCGCTTGCAGCAGATCAAGGACCAGCTTCCTGCCGGAATCAGCCCCGAAATGGGACCGGTCTCGACCGGACTCGGCGAGATCTACATGTACACGGTCGCGGCGGAGAGGAGTGCCCGAAAGCCCGACGGGACCGCCTATACGCCAACCGACCTGCGCAGCATCCAGGACTGGATCATCCGGCCACAACTGCGGCAGGTGCCCGGTGTGTCGGAGGTCAACAGCATTGGCGGTAACGCCAAGCAGTACCAGGTGGCGCCTGATCCCGCGCGTCTCCTGGCATTTGGAGTGACATTACGCGATCTCCTCGAGGCGCTCGAAGCGAACAACGTCAATGTGGGCGCGGGCTACATCGAAACCAACGGGGAGCAGAAACTCGTGCGGGTACCCGGTCAGATAGCGGACATCGAGGCGCTGCGTCGCACGGTGGTGGCGAACCGCGACCACATTCCCGTCACGGTGAACGATGTGGCGGAGGTCGGCATCGGCAAGGAGCTGCGTACCGGTGCGGCCACCCGGGATGACGCAGAGACGGTGCTGGGTACTGCCATGATGCTGATCGGTGAAAACAGCCGCACTGTGTCACAACGGGTCGCGGCCCGGCTCGCTCAAATCAACAAGACGTTGCCACAGGGAGTCGAGACGGAAGCCGTCTACGATCGTACCGTCCTGGTCAACAAGACCATTGCCACCGTGCAGAAGAACCTTTTCGAAGGGGCCCTGCTGGTGGTTGCGGTGCTGTTTGTTTTCCTCGGTAACCTGCGCGCCGCGCTGCTGACCGCGCTGGTGATTCCGCTTGCGCTGCTGGCCACCTTCACGGGCATGGTACATAACCGAATCAGCGGTAATCTCATGAGCCTCGGCGCCCTGGACTTCGGGCTCATCGTCGATGGTGCCCTGATCATCGTCGAAAACTGTGTCCTGCGGCTATCGCAGGCACAACACGCCAAGGGTGGTCTGCTGCCGCGCGCTGAGCGTTTGGAAGTCATCGACAAGGCAACACGGGAGGTGTTTCGCCCGAGCCTCGTGAGCGTCGTCGTCATCGTGTTGGTCAACTTACCGATTTTCGCCTTGAGCGGGATCGAGGGAAAGATGTTTCACCCGATGGCCTTTGCGGTCATTGTAGCGTTGGTCGGTGCTTTGATCTTCTCCGTCACCTTCGTTCCCGCTGCTTGCGCACTGTTGTTGACCGGCAAGATACGGGAAGGGGATAACTTCATGGTGGCGGCCGCCAAGCGCATTTATGAGCCCCTGCTGCGGGCGGCGCTCAACGCGCGTTGGGCCGTCACCGCGGGTGCGGTCGTCCTGGTGCTCGTTTGTGGCTGGCTGGCCTCCCGCATGGGCGCCGAATTCATTCCCAACCTGGATGAGGGCGATGTGGCAGTAGAGGCCATTCGACCGCCGGGGGCGGGCGTGGAACAGGGTGTCAGGATGCAGCTCATGCTGAACGAGGCGTTCCTGAAGTTGCCGGAGGTCAAGACAGTCTTTGCGCGCAACGGCACCGCCGAAGTCGCCACCGATCTGATGCCGCCGGCCCGGGCAGACACCTATGTAATCCTGAAACCACGCGATCAATGGCCCGATCCCGACAAATCCAAGGTCCAACTGCTGGAGGAAATGGCCAAGGCGGCGCAGTCCGTCCCCGGGACGGCTTACGGCTTCACACAACCCATTCAACTTCGGTTCAATGAGCTGATTTCCGGAGTCCGCAGCGATGCGGCGGTCAAGATCTTTGGTGATGATCTGGCAACGCTGCTGAAGCTCGCTGGAGAAGTGCAGCGCTTGATGGAGAAGACACCCGGAGCCCTGGATGTCAAAACGGAGCAGGTTTCGGGTCTCCCGCTGCTGACCATAGAGCCGCGCCGCATCGAGCTGTCCCGTTATGGGCTGACCGTGGCGGATTTGCAGGATGCCGTGTCTGTGGCGATGGGCGGGCGCGAGACGGGCCTCATTTATGAGGGGGACGCTCGTTTTCCCCTGCAAGTGCGCCTGCCCGAGCGGCTGCGTATCGATCCACAAGCCCTCGCGCGATTGCCCATGGCCAGGCCCAACGGCCAATACGTCCCCCTCTCCGAGGTCGCCTCGATCAACTCGGTCGAAGGACCGAACCAGATCTCACGGGACAATGGCAAGCGCCGCATCGTGATCTCCGCCAACGTGCGCGGCCGCGACCTTGCGGGCTTCATGCGGGAGATCAATGGCAAAATCGCAGCCGGCGTGAGACTACCTTCCGGCTACTTCGTGCAGTACGGCGGTACTTTCGAGCAGCTCGCGTCGGCGGCGGAGCGCCTGCGAACGGTGGTCCCTGTCTCGCTACTGCTGATTTTCGCTCTGTTGTTCATGACCTTTCACTCGGTGAAGGATGCGTTGTTGGTATTTTCGGGAGTGCCGCTCGCGTTGACGGGCGGAGTGCTTGCGCTGCTCCTACGCAATATTCCCCTCTCGATCACCGCGGGAGTAGGCTTCATTACGCTCTCCGGTGTCGCCGTGCTGACAGGAGTTGTGATGGTCTCCGCCATACGTGATCTCATTCGGGAAGGCGTGTCTGTCGAGCAAGCCATCAGGCAGGGAGCATTGCTACGCTTGCGGCCCATTCTGATGATTGGCCTGGTCGCCTCGTTGGGGTTCTTACCCATGGCACTCAATACGGGCACGGGTGCGGAGGTGCAGCGGCCTCTGGCGACTGTCGTGATTGGCGGCATAGTTTCGGCGACCGTGCTCAGCCTCCTGGTCTTACCGGCACTCTACCGTTTGACCACCCGACCGGACCTTCCTCCCGTGGCGCCGCGCGGGTAGAACAGGATCGCAGCGCCGCTCACAGCCGCGAAGATCGCGCCCGCCATGAATGTAGCGGTGGGGCCGATTCGCGACCACAGCTCACCGGCGATAACACTTGCTCCGAGGAGAGCGATTCCGCTCGCCAGGTTGAAGAGGCCGAACGCGGTGCCGCGCAGGCGTTGGGGAGCCGCGTCCCCGACTAGCGTGGCTAACAGGCCCTGGGTCGCCCCCATGTGTAGTCCCCAGACGAGCGCTCCGAGGAAGACCAGCGGCACCGTGTTGGCATATGCGAGGATCAGGTCTGCGATGACGAGCACAGCAACTCCTCCCGCAAGGAGCCGTCTTCGATCGAGTTGGTCCGCAAGACGCCCGAGCGGATAGGCACTGAGGAAATACACGACATTCATGACTCCCAGCACAGCGGGTATCCATGCTTCGCCGAGCCCCGACCGTTGCGCCCGGAGCAGGAGAAAGCCTTCACTGAAGCGTGCCAGGGTGAAGAGCGCGGCGATACCGATAGTCAGCCAGTAGTGCGCCGGCAGTAGCCGGAGCTCGCCCGGTTGAATCGGGAAATCGCGGCGCTCGGCTCGACGTGTGGCTGGCTCACGGATTGCGAACAGGAGGATGCCGACGGCGATCAGCGCGGGGATTGCGGCTATCCAGAATACGCGTCGCACGTCATTGTTGAATCCGAGCATCAAACCCAGAGCGATCATCGGCCCCGCGAAAGCGCCCACGCTGTCAAGCGACTGGCGCAGACCATACGCCGCGCCACGGCGATCGGGTGGAGTCAGGTCGGCGACCAGCGCGTCACGAGGTGCGCCCCGAATGCCCTTGCCTATCCGATCGATGAGCCGCGCCGCAAACACCACTGTTGCAGTACCGGCAAGGGGAAAGACGGGGCGGACGAGTGCGGCAAGGCCGTATCCGGCCAACAGCAGGGGCTTGCGTTTGCCCCACCAATCGCTCAGGACGCCCGAGAAGACCTTCGTAATCGCCGTCGATGTCTCGGCGACTCCCTCGATCACCCCGAAAGTCGCCGCGCTAGCACCGAGCACGTTGACGAGAAAGATCGGTAAGAGGCTGTGGACCATTTCCGAGGAAACGTCCATGAAGAGGCTGACGAATCCGAGCGCGACCACGCCGGAGGGAATCTGCCGCCAATGTGATTGGCGCAGATCCGATGCCTGAGGTTGATTCGACATCCTCGCAGGTGTCCCCTACTGATTTCCGATCTTTACGTTCTCGGCGCTCCGCGCCGGCAGAGCGACGAGCGCGAATACTAGAGTTGCAACAACAGCGCCGGCAATGGTGAGAACGACCATGCGGATGCCCGCCGCTTGGGCCACCCGGAGCTCTTCGCTTTTGAGCCCTTTGGTTGCGGCATTCGCGATCAGAACCAGCAGCGCGAGGCCGAGTGCCGCGCCGATTCCCGACGCTGTGGACGCCGTCCCTGATGCGATACCCTGATCGCGATCGTCCACACCGCTCCCTGCCGCGATAAACATGCTCGTGAACACGACACCGTCCGCAACGCTGGTCGCGACGAGGCCCGGCGCAAGCGAGCTGTAGCTGGTGTCCGGCGAGATCGCGAGTGCCAGTGCAAATGAACCCACAGCACCGATGGCGAGCGCGCCAACCAGCGTCCATTTCAGGCCGATTCGCGTGACGACGCTGCCCGCACCAGCGGAGCCGGCGACCACCACGGCCGTCGGAAGTAGGAAGGCGATGCCCGTCTGCAACGGATCGTACCCCCGTACGTCCTGCAAATAGATCGACAGGAAATAGAGCAGCGAGCCGAACGTCGCCATGAACATGAAAGCGATCACCATGGAAATTCTCAGCGAGCGGTTGGTCAGCAGGCGGCGAGGCAGGATGGGGTCCTGACTGCGATGCTCGACGCCGATGAATATCGCGAGCAGCACCAGTCCCGTAACCATCGCCGCGGCAATTCCGGGCGTGCCCCAACCCAGCTCCGGCCCCCGAACGAGAGCAAACACCAGGGAGGTGATCGCACCCGTCGCAGTGAGCACGCCGAAGAGATCGAACTTCCGATCCGACAGGGCTGCGTCGTCGGGGTCGATCAGGACGAATGCGAGAACGAGTGCGAGCCCCGCAAGTGGGACATTGACCAGAAACACAGCCTGCCAGCCGAAGGCCCGCGTCAGCACACCGCCCGACAGCACGCCAATCACCAGGCCCGCGGCGCCCGCTCCGCCCCAGATTCCGAGTGCCTCGTTGCGCGCGCCGCCTTCCGCGAACGTGGTGTTGATGACGGCCAGCGTACCGGGAAAGACAAAGGCCCCGCCCAACCCCTGCAACGCGCGGGCAGTGAGCTGAACCGCGGGTCCGGTTGCGAGGCCGCCAGCCAGTGACCCGAGACCGTACAACGTGAGCCCCGCGACCAGGACCCGGCGTCGCCCGAACAGGTCGGACGCTCGACCGCCGAACAACAGGAAGCCACTCGAAGCGACCGCATACGCGCTGACTACCGACTGCAACGTGTGCGCCGAATAGCCGATCGCACGAGCAATTTCGGGCAGCGCCACGACGACAATGTATTGATCGAGAGAGACTAGAAGCATGCAGAACGAGATAAGCGCGAGGATTGCCGTTCTGTGTTTCACGTGGGCATCAGCTCTAACAGCCGGAGCTTGCGGTGAGGGACAGTTGACTTGCATGGTGCCGCTCCAGGTTCACGGGCTCGACGTCCAAGCTAGTGATCGGAAGTCGGTTTGACTACCCGTTATCCCGTATAGCCCTTATACGGTTTCGCAGGAGTCATGCTTTGGAGGGGTGGAGCTCAGCGGCCAGGCCTTGCAGCTCCGCCGCCAGGAAATCGATGAGAACCCGGATGCGCGGAGTGCGCCGCATGTCCGCATGCACGCCGAGCTTGACCGGTTGTGACGGCTCGGGCGCGGATGGCTCGAGCCGCACCAGCGTCGGCCGCCGGTCTCCCAAGACTCGTGGCAGGACGGCCATTGCTTCGCCGGCTTCGGCCGTCGCAATGTGTGCCTGAATGGTATTGGTGTGCAGGATGGCATGCGCGCGTGGCGCGATGGCGTTCAGCCATTCGATGTGCACGACCTCGACCGGCGAGTCCACGAGGGACGTGACGAAGTGCCCGGCGCACCCATCGGAGAAGTTGGGTTGCCCGATGCGAGTCAGGTAACCCGGCGACGCGTACAGCCCGTAGGAAACATCGGCGACTTTCCGCTCGACGAGATCTTCCTGGTCGAACGAACCGATTCGCAGGGCGATGTCGGCTTCGCGCCGGGAGAGATTCAATCGGCGCGGATCATTGACGAGGTCGATTGTTACGAGTGCGTGCCGCGCGCTGAAACGCGCGAGCAACGGTGCGAGAACGTCATCTCCGAACCACGCGAGGCTTGTCACCGTAATCGGCCCTTCCAGTCCGGTATCGCGCGCGGCAATGCGCCGCTCGACCGCCTGTGCGCTGTTTTCCATGCTGGTGAGCGCATCGACCAGATCCGCGCAAAGCGGCGTCGGAGATAACCCGCCGGCCCCACGTTCAAAGAGCCTCACTCCGATGTGGCGCTCGAGTCCATCGAGCCTGCGACTGATGGTCGGCTGAGTGGTGTCGAGTGCCTTGGCAGCGGAGTTGAGCGAGCCGTGGCGAGCCACGGCGAGAACGATCTTCAGGTCGTCCCAATCCATCCGGGTCTCCTTGTGCGTAGCGTCTGTCTCAGTCAGAGCTGCATGCGCGAACGCTGGCATGACGGTATTCTAGAGCACCTCGAAGTCCTGGCGGGCGGTGGCCGCCACGCTCACCACACGGATGACCGCCTCTCAATCGCCACGGGCGGTATCCGCGACTTCTTGCGTATCGGGCGCGACAACAGCTGCATCTGCGCTCGCGCGCTGTCCGTACATCCGCTGCCAGGCTTTTGCGGCAAGCTCATGCGGCGAAAACCGGGACGCTGTCCCTGTGACGCCGCTGACGCGCGCCAAGGGCGCTGAGATCGGAGTGGCCAGCGATGCGGTGCCGCGCTGGCATCAATCAATGGCTGCGTGCAGATTTGAACGCGGCCTTCTCGAGAGCTCGGTTCGACCGGAATGTCGATCCGGACGATCTGGGCTGTGGAGATGCCGCCCCGAGCCATCCCTGTAGCCAGCACTTCGCCATCACCGGACGATACGTGCCGAACAGCCCCACCAACGTCATCGACGCGGGTCTCACCGCCGAGCATCCGGCTGGATGGTTCGGCTCCGTCCGGGCGCGACATTTTGGCGAGTCGCCCTTGGTAGAGGACAACAGCTCCAAGTCACCCGCCTATACGACTGTCGATCTGGAACTGGGCTATCAGCAATCGCAGAAGTGGCGACTCGCCCTCGACATTTTCAACCTGTTGGGCAAGAAGTGGGACGACATCGAGTATTACTACGTGTCGCGCCTACATGGTGAATCCACGCCACGACCGGACTTTGTGGTCCATCCAGGCGTACCGCGGACGATCCGCGCGCATTTTCAATAGTTCCTGTAAGCAGGGGGGAGCCGATCACCGCCAGGTGATCTGCTCCGCCCCGCTTGGGTTCTGGCCGCGAAGCGTTCCGATCAGTTGCTAGTTGACCGTGCAGGCCGTTCCGTTGAGCGAGAAGGCCGTCGGTATTGCGTTGGCCGTTCCGTTCCAGGTTCCGTTGAAGCCGAATCCGTCGTAGCTTCCACCGGCGGGAATGTTCTGCCAAGTTTGCCCGGGCTGTTCGCTCACGGTGACATTGGCGCCGCTTTGTGACACCGCGCCATTCCAGGAACTGGCGATGGTCTGTCCGTTGGCAAAGCTCCAAGTCAGCGACCAACCGTTGAGAGCGGTGCTCCCGTTGTTAATGATCTTGATGCTTGCTCCGAAGGCGTTTGAGCCTTGCGGCGCTATCGTATAGTCCACGGTGCACGCCGAGCCCTTGCCGCCGCCCACAGAGAGGTTGATTTTGGTGCTTGCCGTCGCGTTGCCGGAGGTCCCGGTAACCGTGAGCGTGAAGGCGCCCGTGGCAGCCGTGCTGCTCGCCGTCAGTGTGAGCGTGCTGCCAGTGGTGGACGAGGTTGGGCTGAACGAGGCTGTAACTCCACTGGGCAAGCCCGTCACGGAAAACGATACGGCGCCACTGATTCCGCTCCCGGACATCACGGTCAGAGTGTCGGTAGCCGTCGCGCCCGGCATCACAGTGAGCGCCGCGGCCGACCCCGAGAGGGTGAAGCCGCTCGTGGCCGTGTTGGCTTTTGAGCTTGCCAAGGCGAGCTTCCAGGGAATCAGATTATACGAATCGTTCGCATACGCCGCGGGATCTGCGCCCTGGTAGAGAAACTGCAGGTTGTCGAGATTGATCGAGTCGGTTTGGTCATTGCCATCGATCAGCAAGCCACCGCTGCTGAAAGACGTGGTCCAGGCACTGACGCCCCGGTTGAAGGTGACGTTGTTCTGGCCCAAAAAGGGATGGGAGAAATTATCGGTATCGCCGAGCGAAGACCAGGTGCCGCCGAGATTGCTGGCCCACAGGGTGCGGAAGTAACGTTGCCCGTTGGGCCCCAGGCACTCGATATTCGCTAAGTACCCACCGCCCCCCTCGACGGTATAGACGTTGTCGGCCTCGAACATATTGAATTGGGTGCTCGAATCGACAATGACCGGACTGTTGAATCCGTTCGGAAAATTGCCGATGGGGGTCGACGCCCGATAGAAGTTGCCGTTATCGCCGTTGAAGAACAGATAGCAATTGACGTTATCGCAAATGACCCAGAAATCGATCCAATTGCTCACCGACGCGGGCTGCGACGGATAGAAATTCTTGGGAGTGGTCCAGTTCTGGGGCTTGGTGGGGTCGCTGTTGGTAGAGTACTGCGGCTGGCCGCTCTGGAAGATCAGGTACCACTTCTTCTGCGGGGCAAAATAGAAGACTTGCGGCGCAGTATGATAGCCACTGAAGCCGGGCGT
>Ga0068855_100006226_pt1 | contig 14541 bp, 14 predicted proteins | sample KBSCornC52_FD_66592 | JGI IMG/M metagenome (GOLD analysis project Ga0068855, IMG submission 66592) | Corn rhizosphere microbial communities from Kellogg Biological Station, Michigan, USA - KBS Corn C5-2 | ecosystem: Host-associated > Plants > Roots > Rhizosphere > Soil ... | reverse complement strand
AGATAGGCGCACTCCTCGAAGGTGGAGCGTTGGGCCAGCTCGTGGATATCGATGCCCCGATAGGAGAGGACGCCGGCGTCGCCGTCGATAAAGCAAATGGAAGAGCTGGTGGCGATGATGCCTTCCAAGCCTTTCGGTGCGACAACATTGGACATATACGGCTTCTCCGGGTCAAAACGACTACATCGTTTATAGCGCAGCCGCGAAAGGGTTGTCACGGTGGGGTGCGCGAATATCGACCTCAGTGTGCGATAGGTGTCTACGTCAGTGCGCGCGCCGGGGAGTAGGCAGAGAGGTCGATGGCGCTGTCTTCGCCAGTGAGAAGCTGTGCCATGACGTGCGCGGTCGCCGGAGCGAGCAGGATGCCGTTGCGGTAGTGTCCGGCAGCGATAAATTGATTGCGACTCTCCGGAGCGCGGCCGAGGAAGGGAAGCCCATCGAGCGTCGAGGGACGAAGGCCGGCCCAGGCTTCGAGTTGCGGCGCGTCGGCGAACGCCGGGAGAAGGGCGGCGGCAAGAGCGCGGAGGTGAGCGATGTCAGCGGGGTGAACGATCTTGTCAAAGCCAGCGTCTTCGATGGTTGCGCCGATGATGGCGCGGCCTGCATTCGGGCCGGTGGTGCGAGGGACGATGTACATTCCGTGCGTGCGGACTACAAGCGCGAGCGGTAGCGGAAGGGCGACGGCGAGCATCTGGCCCTTCCGTGGCGCAACGGCAAGGCCGGGCGCAAGGGAAGAGTGGGTGGCCCATGCGCCGGTGCAGTTGATGAACTTCGCTGCATGGAAGACGCCTTGCGTGGTGTGGACTTCGACGGAGTCGTTGAGGGATTTTGCGGCGAGGACCTGCGCGCCGGTGTGCAGCGCGATGGGAGTCGTCTTGACTGCGCCAAGGAGTGCGGCAGCGAGGTTGCGCGGATCGAGGCTGTGCTCGTCGATCAGGGTGAAGCGATGGTCGCGTGGCGTGAGCGATGGAAGAATCTTGCTGAGGGCAGCAGGCGAGAGCGCTTCAGTTGAAGAACTAATCTGCGATTGAAGGGTTGTACTGGTTTGAAAGGGGACCTCGATGCCGGAGCGCTCATGGAGGCGATTGAGGAAGGCCGGGTAGAGGGAGAGGCTAAGATCGGCGAGCGGGCGCAGCGACGCAGGGTTGTCCGGATCGCTGGCGGCGAGCATTCCGGCGGCGGCGGTGGAGGCTTCGGCGAGGGGCTGTCCCTGCTCGAGAACGGTGACGCTGAGACCGCGATGGTGAAGTTCAAGGGCAAGCGAGAGGCCGATGATGCCTGCGCCTGCGATGCAGAGATCGGAGTGGTGCATACCAGTAGTTTAGTTCGATTCACAAAAGAGGGATGGTCAGGCGGCGGTAAGTTTGAGAGACTGACGAGCAGCTTGTTCTGGAAGAACCGGTGCAGCTGAATCGACGTGCGATGCAAGGAGAGTGGAATGGCAGAAGAAAGATACGTAGAAGAGCGTTCGATGTCGGGAGTATTTCTTGGTGTTCTTGTGGTGGCGTTGCTGGCCGCGCTGGGCTCGCTGGTCTGGTGCTACGGCTTGCAGAACCATCTGGCCGACACGCAGAAGCAACTGGCGTCGGCGCAACAGAAGAACGCGGACCTGGCGGAGAAGCTGGACGCGACCAATGCCAGGCTGCGGGCGACCAGCGAGACGCTGGGGCAGAGCGTCGGCATCGCACAGAAGCAGATTGAGACGCGGGCGCAGGGCATCCTTCGCGCGCAGCAGGCGGCAACGACGAAGCTCGAGCAGGAGCAGGCAGCGACCAAGCAGCAGATCGGCGCGGTCTCGACCGATGTGGCGAGCGTGAAGACGGACGTCGGCGGCGTGAAGACGGATGTAGCGTCGACCCGCTCCGATCTGGAGGCGACGAAGTCTCAACTGAATCGCGTGGTGGGCGATGCGGGCGTAATGAGCGGCCTGATTGCAACCAACCGTAGCGAGCTCGAAGTGCTGAAACACAAGGGCGACCGGAACTACTTCGAGTTCACGCTGAAGAAGCATGACAAGCCGCTGCTGCTTTCGACCATCAAGATTCAACTGAAGAAGGTGGACATGAAGCACTCACGGTACACGCTGAATGTGAGCGCTGACGACCGCAACATCGAGAAGAAGGACAAGAACCTCGACGAGCCGCTGCAGTTCTATACGGGCAAGACGCCGGTGCTGTACGAACTGGTGGTCAACGACATCGAGAAGAACAGCGTGTCGGGCTATCTGTCGACGCCGAAGGGCACATCGAGATAATCGCGACTGCATCTGCACACGCGAAACGGGGGACGCTCATCGCGTCCCCCGTTTCGTTTGCCTTGGTTGGGTTACTTCTTTTTCGCGGCTTTCTTCGCCGATTTCTTTACTGCTTTTTTGGCTGCCTTTTTCGTTGCCATTTGTCTATTCTCCCTATTGATTAGACATCGATGCTGCAACACGCTGCATTGCAGCTAACGAAGGTATAGATTCATGGAATTTCACTGTCAAGAAAAATCGATACGTTTGAGAATTTTTTTTTAGGCGATGCCCGCGACGGTTTTCGAAAGAGCGGATGAGTTTGCTGTCTTCAGCGTCTGAAGAATGCGAGCGAGAGGCATCGCGCCGTATACTTTCGCGTTCAGGATGTGTCTCCGATTTCGAGTTGCGAATGTTTTTTGTGATGAGGTGCTGCGATGAACGACGTTGTGATTGTGTCGGCGGTACGGACTCCGGTAGGTAAGTTTCAAGGAGCGTTAAGCGACAGGACGGCCGTCGAGCTGGGCGCGGTGGTGGTGCGCGAAGCCGCGCGCAGAGCGGGGATTGACGTTGCGAGCGCCAAGGTGACGATAGACGAGTGCATCATGGGATGCGTGCTTCCGGCGGGGCTGGGGCAGAACCCCGCGCGGCAGGCGGCCTTGCAGGGTGGGCTTGCAGACACGGTTGCGGCGATGACGATCAACATGGTCTGCGGGTCTGGACTGAAGGCTGTGGCGCTGGCGGCGCAGAGCGTGATGACCGGCGCGGCGGAGATTGTGGTGGCCGGTGGGATGGAGTCGATGACGAACGCGCCGTATCTTCTGCCGCAGGGACGGAAAGGGTTCCGCATGGGCGACGCGACGGTGGTGGACTCGATGGTGAGGGACGGTCTGTGGTGCGCGTGCGAGGACTGGCACATGGGCATGACGGCAGAGCTGGTCGCGGACAAGCACGGCATCACCCGCGAGATGCAGGACGCCTATGCACTCGAATCGCATCGCCGCGCCAGCGCAGCGTGGAGAGAGGGTCGGTTTGACGCGGAGGTGGTTCCGGTTTCGATTCCATCGCAGAAGAAGGGCGGCGAGCCGGTCGTCTTCTCGCGGGACGAGAGTGTGCGTGAGGATGCTTCGCTCGAAAAACTGGCGGCGCTGAAGCCGGCGTTCAAGAAAGATGGAACGGTGACGGCGGGCAATGCTCCGGGGGTGAACGATGCGGCGGCTGCGGTTGTGGTGATGTCCGCCTCTCGCGCTAAGGAACTCGGCCTGAAGCCGATGGTGACAATCCGCGCGCAGGCGATGAGCGGTATTGCTCCGCGGTGGGTGATGCTGGCGCCGGTGATCGGTGTCGAGCGAGTGTTGGACCGCGCCGGTTGGAGGATGGATGAAGTGGATCTGTTCGAGTTGAACGAGGCGTTCAGCGTGCAGGCGCTTGGCGTGATGAAGGAGCTGGGGCTCGATGCGGGCAGGGTGAACGTGAATGGCGGAGCGGTGGCGATCGGGCATCCGATCGGCGCCAGCGGAGCGAGAGTGCTGGTGACGCTGGTCCACGAGATGATGCGGCGCGACGCGAAGAAGGGAGTGGCGGCGCTCTGTTTAGGGGGCGGAAATTCGGTGGCGCTTGCGGTGGAGCGGAGCTAGGCGCGCGACCTCTCGGTTTTTGGGACAACTATTCTCCGGATGGACAACAGCAGCGACAATCGCAGCCATCCAACGCGATAGCCTCGGACAATTTACCGGGACGGTACGCGGGCCTGGCTTGCGGGACGAGCCATCTTGATTGGACAAACTGGTGCAAAAGGAGGATCTATGGCGTCTATTCTAGAAAGCCTCATGAGTGCTCTCGGCCCGAGCGTTGTCGACCCGATCGCTTCGGGGCTTGGCGAATCGAACGATGCCGTGCAGCGCGGTTTGCAGGGCAGCGCGGCTGCCATGCTCGGCGGCATTGCCGCTAAGGCCGACCAACCTGGATTTATTGGGCAGATCTTCAGTCTCGTCTCAAATCCAGCGAACAGTGCAACGTCTCCCTCGAATACGATTTCGACTCCCGCTTCGACGTCCCCCGGCATCGGGGGCGCTACGGCGACCGACCTCGGCAGCCGGTTTCTTTCGACCATCTTCGGCTCCAACACGTCCGCGGTGAGCGATGCGGTCGCTAAAACCTCTGGGCTGCCCGGCAGCAAGGCGAGCGCTCTGCTGACGATGGCTGCTCCTCTGGTGCTGGGGTTCCTGGGCCAGCACGTTCGAGAGAACAATCTGAGCGCAGGCGATCTTGCCGGCAAGCTCAAGGCGGAGGCGCCCAGCCTGCAGCGCTTCCTCCCTGCCGGGTTCGGCTCGTTGATCGGCGGAGCCTCGCATGTGGCCGCTGCTGTGCCCGCGGCGGTTGCGCCTGCGGCAGTCGCGGCGGTCGGTGCGGGCAAGCGCTGGCTCTGGCCTGTCATCATCATCATCGTCGCGATTATTCTGGCCTGCCTCTGGTTCTTCAACCGGGCAAAGGCACCGATGCCTGAAGCGGTGCAGACTCCCGTCACCGCGCCCGCCGCGACGACGCCCCCGGGCCAGACTCAACTGAAGCTGCCCGACGGCACCGAGCTGAATGTTCCCGAGTCCGGCATCGAGAGCCAGTTAGTGGCGTTTATCCAGGATTCGTCGAAGCCGGTGGACAAGACGACGTGGTTCAACTTCGACCGCCTGGTCTTCGACACGGGAAAGACCACGCTTCAGGATTCCTCGCAGGAGCAGTTGAACAATGTGGCGGCGATCCTGAAGGCCTACCCGAACGTTCATGCAAAGATCGGCGGCTACACCGACAATACCGGCAACGCCGCGGCCAATCTGAAGCTCTCTGCCGCACGCGCGAAGAGCGTTATGGATGCGCTGGTTGCAGCGGGAGTGGACAAGTCGCGGCTCGAATCGGAGGGATACGGCGACCAGCATCCGATGGCGGACAACTCCACCGAAGACGGCCGCGCACAGAACCGCCGCATCGCGCTGCGGGTCACAGCGAAGTAGGTTTTGAGCTTCACCTGTAACTGGAACATTTGATGCAGAGAGCCGGTGCAGGTAGCTTGTACCGGCTTTTGTATTGTTGTGGCGTCAGCACTCGATGATGTTCAACGCCAGTCCGGCGAGCGAGGTTTCCTTATACCGCGACTGCATGTCGAGCCCGGTCTGGTACATGGTGGCGATGACCTGGTCGAGCGAGAGTTTGTGGCCGCCGGTCTCGTGCATGGCCATGCGGCAGGCGTTGATGGCCTTCACCGCACCCATGCCGTTGCGCTCGATACAAGGGATCTGCACGAGGCCGCCGATGGGGTCGCAGGTCATGCCGAGGTTGTGCTCCATGGCGATCTCGGCGGCGTGCTCGACCTGCGCGTTGCTTCCATTGAGGGCAGCGACCAGCCCCCCGGCGGCCATCGAGCAGGCGACGCCGACCTCGCCCTGGCAGCCGACCTCGGCTCCGGAGATGCTGGCGTTCTCTTTATAGAGGATGCCGATGGCGGCGGCGGTAAGGAAGTAGCGGATGAGCCCTTCTTCGGCTTCCTTGTCTTCCATATCTTTGCCCGTTTTGTTTTCGACGAAGCGCATGTAGTAGTGTGCGAGCGCGGGGATCACACCGGCGGCTCCGTTGGTGGGAGCGGTGACGACTCTTCCTCCTGCGGCGTTCTCTTCGTTCACGGCCATGGCATAGACCGTCACCCAGTCGAGCGGCGCGAGCGGATCTTTCGAGCCTTCGGTCTCCAGCCGATGGGCGAGCCGGGGAGCGCGGCGGCGGACGTTGAGGCCTCCGGGAAGAATGCCTTCGGTGGCCAGGCCGCGCGCGGTCGAGGATTGCATGGTGTGCCAGAGGGTAAGGATGCTTGCTTTGATCTGTTGCTCGGCAGTGGCATCGGCTGGTAACGGATCGACGGGCTGCGGCCGGTTAATGACGACGCTGGCATCGCAGAGGAGAGCGACTTCGTTGGCGAGCACGAGTTGCGCGATGGTGAGATTGTGGGCAACGGCGGTGGAGAGAAGCTCTTCCGCACTGCGGAAGGGGTAGGGAACAGCGCGCGATGTTGCCTCCGAAAGATTGCGCTGCGCTTCGAACTCGCGTCCCGAGAGAATGAAGCCGCCGCCTATCGAATAAAAGATATCTTCACAGAGAAGCGCGCCGTTGTCGTCGAAGGCGGAGAAGCGCATTCCATTCGGGTGAGTTGGCAGGGCAGGGTCCGGGTACATCCGGTCGCGGTGGAAGAGGAGATGCTTGCTCTCGATGAAGGGGACCTCGTGGGTATCGAGGAGGTAGAGGGTCCCGGTATCGCGGACGGCGGCGAGCAGCGTGTCGATCAGTGCGGGGTCGACGGTGTCCGGCGCTTCGCCCAGCAGGCCGAGCTGGATGGCGCGGTCGGTGCCGTGGCCGTGCCCGGTCAGTGCGAGCGAGCCGTAGAGATCGATGTGGACTGAGCCGGTACGTTCGAGCAATCCTGTAGTTTCGAGCGAGCGCGCGAAGCGGCGCGCGGCGCGCATGGGGCCGACTGTATGCGAACTGGAGGGGCCGATGCCGATCTTGAATAATTCAAAGAGACTGGTGTTCACGGCCTTATTGTAGGCGCGAGGATGAGGACCATGAGCGTACTTATTGCAATGTCTATGTAGGACGCTATATATACATTGCATGAAAATGAGACCTGTAAGTAAAAAGTGCAGACGGTACCGCCGCGCGGCGGCGCTTCTTACAGCCATCCTCGCAGCCGCATCCATAATCCACGCTCAGACACCCGCGCCGCATCTCGAGGTCGCGACGGTGAGACCCAGCGATCCGGCAAAGGAGCACCTGGGGCTGTACTGGCGACAACCCAACGGATTCAAGTGCGAAGGCATGACGCTGCGCGGGTTGATCAGCAACGCCTACGCCGTCACCGGCAGCAGCGTCAAAGGTCTGATTGTGGGCGGGCCCGCATGGATGGCCTCGCAGGCATTCGACGTCCAGGTCAAGGTCGATCTTTCTACGGTAGCGCGGTGGAGCAAGTTGTCGCAGAACGCTGTGGACGAAGAGCGCCGCAGCGTGCTGCGGGAGCTGCTTGCCGAGCGCTTCCAGTTGAAACTCCATCGCGAATCACGCGAGATGGCCGCCTACGCGCTCACCGTTGTCAAAGGTGGCTCGAAGCTGCAGTCGCCGGTCGAAGAAACTAATCTATCCGCAGGTGTACCGAAGAGCCGGATCAATTTCTATGGCCGCGGCCATATTCAGGGACACTTTGCGACGCTGGGCAATCTGTCCAGATCGCTCGCGGGAGAGCCCGAGATAGCCGGCCGCCCGGTGATCGACAAGACCAGCCTCACCGGCCAGTACGACTTCACCCTGCAGTGGGCCTCGTTCGATCCTGGCTTCGCAGCAGCACCAACCGACCCCAGCGAGCAGGGGCCCTCACTCTTCACCGCCCTCAAAGAGCAACTTGGCTTGAAGCTCAAATCGGAGAAGGATCAGATAGAAGTCATCGTGGTCGACTCCGTGGAGAAGCCGTCGGAGAACTAACAGCTGCTGTAGAAACAAAGACAAATACAAAATGCAAAGACATCATGCCCCTCGCCGTGCAAGGGAGTTGTAACGGATGTGTCCGGTCCAGGATGTAACGAATGTCCCGGTACACTCACCCTGCTCGTTTAACGCGCGTCGTCTTCTTCGCCTGTTTGAGCTTCACGTTGTTGTATGCGGTAGCAAGCGCTCCTTGAAGGATGTCTTGCTCTACCTGCTGAAGATCGACGAAGGTCATGCCCATGCGCCCCCATCCTCCCTGGACAGGCGCGAAGATAGTGGGCATCTCTGCGATGAAGCTCTGCTGTTGCTCCGGGGTGAGCTTGAGGGTGCCTTTGCCTTGCTGTTGTGCGGAGAGCGTAGCGAAGATGCGGTCGTTGAGCCGGAAGTCGGGATGGCCCATGTGCGAACTCTCAACGGCTTCGGGAAGGTCGAGAGCGAGCTTACGGAAGAGATCGATGTGCGCTTTCACCGGTGGTCATTTCTCCTTTCGTCGTGCAGGAATGAATTCGTCATCGAGGATGAAATGCTATACTCGGCGAAAATTCACAGCCGCAGGAATTGACCGGGCTCATTCATGCTTTTTAAGGTTCGCAGTGCAGCAGTGTACGGCATCGATGCGCACGTCATCGATGTAGAGGTCGATTTTTCCGGCGTCAAGCTGGACAAGGAACAGTTCAACACCGTGGGGCTGCCGGACGCGGCGGTACGGGAGAGCCGCGACCGGGTGCGGTCGGCGATCAAGAACTCCGGGTTCGATATTCCGCCGACGCGAATCACCATCAACCTCGCTCCGGCGGACCTGAAGAAAGAAGGGTCCGGGTTCGACCTGCCCATTGCGATCGGCATCCTCGGCGCGTATGGCGCGCTGCATATTAAGGATGTGAGCGACTTCCTCCTGGTGGGCGAACTTGGACTGGATGGGAGTCTGAGAGCGGTGCAGGGAATGCTGCCGATTGCGGTTGCGGCCCGCGCCCAGGGGATTCCGAACCTGATTATTCCCGCGAGCAATGCGCGCGAGGCGGCGGTGGTGAAGGGAGTGAACGTCTATCCCGTCAAGAGCCTGCTGGAGGTGCGCGAGCTGCTGAACTCGGCTGCCTTCGGCACGATCACAGCGGTTCCCCTGCAGGTGGAGACCTCCGATCTTCTCAATGAGATGCAGCACTTTCCGTTCGACTTCAAGGACGTCCGCGGCCAGCATGTGGCGAAGCGGGCGCTCGAGGTGGCGGCTGCGGGTGGTCACAATATTTTGATGATCGGGCCGCCAGGATCGGGCAAGACCATGCTGGCCAAACGGCTGCCCTCGATCCTCGCGCCGCTGCGGTTTGAGGAGGCGCTGGAGACGACGAAGATCCACTCGGTCGCCGGTGTGCTCGACGCGGAGCAGGGCCTCGTGACGCACCGGCCATTTCGGTCGCCGCACCATACCATCTCGGACGCCGGTCTGATCGGCGGAGGAATGATGCCGCGTCCCGGCGAGGTCTCGCTGGCGCACAACGGTCTCCTCTTTCTGGATGAACTGCCGGAGTTTCCCCGCAACGTTCTGGAGGTGATGCGGCAGCCTCTCGAGGATGGGACGGTGACGATCGCCCGGGCGGCGATGAGCCTCAGCTTTCCGGCGCGATTCATGCTGGCGGCGGCGATGAATCCCTGCCCCTGCGGATATTTCAATGACAAGTCGCGCGAATGTATGTGCACTCCGCCGATGATTCAACGCTATGTCTCCAAGGTTTCAGGCCCGCTGCTGGATCGGATCGACATTCATATCGAGGTCCCGGCGGTGCAATATAAGGAGTTACGGGGAGGAACCGCAGCCGAGGGTTCGGAGGAGATACGCGGGCGGGTGCTGGCCGCACGGGAGCTGCAACATGCCCGGTTCAGCCAGGCGTCCGAGCGGTCGAAGGGGTCGGCCAAGGGCGTTTCACGGCAGATATTCTCCAACTCTCAGATGAACACCCAGCAGATTCGGATCTATTGCGAGCTCTCCTCCGATGCGGAGCGCTTGCTCGAACGCGCCATGCAGCAGCAGGGGTTAAGCGCGCGAGCGCATGACCGGATCTTGAAGGTAGCGCGGACGATCGCCGATCTGGGAAGAGAGCCGGAGATCACCGTGAAGCATATTGCCGAGGCGATCCAGTACCGGACCCTGGACAGAAGTTATTGGTCCTAAATGAGTTAGGAATAATTTTACCGTCGGCAATCGTAGAAGCCAGTGTGCCTGTAGGCAATAATGTTAGAGATGTCGCACGGGCTAAGAATCCTGTTTTCGGGATTTTTGAGACCTTAAATTCCAAAAATAAGTATTGACCTGAGGGGAGAGACCATTTATTTTACTTATGGAGTCGAGCTGCTTCGGCGGTCGATGAGAGTTTGCGGCTTGCCAGAGTTGGGTTGGCTTTCTGTTTCAAGCCAGGCGGCGTTCACGCTGAATCGCATACAGGAGAGACAGGTCGTTGAAGGAGCCGGTTACGACCGGTTAGAGCGTGTTTCTGTCTGTGAAACCTGGCAGAAGGCGGCTGAAATGAGAGCAGTAGATTGAGAGTCGAAAGTACGTCTTCTGCGTCTAATCAAGTGGTAGAGCAGAGGGGATTAATCCAGTAATTCAGGACGATTTCAGGCGTGTGAGTGCTGACAAGACGCTTACGCCTTAAGAAAAGAAGAGGAGAAACTATGCGCTCAGATCTTATATTTGGAGCACTGACCCATGTCACCAACCGCTATGAGCTGTGTCAACTGGCGTCGAAGGCGACGCGGAAGCTGCACAAGCCCAACACGCGGTTGCAGGACACGACCAATGAGGTGCTCGACCGCTTCAAGGACACGGTTCCAATGAATGAAGCCGACAGTGCTGTCGTCAAGAGGATAGAATTGCAGGAACGCCGCGCGGCATAGCGCGGTTTTCCTGTAGTCCTTAAAAGTAGTTTAGTCACTTAACTATTTAGCTATCGAACTACTTTATGATTTATCAATGAATTAGATGCTTAGCTATTGATAATTTAGCCACTTATCCCTTATCCCGCCTCATAACCCATCCGCAACTTCGCTTATTCCTCTGGCCTTCCGCACGACCCCCCGTCAAGCAGATCCCGCCTCCGTTTCAAACAATCCCTCCTATTCATCTCCAAATTCCAGGTAAAACATGACAATTTCTGAATTGAAAGAACACAATATTGCGGAGCTGGGCAAGCTTGCGCGCGGCCTCGACATCGCCGGAACCAGCGGTCTGCGGAAGCAGGACCTTATCTTCAAGATTCTTCAGGCGCAGAGCGAAAAAGAAGGCCACATCTTTGCCGAGGGCGTGCTCGAGATCCTGCCTGACGGCTATGGCTTCCTCCGCTCGCCCGATTACAACTATCTGCCCGGCCCCGACGACATCTACGTTTCGCCGTCGCAGATCCGCAAGTTCGACCTCAAGACGGGCGATACCATTAGCGGCAACGTGCGCCCCCCGCATGAGGGCGAGAAGTACTTCGCTCTGGTCAAGATCGAAGCGATCAACTTCGAGTCGCCGGAAGAGACCCGCAACAAGATTCTGTTTGACAACCTGACGCCGCTGTATGCGCAGGAGCGCGTGAAGATGGAGACCGTGCGCGAGCACATCTCCGGCCGGGTGATGGACCTGCTCACGCCCATGGGCAAGGGCCAGCGCGGGCTGATCGTGGCCCCGCCGCGCACCGGCAAGACGATGCTGCTGCAGTCGATTGCGAACAGCATCACCACCAATCACCCTGAGGTCGTGCTGATCGTTCTGCTGATCGACGAGCGCCCGGAAGAAGTGACCGACATGCAGCGCAGCGTCAAGGGCGAAGTCATCAGCTCTACCTTTGACGAGCCTGCGGCGCGCCACGTACAGGTTGCCGAGATGGTGATCGAAAAGGCGAAGCGGCTGGTCGAGCACAAGCGCGATGTCGTGATCTTGCTGGACTCGATTACGCGTCTGGCGCGCGCTTACAACACCATCGTTCCGCCGTCCGGCAAGGTGCTCTCAGGCGGTGTGGACTCGAACGCTCTGCAAAGGCCGAAGCGGTTCTTCGGTGCGGCCCGCAATATCGAGGAAGGCGGTTCACTGACCATCATTGCGACTGCTCTCGTCGATACCGGTTCGCGCATGGACGAGGTCATCTTTGAAGAGTTCAAGGGGACCGGCAACATGGAAGTCATCCTCGACCGCAAGCTGGTCGACAAGCGTGTCTTCCCGGCCATCGATATCCAGCGCTCCGGTACGCGTAAGGAAGAGCTGCTGATTCCGAAGGAAGACCTTCAGCGGGTATGGATTCTACGCAAAGTATTGAACCCGCTGTCCCCGGTTGAGGCGATGGAGCTGCTGACCGACAAGCTGGCAAAGACCCGGAACAACCAGGAGTTCCTGCATAACATGAGCTCCATCTAAGCCATTCATTTCAAACTGACGCGGCGCGATGCAGTGAGCATCGCGCCGTTTTGTTTTTAACCGAGTGTTCTGAAGGGTGCCCCCCAAAAAAATCGGGTGGAGACCCATTTTTTGCATTCCAAAGCCGAATGGATTGCGTATAGGCAATTGAGCAGGCTTGATGAGAGCGGACGATACAGGCTTTCGCGAATTGGTCGAGGAGCACCAGTCGATGGTGTTTTCGATTGCGCTGCGAATTCTGGGTGACCGCGGGGCCGCTGAGGAGGTCGCGCAGGATGCGTTCGTAACGTTGTATGGCACGCTGGAACAGTTGGAGTCGAAAGAACATGTGCGGTTCTGGCTGAGGCGCGTGGCTGTGCATCGCTCGACGGACTACTTGAGAAGGCGTTTGTTACGGCCTGAGTTCGCCGCGCAGGAGTGGACGGAACAGCATGAAGGATCGCCGGATGAAAGATTCGGACAGAATAGCGCTGTCGGCACGCGGCTGGAGCAGATGCTGCTGTCGTTGCCTGAAGGACTGCGTGTGGCCGTAGTGCTGCGATACCAGGAGGATATGGCTCCCGATGAGATCGCGAAGCTGCTTGGTCAACCGCTGGCAACGGTAAAGAGCAACCTGCAACGCGGACTTGAGTTGTTGCGGCGCAAGGCTGGCGTGATGTTGAAGGAGTTTGTGCGTGAGAGATGAAAGAGATGAATTTGATCAGCAACTGAGGCAGGATCTAGGCCCTGTCCCGGCGCCGGAGGGGTTTGCGGATCGCGTCATGGAGCGCGTCGCCGGAGAGCGGAAACTGCGATTCAGGATGGTGCCGCAGCGGACCTTGCATCTCTGGCAAGCGGCGATTGCGGCGATGGTGCTGGTCGGAGTTTTGTTCGGCGCCGCGGAGTGGACGCACAAGCGGCAGGAGCAGCGGCAGGCAGAAGTGGTGCAAAGGCAATTTGATGTTGCGATGCATATTACGGAAAAGACGCTCGATAGTGTCGGCGAGCGAATCCGTCGAGCAGGAACAAAACAGGAGGAGCGATGAAACAGCGGAATGCAGGAATGGGTATGAGGATGATGGTGACAACCGTGATTTTTCTTGTGGCGGCTTCTTTACAGGCACTGGGAGCGCCGCAGCAGAAAGATGAGTTGTTTGCGGGTACCGAGAAGTTTGCCCAGGGTGCGAAGTCCACAACGGAGGTGAACCTGGACAAGAACATGCTCGCTATGGCGAACAAGTCTGGCGATAAAGGGAACAAGCCCGGGACAGACCTGATGAAGAAGATGGACTTCGTGATCGTGCGGGAGTACCAGTACGAGAAGCCCGGGCAATACAATCTGGCGGAGATAGAGAAGTTCAGAAAGCGCCTTGATAACAGCGGCTGGTCCCACATGGTGAAGGAGAGAAGCGCGACGGAAAGCACGGATGTGTGCATTAAGACCGACAATGGCGGTGAGTTCAGTGAATTAGTGGTGATCGAGGCCGAACCGACGGAGCTGACGTTTGTTCATCTGAAGGGGCACATGTCCCTAGATGAACTGATAAAAGCAGGTGGTAAGTATGGCGTGGCTCCGGACGATTCCAAGAAGGCCCCGGCTCTGAAGAAGAGGGATCAATAAATGTGGCGGCTGGTCGCTGGTCTATCAGAGCGGCGAATCGGTGGTCGGAGTTGAGCGTGATTGACTGAGCTACTTTTAGTTCAATAGCCGTTGGCGATGAGGTATTGTTCGGTGATCGTGGTGCCATCGGACTTCTGCTGGCGTTCGGCATATTTCGCCAGAACATCCACCTCGATATTGAGCGGAGAGCCGATGGGCAGGGTGCGCAGGCTGGTGGCGGCGTAGGTGTGGGGGATAATTGCGACCTCCACCTCATTGCCGCGCACCGAGGCTACGGTCAGGCTGATGCCTTCGATGGTGATGGAGCCTTTGTTGACGACATACGTAGTCAGTTGCTCCGGAATTGTGATGCGCAGACGGTAGTCGGTGATCTCGGTATCCGCGGTGATGGGTTCGAGCGCGATCAGTGTTGCGGTGCCATCGACGTGGCCCTGGACGACGTGGCCTCCGAGTGGGGAACCGGCGGGAGTGGGAAGTTCGAGGTTCACGATGGAGCCGGGTTTGAGGCGCGAGAGCGTAGTGCGGGCGATGGTCTCGGCGGCCAGATCGGCGGAGAAGCGCGGCGGGAAGGCTTTGGGCTCAATCGACAGAGCGGTGAGGCAGACTCCGCTGACGGCGATGCTGTCGCCGGTGTTGAGCTTGCCGGTGAGCGTTGGCGCGGCAATCGTAATGCGAGTGATGCCCGCAACCGGTGTGACGGCGAGGATGGTTCCGGTGGTTTCGATGAGGCCGGTAAACATAGGTACAGGGTACAGGATCAGGGATCAGGGATCAGGGATCAGGGATCAGGGATCAGGGATCAGG
>Ga0068855_100006223_pt1 | contig 14544 bp, 5 predicted proteins | sample KBSCornC52_FD_66592 | JGI IMG/M metagenome (GOLD analysis project Ga0068855, IMG submission 66592) | Corn rhizosphere microbial communities from Kellogg Biological Station, Michigan, USA - KBS Corn C5-2 | ecosystem: Host-associated > Plants > Roots > Rhizosphere > Soil ... | reverse complement strand
TTTATTCCCGATGCCGATTACCGCATTGGCGCCAATTACCGCAACCAGTGGAGTACCATCATGAGTGTTCCCTACAAAACAATGAGTATCTGGGGCGATGCACAGGTATTCAGGGACCGTATTGAAAGTGGCTGGCTGGGTCTGGGAGGTGTTATTTTACGCGATGTGGCGGGTTCGGGCAAATTAACTTCCACTAAGATCTACGCTTCGGCAGCCTATCATCAGATGCTGGGTGTAGCTCACTTGTTATCTATCGGTTTTAATGCCGGCTGGTCGAATAAACGCATTAATACCACCGATCTTAAGTTTCCCGATCAGTTCGATGGAAAATTCTTCGATTCCAATCTGCCTACCAGTGTTGTGCTGGATGTGCCCAACATCAACTATTTTGATATGCAGGTAGGTTTGAATTACGCTTACTTCCCTACTGATAAACTTTATGTGAATGGCGGTTTATCAGTTTGGCATATAAATCAGCCTCGTGAATCATTTTTCAATACCGACCCCGCAGGATATGACTCCCGCATACCTCGCCGGTACAATGCATTCGTTAATGCCAGCGTTAAATTAAACGATCTGGTAATTGTGAACCCGATGGGGTATTATTCCGCCGAAGCCAAAACAAGTGAAATGGTGCTCGGTGGAAATATTCAATATAACCTGTCGGGCGACGGCGAATCACAATTGATCGGCGGTTTGTATTACCGTGGAGGGGATTCATTTATACCTCTCGTTGGCTTTGAATGGAAAAATATCAGGCTCATGTTTACCTATGATGCTACTACATCTTCACTCAATCAGTACAACCATTCGCGGGGTGCTTTTGAGTTTGCCCTGATGCAGCATGGGTTTTATAATGAGTACAATGGCGACCGGCGGCAGTCTATGTGCCCTTCTTTCAAATATTAGATACTTTTGATGGTACAAAACTTGTTACTCACCATCCCATTAAACAATTGAAAACAGGAAATTTGGTTAAGAAAAGCTTGATATTTACAGTCTTGTTCATAACATGGGCTGTAAAATTAATGGCGCAGGCCCCCTCTGCATTTGAATTCATTGAAAATAAAGGACAGTGGGACAGCCAGGTAAAATTTAAAGGCACACTGAATGCCGGTAGTTTCTATCTTGGAAAAAACGGCTTTACAGTTGTACAGCATAATGCCGACGACCTGATGCAATATCTTGGCGATCACCGGCAATTCACTCTCAAAAACAGCCCCGCGCAGGCTTCTAAAACTCAAAAAGCTAAAAACATTTCAGGTGAGCGACTGGCCTTTCCGGCACCCGACAGCATTGGCTCCGTTCGTTCCCATGCATATAAGGTACAGTTTGTTGGCGGTGCTGAAAATCCTGAGATTGTTCCCGATAAAGTACTGCCCGGCGTAGCCAATTATTTCATCGGCAACGACCGTTCAAAATGGGCCAGCAATGTAAGGTCTTACGCGGCCATCCTGTATAAAAATGTTTACCCCAATATCGATGTACGGTACTATTCAGAAAACGGCCATCTGAAATATGATCTCATAGTAAATCCCGGTGGTAATGTAAATGATATTGCCATGCGTTACGATGGCGCCGATAAACTTTCGATTAAGAACCAGGAACTGGTTGTTAAAACCTCTGTTAGCGAGGTAAAAGAGCTATATCCTTATTCTTATCAATTTGATCAGATCCATGGCAGACAGGAAGTATCCTGCTCCTACAAACTGGAAGGCAAAAATACCGTGCGGTTTAATGTAAATAACTACTCGGGAAAAAGCACGCTGATCATCGATCCCACACTAATTTTTTCATCGTATACGGGCAGTCCGGTTGAACAATGGGGTTTTACTGCTACACCGGGTCCTGACGGATCTTTTTATTCAGCCGGTATTGTATTTGGCAGTGGCTTTCCCGTTTCGCCAGGCGCCTATAAAACAAATTATTCCCGCGGTGGCCATATGGGAATAGATATCGGGATTTTTAAATTCAACCCGGATGGCTCACAACGTTCCTATGCTACTTATCTGGGAGGCGGCGAAGATGAATTTCCACATAGCCTTATTTGTGATGCACAGGGCAACCTGGTTGTATTGGGCAGAACATATTCAACCGACTATCCCGGTAGTCATATTGGCACAGACGGCGGTTGCGATATGGTAGTAACCAAATTAAACAGCACCGGAACAGGTATAATAGGTTCACTTCGTATAGGTGGCAGCGGTAATGATGGATTGAATATTGAAGATCAGATGGAGAGCGAGAATCACCATATCAATTCATTGTTGAGAAACTACGGCGACGATTCTCATAGTGAAGTGATCCTGGATGCGGCTGCCAATATTTATGTGGCCGGACAAAGTCAGTCAAGTAATTTTCCCACTACAAACAATGTTTTTCAGCATGATATAAAAGGCCAACAGGATGGCGTGATATTAAAAATAAATCCCGATTGCAATAGTATTATCTGGGCCAGTTATCTGGGTGGTTCAGCGAATGATGCGGCCTTTGTACTGGCGCTTCGGCCTTCAACGCAGGAAATTTATGTATCGGGTGGAACTGAAAGCCATGATTTTCCGGGTATGACTGCCGGTGTGTATAAACAAGTTATGGACAACAGTGACGCGATCGACCCATATGTATCGATCATTTCAAATGACGGTACCACGCTTATAAAAAGTACGTATATGGGTACCAATTCGGTGGATATCAATTATGGCATCCAGTTCGATAAAGACAGTTATCCTTATGTATTAGGCGTTACCCGCGGAAGCTGGCCAGTAACCAGTAATGTAACTTACTTTAATCAGGACGCTAAACAATATGTGGTAAAACTGCAGCCCGACTTATCGGGAATAGTGTATTCCACCACGTTCGGGAATGGCGCCAGACCGAATATTTCTCCCGTAGCTTTTCTGGTTGACCGGTGCGAAAATGTATACGTTTCAGGATGGGGCGGATGGTATCTGCCGCCACCCAAGTATATAGACCCTTATGATCTGGCCGGTACGGCAGGTATGCCGGTTACGGCTGATGCTATGCGTAAGGTAAGCGATAACCGTGATTTTTATTTTATCGTTCTTACCAGAAACTCGGGTTCCTTATTGTACGGAACCTTTTTTGGGCAGGACGGCGGTTTTGGCGAACACGTAGATGGCGGCACAAGCCGGTACGACCAACAGGGCGTTATTTATCAGGCCATGTGTGTTTGTTATGGTACAGGTTTGCAGGATTATCCGGTTTCGTCACCCTACCCTACTACGCCTAATGCATGGTCGCCCAGAAACGGAACAGGTACCAAAGGCTGTAACCTGGGCGCCGTAAAGATCTCATTCAATTTTGCCGGTGTAGGATCGGGACCGAAAGCTTATTTTAATAACGTATTTGATACAGTAGGTTGCATACCCTTTAAAGTTACCTTTAAAGATACCGTACTGGACGCCAAAAGCTATATCTGGAATTTTGGCGACGGCTCAGGTGACGTTAAAACCGACAATTACGATGTAACACACATCTTTAATACGGTAGGCGCTTTTCGTATACGGCTGATCGCTATCGACTCTTCTACCTGTAATATCGCCGATACAGCTTATGTAACTATTCATGCGCGCGACGATTCCGTTCATCTTGCCTATCTGGCAACCAAATTACAACCCTGCGAAGCGTTGTCGTATCAGTTCGATAATACATCTACTTTCCCGCCAGGCAAGCCTTTTAATGCCAATAGTTTTATCTGGGATTTTGGCGACGGTACACGTTTAACGCCAGCACAGCTGTCTTTAACGCATGGCTATGCTTCGGCAGGTACCTATATAACGAAACTCATTCTTAACGATACGGCCTATTGTAACTCGCCCGATTCTATTTCAAAAACGATGCGGGTTTCACCGCTGGTAAAAGCAAAGTTTGAAACACCGCCCTATGGTTGTGCGCCTTATACAGCGGTGTTTAATAATACGTCACTGGCGGGGCAACAGTTTACCTGGGATTTTGGCGATGGTACCACATCCACCGAGGATAACCCAACGCATGAATATACCAATGTAGGCACTTATCATGTTTCGCTGGTAGCTGTTGACTCCAGTACCTGTAATAAGATTGATTCAACATCAATGGATATAAGCGTATATCCATTGCCTGTGGCTGACTTTACTGCAGCACCTGTGCCACCCGAAGTAAATAAACCTACAATCTTTACCAATTCGTCAACAGGCGGCACTCACTTTCTGTGGCTGTTTGGCGATGGAGAAAGCGCCGGCAAAAAGACTACTGATACGGTCATGCATCAGTATAATTCAACAGGCACCTTCAATGCCTGTCTGATCGCCTATAATGATAATGGCTGTACCGATACGGTTTGCAAGTCGGTTGATGCGATCATTAATCCGTTGCTTGATGTACCGAATGCATTTACACCCGGTCGTTTTGGTCGCAACGCCATTATAACTGTAACGGGTTTTGGTATTGCCAAAATGAACTGGAAGATCTATAACCGCTGGGGCAAGCTGGTTTTTGAATCAACAGACCGCTATTTAGGATGGGATGGCACCTATAAGGGAGAACTGCAACCCATGGATGTGTATGCCTATGTGCTGGATGTGGAATTCTTTGATGGAAAGAAACTGAGGAAGACAGGCGATATCACGTTGATACGATAAAAGTAATAAGTTGTAAGTGATAAGTTATATGTCATAAGTAAAACAGCCTGTAACGTTTGTTACAGGCTGTTTTACTTACAACTTATTATCTGCAACTTACTACTTTCTACCTGTGCTGCTCATAAATATTTACAGGAACAGAATTCTGCAATGAGTTCATTTCATTATCACTAAGCAATGGTGTATTTAAGGCTTCCACGGCTTCTTCCAGTTGCTGCATGGTCCTTATGCCGGGAATAGCTGATGTTATGGATGGATGCTGCAATACAAATTGCAGGGCTGTTTGCGCGGCATTTCTTTTTTCATCTGATACGGCATGAACAGCTGCGGCCGCCTGTTCAACCTGTTGCGGTGTATAATTCAGGTATGATTTCGACGGTTTATTTACCAGCAATCCCTGAGCTACCGGGCCTCTTGCCAATACCCCAATATTATTTTCACGAAGCAGAGCAAGACATGCTTCTTCAGGCCGCCTGTCGAGCAGGCTGTATTGCATCATTACGCTCACGATATTCGATCGCTGGATATATTCGCGTATAACATTCGGGCGAATGGAAGAAATGCCGTAATAACGTATTTTACCCTGTTTGTGCAGCTGTTCAAAAGCAGAGATGGTTTCATCGATAGGATCATCCAGTGTACCGCCATGCAACTGGTACAGGTCAATATAATCAGTTTGTAATCTTTTTAAACTTTCTTCTGCACAGGAAAGAATATATTCCTTTTTTGGATTCCAGTCCCAACCGCTGCCATCGGCACGCCACTGATTACCTGCTTTGGTGGCTATAATTATATCTTTTCGTTTTGCCTTAAATGCTTTGCCAACCGATATTTCATTTAATCCTTTCTGATACAGATCGGCGGTATCAAAAAAATTAACGCCCAGTTCCACGGCATGATGTAATAATTTTTCGTTGGCCGCCTGGTCATCACCCAGCGACATACATCCAAAACCGATCCGGCTGATGTGCAGATCTGATTTACCCAACTGCTGATATTTCATTGGATAAAGGTCGGAAAAAATAAAACGATGGCCCTTTTTCAGAACCATCGTTTCAAGTATTTAGTAAGCTATGCTGTTATGTTACCATCTGAAATCAATCCACAGTGTTCCGCTGAGCGGTTCATTGCTTTTAACACTCTTCAGGCTTTTTGAAGCCGTAGAGGTTTCTGTTGATTGATATTTACCTAAACCGCCGATAGCGTGCATGAATCCGATATTTCCATTTTCAGGGAAGGGCGGATTGGCAAATTCATTGGCAGCCATACCAGCCTGCAGCGGGTTGAACAGCTGAAGGTATATGTCTGACTGATCGGTATAGATAGTGAAGTTACCCATGTTGGTCTGGAACTGGATCCAGTAGATCTCTGAGTGCCATCCTTTGAATTCTGCATTCTTTGGTGCTTCACCGGTTGCTGACATTCTGTTTGATTTTTCCCAGATACCGATCTGCTGGCCTTTCATACGATTTTTCCAAACCTGCCAGGGACCACGTCCCATCCATTTCATGCCAACGATCTTATCTTCGGGATATTTAAAGGTGATACCTGTATAATCAGCGGGGCCTTTTCCGATAGAATACTGGTATTCCATTTTAGGAAGGTCGCCTGTTTTAAATGTCCATCTTACAAACAATGTGTTTTCACCTTTGTAAGTAATTTCTACCAGGTGTACGTTATCTTTTTCGAGGTGTTTAAAATCGGCCATGGTTGTTTCAGCACCAGCGAGGAAAGGACCGATGAAAGGAATGTCACGTTTTCCGCAATATACCTTTGTAAGGTTACCATTCTTTTTATCGAAGATATAGTTGATACCATCTGTTACCAGCGAAAGGAAGTTATCATCTTCTGTGCGCATGATGGTAGAAATAGAAGCAACTTCAGGAGCCGTTTTCAATACATCAGCCGGTTTGTGTATGGGCCAGTTCTGTGTGTAAATTTCATTGCCTTTTGCATCGTATACACTAACCAGCAGGGCATCTGAAATGGTTGTCATACCAGCGGGCAAAGCCAGCTTTACAACACCTTTTTCACCAGGGCCTGTATAAGGAGATACACCTGTACCTTCGGCAACAATACCGTAAGTAGTGCGTCTTTCAGTAGCTTTCGGGAAAAGGACCAGCTTCCAGTCGAAACGGCATTTGTTTAAGTTGGTATATAAATAATGGTTTTCAACATTGAGATTACCATTAAAATTAACGTTGATATTAGCGGGGTCAAAAGATACCGGAGCAAAGACCTCTTTAATGTTGTAATAGTTGGCTCCTTTATCATCACTCTCGGCAGATTTTTCTTTGTCATCTTTATAGGATGATAAGAAGGCGCCTGAGAATTTAGAAGACCTTGTCATTTCATTCCAGAAATCTTCCAGGCCTGCAGCGCGACCGCCGACATATATTCCATTACCTATTTCTGAGGGATAAAATGCATCTGTACCGTATAAGATAGAATTAGCTACGTCTTTAAAATCAGCACCCTTTTTTGTTTCGGGGTCTTTTGAAGAGGGATGAATGATAACACGCTGTTGCAGATCGGCGCTTTTGCATTCATTATCCAGATTTTCGGCACCGAGCGACCACATTATAATAGACGGATGGTTTACATCGCGTGATACTATTTCTTTAATATGCTTTTTAACGAGGTCGGGAGTTTTACCTGTATTGCTCAGTTCGCTGATAACAAACAGACCCAATGAATCGCACATATCGAGGAAAGAAGGATCGATCGCACTTTCGGGTACACGAACAGCGTTCATGTTCAGATCCTTTATAGTATTGATATATTGGAGGTTTGCATCTGCAGATCCACCTTCACGCCTGTTGATACCTTTAAAAACTGCTTTGGTACCATTTATAAAGATGCCTTCTGCTCCTTTTGCTTCAACCGTTCTGAAACCAAATTTCTGGTTGAAAGTATTTAACACCTGTTGTGAAGCGTCTTTAACAGTAACCACTGCCTGGTATAAGTGAGGATTTTCCGGGTTCCAGGTTTTAACCTGCGAAAACTCTATTTTGATCTCGGCTTTATCGGTTGCAGCAACCTGTTTAGGTGCGCCTACAACTTTACCGGTCAGGTCCTGCACCTGTACTTCAATAAACTGATCAGGTTTGGTATTACTGCTAAATACATTGATAGCGAAGTCGCCACTGGCTTTGGCATCAATTACTACTCTTTCAATGGAAGCATCGAAGAATTTTTCACCGGAAGCTTTCCACGCAGCAGCAACATGTTGCTGACCGTACAGCGTGGGAGCCAGTAATTTTGCCAATACGCCACTATTGTGACTGTCAGCATCATTAAACGCCCAGGATGCGGCATCTGCTTTATCTATGCCGGATAAATTTGGGGTATAGGGTTCCTGTGAAAGGACACGTGCAAAAATCCCTTGCAGGATTGCTAGAAGCAGGATAGTTTTTTTCATTTCAGGTGTATGGATAAGCTACTAAATAGTTTCAGACCTACCGCTGAAAAACTACTTGCAAGAGTGATAACCAAACTGCATTAACATTACCCCAGCGGTTAATTGCTTTCTGCGAGTTTATAAGGTTAGGGTTATGCATTCCCCATACTACGAGATGTGGGTACAAAGTCGGCTTCAACAGGATATTGGTACATTTGCCCTATGATGCCTCACACACATTTCATATACAGGAAACAATCTATAGGTAGTTTCTGCGAACGGTGCAATATAATACTAAATTTTGTTTCGTCTAAGTGTTTTACTGTGTTTCAACAAGTATATTTTGCTCATCGTTTAGCTTGTCAATTCCGCGCCAGATCGCTATTCGCGCAAAACGGTCTCAATTTCATTTAACTCATCCTGCCCGAACTGTAAGTTGTTGAGGCAGGCCAGGTTATTATCCAATTGCTCAATTGAACTTACTCCAATCAGCACGGTGGTAACCCTTTTATCTTTAAGCAACCAGCTCAGCGCCATCTGTGCTAAACTTTGGCCGCGCCGGGTTGCAATATTGCTCAGATTATTAATTTTTGCAAGTTTTTCGACAGTTATATCATTTGCCTTTAAGAAGCCATGAGCTTTGGCGGCCCTTGAATCGTCGGGAATACCTTTAATATACCGGTCGGTTAACATGCCCTGGGCCAATGGTGAAAACGGAATACAACCTACGCCGTATTCTTCGAGTGCATCAAGTAATCCATTCTCAACCCATCTTTCAAACATGGAATATTTCGGCTGATGTATAAGGCATGGCGTACCCAGTTGCCTTAGTATTTCAAAAGCCTTGCGGGCTTCGGGCGCCTGATAATTAGATATGCCTGCATAAAGAGCTTTGCCACTTTTTACAATATCATGCAGTGCCATCATTGTTTCTTCAAGTGGCGTATCAGGATCAGGGCGATGCGAATAAAATATATCTACATAATTTAAACGCATGCGTTGCAGACTTTGATCGAGGCTCGACATCAGGTATTTACGCGATCCCCAGTTACCATAGGGACCGGGCCACATGAGGTAGCCAGCTTTTGTAGATATAATTAATTCGTCACGTAAATAACCTGAAAAATCTTTCTTAAGTATAGCGCCGAAGTTCTCTTCAGCTGATCCGGGAGGTGGACCATAATTGTTGGCAAGATCAAAATGGGTAATGCCTTTGTCAAAAGCATGCCTTATAATATGGCGGCCTTTTTTGAAATTATCTACCCCACCGAAGTTATGCCACAAACCCAACGACAGCGCCGGCAACAATACACCGCTGTTGCCACTACGGTTGTAGCGCATGGAATCGTAACGGGTTGGTGATGGGGTATATGGCATAGTTGCTATTTGAAACAAGTTCTCCCGCTCAATATTCAAATGAAAATTGAATACTGAATATTGAATAGTGTTTTCACATTACAATTCCATCTTCACGTGTTACTTGGAATAACCAATTTTGTACTGCATCGCCTCCAGTGCATTGGCCACGTATACCAGCGGGGCATTCCAGTTGATCGCTATTTCGTTGCTGGCATAAGAACATGAATTATCTAAATACGACTCAGCCGGTAGTTGTGAGGGATATCCTGCACAATGGTCCTGCTGACCGGGGTTTGGCCCACCTGCCAGTAAACCCGGCACGGGCCGCTCGATACCATCCGCTATCGAAGGCCGATGATGCGGATGCATCGGACTTTTAGAACCCAAACCGGTTACGAAACAGTATCCGGTTGCATTGCGACCCATTATATAATCCAGGTTTTGCAATGCGTAATCCATATAACGCTTTTTTCCACTACTTAAGTACGCATTAACGAGAATAATACTTTGATTTAATGCCTGGGCATTACTGCCCCACACAAAATCACCCCTGGTTTGGCCTATTATTGTTCTAAACGCTCCATCCCCATGATTAATTATGTTATCGGCAAAATCTAGCAATTGTTGCTTTAACAATTCAATGTTAACGACCGTTTGTTTTGGTAAGTCGGCCTGTCTGCGCAATAAAGTATAGCAGCCCAGTACATGCACATTGCCCCAGTTGGGTACTTTAAAAGGAACATTTATATATTGATTAATTACCTGCAGGTATTTGCCGGCAAAGGTGGTAGTATACAGCTCACAGGCAGCCCAGAACCATTCATCGGTGAAATTATAATCTCCATATCCGCCAGTGGTTATTTTAGGCGCATACAAGCTGTTCATTTTATTTTGATTGTATTCCAGTGAAGGATTCTGCAAGGCCCATTGCCAGGCTTTTTCTGCTGCTGAAAGGCAACTGTCTGACAGACCAGGCAGCTGCTTACCGAATTTTTTTAAAATACGCGCGGCCTGCGCCATTACTGCTGCAAAATCAAGCGTGGCAGCTGTGCCTTTTTGTACTACGTAGCGCGGCAGTTTTGTAACCCCGGGCATTACCATACCATCAAAGGCAGCATTGGTGCATTTATTATATACGCCTCCGTCGTTGGGATCCTGCATGGTAAGCATCCACCTGAGATTGTAAATAGCCTCGTTTAAAATGTCGGGCACTTTGTCGGTGCTTTCGGGAATATTTGTAATCAACGTATCGAAGTAGCGTGAAAAATCTTCATAAGCCGATAACAGGGTGCCCATGGTAATGCCGCTATTCACTATGTATTTATTATAATCACCGGCATCATACCAGCCACCGGGGCATGAAATAACTGTACCGGCTGGCCGCTGTACCGTAGCAGCAGATGGATGCACGAGTACTGCAGTATCAGCATGACCGGCAGCTCGCGCCCACTGACCCGCATAACGTGCTTCGAGAGGCATTGATACCCGCTGAAAGTAATATCCTTTTAAAGCAGCAACAGCGACTGCATGCTGCGCATTCGGGGAAATTATAAATGGATATGAATTGCCTGCTTCTTTTATATACAAAACATATTTACCGGCTTTTTGAAAGGAAGAAAAATCAGCTATACGCGCAGGCGCAGAAGAATAATCAGATTGCACCGCATTGCCGGGCGTGCCTCTGTAAACGGTATCGTGCGAACCTTCGCGGATCAGATAAAATGTGTTGGAGTTTACGGCACCTGTTAATACTGCGATCTTGGGAGCGTAAGTATAGTATCCCACCTGATTTAACCGGATAGATTGAGCAGAAATAATATTACTGCTTACTGTAATAAGAATAAGGCAAACAATTGTTAACCGCATTTTTAAAAGTAATTATTTTTTGGGAAGGAGACTTCGGACTTCGACTACGCTCAGGGTTAAAAATTCAGGTTGCCTGAGAAACCGTGGTGGGAAAGTTACGTTCCGCCAGTCCTTAATTTGAAGTGTGAATAAAAAACAATGTTATGTTTTAGAGAGAGTATTGCAGATTAAAATAATTTATATTATAATTGTTTCTTATGGATTTTATCAGTTATTTGAGTTAAGTCAACACAGGATTTGTTTAGATTAAGGGTTGCCATTTTTGGCAACCCTTTCTTTGCGTGCAATATATTCAGAAGGTAATACGCCAAACTCTTTACGGAACGTACGTGCGAAATATTTCGGGTTATTAAATCCTACTTCATAAGCTATTTCAGAAACGGTACACTGACTCTTTTCAAGCAAACGTGCTGCCCTTTTTAGTCGAATAGATTTTATAAAGTCAAGCGGCGACTTACCGGTAAGCGCCAATAATTTCTTATACAAAGCCACACGGCTCATATGTAATGCACGGCTGAGGTCTTCCACAGAAAAATCAGGATCAGATATATTTTTCTCCACTGCCTCGAGCGCCTGTCGCAAAAATTGTTCATCTACCGAAGTAATGCTGATCTCAGTAGGATTTACCTCAACCTGTTTCTGAAATAATTTACGCATCGCATCTGCCTGTGACAGTAGATTTTTAATACGCGATTGCAACATTTCAAAACTAAAGGGCTTGGTAACATAGTCATTGGCGCCTACCTGAAAACCTTCGAGCTTTGGTTCTTCGGCAGAACGCGCTGTTAATAATATAACTGGTATATGCGAGGTGCTGGTATCGTGTTTTATTTTACGGCACAATTCCAAACCATCCATTACCGGCATCATTACATCGCTTACTACAAGATCAGGATGATACTGACGCGTTTTTTCCCATCCTTCAGCGCCATTTACTGCTTCATATACTGTATAGGTCCTGCGCAGATTATCTTTCAGATAAAAACGGATGTCTTCATTATCATCAACAATTAATATCACCGGTTTTTTGCGGGCGGCTTTTTCATTTTTTGCTGTTCCCTCCTGTTCTTCATTAGTTGTCGCTACCGCTTCATCATTTGCAGGTATGTTATTTTCCGCAGCCGTTGTATTTACAGGTAACAATACAGTGAAACAGGTTCCTTTACCGGGTTCGCTTTCCACCGAAATGGTTCCCTGATGCAAACGTGCAAATTCTTTTGAAATGGCAAGACCAATACCGCTACCCTGGTTTAATATGCTACCTGGTACATTGTGCTGAAAAAACCGTTCGAATATTTTTTCATGTTCTTCAGCAGGGATACCAATACCACTGTCTTTTACTTTTATAGAAACATAGTTGGTTTGCTTGTTGTTGGCAGTGACAATCTGCTGATCGAGCATTACCTGTATAGTGCCATGTTCGGGTGTAAATTTAAATGCATTGGAAAGCAGGTTAAACAATATACGTTCAAGCTTATCAGGATCAAACGATATATGCAGCGATTCGACAGAAGTGGTGAAACTAAAGTGAATGTTTTTGGTTCCTGCCATATCGGTAAAGGAATAACTGATCTCCTTTACAAAAGATACGATATCGCCTACAGACGGATACAACCGCAGCTCCTGCATTTCAAGTTTTCTGAAATCGAGCAACTGATTTACCAGCGCCAGCAACCGGCGGGCATTGCGATAAATGAGCTGATACTGTTTTTTCTGTTCCGACTCATGGCTTTGCTTAAGCATTTTTTCAACCGGCGCCATGATCAGCGACAAAGGCGTTCTGAACTCATGGCTTACATTGGTAAAGAATTTCAGCTTCATCAGGTCAAGCTCATGCACCCGCTCGGCTTCTTTCTTTTGCTGCGCCAATTGAAAACGCATATGCGCTCTTTGAATAGTAAGGCGGCGTGCAATAAACAAGATGGCAATTATCAGCAACGCATATAAAATAAAAGCAGGAACAGTTCGCCAGAAAGGCGGCAATATGGTTATTTGTAAAGCGGCGCCTTTTTCATTCCATACTCCGTCACCATTACTGGCCTTAACTCTGAAAGTATATTTTCCGGGGTCGAGGTTGGTATAGGTTACCTTGCGTTGCGTGCCGTCGGTAATAAGCCAGTCGTTATTAAAGCCTTCCAGCTTATAGGCATATTGATCCTTCTCGGGGTTGGCATAATTGAGTGCGGCAAACTCCAGAGAAAAAATGTTTTCACGGTATTTGAGTGTAATTTCTTTTACGTCAGAAATAGTTGTGTTTAACAAAACGCGATTATTGATCACTTCACCGGGTTGAGGGCTTTTATCAAACACGCGCAGATCGGTAAGCACCACTTCAGGCACAATAGTGTTATGGGAAATGGCCAGCGGATTGATAATATTGAATCCATTAGCGCCTCCGAAGATCAGTTCGCCTCGTCGTGTTTTCCAGGCAGCGTTTTCATTGAACTCGCGTCCCTGCAAACCATCGCGCTCATCATAATTTCTGAACTGCAGCCGTAAGTCGTTGTTTCGGCCCGATATAAATGCTCTTGCAATACCATTGGCAGTGCCCAGCCAGAGTGTATGGGTGTCATCTTCCAGTATTGTGAGTACATTGTTATTTGATAATCCATTCGCTTCATTAAAATGGTAAAAAGAACCGGTGGCTTTATCAAACAAATTCAAACCATCGTGTGTAGTGACCCATATACGGCCCTGATCATCTTTGAGCAAAGCGGTTACACCATTATTACTTAAGCTTCGTACATCTTTTGAATTATGAATATAGTTGTGAAAGCTGCCGGTTTTGTAATCCATTACGCTGATGCCCTGTTCGGTGCCTATCCATAAATTACCTGTGGTGTCTTCAACAAAAGCAGCTACGTAATTGGAGAGCAGTCCGTTCGTGCTTTTTCGATAATGATAAAAGATCTTTTTCTCCCGGTCAAAACGGTTCAATCCGCCGGAGAGTGTTCCTACCCATAACTGCTGATGCGAATCCTCATAAATTTCCCAGATATTGTTATCAGAAATGCTGTTGGCATCAGCAGGATTATTCTTATAATGAATGAAGTTTTTCCCGTCGAAACAATCAAGACCGCCGAAATAGGAACCGATCCATAATTTTTTTTCATGGTCGATGCATAAGCTAACGATCACATCATTGCTGATGCTGTTGGTATTGCCTGCACTATGTTTGTACGTACGAAAAGTGCCTGCTGCACGATCGTAGTAAATTAATCCGCCTCCATTGGTGCCGATCCACAAATTGCCTTTATCATCTTCTACAAAACGGTTGAT
>Ga0068855_100006220_pt1 | contig 14544 bp, 14 predicted proteins | sample KBSCornC52_FD_66592 | JGI IMG/M metagenome (GOLD analysis project Ga0068855, IMG submission 66592) | Corn rhizosphere microbial communities from Kellogg Biological Station, Michigan, USA - KBS Corn C5-2 | ecosystem: Host-associated > Plants > Roots > Rhizosphere > Soil ... | reverse complement strand
ACGGCGCGGTTCGGGCAGTTCCCGACCGGCCTGTCGAGCCTGCCGGACGGCCGGCGCCTCGCCGACGCGCTCGCCGCCGACCCGGTCGCGTGGCTCGGGGCCGAGCACGCCGAGCGCTTCGGCGCCGATCCCGGGGTGCTGGTGAAGCTGCTCGACGCCGGCCAGCGGCTGCCGGTGCACGTCCACCCCGACCGGGCGTTCGCCCGCTCGCACCTGGCCAGCCCGTACGGCAAGAGCGAGGCGTGGATCGTCCTCGACGCCGCGGCCGGGGCGAGCGTCCGGCTCGGTTTCGCCCGCGACGTGGCGCGCGAGGAGCTGGCCCGGTGGGTCACCGACCAGGACGTCGCCGCCCTGCTCGGTGCGACCAACGAGCTGCCGGTCGCCGCCGGTGACGTGCTGTTCTGCCCGGCCGGGGCGCCGCACGCGATCGGGCCGGAGATCCTGCTGGTCGAGCTGCAGGAGCCGACCGACTTCTCGGTGCTGCTCGAACAGGAAGGCTTCCCGGTGGCCGCCGAGGACGCGTTGCTGCGGCTGCCGATGGAGGTCGCGCTCGAGTGCGTCGACCGGCGCGGCTACTCGCCGGCCCGGCTCGCGCAGCTGCGCGGTAGCTCGTCCGGGTCGCTGCTGCCGGCCGAGGCGGACGAGTTCTTCCGCGCCGAGCTACTGACCGCGGGGGACGTTCGCGGCTTCGCCGTCCTCGTCGTGATCGACGGCGACGGCTCGCTCGCCGGCGACTGGGGCCGCACGCCGATCGTGCGCGGCGGCACGCTCGTCCTGCCGCACGCGGCCGGCCCGGCGCGGGTCGAGGGAGCGGTGCGCCTGGTGCGCTGCGGACCCGGTTCGGTTGGCTAGCTCCGTCGGCTAGCTCAGTCGGCTAGCTCCGTGGCCAGGTGGGCCGACCACTTCTGCTCGATGCGTCCGTAGCGCCAGATCGCGAGGGCGACGAGCCAGGCGAGGACGAACAGCCCGACGATCGCGTACCCGGCGTAGTCGAGCGGGACGTCCCCCACTGCGGCCACCGGGCCGGAGGTGATGTCAAGCCGGTCGGCGACCACGCCGGCCAGCTCGATCGTCCCGATCACGAGCGCGACCGCGACCGAGATCGCGGTGATCGTGATGTTGTAGAAGACCTTGCGGACGGGCTTGGCGAAGGCCCACTCGTAGGCGAAGTTCATGAACACGCCGTCCAGCGTGTCCATCAGGCTCATGCCGGCCGCGAACAGCACCGGCAGCACGAGGATCGCGTAGAAGGGCAGGTCGAACACGGCGGCGCCGCCGGCGAGCACGAGCAGCCCGACCTCGGTGGCGGTGTCGAAGCCGAGGCCGAACAGCACGCCGACCGGGTAGATGTGCCAGTCCTTGCGCACGGACTTGGTCAGCCCGCTGAGCAACCGGTTCATGAAGCCGCGCTTGGCGAGGTGCGCTTCGAGCTCGGCCTCGTCGTACCGGCCACTGCGCATCTCGCGGAACACCCGGACGATGCCGGCCAGCGCGATCAGGTTGAGGATGCCGAGCAGCCAGAGGAACAGGCCCGAGACGGACGCGCCGATGACGCCGGTCGTGGTGTGCAGTCCGGAGTCGCCGTGCTCGACCTGGCCGGCCAGCGACTTGACGCCGAGCGAGAGCCCGAACGCCAGCGCGAACACGATCGTCGAGTGGCCGAGGGAGAACCAGAACCCGAGCGCGAGCGGGCGTCGCTCGCGCTTGCCCTCGGCCCGGTCGGCGAGCAGCTTGCGGGTCGCGTTGTCGACGGCGGCGATGTGGTCGGCGTCGAAGGCGTGCCGCAGGCCGAACGTGTACGCCAGCAGCCCGACGCCGACGCTGAACACCGGGTGGTCGCCGCCGAGCTGGAAGTGCTGCGGCGTGACGAGCCCGAACAGCACCCCGAAGCCGACGACGTGCAGGGTGACGACCACGGCTGCCATCGCGGCGAGGCAGCGGCGGTCGGCGCGGTCCAGGCTCTGCCGGAACTGCGCCAGCCGGGAAGGGGCGGTGCGGGGCACGACGCCGATCGTCATGCCCCGACCTTAATGCAAGTCGTTGGCAATTAACCCCTGGGGGCCTGATTACGTACCGGTGACGGTGACGGTGACCGTGGTGGCCCCGGCGGTCGCGGCCAGGCGCAGCGTCGCGGCGTTCGGCGCCGAGACGACGTGCGCGCCGCTGACCGTCACGCGGTAGCCGGCCGGGAACTGGATCGCCGGCACCGCCACCTCGGTCACCGCTCCGGTACTGAAGCGGCCCGTCCCGTCCGCCCGCGCGGTCGAGTAGGCGAGCCGGAACACGCGCTTGGCGAACGACCACGACGTGGGGGTGCCGGCCACGGCCTGCGGGTACGGCTCGGCGAGCACCTTCAGCTTCGCGGTGAGGACGTTGCTGCCGGTCGGTGGCCGGCTCGGGTCGAGGACGAGCGCCTGGCCGTCGGGGGAGGAGCTGGTCTTGTCGTGCCCGGTGTAGGCCCACTCCAGCCAGCCGGCCCGGTACTTGTCGGCGATGCGGACCATGCCGGCCACGTTGGGCAGGTCGTTGGTGGCGCCGAACTCGGTGATGAGGGACGGGATCTTGCGACCGTTCGCGTACCCGGTGCCGCGGCGCACCGTGAGGTCGTCCTGCGGTGGGCAGAGCGTGTTGTCGGCGGTGAGTTCCTCGGTGCTGCAGTAGTCGTGGAAGGCGAAGCCGGTGCGCCGGTCGTGGACGTCCCCGACGTACGTGGTGTCGGACTGCGCGAACAGCACGTTCGGCTCGTAGTAGACCGTGTGCGTCGGGTCGGCGGTGCGGATCGCCGGGATGACCTTGCGGTAGAACGCGGTGAGCCGGCCGTCGAAGAGCGGGCAGCCGACCAGCGGCACCGCGCAGACGATGCCCAGGTTTCCTGGCCACGGCTCGTTCATGATCTCGTAGCCGGCGACGGCCCGGTCACCGGCGAAGCGGGCCGCGACGTGCGCCCACATCCGCGCGTAGTGGTCCTGCAGCCCGACGCCGTCCGGCGCCGGCGAGTTCGCCCAATACCTCTCCCAGACGTGCCACTCCGCCGGGTTGGCCAGGTAGTTGCCGGGGAATCCCAGCGCGGGGTTCGGCAATCCGCCGTCGTCAACCGCCCACGCGGGCGCGCCCTCGCCCTGGAACTTCTCGTTGTAGAGGTCCTGGTGGAAGTCGAGCAGCGAGACGATGCCGTGCGCGGCAAGGGTGTCGACGGTGTCGGCGATCGAGTCGAGGTACGCGTCGTCGTAGCCGCCCGGCCGGGGCTCGACGGCGGCCCAGATGACGCCTACCCGCATCGCGTTGAACCCGTTGGCGGCCAGGAACGCGGCGTCGTCGGCGCCGAACCCGTCCTGCGCCGGCTCGTAGGGCGCGACCTTGGCGACCTGGTTCAGCCCGTGCAGGATCACGACCCGTCCGGTCGCGTCGGTGACCCAGCGGCCGGCCTGACCCAACCCGCCGGCGGCGAGCCCGGTCGCGCCTGGTGCGGCCGTCGCCGCCGGCGAGCCGGCCGCCAGGCCGGAGACCACGAGGGCGACCGCCCCCACCACGAACCAACGCATCCGGCGCACGTGCCCTCCTCGGCTCCCCTGCCTGCGGAGCCTAGAAGTGAAACCGGTTCTACGCAGGTCGAAAGCCTCAGTCGGTCACTTCGGCGCGGTACTTGGCCGCGGTCTTGCCCCGACCGGGGACCTCGCGCGGGGCGCCTTCGCGCAGCTCGGCGAGCAGCCGCTCGGCGAACTCGTCCACGCTCTCGGCCGGCTGCCGGCCGCCGCCCGCGGGCAGGTAGAAGTCGACCGTCACCGTGGGCCGGTGGGGCAACCGGACGACGTCGACGGTGCCGTTGACCCGGGCGCAGACGATCGCGGCCTCGGGGACCGCGTCGGCCAGCCGGCCGACCCCGTTGCGCGCGCGCAGCTCGCGGCCGAGCGAACGGGTGCCCTCGGGGAAGATGCCGATGCAGGCGCCGTTGCGCAGCTCGTCCACGGCCGTCGCCAGCGCCTCGGCGTTGCTCGCGCCGCGGGTCACCGGGATGTGCCCCATGTTGGTCATGAACGCGCCGACGATCTTGTTGTGCCAGATGGTCGACTTCGCGAGCGCCCGGATCGGTCGTACCTTGCGGGCGGCGACGGCGATGGCGATCGGGTCCCAGTAGCTGTCGTGGTCGGCCACCAGCAGCACCGGGCCCGTGCGCGGCAGGTGCTCGAGCCCGGTGACACGCAGGCGCGACCAGGTCATGATCGGCGTGCCGATCGACACGACGGCCCGATAGGCGATGGGGAGGTCGGGTCGGCGCTCGCTCACCCGGCCATTCTGGCGGACCTGCGCTGTGCCCGGCATGGGCCGAACGGTCATCCGGCGAAGATGCGGAAGGCCGGTCCATCGATCGCGGTTTGGTCGGGCCGCGCGCGGGGTTCGGCGACGCACGATGGCGGCATGCAACTGGATCGCGTGCTTCGCTACAGCGCCTTCACCAGCGCCGCCGCCGGGACGTCGGGTGGCAACCCGGCGGGCGTCGTCCTCGACGCCGACGACCTCGACGACGGCCAGCGGCAGGAGATCGCCGCCGCGGTCGGGTACTCGGAGACCGCCTTCGTCGAGCGTCCGGGCGCGGACGGCACCCGCCGCGTGCGCTACTTCAGCCCGCAGGCCGAGGTCGACTTCTGCGGCCACGCCACGGTCGCCGCCGCCGTTGCGCTGGCCGACGCCGGGGTCGGCGGCCCGTTGGCGTTCGTGATCAACGCCGGCCGGGTGGACGTGTCGACCGCGGCCGGGCCCGAGGGCAACTCGGCGACGCTGACCAGCGTCGCGACCCGCACCCGGCCGGCCGACCCGGCGGAGCTGGCCGCCGCCCTCGCCGCACTGCACTGGACGCCGGCCGACCTCGACCCGCGCTACCCGCCGCACGTGGCGTACGCCGGCAACGACCACCTCGTGCTCGCCGTGCGCGAGCGGGCCACGCTGGCCGCGCTCGACTACGACTACCCGGCCCTCGCCGCGTTGATGGACGAGCGCGGCTGGACGACCGTCCACCTCGTCCGGGCGCAGACGCCGACCTCGTTCGCGGCCCGCGACCCGTTCCCGCCCGGCGGGGTGGTCGAGGACCCGGCCACCGGCGCCGCCGCGGCGGCGTTCGGTGGGTACCTGCGCGAACTCGGGCTCGTCCCGCTACCGGCTCGGGTGACGATCGACCAGGGCGTCGACATGGGACGGCCGAGCCGGCTGCTCGTCGACATCGCGGCCGACGACCCGCGGGTCCGGGTGACCGGGCTGGCCCGGCCCATCGACTGACTCGCCGGAGCGAGCCCGGCTCCCGCGTTTCGCGCGTCACGCGTGCTTCACTGGCCGCGGCGCCGAACAAGCGGGGTGGGGATTCCGGAACTCGGCGGCGGACCTCTTCGGGGAGAGGGGAGCGCCCATGCGCAGCACGAGGGTCATTCACTGCGCCTGTTGCGGGCTGGAACAGCATGCGCTGGTCGACAGCGTCCGGCCGCTGCCCACGCTGTGGTGCATGCGGTGTGAGGGCCATCAGGGCGACACGCTCACGATGGTCGCCCGCCGGGAGGCCGACCACGTCGCGCTGTACAAGCACGCGCTGCACGATGCCCAGGACGACGTCCTGCTGGCCCGCCGCGAGCGCGACCACGTGCGGGACCGGATGAAGTCGGCCTACGACAGCCGGGAGATGCTCGTCGGGATCCTGTCCCGCATCGAGGACCTGCATCACCCGCGCGGCAAGGGCTGCTCGTGCGGCAAGCGCCGCTGCCGGGTGATCGACCTGCTCTCCGACCCGCGGGTGTCGCGGCTGATCCGCAGCTACGACGAGGAGCGGCGCACGCTGCGCGAGCTGCGCGAAGCCAATCCGGACATGTGGGCCGATTCGTGGGACTACATCGACGTCACCCTCGTCTACCCCGAGCGGGACCAGGCGCGGCGGGCGGCCGACCGGGGCCGGCACCGCTCGGCCTGACCGCTACGGCGCCGGCGCGAGCGCGTCGATCCACGCGTCCAGGTCGGTGACGAAGAAGGCGACGTCCCCGCTGCTCGTGTGGACCACCAAATGGGTACGGCCGCCGACGACGGAACGGTTGAACGACTTCGCCGTCGACACCCCGGTGATCGTGCGGCGCGGCACCACGACCAGACCTCCGACCACCTTCTGGAACAGCAGCCGCTGCTCGGTCAGCGCGATCTGGCCGTTGCCCATCACCTGGGAGTAGCCGCCGGTGCTGCCGCGGTAGATGCCCGGCTCCGGACCTCGGAGGGCCGGTTCGCGGGAGAGTTCACCGGCCAACCGGGCCCGGGCGCGGCGGGCCCGCGAGACCAGGAACGCCGTCAGGCCGCCGCCGATCAGGACGGCGGCGCCGACCGCGATCAGGACGACCACCAGCACCATGGCGAAGAACGTAGTGCCAATCCGCGGGCCCGCGGGCGCCTTCCGGGCATAGGTTGTCCGTCGTGCAGACCGTGTCACTGACCTGGCAGCAGTCCGGGGAGGTCGCGGTCGTGCTGGCCGGCGTCGGGGCCGGGCTGGCCCTCACCTCCGACCGCCGGGCCCGCTGGGTGGGCGCGCTGTGCCGCGAGCTGGCCGTCATCGCCGCCCTCTACGGGCTGTGGCACCTGGCCGGTGAGGTCTCGGTGACCGGCGCGTCCAACGCCTACGACCGCGCGCGGTGGATCAGATCGTTCGAGGGCTACCTGCCGTTGCCGTCCGAGCGATCGATGCAGCACGCCGTCCTCGGTCACTCGCTGCTCGTGCAGGGGGCGAACTACTACTACGCGGCGATGCACCTGACGACGATGGGCATCTTCCTGCTCTGGCTGTTCGTGCGGCACCGCGACCGGTACCGCCCGGTGCGCCAGGTCATGGCGTGGACGACGCTCGGCTGCCTGCTGATCCAGCTCATGCCGGTCGCACCGCCACGGATGCTGCCCGGCATCGTCGACACCGGCCGGCTGTACCACCAGTCGGTGTACGAGGGTGGCCTCGCGGTCGACCAGCTGTCGGCCATGCCGTCCGTCCACGTCGCCTGGGCGGTGTGCGTCGGCTGGTACGTGTGGCGGATCAGCCCGTCGCGGTGGCGGTTCGTCGGGCCCATGCACTCGGTCGTGACGATCGTGGTGGTCGTCGTGACCGGCAACCACTGGTGGCTGGACGGCGTCGTGGCGGTGGCGGTGCTGGCCACCTGCGCATGGGGCGTCTACGGCGTGCGGACGTCCTGGCGGCGGGCGGTGGAGCGCTGGCGCGCGGGTCGCGCGCCAGCGCCCGAGCAGCCGGAGCCGGTCGGCGTCGGCTGAGTCAGGCCGCCTCGGCGACCGCGACCACCGGCACCGGCTCGGCGACCCGCTCGGCGGCGACGAACTCGGCCGGGTTGAGGAACCGGAAGACCACGGCGGCGGCCGCGGCGCCGGCGAGGTTGGCCACCAGGTAGACCCAGATCATCGACCACGAAACGAGACCGGCCGTGCTCACGCCGAGCGCGACGGCCGGGTTGAACACGCCACCGGAGATCCCGCCGACGGCGACGGCCCCGGCGAGCACGGTGAAGCCGATCGCCAGGCCGTAGAACGAGTTGTTCGGGTGGTCGCTGCTCGTGGCGACGTTCAGCACGACGTAGGCGAGCGCGAAGGTCACCAGCGCCTCGACGACGAGCGCCGAGACGAGGTGCCGGCCGTGCAGCGACAGCGCCGCCTGGTGGTGCGGCGCGGTGACGACCGCCGCGGCCACGGCCGCGCCGCTGATCGCACCCGCGGCCTGTGCGGCCAAGTAGCCCGGGACGTCCCGCAGGTCGATCTTGCCGCGGATGAGCACCGCGAGTGTGACGGCCGGGTTGTAGTGAGCACCGCTCACGTGGCCGCCGGCGAAGACCATCGCCGCCAGCACGACACCGATGGCGAGCGGGGCCAGGGCGGCCTGACCGCGCACCACGGTGACGATGGTGAACACGAGAAAGAAGGTGCCGAGGAACTCGGCGGTGTACTTGCGCATGGGGGTGTCCTTCGAAATGGGTGGGCGCGTCGGGACACCCACGACGAGTCAGGCGGGCAGCAGCTCGAGCAGGCTGGTGGGGCGGAAGCCGGAGACGAACTTGTCGCCGACGAAGACGGTGGGCACCATCCGGATGCCCTTACCGGCCAGCTCGTTGAGCAGCGCCGGGTTCTCGGTGGTGTTGCGCTCGGTAAAGGTGACCTTGCGGTCGGCGAGCAGCTGCTTGTACTTGGCGCACAGCGGGCAGCCGGTGGCGGAGTAGAGCACGACGTTGGACATGGGAACCTCTCGGATTGGACGGGCGGTCAGGCGACGGCGGAGATCTGGGCCGGCGGTTCGTAGGCGGCGAAGGTCCGGCCCGGGGCCTGCAGCGCCTGGACGACCCGCAGGATCTCGTTGACCGAGCGGCCCACCCGGTCGTCGTGGATGACCTCGTGCCGCACGACGCCCTCGGGGTCGATGACGTACACGGCACGGGCCGACTGCCCCTGCTCGTCCAGCACGCCGTAGGCGCGGGAGACCTCCTGGGTCCGGTCGCTGGCGAGGGGGAAGTCGAGGTTGCCGATGTGGAACTCCATCCACGCGACGTGACTGAAGATGCCGTCGGTGCTCACGCCCAGCAGCTCGGCGTCGAACTTCTCGAACTCCGGCACCGCCTGGTTGAAGGCGAGCACCTCGGTCGGGCACACGAACGTGAAGTCGGCCGGGTAGAAGAACAGGACCAGCCACTTGCCGCGGTAGTCGTCCAGCGTCGCCTCGTGGTCGAGGGTGTTGAGGTCCTTGGTGGTCGTCATCCGGAACTCCGGAGCGGGTTTTCCGAGCAGCACGGTTGTCTCCTGATCGATGGGTCGGCGAGGGGTCACGCGTAGACGGCCCGCAGCGGGCGTCCTGGGGAGTCGGTGGGTAGGCCCGTCCACTCGCCGGTGACCAGCCAACGCTCGGCATCGATGGCGGCCTGGCAGCCGGACGCGGCGGCGGTGATGGCCTGGCGGTACCGGGAGTCGGCGACGTCACCCGCGGCGAAGACGCCCTCGACCGAGGTCGCCGTCGAGGTCGGGCTGGTGACGATGTGGCCGTCCTCGATGCGCAGGTACGGGGCGACGAGCTCGACGGCCGGCTCGTGGCCGATTGCGACGAACAGCCCGGCCGTGCGCTGGTGGTGGACGGTGCCGTCGGCAAGGTTGCGCAACCGGACCGCGACGAGGTCACCGGCGTCGTTCGCGCGCAGCTCCTCGACTACGTACGGCGTCTTGAACTCGATGCCGTCGGTCTGCCGCGCGGTGTCGACGACGACCTGGTCGGCGCGGAAGTCGGTGCGGCGATGGACGAGCGTCACGCGGGACGCGACGCGGGCCATCGCGAGCGACTCACCGACCGCGGCGTTGCCGCCGCCGACCACCACGACGTCCTGGCCGGCGAAGAACGCGCCGTCGCACAGCGCGCAGTACGCCAGGCCACGTCCGACGAGTTCCTCCTCGCCGGGCAGGCCGAGGGAGCGGGGCTTGGAGCCGGTCGCGACGATCACCGCGTCGGCCGCGTACTCGCCCGAGGTCGTCGTGATCGCGAACGGCCGCTGCGAGAGATCGACGGACAGCACCTCGTCCAGCAGGACCGTCGCACCGAACTCGACGGCCTGCTCGCGGATGCGCGCGGACAGGTCGGCGCCGGACGTCCCGCTCTGCACGCCGGGGTAGTTCTCGACGAGGTAGGAGCGGGTGATCTGCCCGCCCGACTCGAACCCCTCGATGCACACCGGACGGTGGCCGCTGCGGGCTGCGTACAGCGCCGCGGTGTAACCGGCCGGGCCGCCGCCGATGACGGCGATCGGGATGGACTCACGAGCGGGCATGCGCAGGCTCCTCGAGGGCAGCGGTTTCGGTGGTGAGCCGGTCGATCACGGCGGTGAGGCGGCGGGCGTACGTCTCGGCGCGCTCGGCCGCTGCGGAGGCGGCACGCTCGTCGACGAGTGCGGTGTCGAACCCGCCGAGCGTGGACTGCATCGATTCGCTGGCCGTCTCGACCTGGTGGCTCGCCACCTCGGTCATCTCGACGGTCGCCGTGGTGATGTCGCGCATTTCCGAGACGATCTGGTCGATGCCCTCGGTCGCGCCGCGCGAGGCCTGCGCGAGTTGCTTGACCTCCTCGGCCACCACGGCGAATCCGCGGCCGGCCTCGCCCGCGCGGGCGGCCTCGATGGTGGCGTTGAGGGCGAGCATGTTGGTCTGGCTGGCGATGCGCCGCACCTCGTCGACGATCTTGCCGATCTCGTGGGACATCTCGCCCAGCACCTGGATCTGGCCCAGGATCTGGAACATCAGGTTGCGAGTGCTCTCGATGTCCCCGGCCGCACCGCCGAGATGATCGCGCAGCCCGGCGAGCCCCTCGCCCAGGCCGATCGTGCGGTTGCGCGTCTCCTCCAGCGCGTTCTGCACGGGGCCGACCTCGTCGGCGCAGTCGCGGGCGGCGCGGGTGACGGGCGTCAGATCGCGGACGGTCCTGGACGGGGCGGCCGGCTCCGGTTGCGGGACGGCCGTCCCCGCGGTCGGCCGGTCGACCGGCTCGGCGGGTTCGGCCGGCGGCTGGGCGACTGCGCTGCCGGCGCCGGCGAGCACCACGAGCCCGGCCACGGCGACGGCGATGCCGGTGAGCGGGGCCGTCCAGTGCAGCAGCGCCGCGGACGCCCCGACTGCCACTTGGGCGGCCGCGACGGTCCGGACCAACCCCGTGTGACGCATGGCACTCGGATCGACCGCGGGCCTGGCCACTTGAGGGCCGAAGGCCTAGTGACAGCGGGCGCCCCCGCGGTGCCCGTAGACTGGGCTGTCTTCCCCCGTCGTTCGAGAAGTAGGTTCCGCATGCCCATCCAGCAGCGTCCCGATCTGCGCAACGTGGCGATCGTGGCGCACGTCGACCACGGCAAGACGACCCTCGTCGACGCCATGTTGTGGCAGACCGGCTCGTTCTCCCAGCACCAGGCCGACGAAGGCTCGGTCAACGAACGGGTGATGGACTCCAACGACCTGGAGCGCGAGAAGGGCATCACGATCCTCGCGAAGAACACCTCGGTCGTGTACACCGCACCCGACGGCACGAAGACGACGATCAACATCATCGACACTCCGGGCCACGCCGACTTCGGCGGTGAGGTCGAGCGAGCCCTCAGCATGTGCTCGGGCGTCGCCCTGCTAGTTGACGCATCGGAGGGGCCATTGCCCCAAACCCGATTCGTCCTGCGCAAGGCCCTCGAGGCCCGGATGCCGGTCATCCTGGTGATCAACAAGGTCGATCGCCCGGACGCGCGTATCGCCGAGGTCGTCGACGAGACCTACGAGCTGTTCCTGGACCTCGATGCGGACGAGCACCAGATCGAGTTCCCGATCGTGTACGCGTCGGCCAAGGCGGGTCGGGCGTCCCTCAAGCGCCCGGAGAACGGCGGGCTGCCCGAGGAGGAGAACCTCCAGCCGCTGTTCGAGACGATCCTCGAAGCGATCCCGGCGCCGACCTACGACGACGAGGCACCGCTGCAGGCGCACGTCACCAACCTCGACGCGTCCCCCTACCTCGGCCGGCTCGCGCTGTGCCGGGTGCACAACGGGACGATCCGCAAGGGCCAGCAGGCCGCGTGGTGCCGCGCCGACGGGACGGTCGAGCGGGTCAAGATCACCGAGTTGCTGCTCACCCGCGCGTTGGAGCGCTACCCGGCCGAGACCGCCGGACCGGGCGACATCATCGCGATCGCCGGCATCCCCGAGATCACGATCGGTGAGACGCTGGCCGACCCCGACGATCCGCGCCCGCTGCCGGTCATCACGATCGACGAGCCGTCCATCTCGATGACGATCGGCATCAACACCTCGCCGCTGGCCGGCCAGTCAGGCAACAAGCTCACCGCGCGTCAGGTGGTCAACCGCCTCGACGCCGAACTCGTCGGCAACGTGTCGATCCGCGTGCTGCCGACCGAGCGTCCCGACACCTGGGAGGTGCAGGGGCGGGGCGAGCTGCAACTGGCGATCCTGGTCGAGATCATGCGCCGCGAAGGTTTCGAGATCACGGTCGGCAAGCCGCAGGTCGTCACTCGCACGATCGACGGCAAGCTGCACGAGCCGATGGAAAGGATGACGATCGACATCCCATCCGAGTACCAGGGCGTGGTCATCCAGCTGCTCGCGCTGCGCAAGGGGCGCCTGGAGCAGATGGTCGACCACGGCACGGGCTGGATCCGGATGGAGTACCTCGTCCCCGCCCGCGGCCTGATCGGGTTCCGGACCGAGTTCCTCACCGAGACGCGTGGCACCGGCTTGCTGCACCACATCCACGAGGGCTACGAGCCGTGGGCCGGTGACATCCGCACCCGTCCGAGCGGCTCGCTCGTCGCGGACCGCCGCGGGATGACGACCGCCTTCGCGCTGGCGAACCTGCAGGAGCGGGGCACGATGTTCGTCGGCCCGGGCGTCGAGGTGTACGAGGGCATGATCGTCGGGGAGAACTCGCGGTCGGATGACATGGACGTCAACCCGACCAAGGAGAAGAAGCTCACCAACATGCGGCAGTCGTCGGGGGACGTGCTCATCCCGCTCATCCCGCACCGCGTGCTGTCGCTCGAGCAGGCGCTCGAGTTCTGCCGCGAGGACGAGTGCGTCGAGGTCACCCCGGCCACCGTGCGCATCCGCAAGGTCCTGCTCGCCGCGACCGACCGGGCCAAGGTCCGCTCCCGCAAGTAGCGCCCCGCGCCTGTGTCCCGTCCGTCCCGCGCCCTCTTGCGACTTTGACTGCTCAGAGCACGCTGGCGGGGTTCGCCAGCGTGCTCTGAGCAGTCAACGTGAGGGCAGGACGGTCCACCGGCGGGTGGAGCGAGGCAGTCCGGCGCGCTGCGTGAACCGTCGGCGCAACCGGGCGGCGATCGGTCCGAAGTCCCGCAGATCGGCATTGCCCCACCGGACGACGGGCAGCTCGAGGTCCTGGTCGAGCTTCTCCTGGCGCTTCTTCTCCTCGTGCAACGGAGCCGGGTCGGTGCCGTCGTACTTCAGGGCACCGTCGGCCTCGCCGACGACGCCGAACTCGTTCCAGTAGAAATCGACTCGGGCGACGAACCCGCCCCATTCGTTTCCGATCCGCACCTGCAGGTCAGGCTCCGGCAATCCCCACTGCCGCATGAGCAGCCGGCTTCGGGTCTCGAGCACCGATTCGCTGCGTGCGTCCGCAAACGCCAACGCGTCGCGCGCCGCACGAACGCCCGGCCATCGATGGCACGTCTCCAGCTCAGCGGCAATCGCGTCGACCGTGGTCCATCCGAGGTGGAGAGCAGCGTCGACCGCGACCAGCCCGCTCGGGAAGCCGTGCTCGCGAGCCAGGTCGATGACGGTGCGCTCGATCTTCGTGGCGTTGAGCACACCCGAAACCGAGGTCGGCAGGGGGCAACGGTGAAGGTGCACGCCGACGACGCGGCCCGTCCAATACGGGACGACGCAGACGCACGCCCGCTCGGGCAGGAAGATCAAAGGAACGCGCTGCAAGACCGCCGCGGTGGAATGGCTTGCGACGGCCGTGCAAGTCAGAGCCGCGGCGATGCCGGGTGCGGCATGCCGCCAACGTGCCTCTTCGAATCGGTCGAGGTGCACGCCGAGCGCGGCGAGGTCCGTGACCTGGTACGCGCCGGGGCGCAGCACCGTCAGTCGATGGCTTCGGCAGGCATGCAACAGCGCCGACCTCGTCCACCCTTCGGGCTTGGCTTGCAGCAAGGAGAAGACGCCGCACTGCCGGGCGGCGACGGAGGGAAACGGGCGCATCGGACGAGCGTGCCGCGTCCGGGTGTCCCATCCTGGGTTATCCACAGACCGACTTTGACTGCTCAGAGCACGCTGGCGGGGCGGTTCAGCGTGCTCTGAGCAGTCAAAGTCGAGACGGGGATGGCTGGACCCGTCGCGGGACGGAGGAGCGGGGGAGGTCGTAGGGTCAATCCGTGAGCGAGTCGCGGCTGGTCGAGCGGATGCGCGGGTTCGGCACGACGATCTTCGCCGAGATGTCCGCGCTCGCGCTCACCACCGGCAGCGTGAACCTCGGCCAGGGCTTCCCCGACACCGACGGCCCGCCGGAGATCCTCGAAGCGGCGGTCGCGGCGATCCGCGGCGGGGTCAACCAGTACCCGCCGGGCCCGGGCGTCCCCGAGCTGCGGCACGCGATCGCCGCCCACCAGGCCCGCCGGTACGCCCTCGACTACGACCCGGACGCCGAGGTGCTCGTCACCGCCGGCGCCACCGAGGCGATCGCCGCGACATTGCTCGCACTCGTCGAGACGGGCGACGAAGTGATCATGTTCGAGCCCTACTACGACTCATATGCAGCGTGCGTCGCGATGGCGGGAGGCCAGCGACGCGTCGTGCCCCTTCTCGCACCGGAGTGGTCGTTCGATCCGGAACGACTCCGGTCGGCGGTCACCGCGCGCACGCGCGCGATCCTCCTCAACACGCCGCACAACCCGACCGGCAAGGTCTTCTCGCACGCGGAGCTTGCGGTGATCGCGCAGGTGTGCGTGGAGTTCGATCTCATCGCCATCACCGATGAGGTGTACGAGCACT
>Ga0068855_100006215_pt1 | contig 14553 bp, 8 predicted proteins | sample KBSCornC52_FD_66592 | JGI IMG/M metagenome (GOLD analysis project Ga0068855, IMG submission 66592) | Corn rhizosphere microbial communities from Kellogg Biological Station, Michigan, USA - KBS Corn C5-2 | ecosystem: Host-associated > Plants > Roots > Rhizosphere > Soil ... | reverse complement strand
GGGGGCCATAGGCAGGCTGTGTTCGGATCAAAATAATCAAGACCCATCGCTTGCCAATCTTCATCGTTTGTGACTAGACTGCGATGCCGTAACCAAAGTAGTCCAGAACGCGAGCCCAGAGTAGAGAGAGTCTCGCCAAAATGTACTTTCCCTAGCCCGCAGGTGAGATCGGTAAAAACACAAGGGTAGCTTCAGCAACACGTCGCAAGAAGCAGGAATTTTTGGAGGCAAAGATGAAGATCAATATGAGAGTGCCTATAGCGATCATGGCGCTATACGGCAGCGTAGCCTTTGGCCAGGCTACAAACTCCGCAGATATTACCGGTACCGTAACCGATCCATCCGGAGCGGTGGTGCCCAACGTAACGATCACCATCAAGGACGTGGACAAAGGTTCCGTGCGCACTATCACTTCGAACGGTGCCGGACTCTACGATAGCGGCCCGCTCGTGGCGAACGATCATTACACCGTTACATTCGCCGGTCAGGGATTCCAGCAGCTACAGCGTGGCCCCATGGTTCTGGAGGTCGGGCAAACAGGTTTGAATGTGCAGCTGGGTGTGGCCCAACTCACACAAGAGGTGGACGTCAATCAATCTGTTCCTCTGCTGCAGACCACAAGCGCTGAGCTTTCCACGACATTGAATACTGACACATTGGCAACGTTGCCTCAAACCGGGACTCCGGACTGGCAGAGCTTCGTCCTTTTGATGCCGGGTGTATCAGGAAATGCCGGCAGCCAGGCGAATCCTGGGATGGGAAGCGCCGCTGCAAACGGAAGCATGCCCTTCTCCACCGCCATGCTCGATGGCTCGTCGATCAGCTCACCGATGAGCGACAACGTAATCAATACGCCGATCTTCGAGACCCTCGGCGAAGTGAAAATGAGCGATTCCGTTTTCTCGGCGCAGTACGGCACCGGCGGAATCGTCTACAACCAGATCAGCAAAGGCGGAAGCAATACCTGGCATGGTATGGGCTACGAGTACTTTGAGAACACAGCGCTCAATGCTGCCAGCTATGGTTTCGGGTCCGGCAGAGTGCCTAAGCTCCAGCTGCACAACTTCGGCTGGCAGGCCAGCGGTCCGGTGATTAAGAATAAGATCTTCTTCATGATCGACTGGGAACACAGAGTTCAACGTACTCAGGGCGGCAACACGATTATCACCGTGCCCACGGACGCCATGAGGGCCGGCGATTTCACCGGTCTTCCGACGATCTACGATCCAACAACGACGGTGGTGACCAACGGTGTAGTGACGCGGCAATCGTTTGCCAGCGAGTATGGACAGGGCAACAAGATTCCCGCTGGCTTGATCGACAAGGTGGCACAGAATATTCAGTCAATTTTCCCCCACGCGCCTGGGAGCACTTTTAAAACCAACAATCTTAATCTGGGCGCACCCGCGAACCTGGCCACCGAGCAGAAATGGTTTGGACGCTTTGACGCGGACATTACCCACAACAATCGCCTGACCGGCTCATCCGCTTACAATTATCCGACGACATTCGCTGCGTCGGGCATCGTCTATCCGGTCAACGTTACCGTGACCGACGTGGAAAATGAGAGCGGTCAGCTTTCCGATTACCACACCTTCAGCGCGCACACCATCAACGAAGCGCGCGCCGGCTGGATGGGAGAGTATGACCTGCTGAAATCGCCGACGCGGAACCAGGGATGGCCAGCCAAACTGGGCCTTCAATACGCTAAAGCGGACATATTCCCCGCCATAAGCATTAGTAACTACTATGGCCTGGGGCCGGGCACCAGCGCCAACTACAGGGAAAACATCTTCAACGAATCCGATGTGGTAACCATGATTCGCGGCCGGCACGCTCTGCACTTCGGCGGCGAGTTCGTTGCGTATCGCGCTGACTCTACCGCGTGGGGCAATATCAACGCGGCGAATCTAGGATTCACAGGCGTCTACACGGCGATAACGGACCCCGTTACTAAAAAATCCTCCGGAGGCGATCCGTACGCCGACTTTTTGCTCGGCTACGTGCAAAACTGGTCGGCTTCGGTCTCCCCGACCTATTACGGAAGACAGAAGCTGCCTGGCATCTTCGTGCAGGATGACTGGAAGGTCACGCCGAAGCTGACCGTGAACCTTGGCCTGCGCTGGGAGGGAAGAACAGGATGGACCGATCCCTCGAAGAACATGCGTTCGTTCGATCCAACCATTACCAATCCAGCAACGAATACCCCGGGTGCAATGTGGTACGCGTCCACGCACGTCAACGGACGCGACCGGTTGCAGAAGAATCAGTGGAACAACTGGCTGCCAAGGTTCGGCGCTTCCTATCAGATCGGCACCAAAATGACGGTGAACGGCGGCTTCGGCATGTATACGTTCCCATGGAACGTGGACAACTATGCCAGTTGCTGCCTCGGAAACGCACGCAGTTCCAGCGGCAGTGAGTCGGATTCCACTGGCAACGTTGCACCCGTCGCATTCCTGCAAGGTACCGGGAATGAGAACCCGCAGGGCGCGAAAGGTAAGAGCATCAATGCGCTCTATGTCAACGCGCCGACTGACCCGGCAGCCTACAATGGCCAGGCGGTGGGGTTCATGCAATACGATCAGCCCCTGCCTGTACTCACGAACTGGAATCTGACCGTGCAACGCCAGCTGACCGGGAGCATGATGGCCCAGTTTGGGTACGTCGGAAGCCACGGGAAGAACCTTCTTTACAACACCGATCTCGATCAGGTACCGGTAGGTCTCCTGGGCCCGAACGATGCCAGTTCGCGTCCATATCCGCAGTATCAGGCCATCAGCGGATTCAGACCCATTGCGACGTCGGACTACCACGCATTGCAGGTGGTATTCGCGCGCCGCATGAGGAATGGTCTTACTTTGAACGCGAATTACACCTGGTCTCATATGACGGATGCTCAGGACTCGTCCGGCTGGGGATCTCAGCAGGGCACAACCATCTGGCAGAACGCTTACGATCCAAGGGCAAACTGGGGCGCGTCGAACTTTGACGTACGCAACATGTTCAAGGCCTACGGCACCTACGAGCTGCCATTTGGCCACGGTCGGAGATTCCTCAACACGAATCGCTTCCTGGATGAGGGCATTGGCGGCTGGACCATGTCTATGACGTTCGTGAAGCAGGGCGGGCATCCGTTCACGCCTTACATGGTCACAAACAACAGCTTCGCTTCCACCAACCAGGCCGGAGGCTTCAAGTGGTATCCGAACCAGGTGGGGAATCCAATGGCATCGGGCAAGAGCAGAACCATCAACCAGTGGTTCGACCCGGCTGCATATCAATCCCCGGCTCCCGGTACTTTGGGCAACATGCGCCGCAACAGCATCTACGGGCCTGGCCTTCAGGAAATCAACGGTTCACTCCGCAAGACATTTCCACTTGGGGAACGGTTCAACTTCGACTTGGCCGCGAATGCAACCAATCTCTTCAACCATCCCTCCTTCGCCAATCCGGATCCTCAAATCGACAATAACCCGGGCGGAACGCACCACGCACAGATCACAGGTGTCAACGTTGGGGGGCGCGTTATCGAACTCGTCGCTCACCTCCGCTTCTAAGGTCACAACTAACCCTCTACCCAGCCGCCGTGTGGTGTACCTAATCCGGTACACCACACGGCGGCTCCTTATTTGCCGTTTCTAGTGCGTAAGCTCTCGGTGTTTCTGTCTGGGGCAAGCTGCTGTCTCGGCTTCCAAGGATTAGTCCAATCCAGGTGCTCTAGGAGAAGCGAAGGGTTCAGCGCTCAGGAGGCTGGCAGGTTATTTTCTGCCTGGAATCTCGAAGTCGAGGATGGCTGTGGTTGCGATCGCAACCGGCTTTCCATCCTCCTCGTACGGGCGATACCGCCAGCGACCTACCGCATCCAGCGCCGCCTCGCGAAGCAGCGGCGGCCCGCTCACCACGTGGGCATCGATAACGTTGCCTTGGGGGCCAACGATCGCACGTATCGTTACCTCACCCTGCAATCCGGAGGCGATCGCCTGCGCAGGGTACTCCGGCTCCGGGCTGAACATGAGGTGCCCCGCCATCGTGCCGGTGGATCCCAGGTGCACCGTGCCCTGAACCTGTGGTTTGAGCGGGGTTGTAGCCGGAGCATTGCGGGCGATCAGAACGGGCTCCTGGCGATGAAAGACGGGAGGAGGCGTCTGGATGTCCGCAGCCGCTGATGCGGCTTCAGGATGCGCGAAGACTTTGTTGACGTCTATCGATCCCGGAGTCCCGGTTTGCCGTGTGGTCCCGGCGGGCAGCGATACCGACGGGGATTCGGCGCGCGGGCGAGCAGGTTGAACCGTGCTCGCAGTCATCGATTGGTCCGGCTTCGAACTGTTCTGTACCTGGAAGGGCTTCTCGGTGATCTTCTGCGGCGTACTTGCAGGCATGGGAATCGGCAGAGAAGGCTGAGCTGGCTCCAAATACCGGGTCTGGCGGGCAGGTGGGCGCGTCCATCTGCGCCGACTCTGCCTCGCCGGCTGCGAATGGTGCGGAACGGCTGCAGGCAACGGCTCTGCGGCAGGAGGCGGCGGCTTTGAGGCAGCAGGATGCGCGGGCAGAGGCTGTGAGGCCGCAGCCGATAACCGTGGCCGCTCGCGGGATATAGAACCGGAATCGCTTCGCCAGATCGCCAGTCCTGCGGCCACGACGATCAGCACGGCCAGCGCACCGATGCTCCAGCGAACCCGTGCACGCCCCGAGTCTTCGCGTTCGAGGCGAAGCGGGGAACGCGCGGCAGCCAGGTCCGGCTCGGCCGGAGTCGGCGCCTGTGGAGTGAATTCTCGTGCAACTTCGAACGGCGGCGGAGCTGTATCCCGAGCCGACGCGCGGCGTTGGACGATCGGGGCTACCGCTGTGAGGGTGGGGGCGGTTGCGGGAGCGCGCTGCTGGATCACAAAGCGGAGCAACTCCCGCATCACCTGCTGCCGCGATGCGCCCTCGATTACGTGCCGGGTTCCCGCTGCGGCAACGACCAGGACCCCGAGAATATCCATCGATCCGGGTTCAACAGATCCGGATTCCTCGCGCTCACGGCCGATCATCGATTGCACCATGAACCCAACATCGCGGCGGAAGCGCGGGTCCGAGCCGAGGCGCGACGCCAGTTCGTGCAGGCATTCGGCCGAGCCGACGGGAAGACCCTCTTCCTGCAGAAGGACCTGCAGATCTTCCACATCGCCTTGAAAGCGCTTCGATATGTCGGCTAGCTGCGAAGGCAAGAACACCTGGTTAAACCTCTCTCTTTGGCGCGGATGAGGCGTTGGGTGCAACGCTTGGAACTAGAGAGTTAGAACACTGGAAGCGGCTTCAAGTTGCAGGCTGGGACGATGCATCCGGGCTGCTTGCAACCGTATAAACTTGATTCTGCGCGGGAGAGAGCAGCAATGGAGATCGAGTTTGCATTCGGTAAAGACGGCATCCGTCTGGACCTGCCACCCGGCCGGAATTACGCGGTGGTCGAGAGCCGTTCTGCGCGAGCGCTGGAAGATCCAGCCGCGCTGATTGCACGCGCTCTCAATCACCCGATCGGCTGCGCTCCGCTGGCTGAGCTTGCGCGAGGCAAGCGCACCGCAACCATCGCGGTCTGCGACATCACCCGGCCGGCTCCGAACCGGACGACTCTGCCGCCCCTGCTGGAGCGCCTGCACGCCGCCGGTATACCGGTGGAGGGCGTCACCATTCTGGTCGCTACCGGGCTGCATCGCGGAGCGACGCAAGCTGAGATCGAGACCATCGTCGGGCCGGAGATCGCCGCGCGGTATCGCATCGAGAACCACGATGCGAAGGATTTCGCTGCGCACCGGTCGCTTGGTTCGACGCGGCGGGGGACGCCCGTCTACATCGATCGGCGATTGCTGGATGCCGACCTCCACATCACGCTGGGCTTCATCGAGCAGCACATCATGGCCGGGTTCTCCGGAGGCCGCAAGCTGGTTGCGCCGGGAGTGGCGGCGCAGGAGACGATCAAGGTACTGCACTCGCCGAAGTTCATGCGCGAGCCGATGGCGACAGAGGGCTCGATCGAAGGGAATCCGCTGCACCAGGAGCTGCTGGAGATCGCCGCGATGGCGCGTCACGACTTCATTCTGGACGTGACGCTCACGCGCGATCGCAAGATATCGGGCATCTTCGCCGGCGAGCCGGTGCAGGCGCACGCGGCCGGGGTGAAGTTCATGCGCGAGAATTCAACGTTTCCCATGCCGGAGGAGGCAGATGCCGTGATCACCAGCTCGGCAGGCTATCCACTCGATCTCACGTTCTACCAGACCGCGAAGGGAGTGACCGCGGCGCAGCACATCGTGAAACGCGGCGGCCGCATCCTGCTGCTGGGCGAGTGCGCGGAGGGCGTGGGTTCGCCGGAGTTTGCGGAGAAGCTGCGGACGTTCGCAGGTGAGCGTGAGTTTCTTCGCTCGATTGCGGAGGAGCCGGTGGTCACCGACCAGTGGCAGCTGGAGAAGCTGGCGCTGGTGGGCATGGATCTCGATCTCTTCTTCTACACGCCGGGGATTTCGCCGGACGAGCTGGGCGCGTACGGCTCGCGCTCCTTCGACACTCCCGAAGCTGCGGTGGCGGCACTGCTGGACGGCCTGCCCGCGGATGCGAAGATCGCGGTGATCCCGGACGGGCCGTATGCGTTCGCCCGCGTCAGCGCGGCCTGAGCCGGGCTATTTGCTCCCAACGACTTCGCAGCCGGTGAGTTTTTCCAGCACCCGGATGGACCCGCAGATATCGTCTTCGCCGTAACCAGCGGCGATGGCGGCGCGCAGCATCTCGCGCGAGAGCGCGGTGACGGGTGCGGGCACGCCCTGTTCGGCGGCGGACTCCAGCATGAGGGCCATGTCCTTCTCCAGCCACTTTACCGAGAAGTTGGGGGTGAAGTTGCGGGCGAGCACCGCAGGCGCTTTGCCGGAGACCATGCCGGAGCGGGCGGCGCTGTTGTTCACGATGTCGAGGAGCAGCTCGGGTGAGACTCCGGCCTTGGCGGCGAGGACAAAACTCTCGTTGAAGGACTGGAGGAGGCCGCCGAGCAGCATGTTCTGGGATAGCTTAGCCTGAAGGCCCATGCCGGCGGCGCCGCAGTAGTAGAGCTGCTTGCCCATGGATTCGAGGAAGGGCTTGACGCGCTCGAAGACGGCCGGGTCGCCTCCGATCATGAAGGTGAGGGTGGCGCTCTCAGCGCCCGACCGGGAGCCGGAGCAGGGAGCGTCGAGGAAAGCGATGTTGCGGCGGCTGAGCTCGGCGCCGATCTCTCGGCTGGCCGTTGGGGAGATGGTGCTGCAGTCCACAATGGTCAGCGGGCCGGAGGGCCGGGATTTGTCTGTGGCTCCGGACGCGATGCCGTTCTCGCCGAGGATGACCTCGCGCGACATCTTCGTGTCGCCGACGCAGAGGAAGACGCACTCGCTGCGGCGGCCGAGCTCGGCGGGCGAGTCGCAGGCGGTGGCACCTTCTTTGGCAAGCTGCTGGGCTTTGGCGGAGGTGTGCGACCAGACCGCAACTTCGTGCCCGGCGCGGAGGAGAGCGCGCGCCATCGGCGCTCCCATGATTCCCAGCCCTGCAAATCCCAGCTTCGCCATCGGTGATTCTCTCCTTGTTCCGGCGTCGCGCCGGTGGTACCCCCCGGGGGGTGTCTACCCATGTTTTGCTCATTGCAGAGCAGTTAAGGGAGGGGAGTCACTCCCTCGACATCCCCCTGATTACCGGCAGTGGTTTCTTCCGGGGGATCAGAATTCCCGCTCCCTATTGTAGTGAAGGTCCGCGGATTATGTTCGTTTGCAGGGGTAGCCGCGCCGCAAAAATGCTCGGTAGCACCGGGCGATCCGTATTTGATTCCTTAAGTTAAGTGTACCGAATGGAGCAAAACTCGTGTCACATGAATCGGCAGCAAAGATCCTGTGTGGATAGTGCAGCTTAGATGGATTTCCACGGGAGTGAGGGCTTGACAGCAATTCAATGTAAAAGCCGGGCTTGCAAGATGCGCATCATGAGGCACGCATGAGATTTTCCCAGATGTGGATCAGGTCCGAAGCGGGGTTGTTGACCTGGCGGGTCTGGGCGTCGAAGATCATGACCGGGCGCTCGGTTGCGTTGTACGCCGACCAGTGCGGGATGGCGGGATTGTTGGGATTTCCCGTCCTGGCCAGCGCGGCGAAGGATGAGCCGAGCTGATGGGCGAGGCGCTTGCCCTCCGGTGTGTTGCCGGTCATTTCCGTAGTGGGATTGGCGAAGGCCGGGCCGAGGTCGGTTCCGTGCACGGCACCCCAGCGCGCTCCGACTCCGGCGGCGGGCCAGTTCCATTGGTACATGTATGCGGCGGCTCCATGCTGGGCGGCCTTGCGTTCCGCCTGAGCGATTGCGTTGCGGCGCGTGCTGCGGTCGGTGGTGATGATGGCGCGGAGCAGGAAGGGGTTCTGGCCGGGGTAACTCTTGCGGTATGCGGCGAGGATCTGGTCGGTCTTGGCTTCGGCGTGCGATGCGCGAAGCTGTTGCTCGAGCCAGGTGCGAAGCGAGGCCTCGTCCACGGAGGTGTCCTGGATGGTGAAGGCGGAGTCGTTGAGGCAGGTGCCGATGATCATGGGCACACCGGCTGAGATGGCGGGAGCGTCGGGATCAAACGGATCGCGGGGAACGACCGCTCCATCGAGCACCGGGCCGGCGTTGCCCTGGTTGTCGACGATTTGCTGCCATGGCACGGACTGAAGCCCGGCAAGATTGCCCTTGGGTACGCCGAGCTTGGTGCAGAGCGCGTCGGTTTCCTTCTGGTGCTGCTCATGGCGGCCGGTTTTGAGCGTTGAGCCGGACTGAATCGCAACCTTGTGGAACAGGCCTTTGGCGGAGGGCATGGCCATTAGGTGCGAGCACTTGCCGCCCCCGCCGGACTGGCCGGTGATGGTGATGCTGCCGGGATCGCCACCGAATTGGGCGATGTTGTCGCGCACCCACTCGAGGGCGAGCACCAGATCCATGAGGCCGACGTTGCCGGAGCTTGCAAGACCGGCTCCGCCGAAGCCGGAGAGATCGCAGAAGCCCAGCATGCCCAGCCGGTGATTGACGGTGACGACGACCATATCGGCCATGCGGGCGAGATGCTGGCCTTCGAGCGCCTCCAGATTGCCGGAGCCGGTGGTGTAGCCGCCGCCGTGAATGATGAACATGACGGGACGCTTGCCCTGGCCAGCCGCAGGGGTCCAGACGTTGACGACGAGGCAGTCCTCGCTCATTCCGCCGCGGTAGTTGTTCCAGCGGACGTAGCGGCCGTAGTCGCCGGGATTTGCGCTGGCGTGCTGGGGGGCGATGTGGCCCCAGTCGGTGCAATCGCGCACGCCGGACCAGGAGGCGACCTTTTGCGGCGGCATGAAGCGGTGGACGCCGCCGGTATCCGCACCGTAGGGGATGCCGCGGAACCACTGGATTCCGTCGATGGTGACGCCGCGGACTTTGCCGCTGACGGTCTCGACGATGTCGTGTCTGGACAGGGCGAAGGCGAGGGTGGGCCGGAGGGAGACGCCGGCCGCCAGCAGAGAGGCATGCCGGACGAACCGGCGGCGAGACAGAGCTTCGATTTTCACGGATTTCCTCACCAGAATTCCTCGCTTCGCGCGGATGGGATGCGCGAGATGGGGCGCATCCGCTGCGTGGCGGATGATACCAAGCGGCGAGCTCAACGCTCAAGGAGCGACGAGCGACGACGCTAGCGGGAGACCAAAGAGGCGAGGCGAGCGGTGCGGACGGCGGCAGCGAGGTCCTGCAGCATGGAGACGGTATCGTCCCAGCCGATGCAGGCATCGGTGATGCTTTGGCCGTAGGTGAGCCGGGCGGGATCGTCGAGCTTCTGGGCGCCGGCAACGAGATTGCTCTCAATCATGACGCCGATGATGCGGTTGTCCCCGGCGGTGACCTGCGCGGCGATATCGCGGGCCACGGCGGTCTGGCGACGATAATCCTTGCTGCTGTTGGCGTGCGAGCAGTCGATCATGATGCGCTGGCGCAGGCCGGCCTTTTCCAACTGGCGGCAGGCGTCTTCGACCGAGGCGGCGTCGAAGTTGGTGAGCTTGCGGCCTCCACGCAGGATGAGGTGGCAGTCCGGGTTGCCGGTGGTGGCGAAGATGGCGGTCTGGCCGGTCTTGGTGCCACCGAGGAAGGTGTGCTTGTGGCTGGCGGACAGCATGGCATCGATGGCGATCTGGACGTCGCCGGAGGTGCCGTTCTTAAATCCCACGGGGCAGGAGAGTCCGCTGACGAGCTGGCGGTGGATCTGGCTCTCGGTGGTGCGGGCTCCGATGGCTCCCCAGGTGACGAGGTCGACGAAGTACTGCGGGGAGATGATGTCGAGGAACTCGGTGCCAGCGGGCACGCCCATTTCGGCCAGGTCAAGGAGAAGGTGACGGGCGATGCGCAGGCCATCGTTGATCTTGTAGGTCTGGTCGAGGTGAGGATCGTTGATCAGGCCCTTCCAGCCGATGGTGGTGCGGGGCTTCTCGAAGTAGACGCGCATGACGATAGCAAGCGAGTCGGAGAGCTCGTCGAGGACGGGCTTGAGGCGGAGGGCGTAGTCGCGTGCGGCGATGGGGTCGTGGATGGAGCAGGGACCGACGACGACCAGCAGGCGGGGATCGCGACCGGCGAGGATTTCGCCGACCTGGTTACGGGCGGCGACCACGGTGGCGGAGGCGGACTCCGTGATGGGGAGCTCTTCGTCGAGGAATACGGGCGGAAGGACGACCTTTGTCCATCGGATCCGCAGATCGTCTGTGCGATGTGGGGAATGCATGCTGGAAAACGGCGTCGCGGTCGAGCGGAGGCCTGACGGCTCGGAATCTGCTGCGCGGACCGGATCGCCTATGGGTTCAAGTGTATCAGGGCGGGGCAGAAAGTCAGATGGGGCTAGATTCCGTGAGTCCGGCTGACAGCCGGCGGCGTCATATATAGACTGGACGTTCAGTTTAGAGAGAGTGGCGCGAGGTGGATGCGCCGAATGAATGAATACCGCAACCCTGGAAATATCTGAAAATACAGAGAAGCGAGCCCGGCGCGGACGGCACCGCAGCCTGGAGGCCGAGTCGGCCATCCTGAAGGCGACCCTGTCGCTGCTGGAACAACAGCCGCTGCGGAAGGTGACCGCCGATGCGATTGCCCGGCGTGCCCGAGTGAGCAAGGCGACCATCTACAAGTGGTGGGCGAATAAGAGCTTAGTGGCGCTGGACGCGTACCTGGCGGGGATGACGGAACAGGTGCCGCTGCCGGATACCGGGTCAGCAGAGCGCGATTTTACCGAGCAGTTGAATGCGGTGATGACGTTTTTTACGTCGCCGGTGGGACGGCTGTTCTGCCAGTTTTTGGCTGAAGGCCAGAGCGACCCCAGGTTTCTGGAGCTCTTCCGGCAGCGTTTTCTGTACGCGCGGAGAGATACGGCTCGGATTATGTGGCGCAGGGGCGTGGAGCGGGGCGACATCCGCGAGGAGTTGGACTCGGACATGGTGCTGGATCTGATCTACGGCCCGATGATCTGGCGGTTGCTGGCGGGACACGGCACGGTAGGCGAGCAGGATTCGGCGGCGGTGGTAGCGGCGATTTTTCAAGGTATCGGCAAAGGCAATTGTCCGCAGAGCACTGGTTGAGACCGCAGACGGAAGTGGAAACGGGATAGGAAACCTTTGAAGGATTGGCCGACGACGGGCCAATTGCGAACTGCAACATCTTTCCCTGGCCGCAGCCTTTGCAGGCTCATGCGGACGACCCAGAGGAGCTTCCATGTGGATTGTTCGTCTTGCGCTGAGGAGACCCTACACCTTCGTGGTGATGTCCCTGCTGCTCTTTGTGCTGGGGCCAGTGGTGGTGTTGCGCATGCCGGTGGATATCTTCCCGAACATCGATATCCCGGTGGTGTCCATTGTGTGGAACTACGCGGGGCTGTCTCCGCAGCAGTTGAGCGACCGCATCACCGGCCAGTTCGAGCGCGGAGTGACGACGACGGTGAACGACATCGACCACACCGAGTCGCAGACGCTGAACGGGGTTTCGGTGGTGAAGGTGTTCTTTCACCCCGGAGTAAATATCTCGCAGGCGGTGGCGCAGATTACATCGATTGCGCAGACGGGGCTGCGGCAGTATCCGCAGGGAACGAATCCGCCGCTGATTATTCAGTACAGCGCGTCCAGCGTTCCGGTGCTGCAGCTTGGGCTCTCCGGCCAGGGGATGACCGAGCAGCAACTGTTTGATGCGGGCGCGAACTTTATCCGGATCCAACTGGCGACGGTGCAGGGAGCGTCGATCCCATACCCGTACGGCGGCAAGCAGCGGCAGGTGGAAGTGGACATCGATACGCAGAAGCTGCAGGCGATGGGGCTTTCGGCGACCGATGTGGTGAATGCTGTTTCTGCGCAGAACATCATTCTGCCTGCGGGCGTGGCGAAGATGGGCCACATGGAATACCAGGTAGAGACCAACAGCGCTCCCCTGTCGGTGGCGGAGCTGAACAACCTGCCGATCAAGACGGTGAACGGCACCACGCTCTACATTCACGACATTGGGAATGTGCGGGACGGCTATCCGCCGCAGACGAATATCGTGCGGGTGGACGGGCAGCGGGCCTCGCTGCTGACGATTCTGAAGACGGGCAGCACGTCGACGCTGGACATTATTTCGCAAGTGAAGGCGAAGCTGCCGATCATCAAGGAGCAGGCTCCCCCTGCGCTGCAGATCAAACCGACTGCGGACCAGTCGATTTTTGTGCGGGCGGCCATTGATGGAGTGGCACGCGAGGCTCTGATCGCTGCCTGCCTGACGGCGGCAATGATCCTGATCTTCCTGGGGAGCTGGCGATCCACGCTGATTATTGCGGTGTCCATTCCGCTGGCGGTGATCTGCTCGTTGCTGGTGCTGGCCGCGTTGGGGCAGACGATCAACATCATGACGCTGGGCGGACTGGCGCTCGCGGTCGGAATCCTGGTGGACGACGCGACGGTGACGATTGAGAACATCGACCGCAACCTGGAAGAGGGCAAGGAGGTAGAGCGCGCGATCCTGGACGGCGCGGCACAGATTGCGGTTCCGGCGTTTGTTTCGACGCTGGCGATCTGCATCGTGTTCGTACCCATGTTCTTTCTGAGCGGCGTGGCGAAATACCTGTTTGTACCGCTTGCCGAGGCGGTGGTGTTCGCGATGCTGGCGTCGTACTTTCTCTCGCGAACCATTGTGCCGACCATGGCGAAGTACCTGCTGCGGGGGCACGAACACGATCGCGAGGAGCAGAGCAGGACGAACCGGAATCCGTTTGTGTGGGTTCAAACGAAATTTGAGCGCTCTTTTGAGCGGCTGCGAGTCTGGTACCGGGGTGTGCTGGCACTTTGCCTTGCGCGGCGAGGGATTTTCCTGACTGGAATGGTTGTGTTCTGGGTGGCGTCGTTGGTTGTGCTGTATCCGTGGCTGGGGCAGGATTTCTTCCCGACGGTGGACGGAGGTCAGTTCAAGCTGCATGTACGCGCGCATACGGGGACCAGGATCGAAGACACGGCGCGGCTCTGCGACGATATTGAGCGTGTGATCCGGCAGGAGATTCCGCCCTCCCAGCTGGCCACGATCATCGACAACATCGGCGTGCCGTACTCGGGGCTGAACCTCTCGTACACCAACTCGGCGCCGGTGGGGACCGGAGACGCGGACATCCTGGTGTCGCTGAACGAGAAGCACCGGCCGACCGAGGAGTACATGCGCGCGCTGCGCGACAAGCTGACGACGCAGTTTCCAGGGACGGAGTTCTATTACCTGCCGACCGATATTGTGAGCCAGATTCTGAACTTCGGACTGCCGGCGCCCATAGACGTGCAGATCTCCGGGCTGCAGGTTGAGCAGAACCGGGAACTGGCGCTGAAGATGATGCAGCAGATCAGCCGCATTCCGGGGGCGACGGATCTTCGGCTGCAGCAGCCGTTCGATCAACCGAAGTTTACGGTCAACGTGGACCGCACGCGCGCGCAAGAGGTGGGTTATACGCAGAGCGATGTGGCGCGCACGCTGCTGACCAGCCTCAGCGGCAGCTTCCAGACCAATCCGACGTTCTACCTGAATCCGCAGAACCACGTGAGCTACAGCATCGCAGTACAGACTCCCCAGTACGACATTAAGAACCTGCAGGAGCTGGAGAATGTTCCTCTGACCGGGGCGAACAAGACGCCGCAGATTCTGGGCAACGTTGCGTCGTTTCAGCGGGGAGCCGAGCCCGGAACGGTGAGCCACTATGACGCGCAGCCCATTGTGGACGTGTATGGTGCGGTGGATGGAACCGATCTGGAGACCGTGGCAAAGAAGCTGGACGCGGTGGTGGAGCAGGCTAACAAGCATCGGCCCAAGGGATCGCTGATCTCTGTCCGCGGACAGATTGAGACGATGCGCAGCTCGTTTCAGGGGTTGACGTACGGTTTGCTGTTCTCGATTGTGCTGGTGTATGCGCTGATTGTGGTGAACTTCCAGAGCTGGCTTGATCCGTTCATCATCATTGCGGCGCTGCCGGGAGCGCTGGCCGGCATTGTGTGGATGCTGTTCGTGACGGGAACGCACCTG
>Ga0068855_100006213_pt1 | contig 14557 bp, 15 predicted proteins | sample KBSCornC52_FD_66592 | JGI IMG/M metagenome (GOLD analysis project Ga0068855, IMG submission 66592) | Corn rhizosphere microbial communities from Kellogg Biological Station, Michigan, USA - KBS Corn C5-2 | ecosystem: Host-associated > Plants > Roots > Rhizosphere > Soil ... | reverse complement strand
CACCGCGGTGCTGTCGACGCCGGCCTGGGCGAGTACCTCGTCCATCGCGGCCTGGAATTCCTCGGTGCGCATGTGGGCGGCATAGCCGCGGAACATGTCCTCGCGCCAGGCGGTGTCGGGTGAATCGGGGGCGGCCTTCCGGAAACCGCCGAGCCGCTTGTCCCAGCGGTAGGAGATGCCCGCCTCAGGCAGCCAGCGTTCCAGTTCGGCGCGCGCCACGTGCGGATGCCGGCGGCTGCCCGGGGCCGTCCTGACGTCGACCAGCACGGCCACGCCGGCGCCCCGGAGCAGTTCCGTCATCCGCTCGGCCGTAGCCGTCCCGTGCCCGAACGTCAGCAGCATCTCAGCGCGATCCTACGCCGGCCCGCCCCCAGCCTGCCCGGTGGCGATGAGGTGAGCGGCGAGGTCACGAGCGCGGCCACCGCGCCCATGGTTGGTCACCACCGGCAGATGGTCTGCCGCTCCACCCCGGCCGCCTCCGCGATCGCGTCGATGGTGAGGCCTCCTATTTGGGGATTCGTCCCATGCGCAGCAGCAAGCAACCCGCGGCATTCTCTCCGCACGGACCTTGACATGACCCACCGGGCGATGACTATGTGGCCTTGTGTAGCAAGAGCTGAGATCATCCTTCTTGACAGGCCTGATGGGCCGATCAGCCGGCTGGAGACGGCAGTCGCCGTACCGTCGCGCTGTGGCTTGCCGGTTTCCTGGATGCTGACGTCTGGGGGTGGCAGAGGCCTGCTGACTTGGCCGCGCCGGCGGGCTGGCGCTGAATTGCGGGCGGAGATGGGCATGCGGACGCGGTCTGAGCCAGTGCCGGCCTTGTTGGACCGACAGCGAGAGCGCGCGGCGCTTGATGGGCTCCTGGAGGATCTGCGGTCTGGGCGCGGGCGGGCGCTGGTGGTGCGGGGTGAGGCGGGGGTGGGCAAGTCGGCGCTGCTGGAGTACGCGGTGGGGGCGGCAGCGGGGATGCAGCTGGCCCGGGCGGCGGGGGTGGAGTCGGAGATGGAGCTGGCGTTCGCCGGCCTGCATCTGCTGTGCGCGCCGCTGCTGGACCGGCTGGAACGGCTGCCGGGTCCGCAGCGCGACGCGCTCAGGGTCGCGTTCGGGCTTCGGGAGGGGGGTGCGCCGGACCGTTTTATGGTCGGGCTGGCGGTGCTGACCTTGCTGTCGGAGGCGGCGGAGGACCGGCCGCTTTTGTGCGTGGTCGATGACGCGCAGTGGCTGGACCAGGCGTCGGCCCAGGTGCTGGCGTTCGCGGCGCGGCGGCTGCTGGCCGAGCCGGTCGGATTGATCTTCTCCGCGCGCGAGCCGGGCGAGGCGTTCGGGGGGCTGGCGGAGCTGGAGGTGCGGGGCCTGCCGGAGCAGGACGCCCGGGCGCTGCTGAAATTGGTGATCCGGTTCCGGCTCGATGAGCGGGTCCGGGACCGGATCCTGGCCGAGACGAACGGCAACCCGCTGGCCCTGCTGGAGCTGCCGCGCGGGCTGAGCATCACGCAGCTGACGGGCGGGTTCGGGCTGCCGGGAGCGCGGGCGGTCCCGGCCCGGATCGAGCAAGGCTTCCGGCGGCGGATCGAGGCGTTGCCGGCCGAGACGCGGTCGCTGCTGCTGGTCGCGGCGGCCGACCCGACCGGAGACCCGGTGCTGGTGTGGCGGGCGGCCGGGCGGCTGGGGATCCAGTCTTCCGCGACGGAGGCGGCCCAGGCGGACGGGCTGCTGCAGACCGGTGCGCGGGTGCGGTTCCGGCATCCGCTGGTGCGGTCGGCGGCGTACGCGGCGGCGTCGCTGCCGCAGCGGCGGGCGGCGCACCTGACGCTGGCCGAGGTGACCGATCGGGACCGGGATCCGGACCGGCGGGCGTGGCATCTGGCCGCCGCGGCGGCGGGGCCCGATGAGGCGGTGGCCGCGGAGCTGGAGCGATCCGCGGGTCGGGCGCAGGCCCGCGGCGGGATGGCCGCGGCGGCCGCGTTCTTGCAGCGCGCGGTCGAGCTGACCGGCCAACCTGCCCGGCGGTCCGGGCGGGCCCTGGCCGCTGCGCAGGCGAGTCTGCAGGCCGGCGCGTTCGATGCCGCCGCCGGGCTGCTCGCTACGGCGGCGGCCGGGCCGCTGGATGAACTCCAGCAGGCCCGTGCGGGCCTGCTGCGCGGGCAGATCGCGTTCGCCTCCAGCGCGGGCAGCGACGCCCCGGCACTGCTGATGAAGGCGGCCAAGCAGCTCGAGCCGCTAGATGCCACGCTCGCCCGCCAGACCTACCTGGACGCGTGGGGCGCGGCGATGTTCGCCGGCCAGTTCGCCGGCGCCGGCAGTCTGCACGAAGTCGCCCGGGGCGCCCGGTCAGCCCCGCCGCCCGCGGGTTCGCCCCGCCCGTCTGATCTGCTGCTGGACGGGCTGGCCGTCCTGGTCACCGAGGGACGCGCCGAGGCGGCACCCCTGCTGAGGCGGGCAGCGCGGGTCTTTGCCGAGGGCGCGATCACCGTCGAAGAGGGCCTGCGATATGGCTGGCTGGCCACGACCGCCGCGGCCATTGTGCAGGAGGAGGAGTACTGGCATGCGACGGTTGCCCGGCAGCTGCAGGCCGTCCGCGAGGCAGGCTTGCTGGTCCATCTGCCGCTCTGGGTGCAAACGATGGCCATCATGACAGCTTGGCGTGGCGATTTTGCCGCGGCTGCTTCGCTGATCGCGGAGGAGGAGGCGATCGCGGCCGCGACAGGGAGCGGCTTCGCCCGCTACTCTGCCGTGTTCCTAGCCGGTTTGCGGGGGGCAGAAGCCGGGGCCTGGCCGGTGATCGAGGCCGTCATCACGGACTCCCGGGCTGCGGGCCAGGGCCTGGGGGTCCAGTGGTCGCAATGGATATCTGCCATCTTGTACAACAGTCTCGGCCGCTACGGCGAGGCGCTGGCCGAGGCGCAGCAAGCCGCCGACCAGGCACCTGAGCTGTATATGTCCATGTGGGCGCTTCCGGAGCTGATCGAGGCGGCCAGCAGGACCGGGCAGAGGAGGCTGGCCGCCGACGCGCTCGGCCGGCTGGCCGAGGCGACCAGCACCGGCCAGACCGACTGGGGGCAGGGGATCTACGCGCGCTGCCGGGCGCTGGTCAGCGACGGCCAAGACGCCGAGGGCTACTATCGCGAGGCCGTCGGCCGGTTGCGCCGCACTCGCCTTCGGCCCGAACTCGCCCGCGCGCACCTGCTGTACGGTGAGTGGCTGCGCCGCGAGCGCCGCCGGGCCGAGGCGCGGGCGCAGCTGCGCATCGCGCACGAGATGTTCGCTGAGATCGGCATGCAGGCGTTCGCCGAGCGGGCCCGCCGCGAGCTGCGGGCCACCGGCGAGACCGCCCGCACCCGCGCCGCCACCACGCACGACCAGCTCACCCCGCAAGAGGCCCAGATCGCCCGGCTGGCCCGGGATGGCCTGTCCAACCCGAAGATCGCCGCCCAGCTGTTCCTGTCCCCGCGCACCATCCAGTACCACCTGGGCAACATCTTCACCAAACTCGAGATCACCTCCCGCCGTCAGCTCCGGCAGGCATTGCCCGACAGCGGCCGCGACGCGCCGATGGCATAACCGGAACCGGGCTATCGCACCACGCCCACAATCGGGTCAACTGGTCAAGGAGCCGCCGGATGGCCGCGGGAGAGGACAGCCTCGCCGGCGGCGACGAGGCGGATGGCACCGGTCATTCGGCCGAGGCGCGTCCTTATGCCGGGCGGATGCGCTGGCCCTCGATATTGATGGGATCTACCCGGATGAAGTGCTCGGGTTCGCCCTCAACCCAGGACTCAAGGCCGACGTTGCTGATCGACGCACGCTCGGCCTCAGTATCCACGTGATGCGCCGTGCCCCGGACTAGCACCACCCACCCCACGCGCGCGTCAGGATCGATGTGGTCAACCTCGACGACGACCTGGTACTCGGCGTGCGCGATACCAGTGCGCAAGTCGTCCTCGGTGAAGGTGACCCGGTAGGTGCGGAAAACGATCGACCCTTCATGGATCTTGTACTCGGACGGCAGCGCCACCGGCCCGTACCGGCTGTTGTAGATCAGGCGCGCGATCCTTCCGGCGCCGAGCAGCTCCATGCATGCGGGCTCATCCAAACGCTCCACCACGCGCCGACCGCCCATTTCCGCGCCGGGCGAAGCTGAACCACTGGGAGAACTGAGGTCGGCGTTATCGTCCGGCATAGCTCCATACCCTAACCGCTCCGTCCGGCCGATAGCACCCGGGCTTTGCGGCGTGATGGTGACAGAATGAACCGACAGCAGCCCTGCAGCGGCATCCATCCGCTATTACCCAAGTACCCCGCCACCGGGGACACTGAAAGCCCTGAGAGTTCAGTCGCTGGGATGGTTCCTTGCGTGCCAGCTTCGGGCCGGGCAAGGTGAGCAGGCGTCGTCCGGGTTTAGGTGATTCCGCCGGCCCGCCCGGCAAGCGGGCAGCCGGGCCGGGCAGGAGCGGTGCCAGGCGGCCAGCACCGGCTCGCCGACAGCCACCAGGCACCCAGCCGTGCCATCACGGCCAGCGATCAGACCCGGAGACCCGCCCGGCAAAACGGGCCGGATCACCCAAACGGAATGACAGGCAGATCGACCGTCTCGGACGGACAGCAGGTCCTTTGATCTGCATGACGCCCGCGCCTGCTACGCGAGGCGAGCAATTGCGGTAATCGTCCAGATCGGGCGACGCAGGCTCACCCGACGGGACGCGAGACTTGTTATAGACCGACGATCCGGACGTCCAGTCAGATCCAATCAGCGAAACGCGAGGAAATGAGATGAAGACGCGGAAGCAGGCGCTGCAAGATGAGTTCAACGACCTCGAAGAGGAGTTTTACTTCTGCGGAAGTCACGACGAGCGACGCTGTTGTGCTAGTCGCATGCAGGCAATCCTCGCTGAGCTTTCCACGCCGTAACTCTGACACTTAAGTACGGTCCGATGGCCACGCCTGCATGACAGCGGCGAACACGCCCCTGCCCAGGACCACCTTGAGGCCACGCCGGATGCAGGCCACGCGGAGGTTGACTATGGGCCTTAGGCCACACGAAGAGCGCATCCTCGTCCAAATCGAACGGACGCTGAGCGCCTGCGACCCGAAGCTGGCGGAGGTGCTGTCAACGTTCACCCGGCTGACAGCTCACGAGCGGATTCCGGCGGAGGGCCGTCCGCTGACTGTGCCGGCCGCGAGAAACGGCGCGGCACTGCGAGCAGCTTCCCGACCTGGCTTGATGTCCCCGCGAGGGATGATGCCCGGACGGAAAAGCAGGATCCTGAAGGTGGTCTTGGTCATGGCCGCTGCCGCCCTGTTCGCCGTCTGCCTCATCACGCTAAGTGGCACCGGCGGGTCGCGTGAGGTGTCCCCCGCCGCCTGCACGACGGCGTGGACGTATGTGCCACCGTGCCAGTCAGGCGGTTTCTCCGACCAGGAGAACCACCCAACCGGCCCGACAAGAATCGGGCCCTAAATAGACCCACCATCAGGTCCTCACCGGGAGGACTACCCGATGCGGCCGAAGAACATCCTCATAGGGCCGGCGCACAGTTAGCTGTGCGGCGACCAGAAGCTGACAGAACGCGACAACATCGCCTACCTGGTACATAGCCGGGTTGCCAAGCAGCGCGCCAGTGAGCAGGTGCAGGCGCTGCGGGGCCCTGGCGCGGTGAGCTACTGTCCGTTCTGACTCAGAGATTAATGCCGAACGGATGTGATGTTCCGTCACCAGACCTGCCACGTCGGCGGGCTGACAGGACGTCATGGTGATCCGCTGCGTTAGGCGCGGCCACGCCCGGGCGCGTTCCCGCGTGGGTACCGCACTGCCTGGTGCCGATCACCGCCACCATCAGCACCGCGCAGAGCATGATGGTCATGGTCACCCATGCTGCTACAGGGGCTACCATCCCGCACAGGCTAGCCCCGAACACGAGCGCATAGATCCATGTCATCTGTCGGGGGCGGCCTCGGTTGGTTCTCCGTGGCACGCGCCGCGAAGCCACGATGCCGGAGGGGAGGCCGGTTCGCGCCACCGGAGGGGGAAGGTCGGCGGTAAGATCGCGCAGTTCCCCGCACGTCTTGGCCGAGTACGCCGCGGTGACACGCTCGTCGAATTCCTCGCGGCTCAATCGGCCCACAGCATAGGCCTCGCAGAGCAACTCCGCGGTGCTTTCTCGATCCTGATCTGACGCGCGAATCCGGCGATCGGGGGCCATCCCGTTTCTCCTAAGCCAGTGCCGGGATCCGGTCGGCAAGTGAGGTCGCGAAGGATGTTCTCCAGGCCGTGCTCGGTGATAATTGTTGCCATCCTTATCCTCATCCTCATGGTTAATTTTCGTTCTTCTGGGTCAGTCCCGGATGGCCAGGTCGGTCTGGGTGTCGAAGAATTGCATGTCCTCGATGTCGACGGCGAAGGGCAGCTTGTCGCCGGGCTTGACCGGGGTCTTGGCTGCGACGCGGGCCACGCCCTCGCCATCCTTGACCGCCGCGGCCTCGTCCTTGTCGACGGCGCCCTCGGCCAGCACCCGGTTGGCGTCGATGGTGAAGTGGACCACCAGTTCGGAGCCGAGCGCCTCGACCAGTTCCACGTTCCCGATGAGCGTCGGGCCGGTGTAATCCGGAGGGGCGGCGCGCAGGTGCTCCGGACGCATGCCGACGACGACGTCCTTGCCGATATAAGAGCGCAGCGCCGGACGCTTGATCGCGACCGTGTCGGGCAGGTCGACCTGCTGCGAGCCCAGCTTGATGGACCGGGCGTCCTCGCCGAGAACCGCGTCGTACAGGTTCATGGCCGGCGAGCCGATGAAGGCGGCCACGAAGACGTTGTCCGGGTGATCGTAGAGGGTCTGCGGGGTGTCGACCTGCTGCAGTATGCCGTCCCGCATGACGATGACCCGGTCGCCCATTGTCATCGCCTCGATCTGGTCGTGGGTGACGTAGATGGTGGCCACGTTGATCCGCCGCTGGATCCGCTGCACCTCTGCGCGCATCTGCACCCGCAGCTTGGCGTCTAGGTTAGACAGCGGTTCGTCCATCAGGAACACTGAAGGCTCGCGCACGATGGCACGGCCCATCGCCACCCGCTGCCGCTGCCCGCCGGACAACTGGCCCGGCTTGCGGTCCAGCCACTCGGTCAGGTCGAGGATCTTGGCCGCCTCGCTGACCTTGGCCCGGATCTGGTCCTTGGGCAGATGGCGTAGCTTGAGCGCGAACCCGATGTTCTCGGCCACGGTCATGTGCGGGTACAGCGCGTAGTTCTGGAACACCATCGCGATGTCGCGTTCCTTGGGGGTCTCGTCGTTGGCTTCCTTGCCGCCGATGCGCAGGGTGCCGCTGGTGATGTCCTCCAGCCCGGCCACCATCCGCAGCGTGGTGGTCTTACCGCAGCCCGACGGGCCCACCAGGACCACGAACTCGCCGTCGGCCACCTCCATGTCGATGTCCTTGACGGCGTGGAAGCCGTTCTCGTAGACCTTGTTGATCTTGTCCATGCTTACTGTGGCCATGATGGCTCCTGTGCGTAGTTACCGGGCGCGAGCCCGTGACCGGATGACGGTTCATCCCTTCACCGCGCCCGAGGTCAGGCCGGAGATGATGTTCTTACGGAAGATGAAGACCAGGATGCCGATGGGGACGATGGCCACCACGCTGGCGGCGAAGATCGTTCCGTACGGTACCTCCAGCGCGGTGCCGAACGTGGCGACGCCGACGGGGATGGTCTTGTAGCTGTCGGCGCTGTTGAAGGTGAGCGCCATCAGGAACTCGGTCCAGCACGCGGTGAAGCAGAAGATGCCCGCGGTGAACAAGCCGGGCAGCGCCATCGGGATGATGATCGACCAGACGGTCCGCAGCGGCCCGGCGCCGTCGATCCGGCCGGTTTCTTCCATCTCCTTGGGGATGCCGAGCATGTAGTTGCGCAGGATCCAGATGGCGAACGGCAGGTTGAACGCCACGTACGGGACTATCAGGGCCTGGTAGCTGTTCAGCCAGCCGAGGTCCTTCAGCAGTGTGTACAGCGGCGCGATCACCGCGATCTCAGGGAACAGCGAGATGATCAGCAGCGTCACCATCAGGGTGAACTTCCCGCGCATCGGCAGCCGGCCGAGCGCGTACCCGGCCATCGTCCCGAAGATGAGCACCAGCGCGGTGGCCACGAGCGTCACGATCACTGAGTTGATGAAGTACTGGCCGAAGTTGTACTGGTTGAAGGCCTGGGAGTAGTTGGCGCCGCTCCACGGGTTCGGCCAGTACTGCGGGGGACTGGCTCCCAGCGCGGCCGGGGTCTTGAAGCTGGAGATGATCAGCCAGTACAGCGGCAGCCCGATGAACAGCACCACGATGAAGGCTGAGAGGTTGACCCCGTTGATGACCTTGCGCCAGCCCTTTCGTGTGCGGGCGCCCATCACATGCCCTCCTTGCCGACCTGGAGCTTGAAGCCGCGCAGCGAGATCAGGCAGCCGATCAACACCAGCAGCGCGGTTGTGGTGGCCACCGCCGCGCCGGTCCCGAAGTCCAGGTTCTGGAATATCGCCTTATAGCCCAGGATGGCCAGCGAGGTGGTCGCCGTGCCCGGCCCGCCGTTGGTCATAACGAACGGCAGGTCGAACAGCCCGAACGCCTGCAGTACGCGGAACAGCACGGCTATGGCCAGGGTAGGTCGTAGTAGCGGGACGGTGATCCGCCAGAACGTGGACCAGCCCGACGACCCGTCCACCTCGGCCGCCTCGTAGATGTCACCGGGGAGCATCACCAGGCCGGCCAGCACGATGATTGCCACGAACGGGGTGGTCTTCCAGATGTCGGCGATCATCAGCCCGATAATGGCCTGTAGCGAATTACCCAAGATATCGTGCAGGCCGAACAAGGCTCCGGCCACTCCGTAGGTCCCCTCGTAGATGTACTGCCACAGCTCGGCGTTGATGACGGTGATCATCGACCAGGGGATCAGCAGCAGCGCCATCATCCAGCCGCGCCCGGCGGCCAGCCGCTGAAGCACCAGCGCGATCAGCGTGCCGAGCACCAGTTCCGCCAGGACCGTGATGATCGTGTAGATGATCGTGAAGCCGAGCGCGTACTGCCAGGTGGAATTCTCCACCACCTGCACGTAGTTGCTGCCGGTCGCGCCGCCCAGGTTGATGCCGTTGCCGGTTACGGTCACGTTCGACAGGCTCAGCACCACCGAATAGACGATCGGGAAGATCGTCACGGCGATGATGATGATCAGCGCGGGAGCGGAGAAGCCCCACCCCAGCCGCGCCATTCTCCTGCGGTTCACGTCCCGGCGACCGACCAGGCCCCGAGAGGCCCCCGCCCGACCGATCGGCGTTGAGATGCTGGTCATGATCACACTCCTTGTCCGTGGTCACCCGGCGGGCCGCACTGATCGGTGCCGCCTGGGAGCCTCGGGGCCCGGGCGCCTTACGGCAGGCCCGGACCCCGGGCGTCAGTGGGCCAGACTCACAGGCCACCCGTGGCGTTGCTGAGCGCGCTGTCGGCTTGGGACTGGGCGGCCGACATGGCCGCAGACGGCGAGGTCGAGCCGGCCAGCGCCGCGCTCACGTTGGTGTAGATCGCGGTGCTCAGCTGCGGGTAGTTCGGCGTGCCCGCGGGCCGCGGGACCAGCTTGGTCTTCGGCACCGTGGCCAGCACCGGGTTCTTGGCCAGAACCGCGGGCGAGGTCCGCACCGACTGCACGGTCGGGATCTCCGAGTACTTCTCGGAGAGGATGTCCTGGGCCGTCGTGCTGGCCATGAACTGAGTGAATTTCAGGTCAGCGGCGACGTTCTTGCTGTGCGGGTTGATGTACAGGTTCCAGCCGCCAATGTTGGAGTACCCGGGGTAGGACTGGCCGGCGAACGTCGGCAGCGGCGCCACGCCGACCTTCCCGACGGTGGGCGTGCCTGGAACCTGCGAGTCGGCGTAGGCGTAGTCCCAGTTCCGCAGGAACGCGGCCTGCCCGCCGGCGAAGGTGGACATCGCCTGCGGCTCCTGGAACGTGGTCACCGCCGAAGGGCTGACCCCGCGGGCGATCAGCGAGCGCATGAACGTGACCGCCCTCACCGCCGCCGCCGAATCCAGGTTGGCCTTGGTGTAGTCGCTGTTGGTCGCCGTGCCGCCCGCGTCGGTCAGGTACTCCGTGAAGTTACAGGTCAGGCCCTCGTACGAGCCGCCCTGCCAGACGAACCCGTACTTGACCAGCCCGGCCTTCTGCAGCGTCGTCGCCTCGGACTCCAGCTGCTCCCACGTCTTGGGCACCGGCAGGTGCTCCTTGGCCAGAAGGTCCTTGCGGTAGTACAAGAACCCCTGGTCTTCGAACAGCGGCGACCCGTAGATCTTGCCCTGGTACGTGGCTCCCTGGACCAGCCCGGGAGCGAACTGGTTCCAGTAGCTCTTCGGCAGGTAGTCCGAGAGTGGTAGCGCCAGCTGGTGCGCGCCGAATTGGGCCGGCCAGATTACGTCCCCCATGAATACATCCGGGGTCGACGAGCCACCCGAGATGTCGGTGGTCAGCGTCGCCCGGTTGGTGTCGGTGTTCGTCGGCGCCGATGTCAGCGTGACGTGGATGTTCGGGTACTGCTTCTCAAAACTGCTGATCAGCACCTGCCGCACGTCCGTTCCGCTGGTGCTGATCGGGCTGGCCCACCAGGTGATCGACCCCGACGCCGACCCGGTCGCCGCCGCCGGCGAACTGCTGCTGCTGCCGCCGCCGCCGCTACTGCAGCCGGCTACGGCGAGCACCCCGGCCACTCCGGCCAGGGCGGCCAGCCGCCAGACCCGGAGCGGTGCCCTGCCGGGCTTTCTGGGTGATCCTGCACGTGCCATGGGTTCTCCTACTAAAAGTAATTGATTTATTACGTTGTGTAATCGCATGTGCGAGCGAGCAACCGGCCGTACGTGCTCGGGTAGCTCTTGCCGGTTGGGGTCCCGTACGCCACTCGCGAAGTCGGATTACTGGGCCGAGCCCTTGGGAGCGATGCCGGCGCATGGCGTCTGAGGTGGTTTTAGGTGCCGTTCCACCAGGTCCGCGTCCAGTTTTAGCGCGGCGGCAAATTCTGGTTACTTTTGCTTGAGTAGCCTGCGCACGTATTCCATGTTGTGCGTGCTCCGCTGGGTGATAACTGTTGCCACCGTCATCTTCCTAGGTAATTTCCAATATCTTGGTTAGGCGCCAGACGGCGCGCCGTTCGTCCTCCGTGGTGCCTCCCCACACGCCGTCGGTGACCCCGTGGTCCAGCGCCCAGGCCAGGCACCGGGCTTGCGCCGGGCAGGTCCGGCAGATCCGCTTCGCCTCGTCAATCTGGCGCAGCGCGGTACCGGCCGGGCCAATCGGGAAGAACAGGTCCGGATCGGCGTCGCGGCAGGCCGCTTCGTCACGCCAGTTCGCGGGTCCGGTCATCGCTGAGGTCCTCGCGGTCGGCGTCAGCCGGCAATGCGGAGCGTGAGCCGCAGGGGTCAGCCGTGGTGCGCCAGTCGAGTGATCCGATCCGGCCCAGCGATGCCAGGACGCTGAGCTGCCATACGCGCCAGCGCTGCACGGGCGGCTCGTCATGGCCGATGGCATCGTGGCCGGTGGTGGCGGGTTCCATCGCTCCTCCTTTCAGCGGTGCGGGTTGGTGCTAGGCGGTGCAGCGGCCGCTTCCGTTCCTCATATGCCAGCGTGAGGCCGGGGAGGGTGAGATGGCGTCGCCTAGTTGGCATGATTTCGCCGGTCGCTAGCGCGGGCAGGTCCGCGGGATCTGAGTGACGGCGGCCTGACCGAGCAGGAGCACTACCAGGCGGCCACGGCCAACTCGATCCCAACCTGGCCAGAAGCCTGTCCACCCCAGCCACGACTGGCCAGTTGCGCTGGCCACTTCAGCGGATCTGAACGCAGCCTTGTCCGGATGACGATCGCAGGGATGGAATCGCCGGGATCGCTACCAGTTAGGGAAGGCTGATGGAAGACGTAATGATCCAGGCGCAGGCGATGGCGGTGCGCATTGCCTGCGAACGGATGACCGCGCTTCATCTGAGAGCGCTGCATGACAGCTTGCAGCGGGCTTGCTGCCTTGCGAGCAGGTCCGACTGGAATCGGAAGGCGGCCGCACACGCGGAATTTCTCAGTCTGCTGGCTGATATGGCAGCCGACCCGGTGCTCGCGCCAATGCAGTGCGGCGCCGCCGGGTATGTGCGGGAGGTGATGCTGGCGGTTGGCCGGGTGGCGGACGGCATGATCATCAGCTCGCGGCGGCGACTGCTGGCGCATATGTATGCCAGGGACGGCGAGGCAGCGGCGCTGGAGATGGAAATGCACCTCAGGGGCCTGCTCTACATGTGGCGCCTGGCGCGTTACCGGCAGCTAGGCGACCGTGAGGTAACAGTGGCATGACAGCGATGATCGGTGACAGGTCCCCGGGACCAGGGCTCGCGCAGCACGACCCGCAGGCGGCGACGGCGACACTCCCGCCCCTCCTCGACGGATCCATCCTAGGGGTTCATCTGGTCTGCGTAGTGGCGGCGCTGTTGCTGGAGGCGATCGCCTCTGACGCGCCCGGCAACCCGGACGCCGCCACGAGCGTTTTGGAACGTGCCCTCGATCTGGCCGAGCGTGACCGCATGCTGGTCCCGTTCCTCGTCCCCCCGGCGCCCCCGCTGTTCGAGGGCCATGCCGAGTACCGCACCGCCCCCGCCACCGTGATCTCTGAGGTCGTGGACTTGCTCGCCCGCGTGAACAGGCCAGCGGTACTGACCGGCGAACCGGCGAGCGCCGGCGAGGCGCTGACCCGGGGCGAGACCCGCGTGCTGCGTTACCTGCCTACCAACCTGTCCGCGCGGAAGATCGCCGACGAGCTTTACCTCTCGGTAAATACCGTCAAGACGCATCAGCGCCACCTGTACCAAAAGCTCGGCGCGCGCAGTCGCCACGAGGCCGTGGAGCGGGCCCGCGCCCGGGGCCTGCTCGCAGCGTCCTCCCGTCGGCACTGAACAGCATGCTGGATGCACTGCGCGAGTACGTGCACGGCAACATCCCGCGACCATTGTGACCTTGACCAATGTCAGCGCTCACGATCAACGCCCGCCGTGGAACCGGTGTCATGACGAACTCCTCATGAGGCGTGCGCCTTTACAGCGCGCAAACTCGAAACCCGTAGCCAGGCCCGGTCGGACGGGTAGCTATGCATACCTCGGTTGTCCCGGTGCCGGGCCGCCCAGCGCGTTCCGCCGATCTGGCATACGCAGCGATACCATGCGCCGCCAGCCGCCGAGCCGCTCGCAGGCATAGAAGGCGTGGATACCCGCGGCCAGCACCGCGGCCTTCGGCTGGGGCCAGCCCAGGATCCGACCCAGGTGCGCCATGACGGCCGTGCTGACGTCGCGGTAGATCGCGATCTCGGCCAGCGCGGTCGCGCGCAGCGTGCGCCGGATAACCTCCGTGTGCCCGGCCGCGGACAGCCGCAGCAGTTCCTCATGGCAGTAGGCCAGGTGGTTGTCCTCATCAGCCGAGATCACCTTGACCGCGCGCGCGATGTCCGCTCGGGAGCAGGCATATTTCCGCAGCGCCCGCATCTGCTCGCTGGCGCGCTGCTCGGTGACCCGGCTGTGCGCCAAGTAGGTGACGATGTCGGCTTCGGTGAGCCTCTCCTCGGCCTGCAGCCGGGCATGCGCCAGCCCGATGCCTGCGTCCTCCAGCCGCATGGTGTAGTCCGTATCCGCCGGTACGGGCACCGGCTGCAGGCCGCGCTTGCGCAGCAGCGCGGTAAAGATGCGGCCGTGCTTGTCCTCGTCCGCGCCGTGCCGGGAGATCTTCGGCGCCAGGTCGGCCTGCGAGCCGGGCACCAGCGCCGCGATCCGGCCGTTCTCCCACCCGCCCTGACCCTCGCCGTTGGCGGCGATGGAGCAGAACAACTGGAACGCCTCGTCGTTATCGAAGATCTCCTCGAAGATCGTCCGGGCAGAGAACATCCCAATTACCTCCGGTCGGTGAGCGATTGCTATGAGCGTCGCGCCAAACCGGGTGAAGTGTCGTCACACGAAGTTGACGATCTCGGTACCGACGGCGGCGATGGCGACGCCCGGCAGGCGGCGGAGTCCGGAGTCGGCGGGGGATGAGGCCCTGCCTGTCCGGGACCGGGGCCGACCGGTAGGCCGGACCGGCGGATGCCGGAACCCCACCGAGATCATCAGTCAGATGGGGGACAGTCCTTGAGCTGCTCTTTGGCTGGCTGACGGGCCAGCGCGGCGCGGCGGCGCCTCTGGCGCGCGACACGCCAGGCGACGTAGCCCGCCAGCAGCACGGCCTTGTCCAGCCGCTCCTCGGGAAGGCGCACATAGCGACCCCAGCGCAGGACCAGCGCGCGACCGCCGAAATGCCCGACGGCGAAGCCGATGTTGTCGCCGGTGACAGCCGCTACGAAGCCTATGACGCCGATTGCCACGACATTGAGCCGACCCGAGCCTGCGTAGATCGAGACTGCGATGACTATGGTCTCGCCGGGAACGGGAATCCCGAAGTCCTCGATCAGGACGAAGAACAGGACGGCCAGCAAACCGTAGTGATTGAGCGGTCCGGTCAGGGAGTTGAGGAAGCCGG
>Ga0068855_100006212_pt1 | contig 14558 bp, 13 predicted proteins | sample KBSCornC52_FD_66592 | JGI IMG/M metagenome (GOLD analysis project Ga0068855, IMG submission 66592) | Corn rhizosphere microbial communities from Kellogg Biological Station, Michigan, USA - KBS Corn C5-2 | ecosystem: Host-associated > Plants > Roots > Rhizosphere > Soil ... | reverse complement strand
ATTGAAAGTATTGCAGCAGCTAATGCACCATTCGGAAGTTAACCGGTAAAAAAATTTTCTTCCGAATGTCCAATACCTCAAAACTCAGTCATCATTCAGGTATAAAACAGTAAAACACAAATACAAAATATCAAAAAACAAAACAGTATGAAACAGACAGTTAATTTATTCGAGAAAGGACAACGCGGCATAAAATCATTAAACAGCCTGGGTGCTTATTTGTCGAAATCAATAGTTGAACAAAAACTTTTAAATTTAATTTATTTCAGAGTTTCGCAGATCAATGGCTGCGCCTTCTGCCTCGATATGCATTCAAAAGACCTGCGCGCAGAAGGTGAATCAGAACATCGCTTATATGTACTGAATGCATGGCGCGAAGCTCCCTTTTATTCCGATCGCGAAAGAGCAGCACTCGCATGGGCCGAAGCACTTACCAAACTGGCGCCTGGCGGTGTTGTTGATGAAAAAATTTATGAAGCTGCATTAAACGAGTTTTCAGAAGAAGAACTCATCGACTTAACTTTCGCCATCATCGCCATTAATAGTTATAACCGTCTTAATATCGCATTCCCCAACCCGAGCGTTGTAGGAACTTACACACCCGGACAATTTGCATAACGACCAGGGGAAGTATAGCTTTGAACTAACAATCTTTGATAATAATACATTTTTAATAACTTGTCGCACGAAAGCGCAACACAAAATATCAGCAATATGAAAGAGTTTTTGTTATTATTCCGTCAGCCGAGCTACGATTATAGCAAAGTATCACCTAAAGAAATGCAGGCACTAACTCAAAAATGGCAGGACTGGGTAGGCGGCATTGCTGCACAGGGAAAACTGGAAAGAACCGGCCAACGCCTGGCTCTCGAAGGCAAAGTACTTAGAGCAGGCGGTGTAATCACCGACGGTCCTTTTGTTGAGATCAGAGAAATGCTGGGCAGCTTTATGGTTGTTAAAGCCGAAAACATTGAAGAAGCTACCACCCTCGCGCATGGTTGCCCTGCTTTGGATGCCGGCGGCAGTGTTGAAATCAGACCAGTGTATCAATAACTCAACAGTATAAATGTAGTAAGTAATGAGTTTTAAGTAAGTGAACAGTTTAAAAAACGAGGTTGATAAGTTAATAGGTTGATAAGTTGACGTTAACCATATTAACTTATCAACCTTTTCCTCTTACTACTTATCACTTTCCACCTATTACCTAAAGTTAGTATGGAAAAGGAACAGGAATCTTTAAAGCATTTATTTCAGCAGGAGTTCGCCAAAATGGTGGCCGTTATCAGTAAAATGTATGGCCTTGAATATATCGAACTGGCAGAAGATCTCGTAAGCGAAACCTTTTTGGTAGCTTCAGAAACGTGGGGATTGAAAGGCATACCACCTAACCCTACGGCATGGTTGTACGCAGTTGCCAAACAAAAAACACTCTACTATTTCAGACGACATAAAATATTCGAGAAAAAGGTAATGCCCGAAATAACCGCACGGCATGAAAAAAGCAATGACCCCGAAGAAGTGAACTTCTCCCAGCAAAATATAAAAGACAGCCAGTTGCAAATGCTTTTTGCTATTTGTAATCCGGCTATTGCCAGCGAAGCCCAGATAGGCTTAGCGCTACGCATCCTTTGCGGTTTTGGTATTGATGAAATAGCGGAAGCATTTTTTACCAATAAAGAAACCATCAATAAAAGGTTGTTCAGGGCTAAAGAAAAATTACGCGCTGAAAAAGTTGAACTTGAAATGCCGCCGGATAACGAAATAGCCAACCGGCTCGATAATGTGCTGCACATTATTTACCTGCTCTTCAGTGAAGGGTATTACTCACAAACCCAAAATGAAATTTTACGAAAAGACTTTTGCATAGAAGCCATGCGCCTGGGCAGTATGCTTACCGAAAATGAAAAAACCAATCTGCCTAAAACAAATGCCTTACTGGCGCTGATGAGCTTTCACGCTTCCCGGTTTAATGCACGGCAAACCAGCGGCGATTCGCTGGTATTGTACGAACATCAAGACCCTTCCCTATGGGACCTTGACCTGATAAACCAGGGTATTCAGTTTTTAAATCTATCTGCACAGGGCAATGAGATCAGCTCATACCACCTCGAAGCCGGCATTGCCTACTGGCATTGCGTGAAAGAAGATTCAAAAGAAAAATGGGAAAACATTCTGCACTTATATAATCAATTGCTCCTGATCAATTATTCTTCGGGCGTAGCGCTTAACCGCATCTTTGCGCTGTATAAAGTAAAGGGCAAACGGGAAGCTATTAGCGAAGCAGAAAAATTACAACTCGATAACAACCATTTCTATTTTCTGCTGCTCGGCGAATTATACAAGGATTTTGATAACAACAAAGCAAAAATAAATTTTCAAAAGGCATACGACCTGGCTAAAACGCAAACAGAAAAGCAGGGTATCCTGGAGAAGATTAATGGCCTTAACTAAAATCACACTTGAATTCTTTGCGTTCTTTGCGTCTTCCTTTGCGACCTTTGCGGTGCTATTGGCGACGATATCAGCATCGCAAAGAACACAGAGAATACGCAAAGATCGCAAAGACGACTAGTTGTTTTGATGAGCCGGTCTTCTGTACTACTATTAAGCTGCTGTTGCGTCGCACTCTTGTACTGCAACAAATCTAATGGGCAATAAAAAAATTCAGTCTCACTGTCCAATTACTCTCGTTCCGGTCATTACTAAAGTGTACAATCAATTTATCACTACAAAAAATGATCACCATGAACGAAAGTGTAATATCAGCGTCAGCTGCAGTTTACTCAGCAGGCCAAACAAAAACAAAAAACTTTTTTTATTGGACAACCATCGTCATTCTTGAATTTGTATTGCTCTCTGGCGGTATAGCCGATATCTTTCATGTACAGAGTGCTGTAGACGGCATGATCCATCTTGGATATCCTGTGTACTTTGTAACGCTCCTTGGTATTTGGAAAGTACTGGCGGGAATCGCTTTGCTGGTACCTGGTTTTCCGCGATTAAAAGAATGGGCTTATGCCGGTGTATTCTTCGATTTCACCGGAGCAACTGTTTCGCATATAGCAACGGGCAATAGTGCAGCACATATCATTACGACGCTTTTATTTGCGGGTATTGCCATCGCATCATGGGCATTGCGCCCCGCATCGCGTAAACTATATAGTCGGTAAGTCGGAAAGACCGAAAGTCCGAAAGTATTCTAATGTCTATGTGTTTTTCTTTCGGACTTTCGGTCTTTCTGACTTTTTGTTATAATCCTGAAATACTTTCTAAGAATAATGCCAGTGCGCTGTGATCCAGGTCACCGCCGCCTTTGGCCAACATGGCATCCATCTGACAGGCTACAACAGACGAACCGGGCAAGGGCACCGACAGGTCTTTGCCGGTCTGTAGTGCAATGTTCATGTCTTTACGATGTAGTCGCATTTTAAAACCAGCCTTGAAGTTCCTGTCAATGATGCGCTGCCCGTGAAGGTCTAATATTTTGCTTTGTGCAAATCCGCCCAGTAAAGCGGTACGCACCTTACCAATATCAACACCTGATTTTTTGGCGAGCGTTAATGCTTCCGCCACGGCCTGGATGGTCATGCCTACAACGATCTGATTACAGGCTTTGGTTATTTGCCCGGCGCCCGCTTTACCTATATGCACAATATTCTTTCCCATCTTTTCAAAAACAGGCAATGCACGCTTAAAGGCGGCTTCATTACCACCTACCATAATGGAAAGCGTAGCAGCTTCGGCGCCTGTTTGTCCGCCCGATACCGGAGCATCGAGTGCTTCAATATTTTTTTGCTGTAATTTTTCATACAGTTTAATACTGGTAGCTGGTGCAATGGTCGACATATCTATAAATAACGATCCGGATTGCATTCCCTGCAGAAGTCCGTTATCACCCAATACCATAGCTTCTACTTCAGGAGAGTCGGGTAACATGGTTATGATAATGTCTGAGTTTTTGGCAAGCGTTGCCGCATTGTCCATCACTATAGCGCCTTCACTTTTTAAAGCCTCGGCAGATGCGCTGGAAGCAAGGATATTAAGTGGGTAACCGGTTTTTAACAGATGCTTTGCCATTGGGCGGCCCATAATACCTAAACCTATAAATCCAATTTTTTCCATTTGGTTATATTTTATTAGTAGCCTTTGCGTTCTTTGCGAATCCTCAGCGTTCTTTGCGGTGCTATTAACGACGACATTAGCACCGCAAAGAACACAAAGCCCTTCGACTTCGTTCAGGATCGCAAAGGGCGCAAAGAAAGAGCTCTTTAGCTTTTTACTTTTTTCTCATTCATTTGCTTAACCATACTTTCTGCGCCGCGGGCAACAAAGCTGGTATCGGCGCCACAAGCCATGAAACGAAATCCAAGCTGATAATACATCTCATAATCGTTTACATTCTGCAATAATATACCGGCCGCCTTCCCATGCTTTTGAGCTGACTTTACTACCTGCGTTATCGCCTGACGATAATCCGCGTGATCAAACTGATTAAAAATGCCCAATGCAAGCGACAGATCAGAAGGTCCAACAAATAATACATCCGTCTCCTTCAATGCCGCAATTGCGTCAATTTGTTTTACGGCATTGAGTGTTTCAATCTGAATAACGCCAACGAGGTAATTCTCCAAACCAGCCATGTATTCATCAAGATGCTTTCCAAAACCTGTTGCTCTTACCATTTTCGCCAGTCCGCGTACACCTTTCGGCGGATAGTACATCATACGCAATGCAGCCTGTGCCTCTTCGGCTGATTCGATCCGTGGAAACATAATACCGCCTGCACCGGCATCGAGAATATTCTGTGCCTTAGGCCTTGAAATTTCATTGGTGCGAACCACCGGGAAAGCAGTTGTGCCTTCCAGCACCTGTAACTGCTGATACATGATCACTTCATTACCAGCGCCATGTTCAAGATCGATCAGTACCCAGTCGAACCCGGTACGACCAACAATTTCAGCAGAAATAGTTGAAGCCAGATTGAGCCAGCACCCGTTCAGTGCTTCTCCATTCTTAATTCTATCCTTTAAATTTTTCATGCGTTTATTATTTACCAACGTGGTAGTATTCTCTTCCAGTTCGGATCAACATACCGTTTCATTTCTGCTTCATCATCTCTTTTTCTGTAGGCGCAATGACGATATCTTTCTTTTCCTCTTTCCAGCTGATCATAATCCAACTCTACACCCAATCCCGGTTTATCGGTAATTGTTACGCAACCGTCTTTGATCGGTATTCTTCCACCGGCTACAACTTCATCTTTGGCCGACTGCCACGGATAATGCGTATCACAGGCATATGTAAGATGCGGTGTTGCTGCCGCCACATGAGCCATAGCCATCAATGAAACACCCAAATGACTATTCGAATGCATAGAAAGACCGATATTAAAAGTCTGCGCCAGCTTTGCCAGATGTTGCACCTGCCGCATGCCACCCCAGTAATGATGATCACATAAAATAATTTGCACTGCATCATTGGCAACAGCAGCGGGAATATCGCCAAAGGAAGTTACGGCAACATTGCTTGCCAGCGGTACATTTATGCCTATATCCAGCAATTGTTTTCGAACGGCGCCCATACCTTCGATTCCTACTGTAGGATCTTCAAGATAACCGCCACCCGATAATTCAAGTGCGAGCGCTTTGCCTACTTTTACAGAGGTAGCTACCGTCCAGGCCGAATTGGGATCAATGCGCAACGGAACATTGGGACCAAACTCCTGATACATCAGCTTCACGGTTTCAATTTCAAGGTCGGGTTCCAGTACGCCTGCTTTAAACTTTACTGATCCAAAGCCATAGGTAGCGATCATTTTCTTTACCTGTTTTACCAATGATTCGGGTGTCAGCGCTTCGCCATATTCATCTTCACGGGCATCATTTCCTTCGCCTCCCCCACCCGCATGTTTATAAAACGGATAAGCAGAAAAAGGCACTTTATCTCTTACACGTCCGCCGATGAGATCACAAACCGGAACGCCGATACTTTTGCCGATCAGGTCCAGACAAGCCACTTCAATGGCTGCAAAGGTACGGCTTGATTCGTCGAGCGGATTTTCTCCCGGCACCAGCCAGGTTTGTGAGCGATCGGGATTTGTATCGGGGCGTTTCATTTCAGGATTAAGCAATCCTGTTATACGAAAAGCATCTTTTCCAATGATCTTTTCTCTCACAGCTTTTAAAGCAGCTACCGGTGATTCACCGCCATAGGTTTCATTAATACCAATAATTCCATCTTCGCTTTCCAGCTCAATAATAGTACGTAATGCATAACGTGCATGCAGTCCATACGAGCTTCTTATCGGAGGATCAGCAATAGCAATGGAATGAATTCTCAGATCTTTTATTTTCATAAAATAAGTTTAAAATGGGAATGGGAATAGTTTGGCCATCAGCATAGTTGTTATCAGCCCTGTAATGCCCATTACAGCGAGCAACAGTGAATCGGTTTTCATCGTTTCCTGCTCGGTAAAACCGCAGGTTTTACTAATGAGCCAGAAGCCGCTGTCGTTCATCCACGGAATTATTTTCGATCCACAGCCTATTACAATGGCCAGATACACCGGGTGAAAACCCAATGCAGCAGGCGTATTAAAACTACTCAACATGCCTATTGCGGTAATGATGGCTACTGTAGCTGATCCCTGAGCCGTACGTATAAAGGCAGTTACCACAAATGCGAGTGGCAGAACGCCCAGTTTAAAACCGGCTGTATTGGCAGCCAGCCAATTGCCGATAGATGTCTGTTGCAGCATGGCGCCAAATGCACCACCCGATGCAATAATGAGTATAATAGTACCGGCACTGTAAACAGCATCCTCGAGTGGCTTCCGTAAAGCTTTTACACTAAAAGCGAATTGTTTTGCCAGCAGTATTAAAGAAAAACCGGTGCTGATAAACATGGCGATCACGGGATCGCCGGTCAATACAAAAAAAGACCGCAGGCCGTGATTAACATTACTGATGCTTCCCGTTATGGTTTCACCACTTATCAATACTACAGGTATACAAATGGGAAGCATCGACATAAAAAAAGAAGGCAGCTGTGTGCTGTCTTTCTGCGACCATTCTTTCAATTTTTCTATAGACATATCAGCCGTGCCTCTTAATGGAATATCCTGCCTTCTGTTTTGCCAGTAAGCATATAGTAATCCGGCAGAAGAACAAACAATGCCAATGATAAGGCCCATAATGATCATACTGCCCAGGCTTACATTCAATGCGCGTGCAGCAAAAACAGGTCCTGCTGCCGGTGGTACCAGAGAGTGGGTAATAGTAGGACCCGCAATCACGGCCATTATAAAAAGCGCATATGATTTTGGCATACGAACGCCCATAGCCCGCGCCAATGGCAGCATCAGCAGAAACACCGTATCAACAAAAATGGGAACACCTAATATGAAACTGCTGAGCATAAAAGCAATGGGCGCTCTTTTTTCACCGGATATTTTAAGCAACGTGCGTACTATGCGTTCGGCAGCGCCACTGTCTAATATGCATTTGCCCACAATACACGCAAGCACGATCAGCAAACCTATTTTAGCACAGGTATCGCCGAATGCATTGGCAATTCGTTCACCCAATGACTGGTGTAACAGGGCATTAACCTGCACAGGCGACAAATGTTTTCCGACAGCATATGTTTGTAGTAAAGATGGAGGAGTAAGCAATCCCACAATCAATGCCCCGCTTAACAGCGCCACTACGGGATGTAACTTTACGACCAGTATGCCAAGCAATACAACGGCCATTCCTATAAGCAACAATATGAGCGGATTCATGAATTATGGCTAAAGTGTAAGTTATCGTTAGGTTTAATGATATGAAACTAGGAAAAAAACAAGACTACCCCGCCGGTATTTTGGCATTTTATTCAACCAATTATGCAAGGGAAATGAAAAATGTGGAATGTGAAATGTAAAGTGGAAGACGCGAAGTGCGCAAAGGCAAAACATTCTCAGAAACATTTATCTTTACGGCAAGGTTATGAACAACAACTATTTTGAAGAACAAATTTACGAAGGGATCAATTACACGGCAGACGGCTTACCCGGGGGGTCTTATGAGATCTGTACTTTCGTAAACTGCGATCTGTCGAACTGCGACCTTGGCGGTATTAAATTTACGGAATGTGAATTTAAAAGCTGCAACCTGAGCATGGTTAAGGTGATCAAAACCTCGCTCAACGATATACAGTTCAGGGACTGCAAACTATTAGGCATCAATTTCGAGAACTGCGATACTTTCTTATTCTCTGTTGCATTCGACAACTGCACACTCAATTATTCCTCTTTTTATAAACGTTTATTAAAAAAGACCCGTTTCGCAAACTGCATTATGCAGGAAGTTGATTTTACCGACTCCGATCTGAACCAGTCTGTCTTCGACAACTGCGACCTTGCCAAAGCAAAATTTGAAAACACCAATCTGGAGAAAGTTGATTTTCGCACGGCCTATAATTATGCCCTTGATCCTGAAATTAACCGGGTTAAGAAAGCACAATTTTCACTGCCGGGCGTCGTTGGATTACTGAGCAAGTATGATATTGTAATTAAATAAGCACAAACACTGTTATGAAACGGATCTGTACCTGCCTGGCCGTTGTAGTATTTGTTTTTATATGGAGTGAGCTGACTGCCGGCAATCCCCCTAAACATAATAAAACCCATCATCCGCACAATTCATCGAATAAAGACTCCCTTTTACATTCATCCCTGTTTTCTGATGATGAAGTAGAAAGGATGAAAGAATTCTTTATCAGCAATGCCTCGTTACAGGAACAACCGAAAGATTCAAACTGGCGACCGGGTTATCGTCATAAATGTATTAATACCGTTCGGGCAGCACTGGATCTTTTACTCTTCGGAGAATCGTCTATTCCCGACAGTCTTTATAGCCGCAAACCGGTTTTAAATGGTCATTATTTTAATAATGATGTGAATGCTTTAGTACACAGGCTTAAAGACAGTGGTTATATATCGGGCTACGATTCAATACGGTTTCTTTCTATGCGCAAAGGCGCGTGGACCTTGATTTCAAAAAGCGATCCTGTATCGAGAGGTCTGCAACCTGTTACTATGGAGAAAAGTCTGTGGAACACGTTACTGGCCCGCGTAGGAAAAACGCGCGGCTTTAGTGTTTTTGTTATTTCCTTGTGTGACGGCTATCATGCGGCGATCTTAACGCTTGATCATCGCAATCCTTCGCAGTTGAAAGTTTACTGGTCTGATCAAACACACCGACATCCCTTACGGTTTTATGTTAATGAAAAGCTGCAGGAAGAACCCAACAAATATGGCTGGGAAGTTATGCACGCCACCGGTATCGATGCTGTTAAACCAGGAGTTGTTCGTGGTTTGGATTCTTATGCACTTTATGCCAACAAAAAATACTGGTGCGACTGTGGTCATGAAAATGGAAAAGATGATGACTGTTGCCCTGGCAATTGTTTTCCGTTTATACAGATCTGGAGAGTCCAGAAAAACCACCTGCACTAATCCAACTTGTCCTTCAATATCAACGCATGATTATGCTCTTCATCTTTTGACCCGTATAGGAGGGTTACTTTCTTGTGTTCCTTCGCCGCATCCTTTAATTCCTTCAGCGCAGGGTTTTCTTTTAATTCTGTGAGATACTTCTTTTTAAATTCGGCAAAAGTTCCCTTGCCACTATGAAACCAGGTGCGCAATTCGGCAGAAGGCGCTACTTCTTTCAGCCAGAGATCAATATCAGCATCTTCTTTTTTAATACCCCTCGGCCACAGGCGGTCTACCAGTATGCGGTATCCATCTGTTTCGGCAGCAGGTTCGTATATTCTTTTTACAGTAACAGACATAGTAATGACTTTAATCGTTATCCATAACAAAAATTACGAAATCAAATGTCAGGCTCCAAAAAAAGAAGAGGGGTAAATACCCCTCCGTCTTGCTCTATGAACATGTATCAACCAATATACTGCAATATGAACATGATCATTCTTTTACAATCTTTTTGGTAACAGTCTTTGTTCCATTACTGATCTTTACAAAGTAAATACCGGCTGGTATACCGTTTAACTTCAACACATATTGTGAACCTTTCACAGAAAGTGATTGTAATAACCGGCCGGTAACATCAGTGAGCGATACGGTAGCGCCATTCACAAAGTCTTCACTCAGTTTTACCGTGACCTGGGTTATAAGCGGATTTGGATAAATGATAACCTGATTTGACAAAGCATCCTGAACAGGTGTAGCAGGTGTGGTTTGATTTACAGCCATTCTTGTGCCCGAGGTAGTAGAAGCAGTAACAGGCACCAGCATCCATTGCTGATTGTCGCCACCATTCCAGGTCCATTGATCAACATTTGCACCATCGGCAGTTGAAATACCATAAACCTCCACAGCTTTGCCGCTATGCACGGGAGTAATACGATAATAACCATCAGAAGCAGGTGTAAAATAAAAACGCTGGTTATCACCGCCGGTTGACTGCCAGATCTGAACATTAGCGCCATCCGCCGTAGATGCACTATTTACATCAAGGTATTTACCACTGGAAAGCCCCACAATGGCATACTTACCCGACCCCATATTAGTGACCTGCCATTTCTGACAGGGACAATCATTTGCACTCCACTGATCAACGTTAGAACCATTGGCCGTACCGTTACTGTATACTTCCATGGGTTTGGCGCTGTGCTTTGCAAAGATCTTATATAAACCATTGGGAATTGACTGAGCTGTTCCGGCTGCAATACTTACATTATCGAAACCGCTGCTGTCGATAGCACCGGTACTGCTACCCGAACAGGCCGCAAGTCCCACATAATAAGTTGAAGCCATAGATACAGTAGTTGACCCCATAGTAAACCAGGCCACGCCATCTGATGACTGATAAGCAGTGAATGTATTTCCTGAACGTTGCAATCTGAACCACACGGGCGTCCACGTAAACTGATTGCCATCTGTCCATGTCATATTACCACCCGTGGCGCTTCTCACGCCAAATCGTGCATAGCGCCATCCGGCATCGCCTAGTGTTACGGCGAGTGCGGTTGCATTTGAACTGAGCGATTCACGCATTATCAAACCGGTTTTACTTAAAGTTCCGGTTATATTATATAACCGTGCTGTAATAGTAACATCGCCGGTTATACCTGTGTACGCATAGCTGTAGGAGTCAGCTGTGCCGCCAATGCCGGTACCTGAACCGGCAACAATAAAGGTGCTGTCTACCACATTGGCAAAACCTGCACCGCCTGCAGCACTTACGGTACCAACATCCTGTCGTGACCATCCTGAAGGCAATGCGCCGGTCGCAACAGGCGTAGCACTTACCTGTGAAGAATTAGCGCTGACGCCAGACTGATTTAAAGCATTTACAACATAATAGTAAGTTGTTCCATTGGTAACATTGGCATCAGTGTATTCGGTATATGTATCGCGCGTCCAGGTAGCAATGGTTGTGTACGGACCTCCTGATGAAGTTGCACGCAGTACATTATAACCCTGCGCCGTAATGCCACTGGAAGCCCATTTTAAAAACACGCGTCCTGAACCAGCCGTTGCGGTCAGTGCTGTAGGCACAGGTGCAATTGCCGATGGCGGATAGGGAGAAGAAGTTGCATCTAGTGTAAACGTTAATGTTCCATACCCCAGATGGTCGAGATCACCGCCTTCAGGTCGCACCATGTCTGCAACCGCTTTTACATTAGGGGCATTTAAGCCTTTCAATACTACATAATGATTATATAACAGTTCAAAAATTGGTTTGTTATCGAAGCGACCATGCCCATTGGTGGCCAGGTAGAACATGTTTACATTATCGCAGTTATTATAAGGTTTGTAAGGCACCCATTTCCAAAGATTATAAGCAGCATTATATTCTGCGCCGGCCAGTAACCTGTTACTGCTGTAAGCAAACAGATCAACGCCCTGATTATATGCCACCTGACTGGCGTAGGCAAGAAAACCAAGACCAAGCATAGCATGCGCCTGATCACGGCCACTTTCCTGCCATTGACCCATGCCATTGGGATGAATATAATAAACAGCGTTGGCAATGGCCCCGTTACCGGCGCCTGCTTCAAAATAATTTACCCCTTCGTTGAATTTGGCTGTATCGTCAAGCAGCACACCCATACTTATGAGCGCGCCTATATTACAGGCGTCCCAGTTGGCGAAATAATGACTGTCGCAGGTGCCATTATGATTGGTGAGGAAATTATGGCAGACAGGGTACAGATATGTGCTCATCATATTTTTAAACCGGGTAAAATCAGAGGCAGCCCATCCGGGATACAACCGCAGCACTTCTGCCGCTATTGCAAAATCCATAACAGCAATGCCTATTAAACCGGGTATATCTGTTCCTGTTGGTACCTGGTTTACGGCAGTGCTCCACCCATTGAGATTACGTACTGCGCATGCGGCAAAAGTGGTATCGCCTGAAATATACCAGCGCAATGCATTGAGATAAGCAGCATGTGCATCAGCATCGGCACGTTGCCGGTTAGCACCCATGTTTGCCTGCGGAGCGGCAGAATAAGTGTTTTGTGCTTTTGAATCGGTGATCAGCACATTCCAGTCATCTATCCATGGATGTGCGGCGGCAGCTACCTTTGTTTTCATCCGGTCCAGATCGGCCTGGGTATGTAAACCGCCGGGATGAATAAAAGTTTGCGCGTCCCCATGTTTTAATAAAAAGAAAGAAAATAGCAGCAATAGCAAGCATCTGTTAGATTTTCCCATGTGTTTCGCTTTTTGGTTTTATGATATGTGGTCAGTCCTTAATTAAAAATATTATCATTTATAAAAAAACATGGGGGCATTATCAGTATAAAAAGGGGGTAATTTTGACTTTTTATGACCAATGCACACCTGCCACAGGCGCTGAATAATACTATGAAGCTAAAAGCGTGGCCGGGCAGTGCAATGGCACATGATTCGCATATCACCCTTTAGTATATTGTTTGTTATGAAAAAATCAGCATCATTTATTCTGCTCCTCCTGTTGATCATTCAGTTTGCCACAGGCCAAACAGTTGAAAAGGTAGCGCCGGGTATATGGAAAATCGTTTATGGCACGCCCGAAAAATATCTGCCAACTGACTTTAAAGAAGCGCCCTCATTAACCGGCTTAGAGGCCCTGCCTGTTGTTGATACGCCTCCTTTTAAATTAAATGAGATCCATTTTCGCAAGGCCAATGGAAGTATGGTAGCAGAGCTTACCGTCGACAGCGCCGAAAAGTTTTATGGCTTTGGCTTACAAACGAACACTTTTGAACAAAGAGGCATGCGAAGGGATATCAGGATCAACAGCTGGATAGCAGGCGACGTTGGTTTCGGACATGCAGCTATGCCCTTCTATATTTCTTCAAAAGGTTATGGCGTGCTGGTGAACACAGCCAGGTATACTACTTTTTATGTGGCATCAAAAGGCAAACTCTATGAAGGGCCCAAAGGCGATACTACTATAAACCCGCAAAAAGTATCACTTAGTACCGTTGACCTGTATGGCAAAAAACATACACGGTCGAATGAGATAAGCATACTGATTAATGGTACCGAAGGCGTCGAGATCTATGTATTCGCCGGTCCGGATATGCGCGAAGTATTGCAACGCTATAATCTGTTTTCAGGTGGCGGCGCATTGCCACCTTTATGGGGACTGGGTTTTAAATACCGTGCAAAGGCCAGCTTTAGCGAAAAGCGGGTTACCGACATAGCGCAATATTTCAGGGATAACCATATTCCTTGCGATATGCTGGGACTGGAACCAGGATGGCAAACCCAGGCCTACTCCTGCTCTTTTGTATGGAATAAAAAGAACTTCCCCGATCCGGATGCATTTATACAAAACATCAGCAACAAAGGGTTTAAATTAAACCTGTGGGAACATGCGTATACGCACCCATCGTCTCCCTTGTTTGACAGTATTGTTCCTTATTCGGGTAATTACACCGTATGGTCAGGAGCGGTTCCTGATTTTATAACCGCCGGTGCACGAAGAATTTTCGGTGATTACCATGAAGCCCAGTTTGTAAAAAAAGGAATTACTGCTTTTAAACTCGATGAATCGGATGGCGCCAACTATCTGGAGGCCGGCCGCGAATGGAGCTTTCCCGACATTGCTCAATTTCCTTCGGGTGTAGATGGTATTCAGATGCGTCAGTTATTTGGCTGGCTGTATAATAAAACGATGATCAACCTGTACCGCAAAAACAACCAGCGTACACTATTTGATGTGCGGTCATCCTATTTATTTGCTGCTCCTTATCCCGCTGTGTTGTATTCTGATATGTACAGCCATGCCGACTACGTTCGCATGGTCGCCAATTCAGGGTTTGCGGGAGTGACCTGGTCACCCGAACTGAGAGAAACTTCTAATGAAGCTGACCTGATACGACGACTGCAAACAATAACACTGGCTGCTCAAATGGTTGTAAATGGCTGGTACCTCGATCTGCCACCCTGGCTGCAGTATGACAGAGAAAAAAACGACAAACACGAATTGTTATCCAACGCCAAAGAACTGGAAGACAAAGCCCGTAAGCTGATCAACCTGCGCATGAGC
>Ga0068855_100006211_pt1 | contig 14558 bp, 8 predicted proteins | sample KBSCornC52_FD_66592 | JGI IMG/M metagenome (GOLD analysis project Ga0068855, IMG submission 66592) | Corn rhizosphere microbial communities from Kellogg Biological Station, Michigan, USA - KBS Corn C5-2 | ecosystem: Host-associated > Plants > Roots > Rhizosphere > Soil ... | reverse complement strand
TCGTGATTTTGCAGATAAGTGACGAAGTTCGAGGCGTTCAGATCCAAGGCTCCCGTGCCGCGGCATTGCTTTTGCCAGCTGTAGTACTGGCCCTGGTACAGGTAGCCCCACTTCAGTGCCGAGATCAGCTCCTGCGGCGTACCGCGATAATCGGTGTAATAGGCCTCGTGTCGGCCGGTGAGCGCGACCCGCGCCGTGTGGTGAAAGTCGTCGTTCCACAAAGCGTTCAAGCCGTGACCGCCTTGCTCCGGGCTGCGCACGAGATCGGTGTGCTGCGGCTCGTTCTCGCCCACGATGTACACGTCCTTGTGCAGTTTTTCGCCGGCTGCACGCGCGGTGCGCACGATCTCGGCCAGGATGTGCGGCTTAGATCGATCGAAGATCGACTGCGTCGCGTCCAAGCGCAGGCCGTCGAAATGGAATTCCTCGATCCAATAGCGCACGTTCTCGAGAAAGAATTCGCGCACGGGGCCGCTGTTCGGGCCGTCGAAGTTGAGCGCTTGCCCCCACTCGCAGTCGTAGGCATCGCTGAAGTAAGCGCACGAAAACGCACTCAGGAAATTCCCGCACGGGCCGAGGTGATTATAAACCACGTCTAAAATGACGGATATTCCGTGCGCGTGCGCCGTGTCCACGAACTTTCGCAAATCATCCGGCGAGCCATACACCTGCGAGGGTGCCCAAAGATCGACGCCGTCATAGCTCCAACCAAAGCGCCCGGGAAACGCGGCGATCGGCATCAGCTCCACCGAGGTAATGCCGAGCTCGGCGAGCTCGGCGAGCTCGGCTGCGGCCGCGCGACACGTGCCTTCGGCAGTGAAGGTGCCGAGGTGAAGCTCGTACAACACGCGCGCTGTTTTCGACTCGGAGAACCCATCATCCTGCCACTCGAAGCGGTTTGGGCTCACGACTTGTGACGCGCCGAACGGCCCGTCCGGTTGAAAGCGGGATGCCGGATCGGGATACAGGTCGTCCTTGCCATCCAAGCGGAACGAGTAGAGTCCCCCTTCGCCGATCGCGGGCACGAGCCCGGAGTGGTACCCCTGCCCTTCAGGCTCTAGCGCGTGTTCGCTTGCCGGACCGCGGTCGGGCGAGCGAACCACGACTTTTACCTGATCGCTCTCCGGCGCCCAGACTCGGAAGTGGGTTCCACCCGTGGGCTGCGCTTCGGCACCAATCGCGAATCGCCGTCGGATCTGCGAGATCATACTAGAAATGACCTCCTTGGTGCGTACAGCCGGCGGCGTGTTGCGCTGACTTCAGGCTGCTTCGCCGCGTTCGAATCCGTCGCACTCACGAGCTCTCGACATGCAAAGACCATGCACGCGCGGCTGTTCCTTCTCGCCCCGCTGCGCGAGAACGTGGACCATGGCTCGGCACTCACGAGACGCGGATGACCATGCCGTCATCCCCGGTCAAGGCGACCCCGCCGCTCACCACTTGACCCTCACGCAGCCGCTCGCTCGCGACCACGATTTGGCCGCGCAATTCGCCAATCGGGAAAAATTGCGAACGGTGACCGAGGTTCAGCACGATCAAATACTTATTGTCGGCAAATTCGCGAAAGTAGGCCAAGATGTCGCCGTGTGCAGGAAACGGCACATACGCCCCGCGGTGCAGCGCGGGCTCCTTGTCGCGGAGCGCGATCAAACGTCGATACAAGCCGAGCATCGAATCGGGCTCGGCCCGCTGCGCTTCGACGTTACGCCGCGCGGCGTCGATACCAATCGGCAACCACGGCTGACCGCTGGTAAAGCCCGCCGCTGGCTCGTTCGACCATTGCATCGGGGTTCGCTGGGGGTCGCGGCTGAGGCCGACGTTCTTGCCTTGCGGGTCCTGGGCTTGCTCGGGCGTGATCACACCGTCACGCATGCCGATCTCGTCGCCGTAGTAGAGAGTCGGCGTGCCGCGCAGGGTGAGCAATAAGATCGCAGCCACGCGCGCTTGCGCGAGGCCTACGCGACTGGCAATGCGCGGTTGATCGTGGTTGCCGAGCACCCAGTTCGGCCAAGCATTGAGCGGCAGCGCGCCTTCATATTCGCTGATCGCAGCCGCAATTTGGCGAGCGTTCCAAGGCAACGTGATGAGCTGGAAGTTGAACGGCAACTGTGCACCGTTCTGCTCCGGCCCGTAATAGCTGACCAGTTGGTGAATCGGAAGATAGACCTCACCGATCAACACGCGCTCCGAGTAGCGATCGACGAGCGCCCGCATTTCACGCACGATCTCGTGCACCTCGGGTTGATCGGTGGAATAAACCGGAAGCAGACTATTATAGGGAGTCTGGTCCGGAGTGTAGTGCGGGTTTTCGGGATTATCGCGCAGAGCCGCGTCTTTGATCAGATGCCACAAGACGTCGACCCGAAAACCGTCTACACCGCGCTCGAGCCAAACCCGCATCGCCTCGTACATCGCCGCGCGCACCTCGGGGTTGCGCCAATTCAGATCGGGCTGCTCCTTCAAGAACGCATGGCAATAGTATTGCCCGGTGCTTTCGGACCATGTCCAACCCGGGCCGCCGAAGACGCTGAGCCAATTGTTGGGTGGCGACCCGTCCGGCTTTGGATCGGCCCACAGATACCAATCGCGCTTTGGATTGGTGCGTGAGCTCTTCGATTCGATGAACCAGGGGTGCTCGCTCGACGTATGATTGGGCACGAAATCCAGGATCACCTTGAGACCGCGTTGGTGAGCGTCCTCAATCAACGCGGCCATGTCGGCGAGCGTGCCGAATAGCGGGTGAATGCCGGTGTAGTCGGACACGTCATAGCCGTGATCGGCCATCGGCGAGGGGTACACGGGGGAGATCCAAAGTGCGTTCACGCCAAGCCAGGCGAGATAATCGAGCTTCTGGCGGATGCCGGGCAGATCCCCCACCCCATCCCCGTTACTGTCGGCGAACGAGCGCGGATAGACCTGATAAATCAGGCCGGTTTGCCACCAGATCAGCTTCGAAGCAGCGGCTTCGCGGCCCTGATTTAGTCCATTCATGTGCGCGATTTCGGCTTGGGACATGAGCTCACTTTTAGCACGACCACACTGCGGCAAGTCGCTCCGCCGAGTCGACAGCGTGCGCGTGAACACAACATGCAACCGAGGCGTCGAATGACGCTGAGGCACTTTTGTGCACGGCATTCGCTTAGCAATCGCGCGCGGGCCCTCCGCAGCGCGCGCGGCGCTCACGCACGAAATCCGTCCCGCAATGCGTGGAACCGCACCGGTGCGCGAAGCAGGCGCGCGACCCGCTCACTCCGAGCCATGCGTGGGCGTGAGCTCGAAAATGCGTCGCGCGAGACGCGCCGCGAACGCACGCGCGTCCACGACTTGTTCGTGCGAGAGCGCGAACAACAGCCCGCCACACTGAGCCCAAGTGGCGCTCTCCACTGCCGCGGTGCCTTCGATGAACAAGTGCGCGTCGTCACGGTGCGTGTCCGTCGCCAGCTTCAACGAACGCGCGGCGTCCTCGAGCTCATCGACGAGTTGTGACGTGTCTTCGTCGGAGGCCTGCAATTGTCGTTCAATCAGCGCCAGTTTCGCCATCAGCTCGTCGCGAGACTCCATTACAATCCTCTCGTGTGCTCACGCGGAGTGCAGGTTGCATGCCAGTGGTTCTCGGCGAGGCGCGTTCGCTTCAACTCTGAGCACCAGTAGTTGGCGTTACGGCGATGAGCTCGGGCCATGCCGACCGAGGCTCACTGCGAGCAGCCTGTCGCACTCTGTCGCCGTGAGGAAAAATGTCATCGACTTTTGCAGCGTGAGCCCAGGCGACACTCCAACTATTGCGCCAGCACCAGCCCACCGAACATTGTGCCCGCGAGTCGAAGCGCTAGGCTTCCTGTGTGTCTTCCGCTTGGCCCGCGCAGCTTTGGCTCGTCCGTCACGGCGAAAGCGCCGGCAACGTGGCGCGAAACCTAGCCGAGAAGAGCGGTGCTGCGAGCATCGAGATCAGCGGGCGCGACGTGGACGTTCCGCTGTCGGCGCTCGGAGAGCGCCAGTCGAAGGCCGTCGGCGCCTGGTTCGCGCGGCTTCAGCCGAGTGAACGGCCGTCCGTCGTGCTCACCTCACCGTACTCACGCGCGCGGCAAACCTCGCACCTGATCGTCGAAGCGGCAAAGCTCGGCGCGAACGCGATTCAAGTAGCCGACGAGCGGTTGCGGGAAAAGGAGTTCGGCAGCCTGAATCGCCTGACCCGTGCCGGCATCGCTGCCCGCTTCCCGCACGAGGCCGAGCTTCGCGCAACGCTCGGCAAATTCTACTATCGCGCGCCCGGTGGAGAGAGCTGGTGCGACGTGATCCTCAGGCTGCGAAGCGTGCTCGATCACATCCAGCTGCGTCATGCGGGCGAGCGCGTGCTCGTCGTCACCCACCAAGTGGTGATCTTGTGTTTTCGCTACTTGCTCGAAAATCTCGACGAGCAGCGGCTACTCGAGATCGATCGCGCAGGCGACGTGGCAAACTGCGCGATCACCAGCTTTCGCGCGTGCACGAGCAACGGCCGCGAGTCGCTCGCGCTCACCGCCTACAATTTCGTGGCACCACTCGAAGACGCGGGCGAACCCATCACCCTAGGAAAAGACGAGGCGCGTCGCGAATGACTTCGGCTCGGGCTCGCACTGACCGCCCGACGCGCATCACCGCTCGACTGCTTCGCGCTTGGCCGCTACCCAAAGTGGATCCCGAGTTGGGCAAGGAGGGCCGCGGCGCGGTGTTGATCGTCGGCGGGTCGCGCGAGGTTCCGGGCGCGGTGATTCTGGCGGCGGTGGGCGCGCTGCGAGCCGGCGTCGGCAAGCTTCAAATAGCGACCGCACGCACGGTCGCAAACCAAGTTGCGGTCATGGTGCCCGAAGCTCGCGTGATCGGGCTCGAGCAAACGCGCGCTGGCGAGCTCGCCTTCGGCTGCCACAGCGCGCTCGTGAAGGAGATTCGAAGCTGCAACGCGCTCCTGCTCGGGCCGGGCATGTTCGACCCGCGCGGCGCAACGGCGCTCTTGCGGCATTGCGTGCGCTCACAGGCATCGTCACTGCTCGTCGTCGACGCGGCCGCGCTGCACGCATTCCACGGCCGAAAAGGCCTCGGAGCGCTCGCCGCGCCGGTCGTCATCACACCTCACCCCGGCGAAATGGCGCAAATTTTGGGTTCCACACCCGAGCAGGTCCTAGCCGATCCGCTGACCATCGCGCGGGCCGCGGCGCGAGAGCTCGGCGTGATCGTCACGCTCAAAGGCGCGCAGACGTTCGTGGTCGCGCCCGACGGCCGCGCTTTTCACAATACCGCCGGCAACATCGGACTCGGGACCTCGGGCTCGGGCGACGCCCTGTCCGGGGTGATCGCAGGGCTATCGGCGCGCGGTGCCAGTGCTTTGCAAGCTGCGGTTTGGGGCGTCTACCTGCACGCCAAGGCCGGCGATGTTTTGGCGCGACGGATGGGCCCGCTCGGCTTTTTGGCGCGCGAGGTGCTCACCGAAATTCCCGCTCTGCTCAAGAGCGTCGCTCACTCCCGAACGTGAGCGTTTTTTGCTGCTCGAGCTCAGGTCGGATTTCTGGGACCGAAGCGGGCCAAATTCGAAATCGCATCGAGCAGCTCATCGGGATTCACGGGCTTACTCATGTGCGTCGTGAACCCGACGGCGAGCGCCCTCGTCCGATCCTCGGCCCGCGCGTAGGCACTGAGCGCCATCGACGGCAGATCCCCGCCTTGCCCGGGCGCCAGCGCGCGAATCCGCCGCATCAGCTCGAAGCCGTCTTCGTCCGGCATGCCGAGATCGCTGACCAACACGTCTGGCCGAAAGCTCAATAGCAAGTCGTAGGCTTCCGCGGCCGAACCCGCAGTCTCGACGAGCGCGCCCGCATCCAGGAGCGCCTTCCGCAGCAGCTCGCGAGCATCGGCCTCATCGTCCACTACGAGCACCTTGAGCCCAGCCAGGCGCGCCGCGCCGATGAGCGGGGCCACGCTCAACGCTCCGTGCTGCTCGGCCGGAGGCGGCGCCGAGGGTGCCACCGCGCGTACCGGTAGCGTGATCGTGAACGTCGCGCCCTTGCCGAGCCCGGCACTAGCCGCGCTGACCTGCCCACCGTGGAGCTCGACGATGTGGCGTACGATGGCGAGCCCCAAACCAAGGCCGCCGATCTTGCGAGTGGTCGATGAGTCGGCTTGTTTGAAGCGGTCGAACACGTACGGCAAGAAATCTTCACTGATGCCCCTGCCGTCGTCGCGGATCGTGACGACCAGGTTCGAGCCGTCACGCCTGACCATGGCGTCCACGGTGCCGCCCGCGTTGGTGAACTTCACCGCGTTGGACAACAAGTTCCAGACCACCTGTTGCAAACGCTCCGGATCGGCAACGAGCAGGCACGATTCGAGCGGCGGCTCGAAATTCAGGGCGATGCGCTTGGCCGCGGCGGAAGGGCGCACCACGTCGATCGCGTCAGAAACGACCAGCGCGAGATCGGACGGCTTCAGCTCGAGCCGGAGCTTGCCGGTGACGATTCTGGAGACATCCAGGATATCTTCGATGATCTTGCTCTGCGACTGCGCGTTCCGATAAATCACCTCGAACGCTCGGGTGGCGTCCGGATTCTGCGCCTTCTCGCGAAGCAATCCGGACCAGCCGAGGATTGCGTTGAGCGGGGTGCGGAGCTCGTGAGAAACGGTAGCCAAAAACTCGTCTTTGACTCGGCTGGCCTCTTCGGCGACGCGTGCTGCCTCGGCGGCGGCTTTGGCAGCGGCGCGCGCTTCGCCGAAGAGCCGAGCTTGCACCACCGCGACGCCGGCGCGTCGCGCCAGCTCTTCCGCGAGCTTTACGTCTTCGCTCGTGTAATGACGGCCTGATTTGCCGAAACAGATGGTGAGTGCACCGAGCAGCTCACCGCGCGCCTTCATCGGCACCGTGACCAGCGATCGCAGCTCGAGCCGGCGCAGCAAGGCGAGCTGGGCGGAGCCCGCGGGCAGTCGCTCGAACCACTCGTCGTCGATGCGCGGGTGAAAGCCAGTGGCACCGCTCGACAGTGCGCACAAAGGCTCACCGGATGAGTCCAACTTGAGCCACTTGGTCTGTTTGATCCACTCGTCTGCTAGCGGATCGTCGTGAGCCTGAGCGATGCGGCGCACGTCGCTGCCTTCGACGACGTCGAAAAAGGCGAAATCGCCCAGAACCGGCAGCACGATGCTGACCACGTTCAGGAGCGTCGCATCGTAATCCAAGGTGCCGGAAAAGCTCTCGCCTGCTCGCGCGATGAGCTCGACCTGCTGACGGGCGCGGCGCTCGGCGGAGTAGAGACGCGCGTTGTCGATCGCGGTTCCCGCTCTTCGACCGAGCTCTTCCGCCAGCCGCGCGTCTGCGTCCTCATACCGCCGCCCCGACTCTGACGAGACCAGTGAAATCGTGCCGCGCACTTGGCTACGAACGCAGATTGGCGCGATGATGGCGGAGCGCGCGCCCAACTCGCGAAGGATGCGCAGCTGCTCTGCGTCCCGCGCCCGTTCTTGCAAGAGCTTTTCGCCGATCTGAGGATAGAGCTCGGATTGGCCGCTCCTGAGCACGTTCCAGACGCCGCGCTCAGCCTGCGGCTCAGGCGGATAGCGTAGTTCGTACTCGCGCACCTGAGCCAGCCGAACGGGGTCCGGGTGACTGACGGCAACGCTCTTGAGCTCGTCGCCGTCGAGCAGATGGATCGAGCACCAGTCCGCGAAACCGGGAACCAATTCGGAAGCGAGCGCGCGCAGCATCGCCTCGTAATCGAGCGACGAGGACAAGGTCGCCGTGGCGTTCGCCAAATGGCGTTCGTGCTCCTCACGCTGCCGATCCAGGCTCACGTCGTGGAGGACATTGACGGCAAGCTCGGCCGTTCCCTCGTCATTGAGGACCGGGCTCGAGCGAACCGCGGTCCAGAACTCCCGGCCCGATGCGCGCTCCCGAACGCGCAACGACGCGGTGGCGATCCGTTCACCGTCGAACACGCGCCGACCCGGCAAGTTCCCGAGGTCGAAGGGTTGCCCCTGCTCGTCGAACAGGTCGAAGCGCGCGACGATCTGAGCGGGCTTGGCGCCCAAGAAGGCTTCGACCGAGTCGAAACCCGAGAGTTTAGCGGCAGCCGTATTGGCGAAAATGATCGCACCAGAGCGATCTTGCACGGTGATGCCGTCGGCGATCGCCTCCAGGATCACCTCTAGGCGCCGGCTGAGCGCCTTGTAGCGCTCTCGCTCGTCGCGCAGACGCCCTTCGGCTTCTTCGGCGGCACCGCGCGCGGCCTGTTCACGCACGAGCTCACGGGCGACGTCTTCTGCCTGCTTCCGAGCGGTCAGATCGCGCGTGACCTTGGCGAACCCAACGAGTTCACCTTTCGAATCGCGCAGCGCCGTTAACACCACGTTGGCCCAGAAGCGCGTGCCGTCTTTGCGTACGCGCCAACCTTCTTCTTCGAAATGGCCAGTCTCGCGTGCCGTCGCGAGCTCCAATTGGGGGCGCCGCGCGGCTGCGTCCTCAGGGGTGAAGAAGGCCGAATAGCTACGGCCAATGATCTCGTGTGGCTCGTAGCCCTTGATCCTCTTGGCACCCGAATTCCAGGTCGTGACGTTGCCGTCGGGATCGAGCATGTAGATCGCGTAATCCTCGACGCCCTCGATCAGCAGTCGGAATCGTTCTTCGGAGCGCCGCAGCGCCTCGGCCGCTTGTCGCTGCTCCGTCAGATCTCGCGTGACTTTGGTGAAGCCGAGAAGCTCGCCGGTTTCGCTACGCAGGGCGGTGATCACCGCGTTTGCCCAAAAACGAGAGCCGTCCTTCCGGATCCTCCAACCCTCGTCTGCGGCCCGTCCCTCGGCGGCCGCAATTTTCAACTCCGTCGCCGGCTTGTTGGCGGCCACGTCCTCAGGCGGATAGAACACGGAAAAATTCAGACCAATGGCCTCCGCAACCGAATAGCCTTTGATGCGCTCCGCACCTGGGTTCCAGGTCAAGATACGACCGGAAGTATCGAGCATGAAAATCGCATAATCCTGGACGCTGTCGACCAGGAGGCGAAAGATTTCCGTGGCCTCGTTCGGCGCCGCCCGGAACGCGGCACCCACTTGCCGGCTCGAATGAATTTCAGGAGCGATGCTGATCATTGTCCCAGATGTGTGCCGGGTTGCCTAGCCGGCCGGGAGCGATTCGTACGATTCTGATGGGAGCCCATAAGGTTCGCGCGCAGTTGTGAGGCGGTTTTGCGAACAAGGCGCGGGCCAACCGTGACGGCCTTCGAACGACTAACTCGCTCGCTGATCGCGGTCGACCCGCCCGGATAGCGAGGCGCGACGTATCTAGCCGAGGCGCAACGAAGTCAGGCCGGATGTCTCGGCGGCGAAGAATCTCAACGCCGAGAAGCCATGACCGAACGCTTCTCGACTCAAGCCGCGCGCGACGCGCGTTCGTAAGCGGGGTACAAGAGCCGCTCCGGTCGAGTCCACCATCCGGGTTCGGTGTCGGACACCTCACCCCGTGCCAAGCGTTGGATGAAATGTGCGAGTTCTGTGGGCTCGATCGCGTCTTCGACCACGCGAAATGCACCTGCCTCGTAGGTTCCTCCCGCTCGGGTCACCAGCCGGTCCCAGCCGTAGGCGCCGAGCAACGCCCAGACAGTGACGGCCCTCACCTCGGCCCCGCGCTCGCGCGCCCGCAGCGCGGAATTCCAAACGAACGATAGCCAACTGGCCTGCTGCGCGTGCGTACAACCGAGATGCGCTTCGGTCACCACGACCGGGCGCCGATAGCGGCGGTGGGCCTCACATAGAATCGCTTCGATGCCGACGAGCCCGTCGGCGCACACGCGCACGGCCTCCACGTCGACGTAGGTCTGTCGACCATTGCCGCCGATCATTTCTGAGGGGTAGAGCTCGACTCGGCTGTCGAGGAAGCGCTCGCTCGTGACGTAGTAGTTGATGCCAATCACGTCCGCTGGACACGGGTGCTCTTCGAAGTACGCAAGCTCATGCGGCGTTGCACCGGCTTCGATCAAATACCGATAGAGTGGGTGGCGTTTCGAGACCGAACCGGCGAGCAAATCCAAACTCAACCAGCGTCGCTCATTCTCGAAATCCGCCTGATAGCGCAGCGCGTCCGTGCTGCGGGTGAAACCCATGTCCTCGGTCTGAACGAGCATTGCGCGCGGATTGACGTTTCGCACGCGGGCCATCGCCAGTGAAATGGCCTTGCATTGCGTGAGGAGCGCGCGCACGAAGGTGCGATCGTCCCGCCCGTGCGGATGCCAATGGCCGTACAGGCCGCTGAAGCGCGCGGTGGTCAGCGGCTCGTTGACCGGAGTGTAGCGCTCGACCCACGGATAACGCCGGGCAACGCGCTCCGCGTACCCCGCGAGCTTTTCCGGAAAGCATTCCGAAACGAGCGACGTGTGTCGGGGCCCGCTGCCGTGATGGACCAAGCCAGCGACGGGCTCGATCTCGAGTTCGTAGAGCCGCGCGAGCCGCTCGTCGGACCAGGCAAAGCTCGGCTCCGCGCACGCCTCGCTGCGCTCCCAGAGCAGTGGATAGCGCAGCGCCGAGAACCCAAGCTCGGCGATGCGCTCGAGATCGACGAGCCGCCGGCTATGCCCGGAGTACTCGAGCTGATCGAAATACTCTGCACCGACGCGATTGACCGTGCATTCAATACCGCCCCAGAGCTGCAACTTTTCGTGACTGTCGACCATTCATCGCCTCCAAGCTCGCTGGTTTGCTCGTTGCGCCTCGTTGATTTTCCGCGATGCGCTTGAACAGAGTCAGCGCCTGGGCCACGACTTGGTCCATATTGTAGTATTTGTAAGTGGCCAAGCGCCCGACGAAATGCGTATTCGGCGTCTCGTCGGCAAGCTGCTTGTATCGAGCGTACAGCTCGTCGTTCTCGGGTCGTGGAACGGGGTAATAGGGGTCGCCCTCGGCTCGCGGATACTCGTAGACCACGCTCGTATGGTCGTGCTTTTGCCCCGTGAGGTGCTTGAATTCCGTCACGCGAGTGTAGGCGTGATCGTTCGGAAAATTCACGGTACCCACGCTCTGCACTTGAGCTTGAGGGTGGGTCTCGTGCTTGAACTCGAGCGAGCGGTACGGGAGCTTTCCGTAACGGTGGTCGAAAAAGGCGTCGATCGGCCCGGTGTACACCAGCGATTTGTGCGGGATCAGCCCGAGCACCTCGCGATAGTCGGTATTGAGCAAGATCTTGATGTTTGGATGATGGAGCATGCGCTCGAACATGCGCGTGTAACCGTGGAGCGGCATTGCTTGATAAGTATCGGTAAAATACCGATCATCACGGTTCGTCCGCGTCGGGATGCGCGCGGTCACCGAGCTGTGCAGCTCGGACGGATCCATGCCCCACATCTTTCGGGTGTAGCCGCGGAAAAACTTCTCGTACAGCTCGCGGCCGACCTTGTTCACGACCACGTCCTCGGACGTCCGGATCGGATGCCGCTTCTCGGCCACGCTCTCCAAAAATGCTTCTATCTCGCTCGACGTGAGATTCATCCCGTAAAGTTTGTTGATCGTATCGAGGTTGATCGGCAGCGGAACGAGCTGACCGTCGACGCTCGCGAGCACCCGGTGCTGATAGGGCCGCCACTCCGTGAATCGCCCCAGATAGTCGAAAATGTCGCGCGAGTTCGTGTGGAAGATGTGTGGGCCGTATTTGTGGACCAGGATCCCGCTGTCGTCATAGTGATCGTAAGCATTGCCCGCGACGTGGGGGCGCTTGTCGATGATCAGCACTCTCTTCCCGAGCTCGCTCGCGAGCCGCTCTGCAATCACACTTCCCGCAAACCCCGCGCCTACCACCAGATAGTCGAACACCTATCGTCCTCCTGCAGCAATGTTCTGAGTTTCGACCGCGCCTTGCGACGTCGCGATTCGCCCGAGTGCCCGCTCTGGGTCGCCCTCGAGCCGCTTTCGGATCGCGTGCTCGACCCGGAGCTGCATTTCGCGCCAAGTCTTGTCCCAGGAAAGATCGGCCAAAAACCGATCGGCGGACAGCGCACGCGCACCCGACGTTTCACTCAGTGCGACCTCACAGGCGGCTACGAATTCCGACACGGTATCGCCGATACGAACCAAGCCCAGCGCTTCGTACGGACGCGCGACATCTCGAATCGACGTCGATACGACCGGCAAACCAGCCGCCAAATACTCCGGGGTCTTGGTCGGGCTGATGAAGCGAGTCGATTCGTTACGCGCGAACGGGAGCAGCGCCACGTCCCAACCGGAGATGTAGCGAGGCAGCTCGGCGTAGCTCTTCCCGCCTAGATAATGGATGTTGGGCGCGCGCGGCAGCTCCGCCTCGTCGATTTTCACGACCGGACCGATCATCACCAACTGCCAAGAGCGTCGGGTCGCTGCGACTCCCTCGAGCAGCTTCAAATCCATCCGCTCGTCGATGACGCCGAAGAAGCCCAACCGCGGGCGGCCGATCCACTGCTGATCTTCCGGCTCCGGCTGCGGAGCACGAGCTCTTGCGAAATGCTGAACATCGACGCTGCTCGGAAAAGCGTGAATGTTGTCATGCTGACTCTTCTTTTCTTCGTATAGCGAGAGCCCACCGGTAAACACGACGTCCGCGCGGCGAAGCAACTCGCGCTCACGCTCGACCAGCGATTCAGGCGCGTTCTTGAACGCAGCCAGTTGGTCCATACAATCGTAGACGACCGCGAGCGGCGACAGCTCGGCAGCGAGGGGCAGCGCCATCGGCGTGTAAAACCAGAGCACGAAGCGGGTGATCGCTTCTTGCTGCAACAGGTCTTTCAACATCTGCGCTTGGACGCCTTCCACGTCCCGCTCCGCGTGACTGACGTGCGGCACGACGACTCGCACGCCCTCGTCCGACACGGTCAACTCGAGCCGATTCGGCCCGTCCACCCAGATCGGCTCTTCCACGAAGTAGACGCGATGTTCGCGCGCGCAACGGCTCAGTAGATGTTGTGGCCGCTGGAATACGAATGACCAGCGCAGATGCGAAAAACAAATGACATCGTAGTTTGGATCCACGCATTGTCCTTGGGATGCGACGCGAGGCTCGCGTCGATTGACTTCGACAGCCCTAAGCAGGTTTTGTGCCGGCGATCGGGTTTGCGAGAGCGACCGAAAAGTAGTTTTCGGACTAGCGCCGCGCGCGAGACAAACCGACACAATCGGGGCAACAGTGCCTGCCAACTCGTCGCAGCTGCAGTCGCTGCAGTGCTGCGAGCACGCAGCAAAGCCGAGGCCCGCGCTGCTCTTGCGCGTGGTACGCCTCGTGCACCAGCGCGAGCGAGTGCTTGCCTGATGCTTCGCCGACACTTATCGCAAATCGGCCTCAGATCCTCGGGTCCTCCGCCTGCACCTGCGGAGCCGGACGCGGATCCGATGGGCTACCCACGGCCGCAATTTCGCCGACGACACTGGACCAGCCTGAACGGCAATTGGGATTTCGAGCTCGATCCGGAGGGCACCCTGGTACGCCCCGAGGACGTGCCGTGGTCTACTCGCATCGAGGTCCCATTCGCGCCCGAAACGGAGCAGAGCGGCATCGCCAACACCGGGCTCTACAATGCGTGCTGGTTTCGGCGGACCTTCGTCGCGCCACCCTTGAATGACGGCGAGCGGCTGCAGCTGCATTTCGGCGCGGTCGACTACCGCGCAACGGTGTGGGTCGACGGCACGCTCGCTGGGCGTCACGAAGGAGGCTATACCCCGTTCGAGTTCGACATTACCGATGCCCTGCGCGCTTCGAACGACGAGCACACGATCGTCGTCCGAGCCGAAGACGACCCGGGTGATTTGGCCAAGCCGCGCGGAAAGCAGGATTGGCAGCTCGAACCTCACTCGATTTGGTATCCTCGCACGAGCGGAATTTGGCAGAGCGTGTGGCTCGAAAAAACGCCCGCTGTGCGCTTGAAGAGCTTACAGTGGATTCCGAATCTGGAGCGCTGGGAAATCGCCATGGACGCGAGCGTGCACGGCAGCGGGCAGGAGAAGCTCTTCGTCAGCGTGCGCCTGAAAGTGCACGATCTCATCTTGGCCCATGATCGATATCTGGTCGTGGCCGGCGAGATCCATCGCCGGATAGCGCTCTCGGACCCCGGCATCGACGACTTCCGCAACGAGCTCCTGTGGAGCCCAGAGCGACCGACGCTGATCGAAGCCGAGGTCGAGCTGCTGAATGCCGACGGCGAAACGCTGGATCGCGTGGAGAGCTATACCGCGCTCCGCTCGTTCACAGTTTCGGGTGACCGCTTCTTGCTCAACGGCCGCCCGTACCCGCTGCGGCTCGTGCTCGATCAGGGCTATTGGGACCGGACCGGCATGACGCCTCCGAACGACGCGACCTTGCGCATGGACGTCATTTTGGCCAAGGCGATGGGCTTCAACGGCGTGCGTAAGCACCAGAAAATCGAGGTCCCGCGCTACCTGTACTGGGCTGATCGGCTGGGGCTCCTGGTTTGGGAAGAGATGCCGAGCGCCTATCGCTTCACCAAGGATTCGGTAGCGCGGCTCACCCAGCAATGGTTCGAGGTGCTGCGTCGAGACGTGAGTCACCCCTGCATCATGGCTTGGGTGCCGTTCAA
>Ga0068855_100006209_pt1 | contig 14560 bp, 23 predicted proteins | sample KBSCornC52_FD_66592 | JGI IMG/M metagenome (GOLD analysis project Ga0068855, IMG submission 66592) | Corn rhizosphere microbial communities from Kellogg Biological Station, Michigan, USA - KBS Corn C5-2 | ecosystem: Host-associated > Plants > Roots > Rhizosphere > Soil ... | reverse complement strand
ACTATTGAAAATTTAATCAAAAACACCCTTGTATTATTCTAAGAAACGCTCTATTTACACGTGTAGCGGGCATGCCGCGCCTATGCGCATGCGCCCTATGTGAGCGTGTGCAAGTGTGTAGACGGACTGGATAAATAATATTTCGCCCTAGTATACGGTGAGGGCTTATACAGAGGTATGATAGAAATATCGTAAATAAATACGAGTCTGACTATCAACATATTAGCAGTTAAAATAAAAGTTTTTTGTAAAAAAGTTTGGATTTTAAAAACCTATCCCCTTACTTTGTATCCATCAAACAGGAACAAAATATCTAAACACATGAAATATTCACGTAAAATGTTCCCTTCGCTCCGCTGCATACCCGCTAACGAGATGCGCGATTGCACCGAAGATCAAGCAAAACAATACGGAGCTAAATTGATAGAATTGAAAGGCGGCGAAAAATGCCTTTTATTTGAAAACATAGAAAACTCTCACACATTAGTAGTCCCCATGCACGATGCTGATAGTGTGGGTTCAGTGCTTATGCCGTTGAAAGGCGGCAAAACTACCTTCCTATTTTGCTTCGTAGCATGGTGATAATCGAAAACTTTCAACCTCTCAATCATACCACAATGAAAAAGCTAGATTTCACCCTACCATTATTAGCCCTCATTTTCTTAGCGGCTGCAATCACATCGCTACCGTTCAACTCTAAAAATTCGCAGATTGCGAAAGCGGTAGAATATCAGAACGAACGCTACGGTATGTCGAACGCCCCTAAATGGGTTGTCAACGTTGATCAGTTCGTGATCAATGAAAACGGCACTTTCTTTGCTGGTATGCGTGTGGAATCAGACCTATCCGAAAACGATCAGGCCGAACTATTCTACAAAAAGGAAGAAATCGTAATACGCGTTGCAGACAATAACAGATGTTCAATCATAACAGGCGATAACAATGAATTCTAACCACGAATTAAAAGTTTTCATCGATCCGGGTGTAATAGCCGTAATATTCGCTAGGATCACAAAAGGCGCAAGTAACGAAGTATACCCGCTCACTTTGACAGAAATACAAGAATGCCAGAAAGCAGCGATTAACGCAATCGAAGAAAATATTTGTTCAATCTTAGAAAATCGGAAATAATGGAATTCGAAACTGATCAGTATGTATCATATTTGCCTGATGGCCGTCAAGGGCAAGTAATTAAAGAAGAAAACGGACGCTATCAAGTTCGTTGGTTTTTCAAAGCTAACGGCAGACACGCAAGTTCAGTGACAAAAGACGGTAGTATAAAAACATGGGTAAGGCAATCTGATTTAAAACCTCTAATTGATTTAAAATATTTCAAAGGGTGATTAAGATGTAAAAGACAAGCGTTCGCCCTTCGGGGCGGGGTTCACCGAAAAACAAAAATAACCATGCAATACACTAAAAATTACCTCGCTTCTAAATTTATGGGACTTTGCCAGTTATTCGGCATCCCGTGCGGAATTGTTCAAGCCATAGAATTAGGTGTTGATGAATACGCTACCTTAGATTATGACCGCACAAATGGTGGTTACGCGGCATGCATGAAATCCATATCACGCGGCACTGAATCAGGTTTTATGCGCTTTTCATCTAACGAGCCGCGCCGATCTCTTACGAAGATGTGTGAAACAGTTGATAACTGGATGTCCGTAGCTTTGTATGCAAAAGAAAACGGCTTTGCAGCTTTCGATTACAAATTCAACGATCATAAGTGGTTCGAAAAATCAGATGTCGTTTGTGTTTTCGTTCGCTTTTATGAAAGCGGCGGCAACCTATACCACTGTGTTATGGTTGAAATTAATGGTAAATACGTAGGTCACGTAAACGACGATTACGGCAGTGATTCCGTAGCACTCAAAAATGCCACTGAATTAATTCGTGCGAAAGGTTGGTACATGCGTCCGGGAGACGATATTTTTAGAAGTGTGAATGCTAAATGCCGCTTCTTTTATGCAACTGTTAAAAATTCTAAACACGCCAAATTCTAATGAAAAAACTATTAAACAATATCGATATTCAGACCGATGTAAATTACTGCCGCGTAATACCGCGTGATCTTTTCAACGAAGCTAAACTATTAAAATGTATCGGACGGCTTGCGCTCAACATACACGATGGTAACGGACTAGGTATAACAGTTTCAGGCTATCCGATTTCTTTCGGCCTTGGTTTGAAAAACAATGATTCGTTTCAAATAGGATTAATGTCAGACGGCTATTTAGTTGTAGCGAATCTAGGCTTTAAATTAGGTAATGAATATTTGTTGTTTCGCACCTTGTACAACAGCAAAAACAATTATCCGCTCGTTTGTACCCGTGATTTTTGCGACGTGCCCGTATTCGATGAATCAGGCGAATACACCGAAGAATTCAAATTCTTAATTTCAGAACTTTCTATATAATGAAAAAGCAAATATCAAAAATTCAATTTTTAGACGGTGACAACTTAATTTCTACCTTGTCTGACTGCGAATGTATGTTTGGTGTTGTGGATAATCAAACTACTCTATATGACCAAAATATCATAAGAAATCAAATAAAAAGATTAACAACTGCGATAGCCGATAATTTTAACATTCCTGGAATAAATGTAAAAGCCATAGCCTACTACAATAACGGCCAAAAATTCATCGTAATGGGCTAATTTCAAACAACCTCCGAAAGCGCAAATGTACTGGTTTGTTACCGGTCGGGGGTACAAGGGTGACGGGTATTTATTTGTTTAACTTCTAACTTATAAATCTAGGGTCAATGCGAAGTGGATTATTACGTAAAATGTACCGCCCGTCACCCTTAATATTTTTCAAACATTAAAATCTTAGAAACCGTGAAATTAGATTCAATCAATCGCGAACAAAGGCTTTACGTAATGCCAAGCGGTAACGGCTATTCATGTTATGGCTTTGACGTTTTGCACCGTAAACTGAATGCGTTAGCCGCTGAAATGGGTGTCCCTGTTGTGTCAAAACGTAAAGGTACAAAAAAGCAGTTTTTTGAATACTCGAAACTATTGGACGCTGCGTATGCTAGGTTTAAAGCAACCGGCAAAAAGATAGAATGCGAACTTCATAAGCCTTTCATTGGACTCGAAGGAAAACGCGTAGAGGTTGTGCAAACAGACGGCGGCACGCGTCGCTTTTACATTGGAAAATCAACGGGTTGGATGCCTTGCCATTTGGAGGTTCATAACTCCCGATCAATAGGCGGTATTCAGGTTATGGAGTTCAATATTAAATCATTCCGTATAGTCCGTTAAACTTTCAAAATTTTAGAAATTATGAAACGTTCAAACATGCGAATTTACGATAACGGCGGTAAGACCTTTGACCGCTATACCGTTGTCTTTATGGACAATGAAGAAAGCAAAGGGCTTTATTATGCCGTTGGTATGTCTGCTCATCCTTTCGCACCGGGTGGATTCGGGCAACATACATCAGCCGCGCCCGGTCGCCATTTAGGTAAACGACTAAATTTTGAAAAACTTCCTGCTGATTGTCAAAAAATGGTAAATTCTGAATTTGATCTTTCATTAGATCAATTCAAACAAGAATTGCGCATGAATGACGTTAAAGGCGATCCGTGGGGCGTTTGTATGAGTGCATGGTTTCAATGCGCTGCCGTTCTTTATGAACGCGATTATGTGCCCTCTGAATGGGGGTATTCGGTAGGCGCGGCGGGTAATTGCGTTGATGAGGAAGATTATTTTACAGAAATGTTTCAAGAATGTACAATTGAACAACTACACGCTATCGGGGAATACCTAAACAGGATTGTAAATATTCTTGAAAAGAAAGGATTAAATTACTAACCATGAACCTTCGCCAATTCCTCCGAATGTTGGGGCTTTGCATAGCCCCTTCTTTACTGTTCTACCTTATCATTTACTTACTATTAATCTGGATATTCTAATGAAAAAGCAATTATTTCTTTACCACGCATTGATTGGCTGGGTTTCTCACGAGTACAAAACCCTCACAGATTTACAAACCCTGTTACAAGAAAGAAGTATATCGATCGGCTACGGGGCAAGCATCGGCTACGGGGCAAGCATCGGCGACGGGGCAAGCATCGGCTACGGGGCAAGCATCGGCTACGGGGCAAGCATCGGCTACGGGGCAAGCATCGGCTACGGGGCAAGCATCGGCAACCGGGCAAGCATCGGCTACGGGGCAAGCATCGGCAACCGGGCAAGCATCGGCGAAAATGAAAGAGTAAAAACGCTGTTCATTACCGATACTAAACACCCAATTTCCTATTGGGGCAAGAATCTCTTAGCTATCGGTTGCCAACACCACAGTTTTGAAAAATGGGAGTCTGATTTCGAAAAGATTGGACGCTCTGAAAACTACACAACCGAAGAAATAACTCGGTACGGTCAAATTATTAAAATGGTAAAAGCTTACCACGAATTAATATGAATCTGCTCACCTACGAAAGTTTAGCCCTCATAAGTGGGGGCTTTACAATAATTCTGCTCTTATTGGCTCTTAGAATCATTTATAAACTACTACGCCAATGATATACTTATTCATAGCAATCCTGCTAATTTGGGGCGTGATCAAATCAACTCACAAACTAGCATGTTGGCTCGAAAAAGAAGACAAGTTAACGAACAAAGCCCGACGCAATAGCGCGTAATTCATGCACAAAACGCTTGGTAACGGTTTCTTCCGTCTTATCAAGCGTTTTTTCTATTATAACCGGATTGCCAAACATCGCGCCCTCACCTACCGTGCTCAATCGGGTAATTGGTAACCTGCCGCCCGGTTTATATTCGAAACCCGTCGATTTATACCGCCCTCTCATAAATACACCCTTGTACCCACTTTTCGGCATTGTGGCTATGAACGCGTGAGGTATCAATTTGCGCGTGCCTTTGATATTCACGCGTACCCCTGCTTTCCCTTGCGTCGGTCGAAACTCCGATAACGGAATAGGTGCGCCAGTGGTCGAAATTGCGCCCGTAGGACGATAAGTACTAGCCCTCCTCACTTTCATACGCGCGTTAAGCCTTCGCGCCTTTATTCGGTAAGTTCGGCGAATGTCCTGACTAGCTTCTTTGCGGCCGGTTATAGTCGCCCGATTGATCGACCGCGCCAAAGCCGCGTTGATTTCCCTGTTCGAAAATTCACGTTTAAGGCCTTTAAAAGTTGCCCTAGCACGTCCCACCTCAATTCTTACTGAAAACATCTTGTAGGCTATGAAAAAGGCCCTTTGCGGGGCCTTTGGTGAATTATTCTATCTTTTCCAGTTGGGATGCTTAAAATTCCCTGGTACAAGTTGCCTCACTTCGTCAAACTTTGGAATAGTCGGCCCTTTGCCGACTTTGATCTGAACCTGTTTTACAGCTTTGATTTTTCGCACTCCGTTTTCCTTCTCGAATGTGTAAGGAACTTGGTTATATAAGACATTTACAGTGCCTTGCGTCATCCTACGCTCAATTTCAGTGGTTTTGAACTGTCTTTTCATCGGTTTAAGTTATTATATGTTTTTCAAAAATGTGGACCAAATTTTTCACAAAATTTTTCTAAAATCCAAACTTTTTTCAGGAATTATATTTCCTGACCCGCGCCTTAATTGCCGCCATCAAAGCATCCTGGCTTGCACCTTTTCTTTCCAGAGCCGCTTCCACGTCATCGTCCATAGTTCCCCGCAAAACCGGTATTCTAACCGCCACGGTATTTCTCTGGCCTGGACGCGGCAAACGTTTGTTAGCTTGCTGCCAATATTCCAACCCAAAACTCCGGGAATACCAGAAGGAGTTATGCCCACCAAATTGCATATTCAGACCGTGCCCTCCTGACTGCGGATGTACGCCGAAAAAAGGAATCTCGCCTGAGTTCCAAGAATTAACATCCCTGGTTCCCTGCTTTCTGCCCTTTGACAACCGGTAAGGTTTCCATTTCTTCAAATGTTTGCAAATTCTATCCCAATCCGAATTAAAATGGAAAAAACAAATCAAAGGATTTCCATTCAATTCTTCCAATGTCTCTTCCAACACGTCTATTTTTAAACGGTGGATCTCTTTGTAGGATTTGTCTGGCAAATACAATGAGCCGCTGGCAAACTGCAAAAGCTTCATGTTTAAAACGGCTGCATTCGCTGCGGTAATTTCATCCTCATCGATACGAATAAATAAATCCCGTTCAAAAGCATCGTATTCCCTTTTCAATTTAGGCCCCATTTCAAGATCAATCGTATCGTAAATCGCAGGCGGCAAATCCAAATAATCCTCAGCTTTCATGGATATGCAGATATCCCCAATACGTTCATGAATTATTTTCTCATAGATATCATCGCCCAAAAACTTATTCTCTCCTTTCTTCAATTCGTATTTACTAAACGCCCCCATATTCCGCGACGTGAAGAATTGCTGACGGTATTCCCCAATTGTCCGGCCTAACCGCTCCCCTCTGTCCAGCATGTAGATCTGTGCCCATAAATCCATCATACCATTTGGCGTAGGCGTGCCTGTCAGCAAAACCATACGGTCGATCTTCGGTAACACACGTTTGATCTGTTTAAATCGTGCCGCCTGATGGTTCTTGAAACTGGAACTCTCATCGATTACTACCATATCGAAGTCCCACTTATTGCGATAGACTGAAACCAGCCAGGGGATCTGTTCTCGATTGATCAGGTAGATATCGGCTTTACGCCGGAGGCCTGCCATACGTGCCCGCTCCCCACCCATGATCTTGCTGTACGTCAAGTGCTGTGTGTGCTCCCATTTCTTAATTTCTTCCGGCCATGTGTGATCCGCTACCCGGACCGGGGCTACTACCAGGACTTTTCGGACCTCCTTCTGTTTTTTCAGCCGAACAATCGCGTCCAGCGTGGAAACGGTTTTCCCCAAAGACATATCTATGAAACACCCGGCTTTGGGATTTTCAACGATGTGGTCAGATACCGTACGCTGGTAAGCCCACATGTCGCTTCTCTTTAATCTCTTCATCAGAAGGTCAGGTAATGCCAGCTAAGGCGATCTAATAATTTGTTCAAAATTTCTTCACTGTCTACAACCCATACCTCAAACCCGAATGCCCGAAGCTTACCATGTACCCATAATTGGCGGGCAGTAGGTTTTTTCCCAGGCGTTTTGACCTCTGCAAAAACGATTCTCGCATGACTTCCTAGAAGCAGTCTGTCAGGCGCTCCGGTGAAGGAAGAAAACACCAGTTTCAAACACCACCATCCCATCTTTTCTGATTCACTTTTAATCTTTTTATCTAAGGACTTTTCATTGACTGTTTTCATACCAGATTTTAGCCCGTTTTCGGGTGAGAATTAACTTATCAAAAATACTAAGGATGCCGGAGGCCGCCGGTGCCGGGTATTGGTTAACAAACTCTATATTCGAATTAGGCACCCTTTAATTATTACCTTTCTAAATAGCTACCCCCTAATCTCATTTATAACTTTAATACTATAATTAGAGGCATCTTATGGCATCCTATACAAAATATTAGGTTTAGAAAGAATTGAGAGGGTTTTTTAGGATGCCGGGCCGTGGCATCCTTCCGGCATCCGTTCGGCATCCTTGTGAAAAATAGATTTTTTCATAGATAGTTGACAAGACAAGTATTTTATCCAAGATATTTCTTTTGTTTCCATAACTTCTGAACTCTCAAACTATCTTCGTAAGACCTCACATATCCCCGCATCATACCACGTTCTCTAAATCTAATCTTATTTTTGGGCTTACTCCATCCTGGCATTTTACTCATAATATCGTGTATTCTACCTATATTAAAAGTGTTGAAATCTTTCTTGTTCCCGCCTATTGCTTTCTCGAAAAGATCAGTCGCATTGACCCTCATCAGTACCTTTTCAGTATCATCCGTCCATTCGTTTTCATCCGCCGCTGGGGAATCCAGATAATCTTGAATGATATCAAACCACTCATCTTCGAACATATGGTCTTCCTGGATTCGGTATGCTTCCTCTTCGATATCGTGTGGCAAATACAACTTCTCGCCTTTGTTGAAATAATGCACAGCCTCGGCCCACAATTGCTTTCTTTCATTCTCGGATAATTCGTGAATGTTTTTCACAATATTTTCCGGGAAAACGTCCACAGGCCAGAAACACCTATTGCCTGTCTGATCGGTAAGAAACTGCCGGGTGTTGGTCGTTGCGATGAAAATGCATTGCCGGTAGTACTTGCCATTCTTTTTCCCGTAGGCCTTCCTGAACTTATCGACTTGCTTTCTGACAAAGTGTTTGATGGTTTCCACAGAGGCCTTTCGAAGTCCTGCCAGCTCACCTATCTCAATGATCCACGACCCCTGTATTTGGGACATGGCTTCTTTCTGGTCGTTCAGATTAGGAAATGAATCAGAGAACCACTCCCCAGCCATTTTAGCCGGTAGGGTGGACTTTCCAGCCCCTTGAGGGCCTATCAGTGTAAGCACATAATCGAACTTGATCCCTGGCCGGAAAATGCGGGCCACGGCCGCTACAAAAGTCTTCCGGCTTACCGCCCTGGTATACTCACAATCTTCCGCGCCCATGTAGTCACAAAGTAGCATATCCAATCGCGCTTCTCCGTCCCATACCAAGCCCGAAAGGTATTCCCTGACGGGGTGGAACCGTGCCCGGTCTATTACATTCTCAACCGCCGACGCTATTTTGTTTTCAGTCGAAAGCCCGTATCTCTTTTCGATGTACGCTTTCAATCGCTCTGTATCCACGTCGGTAATGTTCCGGTTCTCCGGGGTAACTTTCCGCCACGGCAAATTCCGAAGCACTACCCCGGATTCTTCAAATTCATCATACGCGTACCGGCCTTTCAATTTCCGGTCGTTCTCCATGACTAGAATCCCGTTATTGATGGTTTGCAGGATGTTTCCCTTCTTATCAGTGGTAAGCTTATCCTGCCACTCTTCTTCGATCTCAAACTCTTCTGCGCTACCTTCCGGCCCGGCAGCACCTTCCACATCAACCGGTTCCCTATCCTCCGCGTCATCAAATTCGAAACCGTCATCGCCGAAATCGTCTTGCAGCTCTTCCAGTTTCTCGCGCCGCAGCGTGCGTTTAACCTCTTTCTGCTCCATCGCAAACTCCTCCATAGCAAGGTATGAAGGCAGCTTGTTAACAGGCGTGTTCTCATCTTTGCCCACGTCCAGATCTCCGAACATATGAATCCGTACAAGGTCGAAGGCGTTACAGAGCTTATCCGATACCGGATCTGATTCCTGGAATGAGTAGGTGAACCGGCCCTGATCGTAAGGGGCCAGCCCCGCGCCGGACTCGCCATGCAGGTAGGTGTAACGCCCTTCTACCGCAGCCGGTTCGTACACGTCTTCGAGAAATTCAGAGATAGCCGAGTCGATGGGGAAGTATGTCCGGCAGAACGCGCCGACGATCCCCTTCTTTTCCAACGGATCGCCTGCTTTTGCGGCCCTACGCGCGAGATCTTTATTCTCCCGGCTGGATACCGGCCACGAAGAGATATCGCGCCAGTCACGGTATTTGCCCAGGATGTACTCCGGGTCCAGAAGATCCCCGTCCTGCTCTTCATAAACAAACTCGCCGTCCACGGAGGTAGACGGCCAGTACATCAGCCGGGCAAGCTGGTGGGTGGTGTGGTCGAAGTTCTCTATGCCCAGGGTCTCGGCTATTTTCCGTGAAATGGGTTCAAACTCCTCCCTCTCCATCGGGCGACTGGTGGGGATAATCAGCCGCAAGCGCGGTTTTTCGTCCGTATGCTTATGTGTGGAGTACATAAGCGCTTTGCAGTCGTACAGGCGCTCAAAACGTCGCCAGAATCCGGGCTTTGCAAAGTCAGCGTCCAGGCATATAAAACAGCGGTTCTCCACGTTGTTTTTCCCTCTCCGACCATTGGTAAGACGGCCAGCGAAAAAGCCTCCCCTGTCTTTGATTTCGGCCTGCCTGTCGGGTTTCAGCGATAGGTACTCCTGGATTGTCTCGTGGGTGCGGTGCGTCTTGCTGCACCTTTTGGCAAACGCCTCCCACGACATTTCTTTATTCTGCCAGCGGAGGGCACGCCGGTATTTTCCAATAGCGATTTCAAATCTCATCTGATGGGTTATTGCTATAAGTACTGATATAGGGAGCGGAGTTTGTCTTTATCCGCCTCTTCGCTATCGACTATGTTGTCATACAACTCCGGGTCGATCCGTTCTAAGATCGCGTCTTCCAGGATCTGGTGAAGGACTTCCGGCCGGAGCGCATCGACTTCCCAAGACTGGTAGCCGTGATCCTCCACGAACTTGCCTGCGCGGGGATCTTGAAGTTTAGCCGGGTTTGGCGGAGGAGTGTAAAGGTCGATCTGTTCGCGGGTGAGAGCAATCGGTATTACTTCGAATCCGAACGTGTGACGTGCATAAGTATTGCCCGGCCACCAACCATCGGCAAATTCATCTATTCGCTTTTCAATGTCCCGGATCATATCCAGGCCCGAAGGATCGTAATCCCCCAGGTACAGAACTTTATTGAGTTGACCATTCAATTTCGCCGCTTTAAAACGGTTGAATGCATCGAACATCGCCGACGCGGAGGAGTATCCCCGGTTGACCATGATCGGAATATGATATTTTTCTGTAACCCGGCTTAGTACGCCGGATAATGCGTCTTTCTCTACCCACACTTCTATGTAATTCGCCTGCCCCTCCATCCTCTTTTTCTCGTATTGGTCAATACACGCATCAAGTATACTTTTCGAACTGTCCCACTCGCTCGGCTTCGAAGGTTTGCGTAAACGATCTTCGATAGCATCCCAGTCTACTATTCCAGCCATCCGCCCCTCTTTCAGAAGACCGCTTAGTTTAGCGTACTCCTTCACTTGATTGGCTATAATGTCGCGGGAAACCAGCTGATAATACAGCTGCCTGAGAGTCAAAACAAGGTCAAGCTCTTGATACTCTTCGATTATAGAATTGATAACTTCGAGCCTCTCCCGGTTAGGTTTGCTCATGCGAATGTCTCGGAATTTGATTTTCATATCCGGTAGTGGGAAAATTTTGAAACGTGAAATCTAAGGTAGTTTAATTGTTGCGCTCCCGCAACTCGACAAGCACCTGATCAACCAGAGCGAGGCGCTTTTGCTTGCCCTCCTCATCGCGGGAAAACCAGTATGGCGAATACTTTTCTTCCGGTTCTGCCTTTTTAGTGATAGCTAACCAGTCTAAAAGGTGAATACGGGCAAAACTTTGTAAAAGGCATAATCCGTATTTGTCTCCGTTTCTCAGGATGATACGGCGAAGCTCTTCGAGTCTGAAAATTCTATGATCGTATTTACTCATGGTTTTTCAAGGTCAAATTTCCACAAATCAGTATCGTGCGCCCCGGTAGCCCGGTTCCATTTGGTAGGCAGATCGCCTTTACCCGCGTTGAGCCATCCGAAGATGAAAGGGCCTTTGAAGACTAGCCCGGAGACTGGAAAACCGCCCTTAGTGCGGACGGTTTTCTTGAATTTTTCTGACTTACGCATATTTACACTGAGGGAATTTCGAGATTGATATCGGCTTTTTGATAAGTCGGTACTTTACCACTGATTATTATATGAAATAAAGCCGAGTCATCATCACAACTAACCGCTGCACCATGCGCTGTAATCCCGACAACGGCGCTAACCTCTCTCATTTCAGGAGCCGGTTCTTTTTTACGGAGGTTATATTTAGCACTCAGAGAGCGCTCCGCAGCACCTACTCGTTTGCCGTCTGAAACTTGCCAACGCCGGACAACCCACGCTCCGCTAGGGGTCTTCACCATTCCAACTGCGTACTCCTTATTGTCTTCGATAAAAACGACCTTCGTTTCCCAACCCACAACAGTTTCAAACTCGTCTTCCAGATTAACCAGAGGTTGCGGCTCGACCTTATCCAATGACGCAACCAAAGGCGTATTAAGAGGTTTGATATGCCCGTTCTCATCTAATTCAGCTTCTACCCATCCTTCCAAACAATCTGCCCAGCGGTGCAGAGGAGAGCCTTCCCCAAAGCCTTCGTCTACGCAAGACGCGTATCCTACTATGTCCCCCTCCTTGATCCTCGCTCTGCCGTATCTGTCTACCGTCAAAGCTCCAAATACCGGACGCAATCTTCCATTTTCATATTGGATTTCCTGCTTAATAAGCACTTTCATAGTTTTGTAATTTTAGTGTAAAGTTTCCCTATTTTAACTTCATAACCTGCATTTTCAAGATCCTGCGCAAGTTCTCCGGCGATATCTATACTCACGTGGCGCACCTCGCCTTGTGGCAGTTTATATTCTCCACTGGCCAGCGCTTTTACGATCTCCAAAGCGTTTTTATCAGTGAGGTAGTGGCTGACCGGGTGAGCGTTATCTTGGAAAGTACAAGTAGGTCCTACGGCGACTCCTTTACGCATAATGACCTCACGCTTTTCCACATCTGATAAATGGTCTAGGTTCACACTGTTAGCAGCTATTTGATCAAGGTCAACAGGTTTGCCGAACATGCCTTCCGCCGCTTCCCGGTAGATATCGCGCCTTGGCACTCTTCTACTATCTGCTCTAAGTTCGCTATCTAATTTATGGGTTGCTTCCATCGTTTCCCCGACAACAATTGGAGGCCATACGTCCATAAGCTCCCCAGCTTCTACATGATTTTTAACGTTCTCCAATTCCTGTTTAATTACTTCGCGATGCTCAGGAGTATCTTCAAATTTTGGAGACGGTTCTATTGTTTTCGCGTAATGTCTTCTTATAGTTTTAACGTTGAGAGCTATTGAGTTACCTTCCTCATCTACTACAAAACATTCCGCGCAATTATTACAAGAATAAGTTTCCTGACCGTGCAATCCTGTTTTACTAGATCGCTCTTTACTGCCACATTTTGGGCATGCGCCGTCTATTTTAAAACTCTCGGAAGGAGTGTATTCCGCATGCACGCCGTAAGGCCTTCTGGTTATGATCTCAGCTACTTGATACCCTTTGAAGATTTCTAAAAAGTTATTCAATCTAACCGCAGGATCTTCAAAAGTTTTTCGCCAATCGTTAATTGCATTAAGCTGATGGAGTATCTCTAACTGCTGTTTTGTAGTCATGGATATCAATTCGAGCATCTCTTTGAAACGTTTGTCCACGGTGTTATCTCGTTCGCTTAAGCCTTTTATAAACCTATCGATTCGATTATTTATGAAGGCTAGTTGGTTTTTTAGCTTTCTGATATTGCTTCCGTGCAGCGTAAAAAAGACGTTAATCAGAATTATTAATGCGTATATTACGTAGATATGAGTTTGTAATTCCATGATTATAAACGATTTAAAATTGATAAGTAAATTCCTACACTTCCAAAGCATGATAGGACGATCAGTATTCCAGTCCAGAAAGTGTCCCACCATACTTCTTTCCAAGTCCATTTCTCAAAATGATGATCGGACCTTGTTTTCTTCAAATACGTAGTAACAGCGCAGCCGGATAGGAAGGCAATTATTAAAATGATAGCGTCCATTATTGATCAAAATCGTCATTACCAACCCAATTAAGAACAACAAACCACAAAAGTGCTATGCTAATTATAAATAAGTATCCCATACCTCAACACTTTTTACCGTTAGCAGCTCGTCGGGCTTCCAAAGTATGGTCTGCCCGCCTTCTATTGTAATTCAGCTTCTCAATGATCGCCCCGGCAATATCCAAGTTCTCGGCACCGGCCAAATCGAAGATCCGTATCACAGCGTCGGCCAGCTCCACTTCAACCCCTTTACGGGCGGGTAAGTGATCGTCGTTCAAGTCTTTGCGATAAGCCTCAAACGCTTCGGATATCTCCGAGTGGATAAGCGCCATACGTTCGCCCACGTTGAGTTGTTTGAACTCTCCTGTTTCTAGGTCAGTGTACCAGCCAGCATTAACCGCGTTGCCGTGGCATTGATCTACCAGAAGCAAAAGAGCTGCGACTATATCACGCTGCATACGTTGATAATCTGCCATACCTTCGTCTAACGCTATGGCGATGTTTGCCGCCGTAGCGGCTGCGTGTTTTGAGTGTAACGGGATGTTTTTCATAAGTGATAATCGTTATCATAATTTTGGCGTTTTAGCCGATCAATTACAGTACTAGGGGAGTCGAATACATGGGGGTGCGGTATCTGTTCTTTCAGTTTGAAATTCACCACTCTACAACCGTAATACACCGGGTATTTTCCCGTATCTACATCGTCCCAAAAGTCACCACCTTCGGGCGTTTCACTCCACCAGAAAGCAAATGATAAATCATCAGAGCTTCCTTTCTTTCCCCATTGGCGAGTAGTTGGGGGATCGTCGCATTGAGACCGGCGTAACTCAGCGAGTTCTTTGAGTCCGGGAGGTAATTGTGATATTAACATATTTCTAGCCCATTTGGAAAACTTCGTGATCAGGATATTCTCGTGTTGCTTGTAAGATCTCTGCAACGCATGATAGGAATTGCAGGTATGTACCCTAGCCGTTGGCTGCTTCAAGGGGTTTAAATTGCGCAGGTTCGGAGGTCAATAACTGGAAACCTTTTTCCAGAAGTTCGGTCATTTCCCCGGCAGTCTTATACTTACCATGATAGTCCCAAAGCACTTCGAATATAC
>Ga0068855_100006207_pt1 | contig 14565 bp, 12 predicted proteins | sample KBSCornC52_FD_66592 | JGI IMG/M metagenome (GOLD analysis project Ga0068855, IMG submission 66592) | Corn rhizosphere microbial communities from Kellogg Biological Station, Michigan, USA - KBS Corn C5-2 | ecosystem: Host-associated > Plants > Roots > Rhizosphere > Soil ... | reverse complement strand
GTCGATGATCGTCGCCCCGCAGCCCGAGCCCACGGAGGCGGGCGCCGACGTGCTGCGCGAGGGCGGCAACGCCGTCGACGCCGGCATTGCCTGCGCGCTGGTGCAGACCGTCGTCGACCCGCAGATGTGCGGCATCGCAGGCTTCGGCTCCTGCGGCATCTACAGGCCGGACAAGAAGTTCCACGGCTACATCGACGCCCACGCGCCGGCGCCGTTGGCGGCGCGGCCCGACATGTGGGCCAACCTGATCGAGAGCGAGGCACGCGACGGCTACGGCTTCATCCTGAAGGGCCGGGTGAACGACATCGGCTACAAGTCGATCTGCGCGCCGGCCAACCTCAAGATGTATTACGAGGCGCACAAGGAGCACGGCAGCCTGCCGTGGTCGCGCATCGTCGAACCGGCCATCCACTGGGCCGAGAACGGCTGGACGGTGCGCCCACACGTCCACTTCTGGTGGGCCGACGATGGCGCCTTCGGCCGCGCGCCGAACTTCGAGCGCACCGGCTTCACGCCCGATGCGCGGGCGCTCTACTGCCGGCCCGACGGGGTGCCCAAGCGGGTCGGCGACCGGGTGGTCAATCGCGACTACGGCCAGACCCTGCGCGCCATCGCCAAAGGCGGCGCCGACGTCTTCTACTCGGGCGAGATCGCCCGCGCGATCGACGAGGACATGAAGAAGAACGACGCCTTGCTGTCGATCGAGGACCTCAAGGCGTGGAAGACGGCGCGCAATCCGCCGCTGTGGGGCAAGTACCGCGGCTACGACGTCTCGACGAACCAGCCGCCGGGCGGCGGCGTGATGCTGATCGAGATGCTGAACATCCTGGAGAACTTCGACCTTCGCGGGCTCGAGCACAATTCGACGGAGTACGTGCGCATCGTCTCGGAAGCCATGAAGCGCGCCACGGTCGACAAGGACCTCAAGGTCGGCGACCCGAAGTTCGTCAAAGTGCCGGTCGAGGAGCTGACTTCCAAGGCTTACGCCAGGCCGATGGCCGACGCCATCCGGCGCGGCGAGAAGGCCACCGTGACGCGCTTCAACTCGGGCGCGGTGTCGAAGGACACCACCCACATCTCCGTCCTCGACAAGGACGGCAACTGCTTCTCGATGACCCATTCGCTGGGCATGCCCTCGGGCGTGATCTCGCCCGGCCTGGGCTTCATGTACAACGGCTGCATGGGCGTGTTCGATCCGCGGCCCGGCCGCGCCGGCTCGATCGCGCCGGGCAAGGCGCGCTTCAGCTCGGTCGTGCCCTCGATCGTCTTCAGGGACGGCAAGCCCCACCTGATCATCGGCGCGCCGGGCGCCACCCAGATCGCCATGGGCGTGCTGCACGTCGTCCTGAACGCGCTCGACTTCGACATGACCATGGTCGAGGCGGTGAGCGCGCCGCGCTTCTCGGCGACGTCCGACGCGATCGACATCTCCAACCGCATCCAGTTCAGGGTCGAGCGCGAGCTGGCGGGGCAGGGCTATCCCGTGGTGCGCAGCCCCTACGGCTTCGGCTTCGCCGCCGTCCACGGCATCCGCATCCACGACGACGGCCTCGACGGCGCCGCCGACCCGGGCCACGACGGCGTGGTCATCGCCGTGTAACTCATGTTCCTCTCCGCCCGCGCAGCGGGGGGAGAGGCTAGGAGAGGTGGGTGTCTGCCAAGGAACGGACAGAACGTGCGAGGGGACTTCGTCTGACCGATAGTCGTGCTGAGCAGAAAATTTGGGAACTTCTGCGAGCACACCGCATGAGCGGGCTGAAATTCCGGCGCCAGCACCCCATCGGATCTTACTTCGCTGACTTTGCGTGCGTTCAAAGGAAGCTGGTTATTGAACTCGACGGCGAGCACCACGCTTTTCAAAAGGAAGCTGATTCACGTCGACCGGATTTCCTAGAGCAGGTGGGATGGCGGGCCATCCGCTTCAGTGCGAGCGAGGCTGTGCAGAATCCGGAAGGGATTTGGGCCGAGATCGCTCGTGTCCTCGGTATCGAGGCATGACCCACCTCTCCTAACCTCTCCCCCCGCTGCGCGGGCGGAGAGGAACATGAAGGGATGACGCGCTTCACCCCAGCGCGCGCATCGCCGCCACGCCCTTGTCGAGCACGGGCAGGACCTTGGCCTTCGCTTCGGGCGGCACGCCGAACACGACCCGGGCGACGCCGGCGTCGCGGGCGCGCTTCAGGGAGTCGCCGTCCATGCCGACGCCGAACAGCGTGACCGGCACGTCCTCGGGCTTGCGGCCGGCTTCCTTCAGCATGGCGTGGAACGGCGGGATCATGGCCAGCGTATCGCCGCCGCGGCCGCCGATCGGCATCCAGCCGTCGGCATAGGCCACGGCGCGCTTGGCGCCATGCGGGAAACCGCCGCCGACGACGATGGGCGGATGCGGCTTCTGCACCGGCTTGGGCCACTGCATCATCTCGTCGAACTTCACCATGTCGCCCGCGTATTTCGGCTTGGAGCGGCCCCAGATCTCCTTCATCGCCTCGATGCGCTCGCGCATCAGCTTGAAGCGAGTCTTGAAGTCCGTGCCATGGTCGGCCATCTCCTCGGCGTTCCAGCCGCCGCCGATGCCGAAGATCACGCGACCGTTCGACAGGCGGTCGACCGTCGAGACTTCCTTCGCCGTGTGGATGGGATCGCGCTGGACCACCAGGCAGACGCCGGTGCCGAGCTTGATCGTCCTGGTCACCACCGCGGCGGCGCCCATCGCCACGAACGGATCGTAGGTGTCGTAGTACCATTTGGGCAGATCGGGGCCGCCCGGCCACGGCGACGCGCGGCTGGTCGGGATGTGGCTGTGCTCGGGAAACCAGACCGACTCGAAGCCGCGGTTCTCCGCTTCCACCGCCAGCTCGTGCGGCGGGATCGCGTAGTCCGTTGGAAACATCGTGACGCCGAACTGCATGGTCGTTCTCCCTATAGCGATGGTGGCTTGCGTGCGTTTGAGCCCTGCTCGTAGGCGTAGGCGAGCCGCAGCAGCTTCGCCTCGCTCCAGGCGCGGCCGGCGAAGGTGACGCCGAGCGGATAGTCGGGCGTTTCCTTCTTCCCGACGCCGGAAATGAAGCCGCCCGGCACCTGCACGCTGGGATAGCCGGCCTTGGCCGCGATCGCCGCGCCGCTGGTGCCGGCGAACAGCACCGCGTCGAGCTTGTGCCGGCTCATGTAGGCATCCATCCCGCGTTCCTTGGCGGCCATCAGATCCATCGCACGCGCGGACTTGTATTCCACTTCCGAAAGATCGCCCTTGGTCGCCTGCGCGGCGAGGAACAGGTCCTGGCCGTAGCGCAGGGCCTTGTCGGCATTGGCCTTGTTGAACGCGATGACGTCGGCCATCGTCTTGACCTTCGTGCCGACGGCCCAGTCGCGCAGATAGAGATTGAGGTCGTGCTTCAGCTCGTAAAGGAACACGAGCGATGCCGTGCCCGGCGTGCCCTTGTTCATGCCGAGCGGATTTCGATTGAGGACGGCCATCGTCGTACCGGGCCCGCCGATCCAGCCGATCTCCGGGATGGCCGCGCGAACGATCGTGGCGCCGAGGTCCTGCAACACCGTGATGGCCTGCGCCATGACCTCTTTCGAGCGCTGGGGCAGAGGGCCGTAGAAGGGATCGTTCAGGGGATCGTCCGGATCGCTCGGCACGCCGATGCGCGCGCCCTTCAGGCCGTGCTTGTCGAGCCCGGCGGTATAGTCCTGGGGCCTCTGCAAGTGCTGCGTCGCCGGATCCTGCGGGTCGCGCGCGGCCAGCACGTTCAGCAGGATCGCCGAGTCGCGCACGGTGCGGGTGAGCGGCCCTGCGGTGTCCTGGCTGTGCGAGATCGGGATGATGCCGCTGCGGCTGATCAGCCCGACCGTCGGCTTCACCGTGACGAGGCCGTTCTGGGTGGCGGGGCTGAGCAGCGAGCCCGAGGTTTCGGTGCCGATGGCCGCGGCGCACAGGCCGGCCGCGACCGCGACCGCCGAACCGGCACTCGAGCCGCCCGGCGGCACGAGCGGGGCGACGTCGTCGACCATCAGGCTCGGCGCGTAGGGGTTCTTCACGTAGCCGCCCAGCGAGCTGTAGCCCGACGGCATGCCGACCGCGAGGATGTTGGCGAACTCGGTCAGGTTGGCCTTGCCCAGGATCACCGCGCCCGCCGCGCGCAGCCGTTTTACGACGATCGCGTCGGCCTTGGCGCGTGCACCCTCGAGCGCCAATGAGCCCGCGGTCGTGGGCTGCTTGTCACCGGTCGCGATGTTGTCCTTCACCAGGATCGGCAGGCCCGCGAGCGGCTGCCTGGCCGACGGCTTCACGCCGTCGAGCCGGGCGGCGATCGAGACGGCGTCGGGATTGACGACGCGCACGGAAGTGAGGGCAGGCCCGGCGCGATCGTAGGCTTCGATGCGGGCGAGATAGGCCCTGGTGAGCGTGCTCGACGTGACGCGGCCCTGCGCCAGGGCCTGTTGCAGGTCGGAGAGCGAGGCATTGTCGACGGCAATGCCGGATTGCGCCGAAGCGGAACCCGACGCCATGGCGCCGATGACCACGGGCAGGATCGCGAGTTCGCGCCGGCTGGGCCCGCTTTGTTTGCCACGCAGAGGCCGGGTGGGGGACTTCGGTTTCTTCACGTCGCGTTCCTCGATTTGGGCCGGCTGCTTCAGACCGGCATGGTCCGCTTCTGGTGAGCGCGGCCGAGGCGAGCCACGTCCTGGCTGTGGCCGCTGATGACCCGGATGCCCTCGTCGAGTCGCTCGCCGATATTCTGCGGCGTGGCGTTCTCCAGGAAGGCGAGCTTGTTCCTGCGGCAGGCGCCGAAGACCTTCGCCCGGGCCGCCTCCATGACCGGCGGGTAGGGCCGGCGCTGGACCGTGGTGAAGCCCAGCGAAAGACCAAGATCGCCCGGTCCCATCTCGGCAAAACCCAATCCTGGCACCGCCAAGATTTCGTCGGCATTGGCGACGCCCTTGGGGCTTTCAATCTTTACACCGAGCAAAAGCTCCCCTCGGGCGCTGAGTGGCCAGGGTTCGGCGCGCTCGAAATATTCCATCTGGTCGATGCCCCAGATCGGGGCGGCCGTGGGCTCCGACCCTCGGCCGCGCGAGCCGATGCCGAGCCTGTCCGTTGCCGTCTTGTGATGCGGGAAGCGGCAGGCGCGCACGAACTCGGCGACGGCTTCGGCCGTCTCGGCCTGGCAGAGCAGGATGCCGTGGACGCCGCGCGCCAAAAGCTGGCGGAACTGCCAGGCGTTGAAGGCGACGTTCTGGCCGTCCGTGCCGTTGACCGGCGGCTCGACGATGATCGGCGGCGTGCGGTGGCCCGAGGCCGTCGGCCCGCCGTCGATCAGGCCGCGCATGTATTCGGCGAGGCCGGTCATGTCGAAGGCGCCGTGCTCCATGCCGACGTTGATGTAGTCGGCCCAGGTCCTGGCATCCTTCAACCCCTGCTCGTAGGTCAGGACGTGCCCGGTATGGCCACCGTCGTAGTAGAGCGCCTGGTCGGCCTCGAGGAGCTCGATCGCCCTGTTGATGCGCTTGGCCATATTGCTCCCCGAACCGCCCGCGGTTGCCCTAGACTACCGGAAAAGGGGAGGAAACAAATGGCCATCCAGATGGGACGCCGCGCGGCGCTTGCAGCAGGAATGAGTGCGGCGCTGGTGTCGACGGCTCGTGCGCAGGCCGGGTATCCGCAGCGTCCGGTGCGCATCGTCGTGCCGGCGGCGGCGGGCGGGCCGACCGATGTCGTGGCGCGCATCCTGCAGCCCCATCTGCAGGCGGTGTTGGGACAGTCGATCGTGGTCGACAACAAGACCGGCGCCTCAGGCGCGATCGGCACGGCGATCGTGGCCGAGTCCAAGGCCGACGGCTACACGCTGCTGATGGCGCCTTCGACCAACGCGGTGTTCCCGGCGATCTACGAAAAGACGCTGAGCTACGATCCGCAGAAGGCTTTCACCGGCATCTCCTATGTGGCCAGCGTGCCGCTGATCATCGTGGCCCCCATGACCGGCGCGAAGACCTTGAAGGAGCTGATCGCGATGCTGCGCGAGGCGCCGGAGAAGTATTCCTACGCCTCGTCGGGCAACGGCGGGATCATCCACATGGCGGGCTTCCTGTTCGCCGAGAAGGCCGAGGCCAAGGCGTTGCATGTGCCGTATCGCGGATCGGCGCCGGGCCTGATCGATACCATCGCCGGCCGGCACGCCTATCAGATCGACACGCTGGGCTCGAGCAAGGGATTCATCGACGGCGGGAAGTTGCGCGTGCTGGCCGTGGCCGCAGACAAGCGCCTGACGCAGTTGCCTGACGTGCCGACGGTCGAAGAGGTTGCGGGCTTCAAATTCTCGATCGACACCTGGTACGTGGCCCAGGCGCCGGCCGGCACGCCCCGTCCCATCATCGACAGGCTGAACGCGGCGTTCAACAAGGCGCTGGCCCTGCCCGAGGTCACCAGGCGCATGGCCGAACTCGCGATCGTGCCGATGCAGTCGACGCCTGCGCAGGCGACGAAATACTTCAACGACCAGATGGCGTTCTGGCATCCGATCGTGAAGGCGTCCGGCGCCAAGCCCGAATAGGGAAGGTTACATCATCCCCGGCGCGCCGAGGTCCGTACCGTCGATCATGCGGCTGTAGCGATAGGGATGCGGATCGACGATCGGCGGATCTCCGGCGACGATGTCCGCGGCCAGCCGCCCGGCGCCCGGGCCGATGCCGAAGCCATGACCGGTAAAGCCGGTCGAGAGATAGAGGCCGGGCAGGGGATCGACGGCGGAGATCACCGGAACGCCGTCGGGCGTCGAATCGATCATGCCGCCCCAGGCCTGCGCGACCTCGAGGCCTTTCAGTGCGGGATAGTGCTCGGCGAGCCTGGTCAGCCCCTGTTCGACGAGCCGCGGATCGGCCGCCGGATCGAGCGTGCGATGACGCTCGAAGGGTGACGGGCGATCGAACGACCAGTTGGCGAAGGACTCCGGCCCGTCGAAGAACGAGCGGCCGATACCCAGGGTCACGCCGCCCCAGCGCTTCTTCAAGGTCGGCCAGAAGGGGAGAGCGTAGAGCAGGGCCTGCGGCGTGAGCTCGACCAGCCCGCGGCCGCCGAGACCCACGGTGTAGCCGCCATCGAGCCGACGGCGGATCGTGACGTCCGGCATCGACAGGCCGCCATCGGTCACCTGCGGTGCGGCCCCGGTGCGGAACGACGTCGAGCGCACGCCGGCCTGCGGCAGGCGAAGCCCATGGCGCCGGCAGAATAGCGAACTCCACGTGCCGCCGGCGCAGAGGACCGACGGCGCGCGGATGCGACCGTGTTCGGTGATCACGCCGGCGACCTTGCCGCCTTCGATGTCGAGCCCGCGCGCCGCGCAATTCTGGTGGATCGTGGCACCGAGCTTGCGCGCAGCCTCGGCGATCGCGGGGCCGGCGAGCGACGGCTCGGCGCGGCCGTCGGTCGGCGAGTGCACGCCGCCGATCCAGTCGCCGGTGCTGCCGGGCGTCATCGCCTTGGCCTCCGCCGGACTGAGCACGTGACTGTGCATCTGGTGCTCGCGCGCCTTCAGCGTCCATTCCTCCCATTGGGCAAAGTCGGCAGGACGGGTGGTGACATAAAGAAGACCGGTGCGGCGAAAGCCGGTCTCGGCGTCGATCTCGCGATTTAGCTGGCCCCAGATCTCGAGGCTCTTCATCGCCAGCGGCAGTTCGCGCAGGTCGCGATGCTGCTGGCGGCACCAACCCCAGTTCCGGCTGGTCTGCTCGCCGCCGACCACACCCTTGTCGAGCAGCGCGACGCGATGGCCCTTCTTCGCCAGGAAGTAGGCCGCGGTGCAGCCGGCAATGCCGGCCCCGATCACCACGATATCGACGGCGGCGGGAAGCCTGGCGTCGCTGGCGACGGGCTGGACGGTGACGTGCATCCGGAAACCCTAGCACGGCCCGCCGCGATCAGGGTCCACAGGGGCGGGCGCCACACTGACGCCTTGATATGCTGCTTCGCTGTCCATCCGGGGCTGCGATGGAGAACGACCATGACGGCACAGGAAAGCGAAGTGTTCTTGAGACAGGTCGAGGACCTCGGCCGGCGGGCACACGCCAGGCTTCACCAGTTCCGTGAGCACGGCGAGTTCGCCGACACGCACAAGGAATTCCTGAAGGAGCTGGAGCGCCAGCAGAAGGAGATCGAGGCGCGCATCGACGTCGAGATCAAGAAGGGCATGTCCTGGGAGTTGATCAAGCTCGAGTTCCGGCGCGACTTCTCCGGAATGGTGGCCGAGTTCCTGCGTTGGGAAGAACGCCTGGACGCCGCCTCGATGAAGACGGCCTGAGGGATCGCAGGAGCGCTTTACGGGCCGGAACCGGGCGCGGTACCTTGGACTCCCCAAAGGAGTCCCCATGGACCTGACATTCGGCACGGAAGAACTGGCCTTTCAGCAGGAAGTGCGCGGCTGGCTGAAAGACAACCTGACGCCCGAGATCATGGGCGAGATCAAGGTCGGCCGGAACGCCTACATGTCCAGGGAGCGGCTGATCGACTGGCAGAAGCGCCTGGCGAAGAAGGGCTGGCTGTGCACGGGCTGGCCGAAGGAATTCGGCGGGCCGGGCTTCACGACGACGCAGAAATACATCTTCGAGATGGAGATGGCGAAGGCGGGTGCACCCGGCACTTCGCCGTTCGGCCCCAAGATGTGCGCGCCGGTGATCATGAAATACGGCTCGGCCGAGCAGAAGGCGCGCCATCTGCCGCCGATGCTGAACTCCGACCTGCTGTGGTGCCAGGGCTACTCCGAGCCGGGCTCGGGTTCCGATCTCGCGAGCCTGCGCACCAAGGCCGAACGGCAAGGCGACTTCTATATCGTGAACGGCCAGAAGACCTGGACGACCCTGGCCCAGACCGCGGACTGGATCTTCTGCCTTGTGCGCACTTCCAACGAGGGCAAGCGCCAGGAAGGCATCTCGTTCCTGCTGATCGACATGAAGACGCCTGGCATCTCGGTCGAGCCGATCATCACCGCCGACGGCAACCGGGCCGGCACGCAGGAGGTGAACTCGGTGTTCTTCACCGACGTGAAGGTGCCGGTCGAGAACCGGGTCGGCGAAGAGAACATGGGCTGGACCTACGCCAAATACCTGCTCGAGTTCGAGCGCGGCGGCAATCCCTACAGCCCGCGGCTGCGCTCGGGCTTCGAGCGCCTGAAGCGGCTCGCCCAGTCGATGCCGGAGGGCGACGACTCGATCCTGGCCGACGCGGCGTGGCGCGAGAAGCTCGCGCGCATGGACATCGAGATCTCGGGCCTCGAGATGTTCGAGCAGGAGTTCTATTCCAAGCTCGCGTCGGGCCAGAACCCGGGCCCGCTGTCGTCGATGATCAAGCTGCGCGGCACGGAAGTGATGCAGCAGGTCCAGGAATTCGCCGTCGAGGCCGCGGGGTGGTACTCCATGCCGTTCCCCGAGCAGCGCGCCTGGAACGCCAACGTCGAGCCGATCGGTCCCGAGGGTGCCGACGTGCTGGCGCCGCGCTACTTCAACGGCCGCAAGATGACGATCTATGGCGGGTCGTCTGAAGTGCAGCGCGGGATCATGAGTAAAGTCATGTTGGGCCTTTAGCCTTGTCGTCCTGAGCGCGGCGAAGGACCCGACCGAACGAACACCGACCCTGTTGAAGCGCGAGATCCTTCGCTTCGCCCAGGATGACAACGAGGCTCTAGATGGACCTAGCGTTCGACGAGAAGGAACTCGCCTTCCAGAAGGAAGTGCGCGACTGGATCACCGCCAACATGCCGCCGGAGGTCGCGGAGGAGAGCCGTCGCAGCCGCACCAGCCACGTGTCCAAGGAGCGCCTGCTGCAGTGGCAGAAGAAGCTGGCGGACAAGGGCTGGCTTTGCCCCAACTGGCCGAAGGAATTTGGCGGCCCGGGCTGGAACTCGACCCAGAAATTCATCTTCGAGATGGAGATGGCGCGCGCCGATTCGCCTTACCTGTCGTCGTTCAGCATCAAGATGGTGGCGCCGGTCCTGATGAAGTACGGCAGCGACGCGCAGAAGAAGCGCTTTCTGCCCAAAATCGCCGCGGCCGAGGAGCTGTGGTGCCAGGGCTATTCCGAGCCGGGCTCGGGTTCCGATCTGGCGTCGCTGCGCACCAAGGCCGAACGCCAGGGTGACCACTATCTGGTGAACGGCCAGAAGATCTGGACGACCAACGCGCATTTCGCGGACTGGATCTTCTGCCTCGTGCGCACGTCGAACGAGGGCAAGCGCCAGGAGGGCATCTCGTTCCTGCTGATCGACATGAAGTCGCCGGGCATCAAGGTCGATCCGATCTACCTGGTCGACGGCACGCGCACGCCGATGCGGCACGAGGTCAACCAGGTCTTCTTCACCGACGTGAAGGTGCCGGTCGGGAATCTCGTGGGCGAGGAAAACAAGGGCTGGACCTACGCCAAGTACCTGCTCGAGTTCGAGCGCGGCGGCCAGGCGTTCGGTCCGCGCCTGCGCAAGGCGTTCCGCCATCTCAAGGAACTGGCGCACACGCAGTTCGACGGCGGCGAGCCGCTGTCGGCGAACCCGAACTGGCGCGAGAAGGTGGCGTCGCTCGAGATGGAGATCGACGCCATCGAGATGAACGAGCTGATGTTCTATTCGAGCATGAAGACCGGCGAGGCGCCGGGCAGCATGGGCTCGATCGTGAAGATGCGCGGCACCGAGGTCGGCCAGAAGGTCACCGAGCTCGCGGTCGAGGCCGTCGGCTGGTACGGCACGCCGTTCACCGAGCTGCGCAACTACGACAGCAACATCGTGCCGGTCGGCGGCGGCTATGCCGACGACGTGTCGCCGCGCTATTTCAACAATCGCAAGACGACCATCTACGGCGGTTCGTCCGAAGTGCAGCGCAACGTGCTGGCCAAGGCTATGCTGGGGCTCTAGGCCCCTTGAGGTGACGTGATGGAGCTCGATCCGGTCTTCCTGTCCAGGCTGCAGTTCGCCTGGGTGATCGCCTGGCACATCCTGATGCCGGCATTCACGGTGGGGTTGGCTTCGTACATCGCGTTGCTGGAGGGGCTTCACTTCGCGACCGGCCGGGAGATCTATTTCCGCATCTCCGGCTTCTGGATCAAGATCTTTTCGGTGGCCTTCGGCGTCGGCGTCGTGTCCGGCGTCGTCATGCCGTTCCAGTTCGGCACCAACTGGAGCCGCTACTCCGACGCCACGTCCAACGTCATCGCCCCGCTGTTCGCCTACGAGGGCATCACGGCGTTCTTCCTCGAATCGGCGTTCCTCGGCGTGCTGCTGTTCGGCCGTAAACTCGTGCCGCCGTGGGCGCATTTCGCGTCGGCGCTGATGGTGGCGCTGGGCACGCTGTTCTCGTCGTTCTGGATCCTGGCGGCGAACAGCTGGATGCAGACCCCGGCGGGCTACGAAGTCATCGAGGGCCGCTATTTCCCGACAGACTGGATGCAGATCATCTTCAATCCGTCCTTCCCCTACAGGCTGGGACACACGGTCGTCGGCTTCTACGTCACCACCGGCTTCGTCGTGCTGGGCGTGGCGGCGTACCTGATCCGCCGCCGCGATTTCGCCGCCGAAGGGCGGATCATGATGTCGATGACCCTGTGGTTGCTGACGATCCTGGTGCCGCTGCAGATCTTCCTCGGCGACCAGCATGGGCTGAACACGCTCGAGTACCAGCCGGCCAAGCTGGCGGCGATCGAGTCGCACTGGGACACCGGTCGGCGCGTGCCGCTGATCCTGTTCGCGGTGCCCGACCAGAAGAACGAGACCAACCACTTCGTCCTCGAAGTGCCGCTGCTCGGCAGCCTGATCCTGGCCCACGACGTCAACGGCGAGATCAAGGGGCTGAAGGACTTTCCCACGGCCGACCGCGCGCCGGTCGCGGTGACGTTCTATGCCTTCCGCGTCATGGTGGGGATCGGCACGCTGATGCTGGTCGTCGTGGGCTTCAGCTGGTGGCTGCGCCTGCGCGGGCGACTGTACGACAGCCCATGGTTCCAGCGCGCCTGCCTCGGCATGGCGCCGCTCGGCTTCGTGGCCGTGCTCGCCGGCTGGACGACCACCGAGGTCGGCCGCCAGCCGTGGACGGTCTACGGCCTGCTGCGCACCGCCGACTCGGTGTCGCCGTCGCTGAGCGGCTTCGACGTGCTGCTGTCGCTGCTGGGCTACATGGCGGTCTACCTGATCATCTTCCCCGCGGGCGCGCTGCTGATGTTGCGCCTGATTCGAAGAGGGCCGGCCGCCGCCGCGGCGTCGCCGCCGGTCGAGAGCGGGCGGCCGAGCCGGCCGATCACGGTGCAGCTCGAACCGGAGTCCAGGCCATGAATGCGGCGATCGACTTCGTGCCGGTGTGGACGCTGATCCTGGGCGTCGGCGTGTTCTTCTACGTGCTGCTCGACGGGTTCGATCTCGGCGTCGGCATGCTCTTCGGCCTCGAGCCCGACCTGCGCTCGCGCAACACGGTGATGAATTCGATCGCGCCGATCTGGGACGGCAACGAGACGTGGCTGGTGCTCGGCGGCGTGGCGCTGCTGGCGGCATTCCCGCTGGCCTTCGCCATCATCATCCCGGCGGTCTATTTCCCGCTGCTGGTGATGCTGCTGGCGCTTGCGTTCCGCGGCGTGGCCTTCGAGTTCCGCTATCGCGACGTCGAGCACAAGACGTTCTGGGACCATGGGTTCTGCTACGGCTCGACGATCGGCACCTTCGCGCAGGGCGTGACGCTCGGCGCCTTCATCCAGGGCTTCAAGGTCGACGGCCGGCATTTTGCCGGCTCGTCGTTCGACTTCCTGACGCCGTTCTCGATCCTCACCGGCGTGGCGCTGATCTTCGGCTATGGCCTGCTCGGTGCCGGATGGCTGATCCTCAAGACCGAGGGCGACATCCAGGCGCGGGCGCGCCGGCACGGCCGCCTGTGCCTGGGCGGCGTGCTGGTCTGCATCGCCGCCGTGAGCGTGTGGACACCGCTGGTCAACACGGCGATCGCCCAGCGCTGGCTGTCGTGGCCCAACATCGCGCTGTTCTCGCCGGTCCCGGCGGCGACGGCGCTGGTCGCCTACGGCGCCTGGCGGGCGCTGAACGGATCCTCGCACGCCGGCACGTTCGTGGCCGCGGTCGGGCTGTTCGCGCTGTCCTATCTCGGCATCGTCATCAGCCTGTGGCCGATGATCGTGCCCTACAAGTACACGCTGTGGGAGGCGGCCTCGTCGCCGGCCACCCAATCGTTCCTGCTGGTCGGCACCTTGTTCCTCCTGCCGGTCATCCTCGTCTACACGAGCTGGTCCTACTGGGTCTTCCGGGGCAAGGTCCGCGCCGACGTGGGCTATCACTAGCCGGCAGTCCGGTCAGGCGGCCCCGGGGCGCCACGCGATGACGCCTTCGGTGCGCGCCCGGACTTCCGGCGGCGCCAGACAGGAGGCGAGGGACTCGTAGCCCGGGGCGCCGGGATAGGGCGCGACCTGCATCGGCGGGCTGTGGTTGGCGGGGCAGAAGACGATCGCCTCGTCGGCGCCGACGGCATCCAGGTCGAGGATGGCGCTGGAGCGCGTGAGGAAGAAGAGCGGCTGTCCGCCGGGAGTCCGCCGGCGGAGATGGGCGATCAGCGCTTCCTGCGTGGGCTTGTCGAGACCCTGTTCCAGCATGTCGATGACCAGGATCGCCGGTTCCGCGGACTCAAGATGCGTGAGGAGGGCAGTCAATGCGGCGGACTGCGTGCCGCCGTCCTCGACCAGCAGGGCGACGGTCCGATCGACGCGCGACTTCAGCGCGGGATCGGCGTCATCGTCCCTGGTTCGGCGATCCAGTCCGAGGAAGACGCCTCCCAGGGCGTCGGCCAGGCACTTCGCCAGCCGGGTCTTGCCGCTGCCCAATGGGCCGGTGATGTAGTTCAGCGGCCGGATGTCGTGCAGCGCGAAGCGCTCGCCGCCCCACGGCCAGGGAAGATCGAAGGCGACGTTCAGTCCGGGGGCAGGGGCCAGCAGCCGCGCCAGATCGCCGACGGTCGGGGCACGGCCGCGCGCGAGATCGCCCCGCAGGCCGCGCACCTTCTCCACCGCGGCCACGAGGTCGCGCAGTCGGGCTTCGAGCGTCGTCTGGTGAGCGGCCAGGGCCGGTTCCAGGCCCTGGGAATCGCCCTTCAGCACGCGCGCCACCTGGGCGAGGCTGAAGCCCAGCGCGCGCAGGGCGGCGATTTCGGAGGCGCGGCTCATCTGCTCGGGGCCATAGGTTCGCCATCCCGCCTGCGTGCGGACCGGTGCGAGGAGGCCGCGCTGCTCGTAGAGCCGCAGCGCCTTGGAAGAGATGCGCAGACGCCGGGCGGCCTCGGATGCGTTCAGGAATTCGCCGGAGAAGGTCACGGTTCACCTCGTTCTTGCAGACCGCCTCCTTATGGAGCCAGCCCCAAGGGCCGGGTCAACAGCGCTTTCCGTCCTCCGGTGGAATGAGACGCTTTTCCATCCACAACGCGCGCTTGAAGTGGGGCACAATCGGCAAAACGCGCTGGAGGAACCGCCCGCATGGACTATCGCAATCTCGGCCGCGCCGGCCTGAAAGTCTCGGAGATCTGCCTCGGCACCATGACCTTCGGCAA
>Ga0068855_100006206_pt1 | contig 14569 bp, 11 predicted proteins | sample KBSCornC52_FD_66592 | JGI IMG/M metagenome (GOLD analysis project Ga0068855, IMG submission 66592) | Corn rhizosphere microbial communities from Kellogg Biological Station, Michigan, USA - KBS Corn C5-2 | ecosystem: Host-associated > Plants > Roots > Rhizosphere > Soil ... | reverse complement strand
GCCAGCGGTGGCTCGACGCGTTTCCACACAGCGTGGGCAGGGCGGCTCGATCTGCGGCACGGTCGAAGGCGCTTCGTGCGTCACCTTCGGGCGGACGACGAACACCGGACAGGGCGCGAGCCGCACCACCGCTTCTGCCACCGAGCCGAGCAAGAGGCGGGACAGGCCACGCCGACCGTGTGTGCCCATGACGATCAAGTCTGCGTCGAGATCGGCGGCAATTTGTGCGAGCTCCTCGGCGGGAGCCTCGAGCCGCAAGTGCGAAAGAACGCGCGGCAGGCGGCCGCCGCCGTCACGCTCGAGGTAGGCGCGTTTGCGCTGCTCCACGTAGCGCGCGAGCGCCAGTCTGGCTTCATCGAGCGAGAGTGAGGCGAAGCCGGGTTCGGCCGGCGCGTCGATCAGCGCCTGATTTCCGTACAGCCGCACGACGTTCACGATGTGCACCTCCGAGGGCGCTCGCGAGAGCGCAAGATCGAAGGCCTGTTCCAGCGCCAAATCGCTAGCCGGCGAGTAGTCGACGCCGACCACGATCAGATACGGCTTTGCCGAAGTGTTCATGCTTTTCTCCTTGGAGCGCGCGCGCGCTCAGTCACGTTCCTGTGCAAAAATGCTGCATCGCGCGTGCCACGCGACGCACCGGAGGCGCCCCGCCCCTCGCTCGTGCCGGCCAAGCGAGGCCCAATTGGGGCTCCCGGCCTACACCTGTGGCAAAAATGGCAGCCGCTCTGGCCGGGCTCGACGCATTCGGCTCGATCGGATACCAGCTCTGAGCCCCGCACGCCGAGCTCCGCCCCGCTCCGAATTAATGCGCCATCTCCGAAAACTCCTGCGCTTCGCCACACCGTATTCGGGGCGCTCGCTCTTGGCGCTGCTGCTCCTCACCACGTTGGTCTTCTTGGATCTGTCGATCCCCCGCTTGATTCAGCAGCTGATCGATCACGGGATTTTGCAACACGACCGCGGCGTCGTGCTCCGGACCTCGGCGCTGATGCTCGGCATCTCGTTTCTGAGTGTGTTCATCGCCGTCGGTAACAATCACTTGTCGGTCAGCGTCGGCGAAAGCGTGGGCCGTGATTTACGCGACGCCATTTTCGTAAAGATTCAGAGCTTTTCATCCGGCAATTTGGATCGCCAAAACACGGGGCAGCTCTTGGTGCGGCTGACCAGCGACACGAGCGCGATTCAGCGCGTGCTGCAGGTGTCGCTGCGCATCGGGACGCGCGCGCCGCTGCTCATGCTCGGCAGCTTGGTGTTGATGGTCAGCACTAGCCCCGCCTTGGCTTTGACCATGCTGCCGCTCCTGCTCGTCACCACGCTCGTGATCGTGTTCTTTTTGGTGAAAATGGAGCCGATGTTCCGCGGCGTGCAAAAAGAGCTGGATCGGCTGAACACGGTGCTGCAGGAAAATGTCGCGGGTATCCGGCTGGTCAAGGCCTTCGTTCGCGATCGGCACGAGCGGCTGCGCTTCGAACGCAGCAACGAGGCCTATACCAGCGTTTCGGAGCAGGTGATGCAATTTGCTTCGCTGATGTCGCCCGTGCTGACGATGTGCGTCAACGGCGGCATGGTGATCGTGATCTGGGCAGGCGGCTTACAGGCGGCGCACGGCACGCTGTCCAGCGGTCAAATCGTGGCGTTCATCAACTACCTGCTGACCACGATGGCGCCGCTGTTGATGATGACGATTCTGTCCAACGTCTGGGCCTCCGCCCTCGCCTCCGCGAAGCGCATCGACGACGTGCTCGAAGTGGTGCCCGAAATTCGCGATGCGCCGGACGCGCTCGCGCTCAGCGCCGAAAGCCCGCCGCGCATCGCGTTCGAGAACGTCACCTTCGCCTACAGCGGAAAGCCTCGGGACGCCGTGCTGAAGAACCTGACGTTCAGCGCCGAGCCAGGGCAAACCGTCGCTATTTTGGGCGCGACCGGCGCCGGCAAATCGACGCTGGTCAAGCTCATTCCCCGTTTTTACGACGTGACCCGCGGCCGCGTGCTGCTCGGCGACCGCGACGTGCGCACGCTCACGCAAGACTCGCTGCTGGCGCAGATCGGCGTCGTCCCTCAAGAATCAGTGCTGTTCTCGGGCACGGTGCGGGACAACATTCGCTACGGCCGCCCATCGGCTTCGGACGAAGAAGTGGTGCGTGCCGCCGAAGCCGCGCAAGCCCACGACTTCATCAGCCGCTCGGCGGACGGCTATGACAGCCGCGTCGAGCAGCGCGGCCAGAATTTCTCCGGCGGCCAGCGTCAGCGCATCGCGATCGCGCGCGCGCTGCTGCTAAAGCCGCTGATCCTGATTTTGGACGACAGCACGAGCGCGGTCGACGTGGAGACCGAGACGCGCATCCAACGGGCGCTCGCGGCGCAGCACCCGAATCAAACTCGGATCGTGGTCGCGCAACGCATCAGCACCGTGCTCACCGCCGACCGCATCTTGGTGATCGACGAGGGCGAGCTCGTGGCCGACGGTCGCCACGCCGAGCTGATGCGCACGAGCTCCGTGTATCGCGAAATTTACGCGTCGCAGCTCGGCGCTGAACCGAGCGCCCCGAGCGCCGCGCGGCTGGCGACGGAGAGCCCGTGAACCCGCTTCCCACAGGCAACGCGGCGGGGACCGATCCACGCGCCGGCATGCGGCCCGGGCAGATCGGACGGATCGAGAAAGCCGGCGATCCCAAGAGTGCCCTCCAGCGGCTACTGCCGTATTTGCGCCCCTTCCGGGCGGGCGTGGCACTGGTTTTGCTGCTCGTGGTGCTTTATACGGCCCTCAGCTTGGTCGGCCCGTATTTGATGGGCGTGGCCATCGATCGATTGGTGCAGACCAAGCAAGCGGCTGGCCTGCCCGAGCTGTCGCTGCTGATGCTCGGCGTTTATCTGCTGAGCAATCTGCTGCAAGCGGTGTCGGGGCGGATGATGGCGCGCATTTCGCAACGCGCGCTGAAGCAGCTGCGTGCGGATTTGTTCAGCCACGTCCAGAGCTTGCCCGTAGGTTTCTTCGATCGCAGCGCGGCGGGTGACTTGCTGAGCCGGCTGACCAACGACATCGACGCCATCAACCAGGCGATCTCGCAGAACGTGACCACCTTGGTCGCGAGCCTGCTTTCGATGGTGGGCATCGTGGTGGCGATGTTCATTCTCGACCGCTGGCTGGCACTCGCCTCGCTCGTGGTCGTGCCGATCATGTTCTGGTTCACCCGCTACGTTGCGCGCTACACGCGGCGGGGCTTTCGCGATCTGCAGCGCGATCTGGGGCAGTTGAACGGCGTGATGGAAGAAGCCGTCAGCGGTCAAAGGGTGCTGCACGCCTTCCGCCGCAAAGAATCGGCTATTTCCGCGTTTCGCGAGGCGAACGCGAAGGTGTTTCGCGCCGGTGTGTCCGCCAACAGCTACGCGCTGTTGCTCATGCCGATTACCTCGGTGCTGGGCAATTTGTTCGTGATCGTGCTTGCGGGTTTGGGCGGGTATCTCGCGCTCTCTGGGCTGGTAACGGTCGGCATCATCGCGACCTTCATCAGCTATGGGCAAAATTTCATTCAGCCGCTGCGTCAGCTCGCGAATTTGTACAACTCGATTCAAGCCGCGCTTGCCGGCTCCGAGCGCATCTTCGCCATCGTGGATGTGCCGGCAGAGCCGGACGATGCGGCAAACGCGCCGCCGCTCGGCGTGGCCCGGGGTGACGTGAAATTCGAGCACGTCCGCTTCGGCTATCTGCCCAATGCGGTCGTGCTTTCGGATCTTTCGTTCGAGGCCAAGCCGGGTGAAGTGACCGCGCTGGTCGGCCCAACTGGCGCGGGCAAAACCACGATCATCAATTTGCTCACGCGCTTTTACGAGATCGACGGGGGCCGAATCACGATCGACGGCCGCGATTTGCGGCAGATCCCGAAGCCGGATTTGCGCCGGCATTTGGGCCTGGTGCTGCAAGACGTGTTTCTGTTCTCGGGCTCGGTGCTGGAAAATATCCGATATGGGCGGCTCGGAGCGAGCGACGCCGAAGTGATGGAAGCGGCCAAGCTCGCCGAAGCCGAGCCGTTCATCCGGCTCTTGCCTCAGGGTTATCAAACCGAGCTCTCCGAGCGCGCCAATAATCTGAGCCAAGGCCAACGCCAGCTGATCGCGATCGCGCGCGCCATCCTCGCGGATCCGGCGATTTTGATTTTGGATGAAGCGACGAGCAGCGTCGATACGCGGACCGAAGCGCGGATTCAAAGCGCGCTCTTGCGGCTGATGAAAGGCCGCACGAGTTTCGTCATCGCGCATCGCCTGAGCACGATCGCGGACGCGGACCAAGTGCTGGTGATCGAAGGCGGCGCGGTCGCCGAGCGCGGCAAGCACGCCGAGCTTTTGGCCCGAGGCGGCGTGTATCAGCGGCTCTACGCGAGTCAGTTCAAAGGCGAGGCCATCTGACGCGCGCCGCGCGCCATGCGCGAAGCCGACACGCGACGCCGAAGGCTAGGCCGCTCTGCGCGTCCCGCGTGACCATCAAAAACCACAAAAAACCGCGGCGGCAGTGAATTTGGGGGGCGTGGGCGGGTTCCGGCGCAGGCGAGGCGCAGTGCGACGCGGGCAAGCTGACCGAATCGCCGCCAATGCGCGGCGATTCGGTCGACGCGCGTTCGATGAGGCGGCGGAGGCTGCCGCGGCGCAACGCGCGACGCAGCGTCCGCTCGTTCGGCTCAGAAGTTACCGGTCAGGAAACCGCCGTAGCCGTCCTTACCGATTTTGCTGGGCGTCAGCTGGAGCGTGCCCACGAAATCACGCGCGATGACCTTTTTCGGCGAGGCCAAGCCGTAGATGAAAAACACGGCACCCAGGGTTTGCGCCACGCCGTCGAGGATCAAAAACGTGCGCGTGGTGCTGTCGATGCTCGAGTCGAGGCTGTCGTAACAGGTGCTGCTCACGCTGTTCGAAGTGCAGCTGTAGGTACCGGAACGGTGACGCGCGGCCAGCGTGATCCACGGGCCCAGTGCCGGCACGGCGAGCCAACCCGTTGAGTTCGGAAAATTCTCGCTCGACGCGACGGTGAGGCCGAGCACGTACGGAACGCCCAAGACCACCGGCCCCGCGATCAACATGCCGCGGCGGGCTCGCTCTTCTACGTGGTAGCCAGCCGGGACCGGGCCGCCGTCGTACGGCATGCTTTCCGGCGGCGGGCGTGTCGCGGTTGGGTACGCGTAGGCGTAGCCGGGCGGCGGCGGGGGATACGCGTAACCAGGCGGCGGATAGCCCCCGGGAGCCGGATACCCAGCGGGCGGTGGGGCGGCACCGGGCGGGGGTGTAGCGCCAGGCGGCGCGGGCGGCGGCGCAGCGAGCGGCGCGGGCGCGCTGGGCTGCGCGGGCGCGGCGCTCGGCGGTGCGGTAGGCGCGGCTTGAGCCGCAGCTATGGCGGCCGAACCAAGGATGACGGCGGAAATCGAAAGCGAAAGCGCATGGCGCCACAAAGAACAATCCCTCATAAGATCCCTACTAGCAAAGCCATGACCATCGCAAAAGGACAAACCTTGCGTTCGCTCTCGCGCGCGTTTTGCGAGCGTCGCCGCGCGCGTTTCAGATCGCCTCTGACCGTGCCAGAATGGCCGCAGAGCTCAACGCGATGACCACGCGCACCTCGAACGACATCAGCCCCGACGGCGCTCCGCTCGAGTTGCTCTTCGAGCAAAGCCACTTGCCGCGCCTGCCCTTGCCCGCGCTGCTCGAGGCAAACTACGGCGGCCCGCTCGGCTTCGCTAGCCCGCGCGTGTTCGCCAATTTCGTCAGCTCCGTGGACGGCGTGGTGGCGCTGCCAGGCGACAGCGAGTCCGGGCAAATCATCAGTGGTCGCAACACGGCCGATCGCTTCGTGATGGGGCTCCTGCGAGCTTGCGCGGATGCCGTGCTGCTCGGAGCGGGAACGTTTCGCCACTCGCGCGGGCACCTTTGGCAGCCCGATCGCATCTACCCGGCCGCAGCGTCGCTCTTTGCCGAGGCGCGGCGCGCGCTCGGCCTCCGCCCTGCGCCGCGCTTGGTGCTCGTGAGCGCGAGCGGTGAGCTCGACGTGAACGAGCCGGCCCTGCACGACGCGCTGATCGTGACCACCCAGCGCGGAGAAGCGCGGCTCCGCGGGCGCGCGCCGGAAAGCGCGCGCGTGGTCGTGTCCGGCGCTGAGCGCATCGAGCTAGCGCGGGTGCTCGAGCTAATGCGCGAGCAAGGCTTGCAGCAGGTGCTCACCGAAGGCGGTCCGAGCTTGTTCTCGGAGCTCGTGGCCGGCGGCTTGATCGACGAGCTGTTCGTGACCAGCGCGCCGTCTTTGTTCGGGCGCTTCGCGCAAGACCAGCGCAAATCCTTGGCCGACGGTCTCGACCTCGGCGGAAAGAAAATGGAGCTGCTCAGCGCGCGGCGCCACGGCTCGCATTTGTTCCTGCGCTACGCGTTCGCGAAATCGGCTGCTTGAGTTTGGCCGCGCACTCACTCGCGCGCGGAGACGCGCGAGCAACGCCTGCGCTGGCAACGGCGAGCCTCAGCCGACGCGCTTCGATACGTCCGGCGCGATCGGCACGGTCACGCTGTGCGCGGGATTGGCGAGCAGGCGGCGAGCCCAAAGCACCGCTTCGCCCGGATCGGTGAAGGCCTCGAACGGACGCGGCTTGCGGCTGAGCCAGGACATCGCCTTGAAGATGCCGCGGTGAAGCGGCGTCGAAAGCACGATCGCGAGCCCGACCAGCACGCCCGGATACGCTTCCTCGTCCTGATCCAGGCGTTCGGCGATCAAGCGCCGCGAGTGGGCACTCAGTGACCCGACGTTGCGGACATCGACGACTTGCGCAAATGGCACTCCACGCCGGCTGAACGACGACATGCGCTCGATATGACGCTGCAAATCCGCGTCATTCAGTTCCTCGTCGGGCATCGTGACGAACACGATCGGCCACTCTCCCTCGTCGTATCGCGGTTGATCCATGGCTCGCGCTCTCCGGCCGAGTATCCGTGCGGAAAGCTCGGCTTTCAAGTCGCGCGCGCACGATCCGACATGGCGGAACCCGCCAAGTGGCGTTTCGCAACATAAACGGCGAGTTACACCGCCCGCGAGCGCGATTGAGGAGCACGGATGCGCCCCTCAGATATGTCCGCTCACAGACCCGCCGCCGTGCGCGACCGGGGACGATTCATACCGTCAGGTAGCGGGCCACGAGTTCATCATTCAGCTCCGCCATCTCGCCTTGAGCTACCGCTCGGCCGCGATCCATGATCGCAAAGCGCTGGCCGACTCGACGCGCGAAGGTGAGCTTCTGCTCGACCAACAAAATCGTCAGCTTTTCAGTGCGGTTGAGCTCGAGCAAGATGTCGGCGATCTCGCTGACGATGTTCGGCTGAATGCCCTCGGTCGGTTCGTCCAAGATCAACAACTTGGGGTGTAGCGTGAGCGCGCGACCAATCGCCAGCTGTTGTTGCTGTCCGCCCGACAAATCGCCGCCGCGTCGGCGCAGCATCGATTTCAGCACCGGGAAGAGTTTGAAGATTCGCTCCGGAACCTGCTTTTCGCCCGTGACGCCCAAGCCGACGCGCAGGTTCTCGCCGACCGAGAGCTGACCGAACACGTCACGGCCTTGCGGCACGAAGCCGATGCCACGGCGCGCGCGTGTTTCGGCGGGGCGCGCCGCCAAATCTTCGCCTAGGAATTTGATCTTGCCCGAGCGCGTGCGAAGGGTCCCCATCACCGACTTGAGGAGCGTGGTCTTGCCGACGCCGTTTCGGCCCATGAGCACCGTGCAGCTACCTTCGGGCACACTGAGCTGCATGTCCCAGAGTACGTGGGTCTCGCCGTAAAATTGATTCAGGCCCTCGACCTCGAGCATGGCCGGCCGCGCCGTGTCAGCCGCGGGCGTGGACGTGCTCGGGGGCTCGCTTCCGGCTTCGGCCGCGGATTCAGTCACATCGGGCTCGGCCTCGGCGTGGGCGCTCGCTGCTCTTTCGCTCATGGGCGTGGCTCCCCCAAATAGACTTCGACCACTCGCGGATGGTTCTGAACCGTGTCCATATCGCCTTCGGCGAGCACGCTGCCTTCGTGCAGCACGGTCACTTTCTTGGCGATGCTGCGCACGAAATCCATGTCGTGCTCGACGACCACCACCGTGCGCTCGCCGGCCAGTGAGCTCAAGAGCTCGGCCGTGCGCTCCGTCTCCTGGTGCGTCATGCCAGCAATCGGTTCATCGACCAGCAACACGGTCGGATTTTGCGCGAGCAGCATGCCGATTTCGAGCCACTGCTTCTGGCCGTGCGCGAGCTGCCCCGCGCGCTCGCCCGCATGCTCATGCAGCCCGATCAACTCCAGCGTCTCTTCGATGGTGCGCTTTTGATCCGCGCTGAGCCGGAAAAACAGACTATTCCAAACGCCCTTTTTGCCCTGTAGCGACAGCTCCATGTTCTCGTACACGGTGTGACCGGCGAACACGGTCGGGCGCTGGAATTTGCGGCAAATGCCGAGCTCGGCGATTTCGTACTCTTTCAGATGCGTCAAATCACGCGCGTCGTGGGTGAGAAAGACAGTGCCGCTATCCGGCTTCGTCTTGCCGGTGATCACGTCCATGAGCGTGGTTTTGCCGGCGCCGTTCGGGCCGATCAAACAGCGTAGCTCGCCCTTGTCCAAGATCAGGGTGAGCTCATTGAGCGCCTTGAAGCCGTCGAAGCTCACGCTCACGTTGTCGACGCACAGAATCGCCGGACGACCGGCGACCACCGCTTCCCGCCGGACCGGATCGATCGTCTTCGGACGCACGGACCAGGGCCGTTTCGGCTTGACCGACTGCGAAGCGGCTTTCGGTACGGCCTGCGCTTGCTCGGAGGTCGGGGTTTCTGCGGGGTCCACGGTGCTCAGTGCTGATGTTGCCATGGCAGGTTCAACGCTTGGCTCGGGCAAACTTCAGGCGGCCGAGCGCTCCGGCAACGCCGTCTGGGAAAAACAAGGTGACGGCGATGAACAGCGAACCGAGGACATAGAGCCAGGCATTGGGCATGGCGGCCGTGAAGAAGCTACGCATGCCATTGACCATGAACGCGCCCAGCACCGCGCCGAAGAGCGTGCTGCGGCCGCCGACAGCGACCCAGATCGCCATTTCGATCGAATTGGCGGGCTGCATTTCGCCCGGGTTGATGATGCCGACTTGTGGCACGTACAGGGCGCCCGCTACGCCGCACAGTACGGCGCTCAAGGTCCAGGCGAACAATTTATAGCTGGTCGGATTGAAGCCCACGAACATGGCGCGGCTCTCTGCGTCGCGAATGGCCCGGAGCACGCGGCCGGCCTTGGATGTGACGATGTAGCGGCACAAGAGGTACGTGACGAGCAGGGCCAACGCCGACAGTACGTAGAGCATGACCTTGGTCGAGGCCCGATGAAGATCGTAGCCGTAGATCGACTTGAAATCGGTCAGCCCATTGTTGCCGCCGAAGCCGGTCTCGTTGCGGAAGAACAGCAACATCAGTGCATAGGTCAACGCTTGCGTGATGATCGAGAAGTACACGCCGCGGATGCGCGAACGAAAGGCGAAGTAGCCGAAGCAAAACGCGAGCAGCCCGGGCACCGCCATGGCCGCGAAAAGGGCCACGCTCAGGTTGTCGAAGCCGCGCCAAAACCAGGGCAATTGCTTCCAATCGAGGAAGACCATGAAATCCGGCAGGGCGCTCTTGTACACGCCTTGCGAGCCGATCGAGAGCATCAGATACATGCCCATGGCGTAGCCGCCGAGCGCGAAGAACACGCCGTGACCCAGGCTGAGAATGCCGGTAAAGCCCCAGATCAGATCGATCGCCAGCGCGACGATGCCGTAGCACAGGAATTTCCCGAGCAGCGCCACGAGGTAATCCGGAATGTGCAGCGCGGAGCTCGGGCTCGTGCCCAAGCTGAGTGCGGGCACGAGCACGCACACCACGAGCACGGCGCTGCCGAGTGCCAGCCAACCGCGCTTCGTGTGCAGCGCCTTGAACCCGACTGCAGGTTCGGCCTTCACGAGACCTCCGCCGCGCGACCTTTGAGCGCGAAGATGCCCTGCGGCCGGCGTTGGATGAAGATGATGATGAAGCCCAAAATGAGGATCTTTCCGAGCACCGCGCCCGCCACGGGCTCGAGGTATTTGTTGACCAAGCCGAGACCGAGGCCGCCCGCGATCGTGCCCGCGAGTTTACCGACCCCACCGAGCACCACCACCATGAAGGAATCGACGATGTAGCCCTGGCCGAGCTCGGGGCCCACGTTGCCGAGCTGCGACAGCGCGACGCCGCCCAGGCCTGCCACGCCGGAGCCGATGCCGAACGTCCACATGTCGACGCGGCGCGTGGAGATGCCCATCGCGGCCGCCATTTCGCGGTTTTGGGTGACGGCGCGCACCTCTAGACCGAGGCGAGTCTTTTGCATCAACGCCCAAACGAAGAGCATGACCACGACGCTGAAAGCGATCACCGCCAGGCGGCTGTAGGTCAGCACGACCTCAGGCAGGATCTCTATGCCGCCCGAGAGCCAAGACGGGTTGGCAACGGTCACGTTTTGCGCGCCGAAGATCAGGCGCACGGTTTGAATCAAAAGCAGCGAGATCCCCCAAGTGGCCAGCAGCGTCTCGAGCGGGCGACCGTACAGATGACGGATCACCGTACGTTCCATCAGCACGCCGACCGCGCCGCTGACCGCGAACGCCATGGGTACGGCAACGGCGATGTACCAATCGAGGTGCGTCGAGAGGTGGGCAATGAAGAAATTTTGCACCACGAACGAGGTGTAGGCGCCAATCATCATCATCTCGCCGTGCGCCATGTTGATCACGCGCATCAGGCCGAAGGTGATGGCCAGACCGAGCGCGCACAGGATGAGCACACTGCCCAAGCTCAAACCGTAAAACGTGTTGCCGACTGAGTTGATCAGGAATTGGCGCGTTTCGATGGAGGAAATAGCGGCCTTTGCCGCCGCTCGAACCTGGGCGTCCGGCTCGACCTGCTTGCCGTCCGAATCTTTGCTGAGCAACCGTTCCACGTCGCTCTTGAACGTGCCGTCGGCAGCGACGCGAATCGCTTCGAGCGCACGGATGCGATCCGCCGGTTTTTCACTCACGAGATCGGCGGGGGCGAGCGCCAGCGAGAGCGCAACCTTTACGTCCGAATCCGTTTCCTTCGCCAACACTCTGCGCAGGACGGGCACGATTTCGTCACTCGGGCGCCCGAGCGCGTGAGCTGCCGCCAAGCGCACCTTGGCCGACGGTGCAGAAAGACTGAGGCTCGCCAGGGCGGGCGATAGCGCACGCCGCACGGCGTTGTCGCTCGCGGGCTCATCGAGCCTACCTTGCGCCGTGCCCGGCGCGCCGCTCAGCGCGTCCTTCAGGCCAGCGTCGGTCTTGATGAACAGTTGCTGTCGCTCATCGAAGCGCAGCTTGCCCTCGTCGAGCGCGTGCAAGACCACGAGCGCGCGCGGGTCGGCGAGCGCCGCCGTTTTCTCGACTGCAGCCGCAACTTGCGTGCTGTCCGTGCTGGCGAGCCCGGCTAGTATCGTGGAGAGCTGGTCGGCCCGCGCACTCGCGGGGAAAGCGCTCAGCGCCCCGAAGGTCAGCAGCAGCAAGATGACGGGCAGAACCAGCCGCATCCGCACGGCAAGCTCGAACTGACGAGTACGGGTCATGTTTTCTCGAAACGCGGCTCGGACTGCAGAAAAAGAGCCCCGCTGGGACGGCTGGGGGCTAACCCAGCGGGGCAAAGACTTCTCGTGTGAGGAGCCACACTGCCGCCGTCCGTGCGAACCGCACGGACGGCAACGTGTCGCCGCTCAGGGCGCGGTACTCGCGACCTTGTATTTGCCCGCAGTGCAATTGCCGCAGACCCAGGGGTAGGTCCAATCGGCGACCTTGTCTTTGCTGTCCGGCACGAATGGGCTCCAGGGCATGGCCGTTACCGGTCCGTCCGTCTTCCAAACCACCTTGAACTGGCCGTCGGCCTGCACTTCGGCGATGTACACCGGTTTGTGCAAATGGTGGTTCTTGGTGTCCATCTCGATATCGAAGCCGGACGGACCCTTGAAGTGTTGACCGGCAACCGCTTGGCGAACCGCGTCCACGTCCGTCGTGCCCGCTTGCTCGACGGCTTGCGCCCACATGTTGATGCCGATGTACGTCGCTTCCATCGGATCGTTCGTGACGCGCTTGTCGCCGTCGGGCAGATTCTTCTCTTTGACGTACGCCTTCCACTGCGCGATGAAATCCTTGTTCACCGGGTTGTCGATCGACATGAAGTAATTCCAGGCCGCCAGATGGCCGACCAGAGGCTTCGTGTCGATGCCGCGGAGCTCTTCTTCACCGACCGAGAAGGCAACCACCGGAATGTCCGACGCTTTCAGACCTTGGTTCGCAAGCTCCTTGTAAAACGGCACGTTCGAGTCACCGTTGATCGTGGAGACGACCGCGGTGTGCTTGCCCGTGGCGAACTTCTTGATGTCGCTCACGATGGTTTGATAGTCGCTGTGCCCGAACGGCGTGTATTTTTCCATGATGTCCGCCTCGGCAACGCCTTTGGACTTCAGGAAATAGCGCAGGATCTTGTTGGTGGTCCGCGGGTAAACGTAGTCAGTGCCGAGGAGCACCCATTTCTTGGCGCTGCCGCCTTTGTCGCTCATCAAATATTCGACGGCGGGGATGGCCTGTTGGTTCGGCGCGGCACCCGTGTAAAACACGTTGTACGACGACTCTTCGCCTTCGTATTGCACGGGGTAAAAAAGCAAACCGTTCAGCTCTTCGAACACCGGTAGAACCGATTTCCTAGACACCGAAGTCCAGCAGCCGAAGGTCACACTCACCTTGTCTTTTTGCAGCAGCTCTCGGGCTTTTTCTGCAAATAGCGGCCAATTCGAGGCTGGGTCGACCACCACCGGCTCGAGCTTTCGACCGAGCACGCCACCCTTCTTGTTGAGAGCGTCGATGGTCATGAGCGCGACGTCTTTGAGCGACGTCTCGCTGATGGCCATGGTGCCGGACAACGAATGCAGGATACCGATCTTGATCGGCGAAGTATCCTTGGCCTTCGGTGCATCGGCAGCCGCGGCGGGCGCAGCCGAAGCGGCAGCGCTGGCGCTCGGTGTAGCAGCGGACGTGGGAGTGGTTTCGGCTTCAGGACCTTTGCACCCCAAGGCGGCGACGCCCATCAAGCAGAACCACGAAGCGACGGACCAACTATTCATTTCATGCGCTCCTTCGAAGCGGTGTTGCGGATATCAGCAAATCCAGCGTGAGGACGCTGTGCGACCGACAGGGCTTTTTCCCTACAAGGCTTTTCGCCCCGCTGACGTTTCTGCGTTGTGTCCGCGGTTCGGCGTGGGGATGTCGTGACGGAAAGCATCCTTTCCCTCAGCTGCGCGTTCGGAGCCGAAAAACGAGCAGGCGTCCCCGACGCGCAGCCTGGGATCAAAAAAGCAGCACGACTCAAATGTCGGGTCGGATACGCGCAATGCGCGGAAAAAGCGGCGGAAAACCGGGCTCCGGCTGGCTGACTGGACGCAAAATGCCGGCACGGACGCCGGATTTAACGCTAGGCCTAGGCGACCCCGAGCAAGCCCTCACGGATCACGAACTCGCACACTCCGTCGACGCCTGAGCCGGATTTCAGATTGGTGAAAATGAACGGCTTCTGCCCTCGCATCCGGCGTGCGTCGCGCTCCATCACCTCGAGCGATGCGCCGACGTGTGGCGCGAGATCGATCTTGTTGATGATCAGGAGGTCGCTCTTGGTGATCCCCGGGCCACCCTTGCGCGGGATCTTGTCGCCCGCGGCCACGTCAATCACGTACAGCGTCAAATCGGACAGCTCGGGACTGAACGTCGCCGCAAGGTTGTCGCCGCCGCTTTCGATGATCACGAGATCGAGATCTTCGAACTTGCGATTGAGCGCGGCCACGGCTTCGAGGTTGATCGAGGCGTCCTCGCGAATCGCGGTGTGGGGACAGCCGCCCGTCTCGACTCCGACGATCCGATCTTCGGCCAGCGCGCCGCTGCGCAACAAGAAATCCGCATCCTCGCGGGTGTAGATGTCATTGGTGACGACCGCGATTTGATAGCGATCGCGCAGCCGCTTGCACAGCGTATCGACCAGCGCGGTTTTGCCCGAACCGACGGGGCCTCCAACTCCGAGGCGGAGCGCAGGTTTCGCCGAGCGCCCGCCGTGCTTCGCAAGATCCGTCATCTTCTTCCCTTCTCTTCGCCCATCACGAACGAAATAGCCGACTGTAGGTGGTCTCATGCAGGGCGCTGGCCACTGCCAAGCCCGGCGCGAGAAAGCCCACTTCATCGAATGGCAAACCGAGCCCCCGGTCGACCGCCGACGGAAGCCCAGCAAGCACCTGCGAGAGCACGCGTTGCGCGGCGATGTGGCCGATCGGCACCAGGCGCGTCGCGGCAGCCACCTGATTTTCGAGCCAGGAAAATAAATAGCCGAGCGCCGCTGCCTGCACCGGCAGCTCGAAATGGACCGCGGCCAGGCTGAGCGAAGTGACGAACGTCGCGTCGTCATCAGCGATCCAAGGCTCGGCACGCTCGATGCCGAGCCCGAGCAGCACGCGCGCCAGTGCCGCGCC
>Ga0068855_100006202_pt1 | contig 14572 bp, 15 predicted proteins | sample KBSCornC52_FD_66592 | JGI IMG/M metagenome (GOLD analysis project Ga0068855, IMG submission 66592) | Corn rhizosphere microbial communities from Kellogg Biological Station, Michigan, USA - KBS Corn C5-2 | ecosystem: Host-associated > Plants > Roots > Rhizosphere > Soil ... | reverse complement strand
GTCGATATCCTCGATCCGCAGCAGGAAATGTCCGCCGCGCGACCGCGCGAAATCATGCGCCAGCAGCGCCGAAAAGGCGTGGCCGAGGTGCAGCCGTCCGGTCGGGCTCGGCGCAAATCGGGAAATTACACTTTCGTGCATTCGGACTCTTGACGAGGAGTCGACGGAAATGCTGTCATGCCCATGTCACGCTTTCGAGCGAAAGGGTGGCCACGAGGGCGCGGCCGGTTCGGCCATAGGCGTTCCGGTGTGCGAACGGAAGGTCGACGGGCGAAGCCGGGTGGGGCTCTCCATCCTGCGCGGGAGGCCCCGGTTCGACCATGTACCACTCCGATCTCATGCGACATCCGGACAGTTGTCCGGCGCTCGTCCTCAACGCCGACTATACGCCGTTGAGCTATTATCCGCTGAGCCTGTGGTCCTGGCAGACCGCGGTCAAGGCGGTGTTCCTCGAGCGGGTCAACATCGTCGACCATTATGCCCGCGAGGTGCACAGCCCGACGCGCTCCTTCCGCCTGCCATCGGTCATTGCCCTCCGGCAGTACGTGAGGCCGGCCGCCCATCCCGCCTTCACCCGGTTCAACCTGTTCCTGCGTGACAGCTTCGCCTGCCAATATTGCGGCTCGGGCGAGGATCTGACCTTCGACCATGTCGTGCCGCGCGCCGCCGGCGGCCGCACCACCTGGGACAATGTCGTCACCGCCTGCGCGCCGTGCAATTTGAGGAAGGGCGGCCGCACGCCGCACCAGGCGCGGATGGCGCTGAACCGCAAGATCGGCCGGCCGACCAGCTGGCACCTGCAGGAAAACGGCCGGCGCTTCCCGCCCAACTTCCTGCACGAGACCTGGCGCGACTGGCTCTACTGGGACGTCGAACTGGAAGCGTAATTTGGGGTGAGACGCGCCTCCGCGCGTCTCGGCGGCACCGGCCCGCTGGAACCGAGCCGAAATGCGCGCCTGACGCCCGTCGGATCGAAACCACCGGCCCAGCGTTTGCCAGCCACGCTCGCCGCTTGACCTTGTTCATGCTGCAGCGCAGCATGAGGCCATGGTCGACGCCCCGATCGCCCAGAACCCGGACATCCGCTATCTCGGCCGGCTGCTCGGCCAGGTGATCCGGCGCTATGGCGGCGAGGCGATCTATCGCCGCACCGAATATATCCGCAGCGCCTCGGTCGACCGGCATCGCGGGGTTGCCGGCGCGGACGCGATCGATCCCGGCCTCGCCGCGCTCAGCCTCGACGAGACCGTCGCCTTCACCCGCGGCTTCATGCTGTTCTCAATGCTCGCCAATCTCGCCGAGGATCGCCAGGGCATCGCCGCCGAGCCCGGCACCGGCCTCGCCGAGGTCGTCGCCGGACTCGACCATGCCGGGGTTGCTCGCGACGACGTGCTGACGCTGCTCGACCATGCGCTGATCGTCCCGGTGCTCACCGCCCATCCGACCGAGGTGCGGCGCAAGAGCATGATCGATCACCGCAACCGCATCGCCGCCTTGATGCGGCTGCGCGACGCCGGCGCCACAGAAACCCCCGACGGCGCGCTGGTCGACGAGGAGATCGAGCGACAGATCGCGCTGCTCTGGCAGACCCGCCCGCTGCGGCGCGAACGGCTCTATGTCGCCGACGAGATCGAGACCGCGCTGGCCTATCTCAAGGACAGCTTCCTGCCGGTGATCCCGGCGCTCTACGCGCGCTGGGAGCGCGCGCTCGGCACCCATCTGCCCGGCTTCCTCAAGGTCGGCAACTGGATCGGCGGCGACCGCGACGGCAATCCCAACGTCACCGCGGACTCGCTCCGGCTGGTGCTCGCGCGCCAGGCGCAGACCGTGCTCGAATATTATCTCGACGCGCTCCATCGCCTCGGCGCCGAGCTGTCGATCTCGACCGAGATCGCCGAGACCACGCCCGCGGTCGAGGCGCTCGCCGAGGCGAGCCACGACATCAGCGACGCACGCCGCGACGAGCCCTATCGCCGCGCCATCGTCGGCATCTACGCGCGGCTGGCGGCGAGCTATCAGGCGATCACCGGCACGCCGCCGCCGCGCCCGGCGCATATCGACGCCGAGCCCTATCCCGACGCCGCCAGCTTCCGGGCCGATCTCGTCACGCTCGGCCGCGCGATCGCCGGCGAGAACGACGGCGTCATGGCCCATGGCGGCGCGCTGTCGCGGCTGATTCGCGCGGTCGGCGCCTTCGGCTTCCACCTCGCCACGCTCGATCTGCGGCAGAATGCCGATGTCCATGAGCGGGCCGTCGCCGAGCTGCTCGCCACTGCCGGCATCGAGGCCGATTACCGCGCGCTCGACGAAGCCGCGCGCGTCGGCCTGCTGCGCCGCGAGCTGGGAACGGCGCGCCCGCTGTCGAGCCCCTATCTCGATTATTCGGATGAAACGCGATCCGAGCTGGCGATCGTTCACGCCGCCGCCGAGGCGCATCGCCGCTACGGCCCGGCCTGCATCACCACCTATCTGATCTCGAAATCGGCGAGCGTCTCCGACCTGCTCGAGGTCCATATCCTGCTGAAGGAGGCGGGGCTTTACGACGGCCCGGCGCAGCGCGCGGCGATCATGGCCGCGCCCTTGTTCGAGACGATCGGCGATCTCGAGAACGCGCCGGCGGTGATGCGCGACTGGCTGACCCTGCCGGAGATCGCGCCGATTGCCGCGGCACGCGGCCATCAAGAAGTGATGGTCGGCTATTCCGACAGCAACAAGGACGGCGGTTATCTCACCTCGGTGTGGAGCCTCTACCAGGCGAGCATGGCGCTGCGCGATCTGTTCGCCGAGCTCGGCGTCGGCATGCAGCTGTTCCATGGCCGCGGCGGCGCGGTCGGCCGCGGCGGCGGATCGGCCTTCGCCGCGATCCGCGCGCAGCCGCCCGGCACCGTCCAGGGCCGCATCCGCATCACCGAGCAGGGCGAGGTGATCGCCGCCAAATATGGCACGCGCGACAATGCCGCGGCCAATCTCGAGGCGATGGTCGCCGCCGCGACCCTCGCCTCGCTCGAGCCGCGCACGCTGAGCGACGAGGAGCGCGCGACCAATGCGCGGCTGATGGCCGGGATCTCGGAGAATGCGTTCCGCGCCTATCGCGCGCTGGTCTACGAGACGCCCGGCTTCAACCAGGTGTTCCGTCAGATGACGCCGATCGCCGAGATCGCCGGTTTGAAGATCGGCTCGCGCCCGGCAAGCCGCACCCAATCCGACCGCATCGAGGATCTGCGCGCGATCCCCTGGGTGTTCAGCTGGTCGCAGGCCCGCGTGATGCTGCCCGGCTGGTACGGCGTCGGCGATGCGCTCGATGGCTTCGGCGATCTGCCGCGGCTGCGCGCAATGCTCGACCAGTGGCCGTTTCTCAGGACGACGATCGACAATCTCGAGATGGTGCTGGCGAAATCGGACATGCGCATCGCCGCGCAATATGCCGCGCTGGTCGAGGATCGCGCGCTCGGCGAGGCGGTGTTCACCCGCATCCGCGACGGCTGGCAGCGCACCCATGATGCGGTGCTGGCGATCACCGGCCAGCCGCGGCTGCTCGCCGACAAGCCGGCGCTCGACCAGTCGATCCGCCTGCGCCTGCCGTATATCGAGCCGCTCAACCTGCTCCAGATCGAGCTGCTCAAGCGCCACCGCGCCGGCGAAACCGACCCGCGGGTCAGCGAAGGCATCCAGCTGTCGATCAACGCGATCGCCACCGGCCTGCGCAACAGCGGCTGATTGGCAGAGGCGCTCGCGCGCGCTAAGCGGGCGCGATGAGCGACACACCTCCCGACCGGCTGTCGAACAATGTCGAGAGCAAGTTCTACGAGCCCGAGCTGCTCGCCCGCGGCATCGGCATCCGCTTCAAGGGCGTCGAGCGGCATAATGTCGAGGAATATTGCATCTCGGAAGGCTGGGTCCGTGTCGCAGCCGGCAAGTCGCGCGACCGGCGCGGCAATCCGCTGACGCTCAAGCTGAGCGGGCCGGTCGAGGCCTGGTATCGCGATACGGCCGACGGCGATACGCCGGCAGCTGCGCAGCCCGAAGACGAAGAGGGCGCGGGCTAGAGCCACTTCGCCAAGTGAGCCGCCCACCAACGACCTCCCCTCCCTGGGCCAGGGAGGGGATAAAGGGGTGGGTTCGCCATGGCGGCTCGCGTCGGATTCGGATCCGCCACTGTGAAAATCTTTCGATGTCCGTACAGCGCGCTTCGCGCCACCCATCCCTAGCCCTTCCCTGAATTAGGGAAGGGGATCTAGCGGGAGTCTGCGTCACCTACTGCTGGAATGGCCTAGGCTCGGATCACGCCGCCCGCGCCTCGTCGTGAGCCGCATCGAATTCGACCTGCGCCTCGTGGATCGCAGCGATGTTCTCGGTCGCCCACCCGGCCAGCGCGCAGACCGGGCCGCGCAGCGAATGGCCTAGCTCTGTCAGCTCGTAATCGACCCTGGGCGGGATCGTCGGCGTCACGGTGCGCGTGACCAGGCCGTCGCGCTCCAGCCCGCGCAGGGTCAGCGTCAGCATCCGCTGCGAGATGCCGAGGATTTCGCGCTTCAGCTCGCTGAACCGCTTCGGCCCGCCAGAGAGGATCTGCACGACCAACACGCTCCATTTGTCGCCGATGCGCTGGAGCACCTCGTTGATGCCGCGGCAGACCGGTGCCTTCGGATCGTGGACCATGGCTCGGTTACCTCGCTGTGCCTGCGTCACAGAATTGTGCGTCGATTACAAAAAACTGCCTTCTTGCGGGCCATACGTTGCTGGTTATTTAGGGTGCCTCGGTAACAATTCCATACCTAGGAGGCAATAGTGACCATCCTGCACATCGACAGCAGCATCACCGGCGAAAACAGCGTCAGCCGGACCCTCACCCAGGCGATCGTCGATCGATTGGCCGCCGCCCAGCCGGATACCGAGATCGTCCGGCGCGACCTGATCGCCGAACCGCTGCCCCATCTAACCCTGGACGCCTATGCCGACGGCAGCGTGCTCGACGAATTCTTCGCTGCCGACACCATCGTCATCGGCGCGCCAATGTATAATTTCTCGCTGCCGACCCAGCTCAAGGCCTGGATCGATCGCGTCCTCGTCGCCGGCAAGACCTTCCGCTACACCGCCGACGGCCCCGAAGGCCTGGTTCGCGACAAGCGAGTGATCATCGCGCTGGCGCGCGGCGGCTTCTACGATGCGAGCTCGCCGGCCGCCGATTACGAGCATCTCGAGCGCTATCTGCGCACCGTCTTCGGCTTCATCGGCATCGAGGCCGAGTTCGTCGCCGCTGACGGCATCAACATCAGCCCGGCGCATCGCGAAGAAGCGATCGGCCGCGCGCTCGGCGAGACGGTCAAGCTTGCGGCGTGACGCTATCCAGCCAGCCGAGATCGACGGTGAGCCCCGGCCCGGGAGCGGCCGGGGCCGCGTCGCCCACGATCCGCTCGGCGTCGGCGCGGATGCGGTCGAGGATCGTCGCCGGCACATCGCCGCGATGGCAGACACGATCGGCAGCGGCGAGAAGACGCGCCTCGCGCAAGGTCAGATCGTCGGGATCGGCCGAGCGCAGCGCGATACGCTCCAGCCGCGCGGCCGCGATCGGCGCGCCGGCATCGAGCCAGCGATCGATCGCCGCCACATCCTGGGCAAGGCCCGGATCGAGCGGCCCGCCCGGCGCCAGCGCGGCATCGATCGCCATGCGGCGGTCCCCGGCGTCCGGCCAATGCGCACGGATCCGCCCGCGCGCGGCGAACAGCGCTTCGGCGAGCCGGCCCAGCGACGCCGGCAGAAGCGCCTCGATCCGGCCGCGCAGCGCCTTGGCGAGGCCGGCAGAGGCACCGGCGGTGCCGATCGCGATCTGCACCGGCGCACGATCGACGATCGCCGGCACGAAGAAGTCGCATAGCGCCGGCTTGTCTGCGGCGTTGACCAGCAGGCCGCGCGCGCGCAGCCGCGCCACCGCCGCCTCGGCCGCCGCGTCATCATCGATCGCGATGAAGGCGAGCCGCGCGTCGTGATTATCTTCGCCAACCGGGACTGCACCGGCGCGCTCGAGCAGTCGTCGCCGCGGCGCGGCGGCATGGCCGTCGCCGATCAGGATGACCGGCTGGCCGGAAAGGCGAAGAAAGATCGGCAGGCTGTCCACGCCCGCCTTCTCCTCTTCGTCCGCGGCTTTGCCTAGAGGGTCTTGATGAAGGCGCGAACCGACCCGGCGAGATCCGGCCGCTCCAGCGCCAGCGCGATATTCGCCTGGATGAAGCCCGCCTTGTCGCCGCAGTCATGGCGCTCGCCGTCGAAGGTCTGGGCATGAAAGGGCTGCTTGCCGATCAGCCGCGCCATCGCGTCGGTCAGCTGGATCTCACCGCCTGCGCCGGTTTCCTTGGCATCGAGAATCTCGAGCACCTCGGGCTGGAGGATGTAGCGGCCGACGACGGCAAGCCGCGACGGCGCCTTGTCGAGCGCCGGCTTTTCGACGAGCCCGCGCACCTCGGTCACCGGTCCCTCGATCGCGCCGGGATCGACAATGCCGTAGCGGTTGACGTGTTCGGCCGGCACCTCGAGCACGGAGATGACATTGCCGCCCTTCTTCTCATAGGTCGCGACCATCTGCTTGAGGCAGGGATCGACCGGATTCCACAGCAGCTCGTCGGGCAACAGCACGGCGAAGGGTTCGTCGCCGATCAAGTCGCGCGCGCACCACACGGCATGGCCGAGACCGAGCGGCTCCTGCTGGCGGACGAAGGCGGCGCTGCCCGCCGGCAACCGGCTGTGCCGCAGCAGTTCCATGGTGTCGTGCTTGCGCTTGGCGCCGAGATTGGCCTCGAGCTCATAGGCCAGGTCGAAATAGTCCTCGATCGCGGTCTTGCCGCGGCCGGTGATGAAGATCATCAGCTCGACACCGGCGGCCAGCGCCTCGTCGACGGCATATTGGATCAGCGGCTTGTCGACGATCGGGAGCATTTCCTTGGGCACCGCCTTGGTCGCCGGGAGAAAGCGCGTGCCGAGCCCCGCGACCGGAAATACCGCCTTGCGAACCTTCTTCATTGCCCCTGCTTCTCCAGCCACGGCGGCAGATGATCTGCCGCGATCAGCGCCTCCAGCGGCAGTCTCTCCCTCACCAGCGCCCATTTATCCTCGCTGACCAGAACCTCCGGCACGAGGGCGCGTGAATTATAGGTGTTGGCCATGGTCGCACCGTAGGCGCCAGCCGTCCTGAAGACGATCAGATCGCCTTCGACGACGCTGTCGATGTCGCGCCCCATGGCAAAGGTGTCGCTGCTTTCGCAGACCGGTCCGACGATGTTGGCCGAGACCCGCGCGTTGCGCGGCACCACCGCGGCGATGTCGTGCCAGGCGTCGTAGAGGCTCGGCCGCATCAGATCGTTCATCCCGGCATCGACGATGACGAAGGGTGCGTTGCTGCCTTGCTTGACCCGCACCACGCGCGTCAGCAGCACGCCGGCATTGCCGACGATCATGCGACCGGGCTCGAAGATCAGCCGCACGCCCCAGCCGGCAGTCACGCGCACCACCATCGCGCCATAATCGGATGGCGTCGGCGGCGCCTGCAGCGATGGGTCATAGGGAATGCCGAGGCCGCCGCCGAGATCGGCGGTGCTGATCGCATGGCCGTCGGCGCGCAGCTCCGCGATCAGCCCGCCGAGCTTGGCGAAGGCGGCTTCGAACGGCGCAAGATCGGTCAGCTGGCTGCCGATGTGGACCGCGACGCCGGCAATCGCGAGGCCGGGCAATGCCGCTGCCATCGCATAGCAGTCGCGCGCGCGGGCGATCGGCACACCGAACTTATCCTCCGCCCGGCCGGTCGAGATCTTGGCATGGGTGCCGGCATCGACGTCGGGATTGACCCGCCAGGCGACGCGCGCGGTCGCGCCCAATGATTGCGCGACCAGGCTCAGCGTCTCGGCCTCGGGCTCGGACTCGAGGTTGAACTGATAGATCCCCTCGCGCAGCGCCAGCGCCATTTCGTCGGCGGTCTTGGCAACGCCGGAAAAGACGATGCGGTCGGCCGGAATGCCGGCAGCGCGCGCGCGCATCAGCTCGCCGGCGGAGACGACGTCGGCGCCAACGCCTTCGCGCGCCAGCGTCGCCAGCACCGCGGCATTGGGGTTGGCCTTGACCGCGAAGGCGATCAGCGGATCGGCGAGGCTCGACACGGCGTCGCGAAACACAGTGACATGCCGTCGCATCGTTGCGGTCGAATAGACATAGACCGGCGTCCCGACCGCCTCGGCGATCAGATCGAGCGGCACGGCCTCGGCATGAAGCACGCCATCGACAATCCCGAAATGGTCCACTCGCCTCAGCCCGGTGGCGGCAGATGGAATGGATCGTCAGGCCGCTCGACCGACTTGGTCAGCGGATCATCGACCCGGTTCGGCTTCGCCTGTGGCGGCATGGTCAGCAGATCCTTGGCGGTCGGCTGCTTCGCCGCCCCGACCGGCTTGACCGGCAGCGAGGTGCCGGTCCGCGGCGTAAGATCGCTGCTCTTGCCGCAGCCGGCAATGAGGACCAGGGCGATGATCAGGGCGGCGCGACGCATCATGCCGCTCCCAAGGCGAGGCGCGCCTCGGCGATGCGAGCGCGGACCTGATCCGGCGCGGTGCCGCCATGGCTGCGCCGGCTGGCGACCGACGCGTCGACCGACAGTACCGCGCGCACCGCCGGCGTCAGCCGCGGGTCGATCGCCGCCAGGCGCGCATCGCCGAGCTCGGCGAGCGCGACACCATCAGCCTCGGCCGCCTTGACCACCGCGCCGGTGATGTGATGCGCCTCGCGGAACGGCACGCCGGCTTCGCGCACCAGCCAGTCGGCGAGATCGGTCGCGGTCGAATAGCCTGCCTCCGCCGCCCGCCGCATCCGCTCGGGCACGAACCCCAGCGTCTCGATCATGCCGGTCGTCGCCGCCACTGCCAGGGCGAGCAGGTCGCTCGCCTCGAATACCGGCGGCTTGTCGTCCTGCATGTCCTTCGAATAGGCCAGGGGGAGACCCTTCATCGTCACCATCAGCGCGACCAGGCAGCCGGTGATCCGCCCGGCATGGCCGCGGACCAGCTCTGCCGCGTCCGGATTGCGCTTTTGCGGCATGATCGAGGAGCCGGTCGAATAGGCGTCGGGCAGCTGGACGAAGCCGAACGGCTGCGACGCCCAGAGAATGATCTCCTCGGCCAGCCGCGACAGATGCAGCGCGCATTGCGCGGCGGCGGCAAGATAATCGAGCGCGAAGTCGCGATCCGAAACGGCGTCGAGCGAATTCGCCGTCGGCTCGTCGAAGCCAAGCGCATGCGCCGTTGCCGCGCGGTCGATCGGAAAACCGGTGCCAGCCAGCGCCGCCGAGCCGAGCGGGCATTGGTTGAGCCGCGCACGGGCATCGGCGAAGCGCGAGCGGTCGCGCCGGATCATCTCGTAATAGGCCATGAGATGATGGCCGAGCGTGATCGGCTGCGCGGTCTGGAGATGGGTGAAGCCGGGCATCACCGTCGCGGCATGCTCCTCGGCGCGATCGACCAGCGCGTGCTGAAGCGCGGCGAGACCGGCGTCGACCGCATCGATCGCATCGCGGACCCACAGGCGGAAATCGGTCGCGACCTGATCGTTGCGCGAGCGAGCGGTGTGCAGCCGCCCAGCGGCCGGACCGATCAACGCCGCCAGCCGCGCCTCGACATGCATGTGGATGTCTTCGAGCGCGGGATCCTCGACCAGCCCGCCGGCGGCATATTCCGTCGCGATGCTGTCGAGCCCGGCGAGAATGGCGTCGACATCGGCCGGGTCGACGATGCCCTGCGCCGCGAGCATCGCCGCATGGGCGCGCGATCCGGCGATGTCCTGCTTCCACAGCCGCTTGTCGAAGGGTATCGAGGCATTGATTTCGCGCATCACCGCGGACGGGCCCTCGGCGAAGCGCCCGCCCCACATCGTATTGGAGCCGCCCTTGCGACTGTTGATCGCCTGTCTCCTGACGCTGACGCTTGCCGGGTGCGATAAGCAGAAACCCGCCGCCCCGCAAGGCGGCGAGGTCCCGCGCACGCCGACCCCGACGGCCGAATTCACCCCGTCGCGGGGCCCCGCCGCAAAGGCTCCGACGGCCAGCTTCAAGGACGCCGCCGGCAAGTCGCTCTCCCTCGCCGCCTTTCACGGACGCCCCCTGCTGGTCAATCTCTGGGCGACCTGGTGCGCGCCCTGCATCGCGGAGATGCCGTCGATCGACCGGCTGGCGGCGAGCGAGAAAGGCCGGCTGACGGTCGTCGCGGTGAGCCAAGACAGCAATGGCCTGGCTGCGGTTCAGCCCTTCTTCACCAAGGCAGGCATCAAGACGCTTGCGCCCTATCTCGACACGGAGAACGCGCTGATGGCGGCGGTGAAGGCGGAGACGCTTCCCACGACGATCCTCTACGACGCCAATGGCCATGAGCGCTGGCGCCATGCCGGCAAGGTCGACTGGGACGATCACGCGGCGCGGGCGGCGCTGGCCGATACGCTGGCCGGCAAGCCGGTGGCGTCATGATCCGCCGGCTGGTCCTCGCCGGCCTGCTGCTTGGCAGTCTGCCCGCAACCGCGGCGACGCCGACCCGCGGCTATACGGTGATCGGCTTCGACAAGATCCGGGTCGACGGGCCGTTCGACGTCACCGTCCGAACCGGCCTAGCCCCTTCGGCGCGCGCCACTGGCAGCACCGCCGCGCTCGACCGGATCAGCATCTCGGCTCAGGGCTCGACGCTGGTGATCAAGCCCGACAACACCGCCTGGGGCGGCTATCCCGGTGGCGCGATCGGCAAGGTCTCGGTGGCGGTGACCATGGCGGGGCTGTCGTCGGTGGTGCTCGCCGGCTCGGGCAGGGTGACGATCGATCGCGCCAAGGGCCAGGCACTGGAGCTGGGCCTCGGCGGCGGCGGCCTCATCACCATCGGTGCGGTCGCCGTCGACCGCGTCAATCTTACGCTGACCGGCGCGGGCATCGTCACCCTCGCCGGCCGCGCCGACCTGGCGCGTGTGGTGCTGCGCGGCGCCGGCAATCTCGCAGCGGAGGGATTGACCGTCCGTCGGGCCGACATCGTCTCGGCCGGCGCGGGCGCGATCACGCTCACCGCGACCGAGACCGCCAAGGTGACCGCCGCCGGCACCGGCGACGTCACCGTCCTCGGCAAGGCCAAATGCACGGTCGAGGCAACCGGCGCAGGCAACGTCACCTGCGGTCCGCCACAGCCGCGCTAAACGAGCGCCAGCGCGGCGAGCTCGCCAAGCAATTCGGGCGGTAGTTCGGACAGGCCCGTTGGATCCGAGGCGAGATCGGCCGGCGCGTCCTTGTCGGCGAGATAGCGCCAGCCCTGATGGGCGCGGCGCGGCTGCGGGGTGACCGGGACCAGCTCGCTGTCCAACCGGATCAACGTGCGCGCGCCATCGTCGGCCTGGCCGAAGCCGATGATCCGCTGGCGCGCGACGAATTGGTGGCGGATAATCCAGAACAGGCTGCCGCCGATCACCTCTGCATGGCGCGTCGGGCGATAGCGCGTGGTGATCGCCACCTCGCCGGCTTCCATGCGTGCGGCGATGCGCCGGGCAAGCGCGGCAAGATCGCCGCAGCCGACCGCTACCTTGGACAAATTGAGCATGGCCATCGCCATCGATGTGGCGATGGCGGCGGCAAGGTCAAGCCGCCAGACGCGCGCCTAGCGCGACTGCGCTCGCCAGCGCGCGACGATGCGGTCGAGCGCGTCCTCGTCGGTGACCGGCTCGCTCCATACTTCGGAGAAATAGGGGTCGGCGGACGCCGGGCGCATATCGGACGGAAGATCATCGAAACGGACGCGGATCGGGATCGACACGCCTTCGCCGCAGACGATGCACTCGCGGTTGCGCAAGGCGGGAACGACGTCGAGGAAGCCCTTCGCGCCTTCCGGCATGGCGGCACGGACGAAGGCCTGGTCGCGTTCGTTGTTCAGACGCATCGAGATGATCGTGCCGCACTGTGACAGCACGCCTTCGGCAAGGTCGGACGGCCGCTGCGTGATCAGGCCGAGGGCGATGCCGTATTTACGGCCTTCCTTGGCGATCCGCTCGAGGATCTTGCGGACGGCCTGGCCTTCGATGTCCATCCGCGCCGGGACGTAGCGGTGCGCTTCCTCGCAGACCAGCAACACCGGACGGCGCTCATGCTCGCGCGCCCAGATCGCATAGTCGAACAGCATCCGCGACAGCATCGACACGACGACCGAGACGATGTCCGACGGAATGCCCGACAAGTCGACGATCGAGATCGGCGGGCCATCGCTGCCAAGGCGGAAGACACGCGAGAGGAACTGCGACATGCGGTCGGCGACCAGCATGCCGGAGAACATGAAGGCGTAGCGCGGATCGCCCTTGATCTCGTCGATCTTGGTCTTGAGCCGCAGATAGGGGGCGGTGTCGCCGGCCCGCTCGAGCTTGCCCATCTCGGTCTGGATCGCGGTGGTCAGATCCGACAGGACGTAGGGCACCGGGCTGTCGACGGTGAGCTTGGTGATCCCCTGGGCGACGCGGTTGCGGCTGCGCGCCTGGAGCAGGCACTTGGCGAGAATATCAGCGTCGAACTGCCGCTCGGGTCCCTTCTGGGTGAGGAACACCTCGCAGTGCTCCTCGAAGTTCATCAGCCAATAGGGCATCTCGAGATTGTCGACGTTGAACCGCGCGCCATTGGGGAAGGCGCTGGGATATTCGCCGTGCGGATCGAGCATGACGATGTGGCCGTTCGGCGCCGCTTCGCAGATCCGGTGCAGGATCAGTGCGGCCGAGGTCGATTTGCCGGTACCGGTCGACCCCAGCAGCGCAAAGTGCTTGCCGAGCAGCGCATCGATGAACAGCGCGCCACGCACGTCGTCGGTCGGGAAGACCGTGCCGATCTGGATATGCGGCCGCTCGTCGGCGGCGAAGATCTGCTTCATGTCGGCATCGGTCACCGGATGGACCCGGCAGCCAGGCACCGGATAACGCGTCACGCCGCGGCGGAAATTATAGATGCCGCCATTGGCGTCGGCATTGCCCTCGCCGAGAAAGTCGATGTGGGCGAGCAGCCGCTCGCCAGCGATGTCTTCGGAGCGGAGATTGCGGACATTGGCGACCAGCAGCAGGTCGCCGACCTTCATCTTGACCTGACCGCCAACCTGGCCGGACTGGGCAACCGCAGGATCGGGGTCACTGGCAAGCGCCTCGAGGAGCAGACGGTCGAGCGCAACCTCAGAGGTCGCCCCATCGATGCGGACGACACGGCCGATTTCGGCATTCGCCGCCGGACGAAAACGTCCCGCTGCGACGGCATCCGGTTCGAACTCGTTATGACCGTACAAATCCATCCCCGCGCACCTTCGGCAAAGCGATGTCGTTCTCTTACCGACAAGGCGTAAATTTTTTCGATGTGCCGGTTATTTTCTATTAACGACGGAAAATAAGCGCCGCCGCCCAGCCCAGCATCAGCGAAACGGCGACGGCGAACAGGCCATAGGTTAACGACCAGTTGTCAGCCGCATTGGCGACAAAGCGCTCGAATCCCGATTTTCCGATGCGCACGTCACGCACCGCGCCGGCCAGCACCCGGCCATCCTCGATCAGAAAGGTTTCGGCGGTGTAATTGCCGACCGGCACCCGCGCCGGGATGCGCAGCCGGGCGCGGTACAGGACATTGTCGGTGATCTCCACGCCGCGCGGCTCCTCGAGATAGAGGCCGGCGCGCCGGCGCAGATCGACCAGCCCCTCGCGGAAGCGCTTCGCCTCGTCGAGCCCGCTGGCGCTGGCCGGCGACAGCTGCAGGCTGTCCAGCCCCAGCTCGTAGATCGCCGCAGTCCGCGTATCGACCAGCTCGGCCAGCGGCCGCGACGAGGCGATCGCATAATAGGCCGGCGCCGAGCGATAGCGCGCCGAGGCCGCGTTCATCCAGATGCCGGCGATCTTGCGCTTCTCGCGCACCGTGATCGGCTCGACCGGGCCCTTCAGCACCACCGCGATATCGGCGCGCTCGCTGGGCGTGCGCCCGCCGGGGTAGAGGATCGCCCCGAACAGCAGCAGCTCGGCGCCGGTGAAGCTGTAAACGATCTGGATCTCGCGCTGGGAGACGTCGGGGACCAGCTTCGGCCGTTCCGCCGCGGCGAGCAGCGGCGCCAGCGCCAGCAACGCTGCAACCCGCCGCCTCATCCCGGCTGCACGGTATAGATTTCGTCCGGTCGCCAGCCGAGCCCGAGCGCCATGCGCGCCGCCACGCCGAGCACGATCAGCGCCAGCAGGAAGCGCAACAGCTCGGGCTTGAGCTTGAGCGCGAAGCGCGCGCCGAACTGCGCGCCGATCACCCCGCCGACCAGCAGCAGCGCCGCCAGCACGATATCGACACCGCGCGTCGTCGTCGAATGGACCAGGGTCGTCACGGCGGTAACGAACAGCATCTGCAGCAGCGATGTGCCGACTACCGACGTCGCCGACATGCCGAGCAGGTAGATCATCGCCGGGACCATGATGAAGCCGCCGCCGACCCCGAGCAGGACGGTGAGCGCACCGACGATCGCGCCGAGGGCAAACGGCGCGATCGGCGAGATGTAGAGGCCGGAGCGGTAGAACCGCCAGC
>Ga0068855_100006201_pt1 | contig 14577 bp, 9 predicted proteins | sample KBSCornC52_FD_66592 | JGI IMG/M metagenome (GOLD analysis project Ga0068855, IMG submission 66592) | Corn rhizosphere microbial communities from Kellogg Biological Station, Michigan, USA - KBS Corn C5-2 | ecosystem: Host-associated > Plants > Roots > Rhizosphere > Soil ... | reverse complement strand
GCCTTGAAGATCCGTTGCAAAAGGTCGCGCACCAGACCCGAGAGATGCAGCGCTGTGGACGATGACCGATTCGGAGGTTTCGTTGGCTGCTGCCGGCACCACGATCTCGACCGGCGGAAAGTTGCCGTCCAGCATGCCCGTGTGAAAGGACAGGTAATCGCCGGCAGTAACCTTTTCTCCGGTGATTACCTCAGAGCGCATCTTGTATTCGGTATCGGCGCGCATACCGGCCACGTATACGTTGCTGCTGATTGAGCCGCCACACGGCTGCGCGGGCGTGCGGATCAAGGCTGCGTCCCCATCAGCGTGGAAAGCTACCCGGAACTTGCTTCCCTGCGGGCATGCTGGCGAGCTAAAAAGCGCGACGAGCGGGTGGGCCGTGGGCGTAACCACGGGCACCTTTCCCTTAACCCGCGAGACAAACTGGAAAGGCATCTCGGCCTGCGCTGTGGTCTTTGCATCGTCGTCCCGGACTTTTACGCGAATCGTCACGTTCTGCTCGAAGAGTTCGGGCGTCCACGCAAACGCGAACTGCTGGCTATAGTCGTGCACGACACGGAAGGGTCCGCCGTTCACGCTCACTGAGTACTGAAAGACGAACAAGTCCCTGCTGCTCGGCCCAACGGCCGATGGCAGCGCAGTGAAGCCGATAGGAGTACCCACAGGCTGAGGTGAAGAGAGCGTCGACTGCAGATGGACCGATAACGGCGTTTCAGCTGCACAAAAAGACACGGCTGCCATAAGGAGGGGAAGCAATAGTCGGTGGGGCACAGTGTCGAGAAGCTTAGCACAGCGTTTCCAAGGAGGTCGATACCATAATTTGCCGGATGGTTTCAGCTGTTCGAATCAATGCATCGCCTTGGTACACAGCTGCACACCAAGGCCAATCAAACAAATGAAAAGCACCATCTGGAGAGTTCGCGAAGGGATTCTGGAGGAAAGCAGAGCTCCACAGACCGCCCCAAGAATCCCGCCCACACAAAGCCGGATCAGCATATGCAAATCGTAGTGTCCGATGAACAAATGAAGACCGCTTCCGATGGTGGAGATCGTAAGGCCGAAGACCATGTCGGTTCCGACCACAAGCGCCGGGGTCAGCTGTGTCAGAGTCATGATCACGACCGCACCCAATGCTCCCGCTCCCGCCGATGACACGCCAACCTCGGCCCCGATCAGGGCAGCAATCGGCGGAAGCCAGCCGGAACGATCGACGGTGCCTGTCTGAACGCGCTTGCGCAACGAGCGATACAGATTTACCAGCGATAGGAATATGATCGTGATCCCGAGAACAAGGAAAATTCCTTTTTCGTGATCTTCCATGCTCATCCGCTTCAACACCTGAATGCCGATCACCACGCCTGGAATTCCGCCGGCGCATAGCAGGAGCAGAATCCGGTAGTTCACTTGCCGCCGCCGAAGATAGATCGGCAGGACCGAGAACTTGATAACGGCGGCAAAAGTTAGCGCGGTACCCACCGCCACCGCCGGTTTGAGGTGAAAGAACAGAATCAGAATTGGCGCGGTGATGCTGCCGGCGCCGACGCCTGTCAGCCCGACCGCACACGCAATCAAAAATCCAACAACATATTCCATGCCGAACTACACGCCTCGCTACTGTCGTCGTACCAGGCCCTGGCCTCAGTTCCTGCAGATCCTGCGCTCAGACCGGAGTCTGGGCTCTGCAGATGAATGATCGCCGGGCCTAGGGTTGATGCTCTCTCGCCGGAAAACGTGGGACCTGAAGAATGAGGATGAACGTAATGAGCAACAAGCCAATGTTGACCGAAAATGCAATCCGCAACGCCCGAACGAAGGCTTCGACAGTATTCAGTCTGCCGAGCGCGCCGAAGAAAACCGTACCGATCAGCGCAACTCCCGTTGCGAATGACGCCTGCTGAACGGTGGTGAGCACCCCGGAGGCCGAGCCGGCGTCATGCCCCTTGATGTTGATCAGAATCGTGTTGATCAAGGTTGGCATGACAAACCCCTGTCCAGTCCCGTAAATGAGAAGCACTGGCGCGAGGTTGAAGCTGGTGAGGTAGGCGCCTCGCGTTGCGGAGATCCACAACAGGCTTACCAGACCCGTGATCATGAACCCAACGCCAAGATTGATAATCCGGCTGCCCAGCTTCGGCTGCACGCGAACAGATGCCAGCGAACTGCCGAGAAATGCAATTGCAAACCACAAGAACGTAAGGCCCGCATGCCGCGGAGTGTAGCCAAGCCCGTTCTGAAGAAAAATTGTCGAAATCAGAAAGAATGCCGCTGCTCCGCTGAAGAAACAAACGCCGCTGCATAGCCCCAGCACGAATACGGGGTTGTGAAAGAGAGAGAGTTCAATCAGCGGCGACCCTCCCTTTGCAGTCACGCGCTTTTCGAATTGCACAAAAACGAACAGCATCGGCAGGAATGCGATCAAGCAGACAAAGGCCCACGCCGGCCACCCGGCCTCACGCCCTTGAATCAGCGGATAAAGCAGCAGCGTAAGAGCAATCGTAAGGATCGCTACCCCTCCGAGATCGAGCCGGCGCGCTTTGGGCGAGCTGGACTCTTTCACGAATTTCTCGGCGAAAAGGATGGTCAGCAAACCAATGGGCAAGTTGATGAGGAAAATGGGACGCCAGCTGAGATGGAAGACATCTGCGCTCACCAGGACACCGCCGACAGCATTGCCGGCAAAAGAGGATAGGCCAATCACGGTCCCGAAGAACCCGAATGCTGTTGCGCGCTCGCGCTGCGGGAAGGTGACTTGGATGATGGACAACACTTGCGGAAATAGAAGTGCTCCGGAGATACCTTGCAAGGCGCGTGCCGCAATCAGAAATACAGGCGAGGGCGCGAGACCGCAGAGCAACGATGCCGCCGTAAATGCGCTGACACCCCAGACAAACATTTTCCTGCGCCCGTAGATGTCTCCCAGCCTGCCTCCCGAGATTAGAAACACAGCATAGGTCAGGCCGTAGCTTGCAATGATGAGTTGCACCTCGGCGAAGGTGGCATTCAGGCTGGTGCGGATCGAGGGGATGGACACGTTGACAATGAAGAAATCCAGTGCAGCCAGAAAGGCGCCTGTGAGCACAACCGCGAGCGAACTCCACCTCCCCGGGTCAGGAGTATCCGCGATTGCAGCGGGCGAGTTGGTGAGACTGATCGCCGGGGCTGAGACTTTCATGAATCCTCTCGTGATGAGCTTTCGAGCCGGCTGCGGGGGAACGGGGTCTGGCTATTCTATAACGGCCGCGTGATAGACTGCCGCCCCAGGAGGCCTGATGCCATCATCATTCAGGCGATTCCGACTCGCGCTCGGCTTCGCAGGCGTGATTTCGATCGCAGTTTCGGCTTTAGCGGCAGACACCGCAAAAGTGATCATCCTCGGTTCGGGAACGCCAATTCCCGATCCCTCGAGTTCCGGGCCTTCCGTTGCCGTTGTTTGTAACGGGCAGGCTTACCTCTTCGATGCCGGCGCCGGCGTGGTGCGCCAGGCCGAGGCTGCTTCAGAAAAGTTCGGCGTTCCGGGGCTGGATGCGACTCACCTTACTCGCTTGTTCATCACACACCTCCATTCTGATCACACCTTGGGGTACCCCGACCTGATCTTGACTCCCTGGGTGGTCGGTCGCAGCCAGCCCCTCGAGGTCTACGGGCCCAAAGGCACCGCTGCTATGACAGACCATTTGAAGCAGGCTTATGCAGCAGATATACAGATCCGTACAGCAGGCCTGGAGGGGCTGAACGATGCAGGACTGGCCGTCAACGTTCACGAGATCGAGGGAGCGGGAGTGGTGTACAAAGACGCGAATGTAACGGTCCGCTCATTCGTGGTCAAGCACGGATCGTGGCCGCAGGCGTTCGGGTATTTAATCGATGCGGGAGGACGCCGGATCGTCATCTCCGGCGATACCCAGCCCGCTCAAGCCGTCATTGACGCCTGTCATGGTTGCGACGTACTGGTTCACGAAGTCTATTCAGAAGATCGCTTCAACCTGGTATTCGGAGCGGTTCGCGGTCAGTATCATCGAAGCTTTCACACCTCGACCTCGCAGCTCGCAGAACTTGCCTCTCAGGCCAAGCCCAAACTCCTGGTCTTGTATCACCAGCTCTATTTTGGAACTCCCACGGAAGTCGACCTGGTCAAGGAGATTCGCCGAACCTACCCCGGCGCGGTGGTGAATGGCCAAGATATCACCGAGTACTGAATCCCGACTGAGCTGCTCGAAATGTTGAGCTGGAGTCTCCAGGGAGGAGTCCTATCTGCTCGATCTCTCCCGATTCTGTCTCTCCCAAGCAAGAAAAATGGAGCAGAACGTATCTGCTCCATCTTTCTTGAAAGAAGAACTAACAACAATTCCTAGCTGCATCCGCTCGTCGATCCGCAGCTCATGCACCGGTAGCAGCTTCCGTTGCGAACCATGATGGCTCCGCAGGTCGAGCAGCTTGGAGCGTCGCCCATCTCGTACATCCCGCGCATCGCGTCTGAGGCGTGGAAGAGTCCACGATCCTGTAATGACGGTGAACTGTTAGAAGATGATGCCGAGCTCGTGGGTTCCGGTGCGATGCTGCCTCCCGGAGCGGAAGTGCTGCCCATGCCGGTATAAGAGCGCTTGGCCATCTCTTCTGCGAGCCGCGAGAGCTGGTTGTGTTCGTCCGCTTCTGGTTCGCTGTCGGAAAGGATGGTTGGCGTTTCGGGCAGCGGCGCAACCTGAGGTGCGAGACCCGCGAAGAGCGTGAGTTGTTCGCCGGAGAGGAAGCGCAGATTGAGCCAGCGGAAGATATAGTCCATGAGGCTCTTCGCATACCCGATCTGCTCGTTACCCGTCCAGCCCGAAGGCTCGAAGCGAGTGTGGGCGAACTTCTCGCAGAGAACGCGAAGCGGAACACCGTGCTGAAGCGCGAGCGAGATGGAGGTTGCGAACGCATCCATGAGGCCGGAGACAGTGGAACCCTCCTTCGCCATCTTGATGAAGATTTCACCCGGCTGGCCTGTGGGATAAAGTCCGACGGTGATGTACCCCTCGTGACCGGCGATGGAGAACTTGTGCGTGACCGATGCACGCTCCTCCTGCAGGCGGTGACGGATAGCACGCGGCGGCGCGTTGAGATCCTGCGATTGCGGCTCCGCTGCCAGAGCTGCCGTCAGTTGCGGGACGCTCGTGGCTTTGGCGATCTCGTCGATTGCACGCTGGAAGGCGCCTGCTGCGGATACGACAGACTTAGCCGTGACTTCGAGCTTCTCGCTGATCTTGGCTTCCAGCGTCTTGAGGTCGGCTTCGGCTGCAGGTTGTCCGGCGGCAAGCTGCGCGAGTACACGCTGACCCGCGATGTCGATGGCCGTGGCTTCCTTCTTGACGTCCATGCTGGTATTCAGCGGCTGCGTACCCTTCGAGCCGTCACGATAGATGGCGACTGCCTTGATTCCCTGACGCCAGCTTTCCGCATACGCCTCGGCGATATCTTCGCTCGTCGCCTCGTTGGGCAGGTTCACCGTTTTCGAGATTGCTCCGGAGAGGAATGGCTGGGTCGCGGACATCATTTTGATGTGGCCCATGTAGTGGATGGACCGTGTACCCTTGGCCGGCTTGAACGAGCAATCGAAGACCGGCAGGTGCTCGGCCTTGATGCCGGGCGCGCCTTCAATGGTGCCTGTCGCATCGATGTAGCTGACGATCGCGTCAACCTGGTCGTTGTTGTACCCGAGCTTAAACAGCGCGGCTGGCACCGTGTTGTTGACGATCTTGATCATGCCGCCGCCGACCAGCTTCTTGTACTTGACGAGAGCCAGATCGGGCTCGATGCCGGTGGTGTCGCAATCCATCATGAAGCCAATGGTGCCAGTGGGAGCGAGAACGGTGGTCTGCGAATTGCGATAGCCGTAGCGCTCGCCATAGACCAGGGCCATGTCCCAGCACTCGCGGCTCGATTCGATCAGCGCTTCCAATTGCGGAAGTATGAAGGGCTCGCCGCTGGTCCGCGATTTGCCGATATTGTTCACCTCGGCGCGGTGCATGCGGATGACATTAAGGAACGGCTCGCGATTGACGTAGAAGCCGGGGCAGGCTCCGCCCTGGCGCTCGACGCTCGCGGTGAGCGGCGTGGCCGATGCGAGGGAAGGAGCATTTGCGGCGAGTACGGCCGATTGGAGATAAGCCTGTCCGCACATGATGGCGGTGAGAGCGGCGGCGAGATCGCGGCCCGTCGCTGAGTCGTAGGGAATGCCGAACGACATGAGCAATGCACCGAGATTGGCATAGCCGAGACCCAGAGGACGATAGTCGTGCGAATTACGCGCGATCTTCTCCGTCGGATAGCCCGAGTTGTCCACGAGGATCTCCATCGCGGTGATGACAACGGAGATGGCGTGACGGTACTCGGGAATATTGAAGACGCCGTTCGATGAAACGAACTTCATGAGGTTGAAGCTCGCCAGGTTGCAGGCCGAGTTATCGAGGAACATGTACTCGGAGCAGGGATTCGAAGCGTTGATGCGCGCCGTGTTCTTCGAGGTGTGCCACTTGTTGATGGTGGTGTCGAACTGGAGACCGGGGTCGCCGCAGTGCCAGGTGGCATCGGCGATCATGCGCATAATTTCGCGAGCCTTGTAGGCGTGGACGGGCTTGTCGTCCTTTACTCCCTTGGTCCAGTACTCGCCGTCGGTCTCGTAGGCGCGCATGAACTCGTCGGTAACGCGGACGGAGTTGTTGGCGTTCTGGAAGAAGATCGACGAGAAGGCTTCGGAGTCAGGGCCGGAACCGTCGTAGCCATTGCGGATGAGCGTGTGCGCCTTGGCTTCTTCCTTAGCCTTGCACTCGATGAAGTCAATGATGTCGGGGTGCTCGGCGTTGAGGATGGCCATCTTTGCGGCGCGACGCGTTTTGCCGCCGCTCTTGATGACGCCGGCGAAAGCATCGAGTCCGCGCATAAAGCTGAGAGGGCCGCTGGCAGTGCCGCCGCCGGTCACGCCTTCGTGACTGGAACGGAGCGAGCTGAAGTTGGTGCCGGTGCCGGAGCCGTACTTGAAAAGCAGCGCTTCAGTGCGGGCCAGGTCCATAATCCCTTCCATCGAGTCTTCGACGGAGTTGATGAAGCAGGCAGAGCACTGGGGATTCTTATAGCCGGTCGCGGCATGGACAACTCCGCCCGTCGCCGGATCCCAATGCCAATTGGCGCCGGAGGCGTGCGGCTCGAGGCGATCGCACCCCACGTTGAACCATACCGGTGAATTGAAGGCCACTTTCTGAGTGAGCAGCATGTGCGCCAGCTCGTCGTGGAAAATGGCGGCGTCGTTGTCGCTGGCGAAGTAGCCGCCGGCGATACCCCAATCGCGGACGGTCTCAGCGACACGGGAGACAAGCTGCCGCACGCCGGTTTCGCGCTCCGGGGAGCCGATGGTGCCGTGCAGGTATTTCGAAGCGACGATATTGGTCGCGGTCATGGACCAGTCGACCGGGATATCGACATCCTTCTGCTCAAAGATCGTGTTGCCTTTGCTGTCGGCAATCAGCGCGGTTCGGCGTTCCCATTTCACTTCGTCGTAAGGGGAAACCCCTTCAGTGGAGAAACGGCGGGAAAATGTCAGGCCACCCTGGCTCCGGGGAGTCTGCAGGGCTGCGTCGGTACTTGTCTGAAGGTGGGCCTCGCTCATCGATTTCTCTCCATTGGCGATTTCTTTGAAAACACCTGTCCCTGAGGCGTTTAACGGCCGAATCTGGGGCGGGATAAATACTGCAGCGAACGGAAAAACGGGGGCTTTTCCTGACCGCGGGTTTTTCTCTGTTGCGCGGCTGCGAGTGGGACAAACATTACAGTCTCTTTACAGCCGCAGATGCAAAAATAGCGCTGTCCGTAGGGCCTGTCAACCATAAACCACAACATATTGTGTTTGGCCCGCAAGTACTGCATCAGGCCGCTAAACATAGGCATTCAGGCTGTGGAAAGCCCCAAAAGGGGCTTGAATCGCGGATTTCCAGGGTCTGATTTGCCCAAAATGCAGTGCAGAAGCGCTCTTGAGGGCGGCGTGTGTTCTGAAACTCAAGACTAGAGGGGGGAGGGGGTGGGTACAAGGCGCAGAAGAGGTGCATTTCAGCGATTTCTGCTGTGCGAAATTGAGCAAAATGTGGAGAAGGGGGCCGTTACTTTTTTGGCACGGCCAGCCGGACTGATCCAGACCGCTGATAGCCTGAGCTCATGCCGAAAACTGATGACCTTTCGAGCTGGAAATCTCTTCCTGCGCCGGTCCCCGCATCGCTCGCAGGCAAATATGTCAGGCTCGAGCCACTGAGTGCGGAAAGGCACGCTGCTGAGCTCTGGAGGGGTGTAGAAGGCCATGACGGGGTGTGGGACTATCTGGCAGACGGCCCATACGCAAACGAGGCGGAAATGCGGGCAGCTCTGGAAGCGAAAGAGCACGGCACCGCGGCGGTCTTCCTGGCGATCGTTCCGCGAACGAGCGGCAAGACCGAAGGCTACGCCAGCTTCATGCGGATGGACCCGGCGAACGGTGTCATTGAGGTGGGAAACATCCTGATGACCCCACCACTGCAGAGGACGATTGCCGCGACAGAAGCGATGTACCTGATGGCTCGGCATATCTTCGAGGATCTTGGATATCGCCGCTATGAGTGGAAATGCAATGCGAATAACGCCCCATCTCGCCGGGCGGCCCTGCGCTATGGGTTCACATTCGAAGGCATCTTCCGGCAGCACATGATCGTGAAAGGGCGGAATCGCGATACGGCATGGTTCTCCATGCTGGATTCAGAATGGCCGGCTCGCAAGGCAGCGTTTGAAGCTTGGCTGGATCCAGCGAACTTCGATCCCGACGGGCGGCAGAGACAATCGCTGGCCGAGATCGCCAGCAACCTGACGTGTTTTTGACACTGACGCACGCAGAGCGCCAGTTTGTTGAAAGCCTCACTCGCCAACCCGCGTCAATTCCCTTCCTCGCATCTTAATCACCTGCAGCGACCGGCTCGCGGACTCGAGCCCAGCCGGCGCATTCAGATGCGGAGGAAAGATGTCGGAAGCGAAGGAACTCACCGGCCCTGAGGGCCTCAAGAAGGTCGGCAGCCTGATTTCAGAAATTCGATTCGCCATGCTCACAACTGCGGCGCAGGATGGCACGTTCGACAGTCGGCCAATGGCTACACAGAAAAAGAAATTCGACGGAGTGCTCTGGTTTCTGACGGCGCAGGACTCGCGCAAGGTGGACGAGATCGCCGAGGACGCGCACGTGGGGCTTATGTACGCCGATCCGAAGAACCAGAGCTACGTGACAATAAAGGGGCGTGCCAACGTCTCCCGTGACAAAGCAAAGATTCACGAGTTATGGAACCCGATGTACAAGGCGTGGTTCCCAGGCGGCGAAGACGATCCGCAGATCCGCGTGCTGCGCGTCGACGTTGACGAAGCCGAGTACTGGGAAGCCAGCGACAGCAAGATTGTGCGCAGCATGAAGTACCTTGCGGCCGCCGCGACCAAAGGCGCGATTGACGTGGGCACGCACGGAACTGTGACCGTCGGCCATTGAGAGCGATCTACTAAGCTCAAAGACCACGGCCCTGCGCATTGCACGCAGGGCCGCAGTTTGCTGATCGTCCACCGATCTCAGTATGGCTAAGTTGTGACCCTGGCTATCCCATCCTTAGCAGGATGGGATAGCCAAGCTTGAACCTGATCTTCGTCAGGATGGATTACTTGCTTCCTTCGATCCGCATTCCGTAAAACGACTTGTGCACGAAGAACACTGATACCAGGAAGAATGCAACGGCGAGACCCATGCCGAGTCTAGCGTTGCTCTTATTCAGTGTTACCGCAAGCTCCACGGCGAGCAGTCCGAACAACGTCGTGAACTTGATGACCGGGTTTAGCGCCACGGACGAGGTGTCTTTGAACGGATCGCCGACCGTGTCTCCGATTACAGTGGCGTCGTGCAGCGGCGTTCCCTTTTGCTTCAGGTCGACTTCGACAACTTTCTTCGCGTTGTCCCATGCGCCGCCGGCATTGGCCATAAAGATTGCTTGATAGAGGCCGAAGATCGCAATTGAGATCAGATAGCCGATAAAGAAGAACGGCTCCACGAACGCAAACGCAAGAGTGGCGAAGAAGACAGCCAGAAAGATGTTGAACATTCCCTTCTGCGCGTACTTGGTGCAGATTTCCACCACCTTCTTGCTATCTGTGACCGAGGCTTTCTCTGCGCCTTCAAGGTGAATGTTCGCCTTGATGAACTCCACCGCGCGGTATGCGCCGGTGGTAACCGCCTGCATGGATGCGCCGGTGAACCAGTAGATCATGGCTCCGCCAGTGATCAATCCGAGTAGGAACGGCGCATGGAGGAGAGAGAGGTTCTGTACGCCATTCTTCAGACCGTCCGTAAGGGCCATGATGATCGAAAAGATCATCGTGGTTGCGCCGACCACGGCTGTGCCGATCAAGACGGGCTTTGCTGAAGCCTTAAAGGTGTTGCCAGCTCCGTCGTTGGCCTCGAGCAGATGTTTCGCACGTTCGAACTTCGCGTCGATGCCGAAGTCCTTCTTCAACTCGGCTTCGATGCCCGGAACAGCTTCGATCAGGGACAGCTCATAGACTGACTGAGCATTGTCCGTGACCGGACCGTAAGAGTCGACTGCAATGGTAACCGGACCCATACCCAGGAAGCCGAATGCGACCAGGCCAAACGCGAAGACAGCTGGTGCAAGCATCAGAGCGTCCATGGACGGCCCCGTGCTGAAGTAGTAGCCGATCGACATGAGGCCGACCATGCTCAACCCCAACCAGTAGCCTGAGAAATTGCCAGCCACAAGACCCGACAGAATCCCCAGAGAGGCTCCGCCTTCTTTCGCTGAGGTGACAACTTCCTGCACATGACCCGAGCTCGTGGAAGTGAATACCTTCACCAATTCGGGGATGATGGCGCCGGCCAGCGTTCCGCACGAGATGATCGAAGACAACTTCCACCAGAGCGTTCCGTCGCCAAGCGTTGGGATCATGAAGTAGGAGACGACAAACGTCAGGACGATCGAAACGACGGAAGTAATCCATACCAGAGAGGTCAACGGCGCCTCAAAATCCATCTCGTCTGAGTTTCCGTATTTCCCATGAGCGATTGCGCCGTTGAGGAAGTAGGCGCCCGAACTTGAGACGAGCATTGCGACGCGCATCACGAAGATCCACACGAGCAATTGCACCTGGGTTTTGGGATCGTGAACCGCCAGGAGAATGAAGGTTATCAGGGCCACGCCGGTGACGCCGTAGGTTTCAAAGCCGTCGGCGCTCGGGCCGACGGAGTCGCCGGCGTTGTCACCCGTGCAGTCGGCGATGACACCAGGGTTGCGGGCGTCGTCCTCTTTGATTTTGAACACGATCTTCATCAGATCGGCGCCGATGTCGGCGATCTTGGTGAAGATGCCGCCGGCAATACGTAAAGCTGCCGCGCCGAGAGATTCGCCAATGGCGAAGCCAATAAAGCAAGGTCCTGCATAATCACGCGGGATGAAAAGCAGGATGAAAAGCATGATCAACAGTTCGACCGAGATCAGCAACATGCCGATGCTCATGCCGGCCTTCAGCGGAATTGCATAGACCGGATACGGTTTGCCCCTCAGACCTGCAAACGCTGTCCGCGAGTTCGCGAAGGTATTGACGCGAATGCCGAACCAGGCCACTCCGTAGCTGCCCGCGATACCGACAAGCGAGAACAGCAGGATGATGGGCAACGTTACTCCGATCGACTTACCCGGCACCGGCGCGAGATAGCCGAAGTAGAGCGAAATGATGACCGCGATGAAAACCCAGAGAAGAAGAATGAACTTCCCCTGTGTAATTAGATAGGTTTTGCAAGTTTCATAGATCAGTTCAGAAATGTCGCGCATCGTGCGGTGAACCGGCAAATTCTTCAACTGAACGTAGATCGCCAGACCGAAGAGCAGGCCGCCAACGCAGAACAGCAAGCCGATCATCAGGAGAGCATGTCCGTTCATGCCGAGAAAGTTCACACTCGACAAATCCGGCAGCACCAGGTTGGCTTCTCCTCCACCAGTTTGTTCCGACTGCCCGAAAGCGAAGGCAGGAAGCAGCAGGCCCATCATCAGTACTGCGACGGATTTGCTCTGCCGTTTCATAAAAAGGTACACGGATTCGATAACTGTCACATACCCTCCAAGAGAGATTTTGCAATTCCAAAATAGCGGGCAGCTTGAGGCACGCGACCTCACGAACCTCGACACATTTCCCACAAAATTACAGGCCCCGTGGGGGCCCCGGCTCAAGTCACCGGAAGCCTATCATCCGACTACAGGGCTGTCGAGTGATTGCAGTCACAACCATCTAGGGCGATCGCATCATGGGGAAGATCACACCGTCCTGATCGGGAATAGAAAAAACGCTTCTATCTACAGCGGGGAGGAGTCTACTCAATCGCGCATGAAGTCGTCTACCCCGGGCAGGTTCTGCTTTGGGCACAGCAAAACAGAAAATCGATTCATCTACTCGATCATGATGTCGATTTTGTCGCCCGGAAGCGGCTGCTGCAGATTGTTTCCCTCGATGATGCGGGGCTCAGGAACAGGGTGGAGTTTGAAAAGGACCAGAACGTTTCGTTCGGGATCGTCGAACGCCTTGAATTCTGCCACCTGTTCCAGCGAGTAGTGCGTGTGCAGATCTTCGAGGGTGCCGGGGTCGATATCGTTCCAGGTAGCCCACCAGCCAGGCTTGTAGTGCGCAAGCTTTGCGCCGAGGTCGGGCAGTTCCGGAGTTCGCATGCTGAAGTCGTCGCAGATTGACTGCAGGTGCGTCACGAGCGTGATCTCATCGCCGCTGATGGAAACGAGAAGACGATTCCCATTGGGGTGCTGGTCGATGTAGTTAGTCAAAGCGCGAGCGGCGTTCACGAAGGTGTACTCAGGATGCGACGCGAAGTTTACGGTCCAAAGGCCGTTCACAACCGATGCAATCACTGCCAGGGCCACCGCGCCCCAACCGACGATGCGCCGCGCGCCCGGCTGCTCGCAGAGCTTGCCCGTCGCCAGGGAGATGATCAGGAAACAGAAGACGGCCACGAGCGCGAAATACCGCGGCTGGGGGTGGTTCTGATAAGTCATGAAAAGGATGTAGCCGCCGGCGGCAAGAATGCATGCTCCAAATACCGGGTCGACGAGCAACTCCGATGCCCATCCGGCTCGCTTGCGAAAAACCGTAGCGGCGACCAGCACTGCGCCAATCAACAGTCCCGAAAGCGGTATCAGGATGCGATCGACCCAGATGCTGGCGTGCAATGACCACCAGAAGCTGAGCAGCGGCCAATAAAATTCGTTGGGCTTCACATATTTGTTGATAAACAGCAGGTACTTGTAGTCCCCGAAGTATCCGAGCGCGATGACAGCACTCATCCAGGCTCCAAAGGTGACCACAAAAGCGATTGCGGCCGACGCTGCGCAGCGAAGAGCGCTCTGATGGAACCAGGTGCGAAGGCTAGACCGAGTCGAGTCAGATGCGGCTTCCCCGCGATCCCAGAATGCCGCGAACATCGCCCACCCAATGGCCGGGAGTAGAAAAATTGCCGTCGTCTTGGTCAAAATCATGAGGGTGAAGAGGACCCCCACTGCTGCTGCCGCCGATACGGGGCGGCGAATCTGCGGAAGCCGGACGGCGAGGTTGAGCGCTGCCAGTGTCAGCGTGGTCAGCATCGGCTCAAGAATGGCCAACCGGCTGAAGCAGTAAAGAAAAGGGCTCGTCACCAGCAGAGTGAGAGCGAGCAGAGCGACCCACTTCGGCGCACGCGGCCGAAGCAGAGCATAGCAAAGCACGAGATTGGCAAAGAAAAATGCGATGGCAAGGCCACGCGCCGCTTCGATGTTAACGCCGGTGAAAAAGAAGAGCACCCACTCGAGGAACGGCCAGATCGGCACCGCGGGAGCGGGATTAAAATCGCCCGGCACATACCAGTGGCCGAAAAGATGCGCGCGGACGGCAGCGTTGCCGTACCAGCCCTCGTCGGTGTATTTGGCCCAGTCGATGTGCCACGGGGTGTGATTGGGAAAGTCAGCTGCGAGGTTCAACGCATGCAGCACAGCGAAGATACCGATGACGAGCACCCAGACGGCGTACATCCACCTCCCGAAGGATGAAGTCGTGCTGGCTTTCGTCAAGTTGGGCAAGGAAACTTTCTCCGCTGGACTGTTGCCAGCCGCTGGCTAACGCAGATGACCTCACTCTGTTTGTTGCAGGGAATCCTGGAAAGTATATCCGGACTGAAAAATCGGCTTCGGAACAACGGGCGCCTGCGGAACAGGAGATCAACGGCATGAAACCAGCCGCGCGTGAGCCCCGGGCGCTATTCGTAGGCCAGGGCGTCGATCGGGTCTTTGCGGGCGGCCATCCAGGCCGGATAGAGAGCGCCAATCAGTGCCCCGGCGAATGCGATCACAGCACCTCTCCCCAGCCATCCGGCTGTGATTTCAAAGTGCTGGGTAGGGAAGACGTGCAGTAAGGTCCACCGCACTAGGTAGGTCCCAGCGATCCCAAAGATGACCCCTGCAACTGCCATGACGGCGGTTTCCCGCAGTACAACACTAACGATTTGGG
>Ga0068855_100006199_pt1 | contig 14580 bp, 9 predicted proteins | sample KBSCornC52_FD_66592 | JGI IMG/M metagenome (GOLD analysis project Ga0068855, IMG submission 66592) | Corn rhizosphere microbial communities from Kellogg Biological Station, Michigan, USA - KBS Corn C5-2 | ecosystem: Host-associated > Plants > Roots > Rhizosphere > Soil ... | reverse complement strand
GGGGATATGCACGATGTCGGTGCGCGCATCACTCCCTTGGCTGCTCCGCCGGAATGGCTGCGCAATTTCGGCCGAGATGGCTTGTCTGCGTTGGCTCTGGACCCCGATCGTCGGGTCGAGGAGGAGTTTTGGAACGAGCCGCCGCGGTATTCGCTGACCGGCAGTGCCTCGTTGCTGCCCGCGTCCGCGATCGTGCCACGCTCTCGATTGCGAGTTTGGGCCACGCGTTTCCTATTCGCCACTCTGTTCAGCACCGTGGTGGGGTTGCTCGTCTGCGAGCTATTGCCGATCTTCCACCGCTAACGCGTGCTCTCGTGGCCAAGCCCGTTGTAGTCCGCAACAGGGCGCCGTGTTTCGCGCTGAAAATCGTCGAGACCGCGGCCGTGCGACGGTGTTGGGCTGGCCGCGCGTTCGCGCAGGATTTGCCGCGCGGCGATCGACTTAGCCATGCGAGGGCCGTTAGGCTATCGTTCAATAGTGGAGGAGTAGCGGCCCGTCTCGCTTCGCTCTCCTCGACACGTGCTGAAACTCCAGCTTTCTCCGCCATGAATGCCTGCATGCCCGATCGCGATCGCCTTCCGCCAATGCCGTTCGGCGTGCGGGGCGTCGTTACGGCTGCAGTAGTGCGCGCGCTCTTCGCTCGCGATCGAGCCCGCGACGACTGCGAAGCCGTGAAGGCGAATCTCGATCCGAGCGAGGAGCCATGAGCACGCTTGCACGCTTGTTCATGCGGACCGCGGGCGTGCTCGCGCTGGTCGCCGTGCTCGGCGTCGGCTGCAAGCGTTCGAGCTCGGTATTGGCTGAACTCGAAAGCCGTGAAGGCACCGTCGATCGCGACTACTCCGCGAAGATTGGCACCTGGGAGACCGCGCCGGTCAAAGCCAGATTCGAGGTTGGCGACGCGGTGCGTACGGGCAATCACAGCACCGCTCACTTGCAGCTGAGCGACCGCAGCGTGCTGTCGCTCGACGATCACACGCTGATTCGCTTCCTGGCCAAGCCGCCGGGCGCGAACTCACAAGGCTTCGATGTTCAGGCCGGGCGCGCGGAGCTCGAGGTTGCGGGCGAAGCACTCAGCCTGGACACGGGGCACGGCACGGCTCGGATCCAACCCGGCACTCGCTTGCGTCTCAGCAAGACCGAGGCGGGTACGCGCTTCGCCGTTTTGATCGGCAGCGCGCAGCTCGATGGCGCGTCCGCCGAGCTGCACGCCGGTGACTCGCTTGAAATCGGTATCGGTCGCGCGACCATCGAGCCAGCCTCGAAGGCGCTCGAGCCGCCGAAAGCGGCTCCGGAGCTGCCGTCACAGCCGGTGCTGCCCACGAACGCAGAGCCCGAAGCGATGCTCCCGCGTGCAGACGCCGGCAATGCCCCGACTCAAGCCCTGGCCGAGACGCAGAGTCATGGTCCAGAAATCATCGATCTTGCGGCAGGCGCGGGACAATCGCTGATCATTCACGATCCTCGGCCGCCGACCGCGATCGGTTTTTCGACCGCCGCGTGCGCCGGCACGGCGGTGATTCAAATCGGGCAGTCGCACAAGAACGAGACCGTTGGCACGGGCAGCGTCCATGCTTCGTTCCCGGCGGGCACGAGTCGCTACCGCGCGTTCTGCGTCGGCGACGATAAGCCGTTTGCCCAGGGCACGGTGAGCATTCTGCATGATTCCGGCAGCCGAGCTCTCGCGAGTAGCGCGCCGGCGACGCGGGTCGACACCGACGGGCGTCGCTACACCGTGCTGTATCAGAACTTGTTGCCCAAGATGTCGGTGCGTTGGCCCGGCGCGCCGAGCGGACCATACACCTTGACGGTGCGTTCGAACCGCACGACGCAGCGGGTCGGCTCCGCGCAGCCGAGCTACGCCTTTGCAGCTGGCGCCTTCGGCGAGGGCTCGTACGACGTTTGGTTCGAAGCGCCGGGCGCACGCTCCAAAGACACCACCGTCGTCATTCAGTTCGACAACGCCGCACCCACCGCCAGCATCACCGCGCCGGCTGACGGCAGCTTCGCTCAAGGTGCTTCGGTTGCGATCGCGGGCACCGCGTTGCCAGGTTGGACCGTGTCGGTTGCAGGCCTCGAACTCGAGCAAGACGCTCAACATCGATTCTCCGGTCACGGTCAAGCGAGCCCCGGCACGCGTGCGCTCGCGATCCGGTTCGCGAATCCGCAACGGGGTGTTCAATACTATCTCAGGCGGAGCTCGAATTGATGGTGGAAGCCAAAACCAACCCGATGCTCGGGCGCGTGGTGCTCGGGCGCTATCGCATCGTGGCGCCGCTGGCGCGCGGCGGAATGGGCATCATTTATCTGGGGCGGCTCGAGGGCGCGGCCGGGTTTGCCAAGCCGGTGGTGATAAAGACCGTCATTCCCGAGGGTAACGACAGCAAGGGAGCCGTGCAGCTGTTCGCACGTGAGGCGAGGATCTTGTCCAACTTGGAGCATCCGTCGATCGTCGGTGTGCTCGATTTCGGCGAGGCCGGCAACGATTACGTGATGGTGCTCGAATACGTGCACGGGTTCCACCTCGGCGCCTGGTCACGCTTCGTGCGCGCGACTCGCGGCGACATGCCGATCGCGCACGCAGTCGAAGCGATGTTGCCCGTGCTCGACGCGCTGGAATTCGCGCACTGCCTCACGCGGCCAGACGGCGCGCCGCTCGGCATCGTGCACCGCGATATTTCGCCAGCCAACATTCTGCTCGACAATCAGGGACACGTGAAGCTGCACGACTTCGGCATCGCGCGCATGGCCGATGACGAGTTCAAGACTCAAGATGGCACCTTCCGCGGTACGCTATCGTACACGGCTCCCGAGACGTTGACCGGAACCGCAGCCAGCCCGCGCAGCGATTTGTACGGCTGCGGCGTGGTGCTCTATCAATTGATTTCCGGCGTGAACCCGTTCAAAGGCCAGCAGCCGAGTGAAACCCTGCATCGCGTATTGACCCACGTGCCGCCCGGTCTGCGTACGCTGCGCCCGGACGTGAGCGAAGAGCTCGAACGCGTGATCGCGCGGGCGACGGCCAAGGAACCGGCGCAGCGTTTCGAAAGCGCCGCAGCGCTTGCCGCAGCACTGCGTGCGGCCAGAGCCTGGTCGGAAGCGAGCGCGACGCAAGATCTCGTCCACACCATCCAGGCGGATTTCAACGGTTCGGAGATGGCTCAACAGCTCGAGCTCGAACCGCTCACGTTGCGCGATAGAGCCTGGCGTGCCGCGGTCGGTGAGCGCGTGCGGCTCGCATCGAGCCCGCCTCGCCGCCCCGACATGGGCTCGGAAACGGCGGATTTGCGCAAGCTGCGTCGCGACCCCGACGCCTCGCTGGTCACCATCCATGCCGCGCCCTCCGATGCACTGCTCCAGCTCGCGAACGCGCACGCGGCAGGCGAAGAAGAACGGACGCGCTACGCGCATTCCAAGACGGCCGATCTGAACGCGGACGAGGGCGGCGGCGCGCGGGCGTTGGCATCTCGGCGCGTCAAGCTAACGCTGCTCGGGGCTACCGGGGCACTCTTGCTGGGGGGAGCGGGCGCGTTCGCTGCGTTCGGGCGCGCACAGGAGCCAGCACCGACGCGTTTCTTGTTGATTGAAAAGCAGTCCGCCGCGTCACCGAGCAGCGAAGTACCGGTAGGGGCTGCCGCTCCGCCTTCAGCGGACGCACCCAGCCCTTCGACAGGGACGGCGGCGGAGCTCAAAGTGTCGACTCCAATCGCAACGGCCGCGACGAAGCCGGCCAGCGTGAGTTCTGGCGCGAGTTTGTCCGCGGCATTTCAGCGCCAGCAAGGGCGCATCGCGGGCTGCTTTCGCGGGAGCCCGAGCGATTTGGGGCAACCGCAGATCACGGTGCACTTCAAAATCGATGCATCGGGTAGCGTGCAAGCGGCGGAGCTTTCGCCGGCCAGTGTTTCTGGGTCCGCGCTCGGCAGTTGTATCCTGGGCATCGCGCGGTCCACGCATTTTCCGGCCACCGGTTCCGTGGTGAACTTCGCGATTCCGATCACGACCGTGCGTAAATGAGCCGGCCTGCGAACTTCAAGAGCCGTTCGTGTGTGAAGCGCCGTAGTTGCTGACCGATTTGTTGGCGCTGCTCACGCGTGTCAGCCCGAAATCTCGCGCGCGCGCCGACGAGCGAACCTCGCCCGTGGTGCCGAATACGACGTCCCAAACCAAGTTCGAGACTCCGAAATGCGCGTCCGGGTCTTTGAAGTGATGCAGCATGTGGTTTTTGCGTAGTCGGCGCGCGTATTTGCTCCTTGGCACGCCGTGGTGCAAAAAATAGTGGGTGAGATCGTAGAACAGGTAGCCTGCGACGAAGCCCGCGTGCAGTCCCCAACCGAAGCGGCCGAGCGCGAGCAGGAAGAGTCCGAGGAACGCGAAGTAGAGCGGGATGCTCGCGCCGGGCGGCATCACCAAACGGTATTGATCCCGCGGCCAGCGGTGGTGAACGCCGTGGATCAAGAAGTGTAAGCGCTCGCCCCAAGGGTGCGCGCTCTGAAAATGGAACACGAGCCGGTGCAGCCAGTATTCGGCGAGAGTCCACAGCGCAAAGCCCACCGCCAGTAGTAGAACTGCGGTACCCGCGTGGACGCCGCGCTTGAAACTCAGCTCCAGCGCAAGCAGGATCCCTGGAACGTACAGCAGCGGAACCAGGAGCCAATGGCAGCGCGAAAAGCGGTCGACCAAGTCACTCTCGAACATGCGAGGTGATTCGGCAGATTCTTTGCCCAAGAGCATGTTTCATTACCTAAGGAATCGAACGCAAAGCGGAAGCGCCGCTCTGAATTTTCCTCGTGACACGTGTGTAACCGCCGGGTGGCGTCACGGCTGGAGATTTGCGTCGGACAGCCGGTAAGCGCGAGCGTGTGCGTCCAGCGCTTTTCCGAAGCTTGTCAGAATGTGTCGCGTCAGTGGCTGGAGCAGAGGCGCTCGAACTCGCTCGGCCTCGGAAGATGCAGCTGCCGCGCGCGTCGATTGCTGCCGCGGCTCACCCCTGGGAGTGGGGGACGATGCTCGAGCTGACCTAGTGCCGGCCAGTTGGCGAAATGCGCTCGTTGCTCGATGCGCGTGCAGAATGTGCGCGGTGGCTCGCAAGGACTGCGCGAAGCCGCACCCACGCGCGAGTCCGCTCCTGACGGTGCGCTCCGAACTTTGGGGGCCCGGCGTGGCGCTCTGCGCGACTCTGGCCCGGCGCGCGGCGTGTGGAACGGGCATTGCACCGCTGCCGCCAACACGGCTCACGAGATTGGGAGTTCACCATGAAGACCATGCGCGCTGCAGTATTCGAAAAGGCCGGCTCGATTGTGTTACGCGAGGTCCCGAAGCCGGCGCCCGCTGCCGGCGAGGCCTTGATTCGGGTGACGTTGACCACGATCTGCGGCACGGACGTGCACATTCTCAAAGGCGAGTACCCGGTCAAAGCCGGGTTGATCGTCGGCCATGAGCCCGTCGGGGTGATCGAAGCGGTCGGCGCGGGCGTGATCGGCTACGAACCGGGAGAACGCGTGATCGTGGGCGCGATCACGCCCTGCGGCCAATGCCGCGCTTGCCTGTCCGGCGCGCCCTCGCAGTGCAGCCACTCAGGCGTGGGCTTCGAGCCCATCGGCGGCTGGCGCTTCGGCAATACCATCAACGGTTGCCAAGCCGAATACGTGATCGTGCCGAACGCTCAGGCGAACTTGGCCAAGATCCCGGCGGCCCTGACGGACGAACAGGTCGTGCTCTGTCCCGATATCATGTCGACGGGGTTCTCGGCCTCCGAGCGCGGCGGCGTCCGGCTGGGCGACGCGGTTGCGGTGTTCGCGCAGGGGCCAATCGGATTGTGCGCGACGGCTGGCGCGAAGCTGAGCGGGGCGTCCTTGGTGATTGGCGTGGATCGCGTACCGGCACGCTTGGAAATGGCCAAGCGCATGGGCGCGGATGTCGTCTTGAATTACGAAGAACAGGACGTCGTCGCCGAGATCAAGCGCCTCACGGGCGGCGGAGTCGACGTGGCGATCGAAGCGCTCGGGACGCAGCAGACGTTCGAGAGCGCGCTGCGCGTGGTGCACCCCGGCGGCACGGTATCGAGCTTGGGCGTGTATTCGGGGCATCTGTCCGTGCCGCTCGACGCCATGGCCGCCGGGCTCGGCGATCACACGATCGTCACGACGCTCTGCCCGGGCGGCAAGGAGCGCATGCGGCGACTGATGAGTATCGTGCAGGCGCGCCGCGCGCCGTTCGAGTCGCTGATCACACACTCCTTCTCACTCGACCAAATCGCTGAAGCGTACGATCTGTTCGGCCATCAACGTGACGGCGTGCTGAAAGTGGCAATCCGCCCTTGAGCGGCGTGCGGCGCGCGTGCGTCAGGGAGCTTGCGAGTCCGGCGAAAACCGCCAGCTTACTTGGTGCGCATCATCTCACTGGCGAAAACCGCTATCCGCCAGAACACGCCAAAACACGCGACCGCGATACTGAGTCGGAATCTCGCGAGCTCTCCGGCAATGAGCGGAACGAATTCAGGGAAGGAGTGGTAAGCTGAGAGTAGCGCTCGAAACTCGGTTCGCGGACAGACAATCGCGGGGGCGAGTACGGGCGTGCGTCCATTAACCACCGATTGCCTGAAGGAGTTGAAAATCAATGTTGGGTTCGGGAGCCTTGCTCGCCGCGTGCGCCCTCAATGCTTTTGGCGCTTACGACGTTCTCGCCGCTGATGTGACTCATCCGGAACCTGCTCTCGAGCGCGTGGTGTACGACGTCGAAGTCGATCACCTGCCGCTGAATCGCTTCGCCATCACGCACGTGAGTCGAGAGCACGGCGCGCACCTCGGTCCCGTGCTGCTCTTGAGCCCCTTTCTCTTGCCCGGACAATTCTACGAGATCAGCGAGACCGGTCAGTACGGCAAATCCGCCGCCGCCGAGCTGGCGAAGGCCGGCTTCGACGTCTGGCTCGTGGATCAACGGCGCACGAAACTGCCAGCCGGGTCGTGCGAGTCCGGCGCCGATTGCAGCGCGATGGCAGGCTGGAATTTTCAGGCATACTCGGATGATGCGCTCTTCGCGTTGTCGCTGCTGAAGGCGTTCAACCCGCGTCAGAAGCCCGTGCTGGGCGGGTTCTCGGCCGGATCCAACGCAGCGCTCGCCACGGTCAACCGTGCGCCCGAAGAATTCGCTGGCGTGTTTTTGTACGAAGGCACTTTCTACACGCAAGATCCGACGATTCGGGCCCACAACGACACCATCTGCAGCACGTTGCAAGCCGCGACGGCCGCGGGCGCGCTGTTCGATCCGAGCGCGGCGGTGCCCGGTGAGGTCCTGCGCTTGGCGGCAGCGGACCCGAACGGGCCGTCGCCGTTGCCGTTTTTTCCGCCGGGCACCACGAACGAGCAATCGATGTTCTTCGTGTTCGGCGCGCCGCCCCCGTCCGGCGCGCTTTCGCCCACGCCCGGCTTCATCCGCACGATCGTCGATTTCACACAGCAGCGCTTCGTCTTCACGAACGAAGTGCGGCTCAAACTCGTGGGGCCGCTGTTCGACAATTACGCGTCGCTCGCGGCCTTGAAAGATCTGTCGTGCGGGCTCGCGGGCCGCGACGACACCTATTACCGGAACGTGGGCCGCTTTCGCGGTGACCTACTCGTGTTCGTCGAGGGTACGGGGTTCGGTCCGGCCATGTTCGATACGGCTGCGCTGTTCGACCACGCCGCCGACGTAAACATCGATCACCATCCGGAGCTCGGCGAGGCCGATCCGTACTTCGGCTTTCGCTGGCGCCAGACCTTCCTCGAGCCGCTCGAGCATTGGCTGCGCCACACGCTCTAGCTGTTTGCCGTAGAAAAAACCGCCAAATGTCTGGGGAAATGGCCGGAGTCACCGGCCATTTCCCGGGCTTTTGCCTGCCCCCGCGCGGGGGCGTCGAACTCTTGGGGCTCACCTCCGGCTGGCATCGTGCTAACCATCCATAATCGGCACACTTTTCGCGGGGGCAGGACGCACGAACCGCAGACTCGAGAGCTTCGAAGAAACCTGTCATGGACCCCAGCCGGCCCCGACCCGTCGATCGCGCCATCGAGCTCGTGGCAACCCATTGCGATCTCGTCGATCGCTTGAAGGTGGTGCCACCTTCGGCGCAAGTTCGCGGCCTGTACTTGAACTCTCTCGACACCATCTTACAGCGCGCGGATCGCTCGGCTTTGTATCGCGAGTATTTCGGCGGCGAGCGCTGGTCGCCGATTCGCATGTACCCGCTCAGGGATTACATGATCCGGTTGGCCGTCGCCGGAGCCGCCTTGCGCTCGGCAGAGCGCGTGCACGAGGGCATGCACGACGTGTGGCGCACCAATGCGACGACGTTTGCCCAAAGCCTGCTCGGCCGCACCATGCTTCGCCTTTTGTCGCACGATCCGGTTCGGCTCACCGAGCAGGGGCTCGCCGCCCGGCGTCAAACCTTTCACTACGGGCATTGGGAGATCGTGCGACACGGCCCGCGCTCGATCGAAATGGTATACCGTGAGGAATATATCTGGATCGAGTCTGCCATTGCGGGCGGCGCGGTCGGCGCTTTCGAGGCGTGCGGCATCGAAGCCACGCTGAAGACGAAATTGCTCAATCGTTTCGACGGATCGACCACCATCACGTGGTAAAAGCCTGGAACAAGCGGCAGGTCACGTGAATAGCAGCAATCAGTCGGACAATTCCGCGACGCACGAGGGCGGCGGAGTGTTTCTGGTCGTGCCGACAGCTGCTGCAGCGAGCCGCATCAGCGCGGCGCTCGCGGTTCGGCACACGAGTCAACAGCTGCAGCTGGAGGTCGCCGACTCGTTCGCGGCCGAGCTCGTGCCCCGCGTTCGACAGCGCATCGGCGGCGCGCCACTCGGCTTCGTCGCGATCGACGAAGTGGCCGCGCTCGACGCGCTCCAGCACGGCGCGGACGAGGTGCTGGTCTGGCCAGTCACGGACGAACGCGCAATTCACGGCTTCTTCGACCGCACCCGGCTCCGAGCCGCGCTCCGCAAAGGCCAAGAGCGCGCGAGCGCCTCCATGGTGCACACGGAAAAGCTGTCCGCGCTCGGGACGCTGGTTGCGGGCGTGGCCCACGAAATCAATAACCCGTTGATGGCGCTGCAACTGAGCATCGAGGCCTGTTCGTCGTTACTGAGCCCGCTCTCGAACGCGCTCGAGGAAATCGCGAACTTTGCCAAGCTCGGCTCGGGCGCGACCGCGGAGCAGGTGCACGCGCTGCACGTGTTGGCGCAAAACGGCGCGCCGCGTGTCGAGGCCAAGCAACTGCTCGTGGAAATGCTGGCCGCCTCGTCCGCGATTGGCAGCGTGGTCCGCGATCTGCGCGTCTTCGCGCGCGCCGACGGGGATCGAGAAGAAGCCCAGGTGCTCGATGCGAACGAGGTCGTCGATCAGGCGCTGCGCCTGGTCGGCCGCGAGATCGCCATGGTTGCGCACATCGAGCGTGACTACTCGCGCGCGCTGCCGCGCGTGGTCGTGCCGCACGGGCGGCTGACCCAGGTGCTGGTGAACATTCTGATCAACGCCGCGCACGCCATCAGTGACGTGGAACGCCCGGTGCACCGGGTGAGGGTCAGCACCCGTTCGGACGCTGAATACGTAGCGATTTCCATTTCCGACACCGGGCCCGGCATCCCAGCCGAGGCGCTGGCGCACATTTTCGACCCATTTTTCACGACCAAACGCACAGGCCTCGGTACTGGGCTGGGCCTGAGCATTTCCCGCTCGATCATGCGTGATTTGGGGGGTGATCTGATCGTCGAGAGCGTGCACGGTTCCGGCGCCACGTTCATTGCCCTCTTGCCGCTTCCGGATCAAGCCACGTTTCGCAACGCGTTCCTGCGCAGCCGCGGCATCTCACTGCGTGCACCTTCGACCGTGCGTCGCACCGTGCTCGTCGTCGACGACGACGACCGAATCTTGAAGGCTTACGCGCGCATGCTCGGTAGCTCCTTCGACGTGATCCTGGCGCGCGACGCGGAGGAGGCGATGGAGCTTTTGAGCTCCGGATCGAACGCAGACGCGCTCGTGACCGAGCTCAGCTTGCCGGATATGGATGGCCGCGGACTATTCGAGTGGCTAGAGCGCGAACGCCCGCAGCTCGCCGCGTCGACGGTGTTCGTCGTGGCGGACGCAACGCGCGCCCGTCACGCCGAGTTCCTGGGTCAGGTCGAGAACGCGGTATTGGTCAAGCCAGTGACCGCATCCGAGCTGTGGGCGGCGCTGGACGGCGCTCTGCCCGCGCAGCCGAGTTCTACCAAGTCAGATTGACCGCAGCGCGCGTGAAGCCCGCGCCCTGCGCGTACATCACGACCCGCGCGCCGGGCTTCAATCGGCCCATCTCTCGCGCGGCGAGCAAATTCACGACCGGGCCGACGCCGCCGAGGTGCGCGTAGCGCTCGAACGTCTGCGTGGCGGCCGACGGGTCCAGGCCGAGCGCCTCGGCGATCGCCAGCGGGACCCAGCGCCGAGGTTGCACACTGAGCAGGACATCGATCGAGTCCACGGCAAAGCCGGCGCGCTGCGCGAGCTCCGCGACGGTGCGAGCCGCCGTGGGCACCGTGTCTTGCATCAACAGGCGCGTCGACTCGGGGTCGCGGCTGCCCATGGAGAATGCTCCGCCCGGTTGCCACCACGGAAGGTCCGTCTCGTCGCTCTTGCCGCGACACCAGACGACGGCGTCGCAATATTCGCCGTGCGTCACGCTGTGCACGCGCCCGATGCCCGGCTTTTCGGCGGCCGTGACGAGCATCGCCGAGGCGCCATCGCCGACGCTGGGCGATACTGGATGAGCCATCGGAAAAGCGCGCGTCGCCAGGTGCGATTGCGTCAAGAGCACCGTTTCTGCTCGACCTGATTCGATCAGCGCGGCGGCCAAGCCGAGCTGCGCGACCGGGCTCGCGCACGCCGCATCGACGCTCGCTGCCCAGGCGCGCCGCGCCCCGAGCAGCGCGGCAACTCGGCACGCGTTCGTCGGCATCAGCCGGTCGGGGATGAGCGCCCAGGAGAACACTGCGTCGACATCCTCGCCGCGAACGCCGGCGTCTTCTAGCGCAGCCTGGGCGGCGTACGCTTCGGCCTCCGAGGCACTGGTCGCATCGTCGGCGATCCGCCGCTCTTTCGCGCCGAGAAAGGCGTCGCCCGCTTCTTCCGCCAGGTAGCGGGCGACGATCCTCAGCGACGGATCGCGCTTTTCGTCGCTCGGCACGTCGACCAGCGTGCGGTCGCCCTGCCGCCGTTCACTGGTCGCTCGAAACTCTGCCGGCCAATCGGCATTGCGCCGCACTCGCTCGGGAAACCACTGGCCGAGGCCGGCGATTCGCGCGTGCACTTCAGCGCCCGCCTTTCGCGGCCATCGACATGTGTTGTAGGGCTTCGTTGCGACCGCCGCCGGTGAGCTTCACGTTTCGGTCGATGCGAATGTCGAGCACGACCGGCACTTTCAGCTCGCGCAGGCGCGCGAGCTGATCGGCGGTGATTTCGCCGGGGTGGTTCACGCGTAGGCCGGCCATGCCCATCGAGCGAGCCCACTTCGCAAAATCGGTCCACGGCGAGTCCCATTCTGCTTCGCGGCCGAAGACTTGACGGTAGCCGTGATAAACCATGTTGTAGCGTGCGTCGTTGAACACCGCGAACACGATGGGCAGCCGGTATTTCAGCGCCACCAGCGTCTCCATGCCCACCATTTGCATGCCGCCGTCGCCGCAAACGCACACGACCGGGCGCTCGGGTTGCGCGAGCGCGAGCCCAATTGCGCCGCTGATGCCCGAGCCCATGCTGCCGAGGCCGAGGTGAATCGTGAAGCTGTCCGGAGTGCGCGCGGTCAAGTAGTGGAGCGCGAACAGCATGTGCTCACCGATGTCGGTGATGAAGGCAGTTTCATCGGGCGAGGCGGCTTGGAGATCGGCGAGCGCGCGCTGAGGCGTGATACGCGCGGTGCCGTCGGTTTCGAAGTTCTGGTGCTCGAACGGCGAGCTCTGCCGAAGCGCACGCAGCACGGCCCGCGAGCCCGCATGCTCGAGCCCAGCGCTCTGGGCAAACGCATGCAAATCGCGGGCGAAAGCGCCGACATCAGCCACGACGCCGAGCTCGGTCGGCAAGTTCCTGCCAAAAACCGCGGCGTTCAGGTCGACGTGCACCAGGTGTCCACCTTCGGCGATGTAGCGCGTGGGGCCGATCGCGCAGTCATCGAGATCGGTACCGAGCACGAGCGCGACGTCGACGCCCGCGGCGGTGTACTCGCGCGCCCACAGCGACGCGGCGAGCCCGCCGTGACGCAGTGAACGCGGGTGGAGCTCGCTGACGATGCCTTTGGCCTGGGGCGTGGTGACGAACGGGACGTTGAAACCGTCGACCAGCCGCCTCAGCTCGCTCGCGTACGGGCGGCAGCCGCCGCCGATCACGATTAGCGGTCGCTTGGCAGCGGCAAGCAAGCGCGCGGTCTGCTCGATCACGTGCTGCGGCGCTCGTGGCGCAAAGTCGCAGAACGGCGCTTCCACGACCGAGAGCGGCGCGGCAGCGCGTCCGAACTGGATCGGCAGGACCAGCAGCGCCGGTCCGGGATTTGCCGGGTTTTTCGCGGCTCCGAGCGCCGCTAATCCCTGTGTTACCGCGGTGCGCGCTTGGGCCACGCGGACCGTGGCCCGAGTCACGTTGGCCAGCATCGCTTCGATCGCGATGCCTTCGGGACCGCTGTCTTGCAGCAAGCGACCGCCGTCCACCGCCCAAGCCACGTCGCCGCAAATCAGCAGCATCGGAATGCGCTCGAGGTGCGCCGAAACGATGCCCGTGACCACGTTCGTTGCGCCGGGTCCGGCGGTAACGACCACGGCCGGGACCCTACCGGAGGCTCGGTAATAGTCCGCGGCGGCAAAGGCCGCGGAGGTTTCGTGCCGCGACTCGATCAGCCGTGCGCCGGGAGTCCCGAGGATGGCGTCGAAGACGGGCGAGACGGGCCCGCCCGGAATGCCGAAGAAGGTTTCGACTCCGGCTTCGACCAGAGCACGCACCAAGCGGTGTGAAGCGGATGAGTCGGGTTCGACGCGGGCGACACGCTCGTGGATCTTGACGGGCTCGATCTGCACAGCGGCGCTTCGCCGCGGCCTCAGCTCGCCGATATAGGATTCTGGAGCGCGCTCGCTCTCGCAGCTTTCATCGGTGGAATCGACATTGATCTCAGCCAGTTTCGTATAAGACATTTAGCAAGCTCCGTCGGCGATCCCCATCGGAGGGCCGCATAACACAGTTGGGTGATCAGTTGGGTGACTTGTGTTGCGAAATTGAGCGCGCGTTCGCAGAGCGAATTGCCCCTGTAAGGAAAAGGCTTCGTTGTCGCTGGAATTGAGCTCGCTCTTTTGGAAACGGCGCACTCGGCGAGCGCGCCGCCGCTGCGAGTCGTGCGTTGCTCGCAGACTCTCGCAGTCGCAGGAGACTCACGGTCGTTTCGTTGCCGGCACGCGTACGACTCCGCACTCGTGCCTGTGCTGACCGTCGGCCAGTGGCGCTAGCCCCCGAATCTGAACTCGGGTTGCGACCGTGCGTTTGAAGTCGTTCGCCAATCCGATGCGATTGGTAAAGCTGTGGATCAAGCCAAAATCATGGGTGATTTGCGCGCGTCTACTCGTAGCGCCGAAATAGCTCGCCCCAGCCGGTGTTCGCTCTCCAGTGTTCGAACACCGCGCGGTCTTTGCACGGCCAGCGATAGTGATCGTGATAGAGCTCACTGCCGAGCACGAACGCGTTCACGAGCGGCGTGTGGAAGAACAATTTTTGAAGTCTCGCCAGCGGACCGAACCAGAGCAGATCGCCGATCGTACTGGCTGCGTTGTCGCCGACCGTGAAGTGCCAGTTCTCGTTCGAAATGTCGCTGCCGACGACGTCGATGTCTCTCACATCGGCAACGCCCAAACCGTCGCGCTGCGCGAGTGCGAGGTACTCGATGCTCAGCGGATCGAAGCCCATCATTTTCGCGGCGACCGCATCGATCGCCACTTGGTCCGCGCTGGCGAGCAGATAATTTTTGACGACCGGGACGAGCGTGCGCGGGCCGGGGCCGTTACCGGCCGTCGTGCCATCCATAATCGCGAAGATACCCGGGTGGATTTCGCGCTGGATCGCCAGGAGATCGACGAGCGTACGGTGGATGACGCTATGCGTGTAGTGCCGCTTGCTATTCAAGAGGCCGCCGAACGCGTTCTTCATGGCGCCCGTCGTGGTCGTGTAGACGTGGCACTTCATCGTCGGCAGGTGCACGACGTTCTTGTCGAAAAAATAGTCCGGCACGCGGATCCCTTCTGGGAAGATATGCTGGAGCACGTGCAGTTGCGCTTTCGGGCGAAGCTCGACCCAGCTCATGTCTTTGGGTTCGAAATTGTAGCGAACGGGCACGCCGTGCCGTTCGAAGACCGGTAAATAGTGGTTCAGATCTTCGCCCTTGAAGGCATCCGTCACGACCGTCTTGTTCTGCACGCACACCAAGTCTTGGAAGCCAGCGTGGCGCAAAGCGAGGATGCTGCCCTCGAGTTGCCAGGGCGTGGTGTTTGCACCAGGGAAGGGGTAGTGCCACGAGATATTGTCTTTCAAAAT
>Ga0068855_100006196_pt1 | contig 14583 bp, 12 predicted proteins | sample KBSCornC52_FD_66592 | JGI IMG/M metagenome (GOLD analysis project Ga0068855, IMG submission 66592) | Corn rhizosphere microbial communities from Kellogg Biological Station, Michigan, USA - KBS Corn C5-2 | ecosystem: Host-associated > Plants > Roots > Rhizosphere > Soil ... | reverse complement strand
ACCGCCCGCGGTGGAACGCGGCACGGGCTGGCGGCGATGCTGGGGGTCTGGGCGGGTGTGCTGTGCCATATCAGCTTTGCGGTGGTGGGGCTTTCGGCGTTGATCGCGGCATCGGCGGAGGCATTCGCCATCGTCAAATGGATCGGGGTCGCTTATCTCTTTTGGCTGGGCGTTCAGGCCCTGCGCTCCAAGGGTGGTTTTCTGGCCGATCCCGGGCCGACCACGCCCGTCAGCCGGCGGCGGGTTTTCGGGCAGGGGATGCTGGTCAATCTCCTCAATCCCAAAGTGGCGATCTTCTTCCTGGCGTTCCTGCCGCAATTCCTGGTGGCTGGGGCGGGGCCGGCGTGGCTGCAACTTCTGCTTCACGGCGTTCTGGTGATCGCCGTCGCTGGATTGATTGAGCCGCCGCTGGTGCTTTTGGGCGATCGAGTGACCACACGGCTTCGCGCCAGCGACCGGCTGTCCCGCTGGCTGGATCGCGCGCTGGGCGCCATGCTGATCGGATTGGGGCTGAAACTGGCCGCGATGCGGCGCTAGCTCACCAGCCGCGAAAGCGGGGCCAGATTGCGGACACCGAATTGTCCGGCTCGATCAGATGATACTGGTCATGCTGCGCGGCCGTGGCGCAGGCATGGTTCGGCAGGATGCGGATCCGGTCGCCGACCTTAAGGTCGGGGATATTGGCCCCCGAACCGGGCCGGGCGGCGAGAATGCCGTGTTCCTGATTGGCCTTGAGCACCACCAGGTCCCGGTAAGGCTGCCCCTCCGCATCGCAGACCATTCCATAATATTGATCGACGGTTTGTTCAGCGGTGCCCCGGTCCGCGGACAGCGCCATCCAGCCCGCATCGGTGATGATCCAGTTCTTGTCGCGCTGATGGCCGATCACGGTGGCAAGAACGCTGAGCGCGATATCCCCGATCCCACAGACGCCGATGCCGGCCTGAACCAGGTCGAAGAACATATAGACGCCTGCGCGCACCTCGGTGATGCCGTCATAGGACCTGGCGCTGAGCGCTGTGGGTGTCGAGCCGACGCTGATCGCCGGACAGGCAAGCCCGGCGGCGCGCAAACTCCCGGCCGCTTCCAGGATGCGAGCCCGCTCCAGTTCTGCCGCCGCCGCCAATGCCTCGGCGTCGTGGAGATTGTAGCTTTCGCCGGAATGGCACATCACGCCCTGCAGGGCCGCACCGTCCTTCGCCAGAATCTGCCCGATCCGGATCAGCGTATCGCGGTTGTTCCACCGCACGCCGGAGCGGTGATCATCGACATCGATCTCGATCAGGACGGGCAGGGCCTCGCCCGATTGCCGGGCATGCGCCGATACGGCTTCCGCAGCCTCCACGGAATCCAGGATGATCTTGAGGTCGATGCCCCGCCGGCGCAGCGCAGTGACGCGGTCAAGCTTCTGTGGGCTGATGCAGACGGCGTAAAGCAGGTCCGTGATACCCGCAGCGCCGAACATCTCCGCTTCCTTCAGGGTCGAGACCGTGGCCGGTCCCGGCGGCGAACCCAGCACGAAAGAGGCCGCATCCAGCGATTTTGCGGTCTTCAGATGCGGGCGGATGGACACGCCAAGCCCGGCGGCCTGGGTCCGCATCCGCGCCACATTGCGCGCCAGCCTGGCGCGGTCGAGGAGCAGCGATGGCGTGGAAAGCGAGTCGATCTCTATTTGCGCCATGCCGGTTTCGCTCCCTTATCCGCCGTCACGTTATTTGCCAACGCGGCCGGAATAAAGTCTATTTCCGCCGGGTGAGGACGGGGCACGAAGAATGAAAGTCCGTGGCGCTGCTTTTTTCACACTGACCGTTGCCGCTATCTTGTCTCCCGCGGCGACAGCGCAAAGCCCTTCGGTTCCGCCGCCGCCATCGCGTCCGATCCTGCTTCACGCCCAGCGTCTGTTCGAGGTGGCAAGCGGCAAGATCGTCAGCCCCGGCGAAATCCTGGTGGAGGGCGACCGTATCGCGGCTGTCGGCAGCAAGCTTGAGCATCCGGCGAACGCCGAAGTGATCGATCTGGGCGACACCACGCTGATGCCGGGCCTGATCGATGCGCATGTGCATCTGTTCCTGCATCCCGGCGCCGAGGATTTGCAGACGGTCCAGGAATCGGAATCCCAGCGGACCATCCTGGCCACATTGGCGGCCCGGGACGACCTGATGGCGGGTTTCACCGCCGAGCGCGACATGGGCAGCGAAGGGGCGGGATCGGCCGACACGTCCGTGCGCAATGCTATCGACAAGGGGCTCATTCCCGGGCCCCGGATGCGGGTCAGCGGCAATGCCATCAGCATCCTGGGCGGCCATGAAGATGCGATCCGCTACAATCCCGCGCAGCATGTCCTGTCCAATGCGGACTATGCCAACAGCGCGGAGCAGCTGGTCACCGTCATTCGCCAGCAGCACAAGGACGGGTCCGATTTCGTCAAGATCTATGAGACGGGCGCCGATTCGATGCGCGGCGGGGAATTCCATACGCCCTATCAATATACCGAGGCGGAGCTGAAAGCCGCGATCGACGAAGCGGCGCGGCTGGAAACCAATGTCGGCGTGCACGCTCAGGGCGAGCCGGGGACTTTGTATGCGGCGAAGGCCGGGGTCGCCTCCATCGATCATGCCACCCAGCTCAGCGACCAGACCATGCAGCTGATGAAGCAGAAGCATATTCCCGCGGTGCCGACTTTCGTGATATTCGAATATTTCGCCGATCACGCGGCGACGCCCGAAGCGGGTGCGCGCGAGCATGCGATGCTCGATTACAAGATCCGCGAGTTCAAGCGCCAGATCGCCGCCGGTGTCCCCTTTGCGGTGGGGTCCGATGTCGGCCCGTTCCCCCATGGCACCCAGGCCCGCGAATTCGAGCTGATGGTGAAATACGGCATGACGCCGCTCGCCGTTCTGCAGGCCGACTATCTGAACGGCGCGCAGATTCTGCGCTGGCAAGGACAAATCGGCGAACTCAAGCCCGGTTACTTCGCCGACATCGTCGCGGTGCCGGGCAATCCGTTGAACGACATCACGGCGGTGGAGCATATCTCCTTCGTGATGAAGGGCGGCACGGTCTACCGCAAATAGCGGGTCAACCGATCAGCTTGCCGATCGCACCGCCGATCAAGCCGGTGACCGCCGACGCGGCGGTGCCCATGACGAGGATCATCGCGGGCACATCGCCCAACGCCGTCGAAACAGCGATGCCGAGAATGGCGCACAGACCACCCGCCAAGGCGCCGCCGCCCAGGGCCCCGCCCCAGCCGGCATGCGCCATGCGCGCATAGACCAAGCCTGCGACCAGCGAAAAGAACATGCCGCCGATGGCGAAGCCCTTTTCCCGGATTGCGGGCACATAATGACCGATCACGACCATGGCGAGTTGCAAGACAAGGCCGATTGCCGTGGCGATAAGCAGACTGTCTTTGTTCATGATTATGCCCCCCTTGGCACAGCTACACCGGCGACGGTGCGCCCGGTGGGGAGGCGTGTCAACGCGCGGGCCTAAAGCTCCAGCAGATCGCGGCCGATCACTAGATCGCCGGAGAAATAGGGCCGTACCGCCTCGCGCCAGACGTCGTCCGCGATGATGGGCGCCCCGCCTGGGACGAAATGTGAAAGAACCAGAGTCTTCACCCCGGCTTCTGTTGCAATGCGGCCGACCTGTTCGGTGGTGGTGTGGCTGGCCAGCAGATGCTCGCGCAGACTTTTCGCGTTGGGTTCTGAACCGATCACCTGTTCCAGCGCGGGCAGATACATCACTTCATGCACCAGGACATCGGCCCCCTGTGCCAGGCGGATCAGATTGGCGGAAGGTCTCGTGTCGCCGGAAATGACGATTGAGCGGTCGGGACAATCGAACCGATAGGCGAAGGCAGGCGAAACGGGAGGATGATCGACCAATGCGGCGGTCACCGTCACATTGGCGTCTCGCATGACCACGCCGCCGGCATCGATCTCATGAACCGCGATCATGTCTCGTAAGGGTGGCCGCCCTTCATCCGTCATGCGGGTCTTGATGTCATAATCATTCATTTCCAGGAACAAGCGGGTCATCTTCTCGAGCGGCGGCGGACCATAAGTGTTGACACGTGATGCCAGGGTGGCGGCCCAGCTCAGCCAGAGCAGATTGCCGTAATCGGCATTGTGATCGGAATGCTGGTGCGTGATGAAGATGTTGCGGATCGAATCCAGTTTTATCCCCGCCAGCACCATCTGCCGCGCCACGCCATTGCCGCAATCGATTACATAGGCTGTGCCGTTCACGACGATCACCTGGGAGGGCGCGGCGCGGTTCGGCTTGGGCGTCGGCCCACCACCCGTCCCCAACAGGATCAGGCGTGATCGGTGTTGTTTCCCTTCGTCAGCCGCCAGGGCCGGGCGCGAAGTCAGCAGCGCCGCGCCCAGGCCCAGAAATTTGCGGCGTGTCGCCGTCACCGGCGCGAGCGCCCTTCCAGCTCCGCCGCCAGGGTTTGATCGCCATAGACATTCTTCAGTGCCTCGGTGATGGCGGCGGTCGAGACCGATACGGTGCGGTTGACACGGCCGTCGAATCCGAACGCGCCGCCCAGGCTGTTGATGTTGCCGTCAAAGGCGGCGCCGACCACTTCACCCTTGGCGGTGACGATGGGCGAACCGGAATTGCCGCCAATGATGTCATTGTTGCTGACAAAATTCATCACTGTATCGGGATTGACCTTGGTCTGCGCGGTCTGCCACCGCGGCGCCAGCTCAAACGGAGCTTGACCCGTGGCGCGTTCCCACAGCCCCTTATAATAAGTGAAAGGCGGAACGGTGACGCCATTGTCCGCCCAGCCCTGCACCTTGCCGTAGGACAGGCGCAAGGTGAAGGTCGCATCGGGATAGACATTGGTGCCGTAGATCGCAAAGCGCGTGCGGGCGATCTTCTGGGCCGCGCGGTCGGTGGGACCGGATACGCGTTCCTCATATTGCTTGCGGATCGCGCGGCTGGCCTCATCCGTGGCAAGGACGAATTTGATCATGGGATCGTCCGATGCCTGGATCGCGGCCATGCCGCCATCCCACAAGGCCTTGCGCACGGCAGGATCGCCGAGCCTGGATTGAGCGAGGCGCTTGGAAAGATTCTCCGGCGAATCCTTGCCCAGGAAAGTTTTGGTGCCGGCCGCGTCGGCAGTGAGATTTTCGCGCAGTTTCGACAACCAATATTCCAGCACCACCTGTTCCAGTTCCGGATAGACCGGCTGGGGGTCCAGCAAAGTCTTGCTGAGAAGCGCCAGCCGGCTATCGGTATAGGCGGGCAGGCGCTCGCCATTCGGCTTGGTCTTTTCCGCGGCCGCACGCACCAGTGTACGGGCGAAGCGATAAAGATCCGAACCCAAGCCGGCGCGCGCCTCCATCATCGAATTGGAGATGTAAAGCGCGCGATAATCCGCCTGCGTCTTGGCGATATCGGCCCAGGGATCGCCGATCTCGGCCGCCAGCGCGGGATTGGCCGTCACCTTCGCCTTGAGGTCATTGTCGGCGGCGCGCTTGGCGGCGATCAAGGCCGGATCGACCAGGGCTTGTTCCTCTCCGTGAAAAACTTTGAAGCTGTTCTCGATGCTGAACAGCAGCTCGTTGGCGATCCGGGCATGCTCGTCGCTTTCCGAGGTGAAGCGGAGCAACCGGCCCCTCAGCTCCGAAAACTGGATCAGGGTTTCGGGCAGGGCCAGGTCGCGCATGCTTTCCAGCTGGTCGGCCGTGAGAAGCCGCTGGGTGGTGCCTGGATTGCCGGACACGAAAACCGGTTCGCCGTCCTGGGGCGCGGACGCGCGCCAGACCAGGTGGCCCGGCGTCTTTACCGGCTTGCCGTCCTCATAAAGGCGCACAAAGGAGCAATCCAAGTCGTAGCGGGGGAAGTTGAAATTATCGGGATCGCCGCCGAAGAAGGCGGTCATGCCTTCCGGCGCGAACACCAGCCGGACATCGGTATATTTGCGATAGGTGTAAAGCTTGTATTGGCCGCCCTGATAGAGGGTAACCACCTGGCATTGGAATTTGTCCTCTTTTCCGGCGCAGCCGGACTTTTCGATCGCCGCGATCTCCGCATCGCGTGCCCGGATGAAATCCTGTCCGCTTTTGCCGGCGGCGGCCTTGGTGACGCGGTCGGTGACGTCGCTGATGCCGGACAGGATATCGGCCTGCATGCCGGGGCAAAGCTTCTCATCCTCGCGCCTGGCCACCTGGAAGCCGTCCTTCACGTAATCGGTGGTGGCGGTGGAAAGCTGCTGGGCGCAATCGCGGACGCAATGATGGTTGCTCAATACCAGCCCATCGGCTGTAACGATCGAAGCGGAGCAGCCGGTGGACAGGCGCACGGACGCATTGCGCACGCGATCGAGCCATTTCTGGTCGATATTCAGATTGTATTTCTGGTTGACCGTGGCGATGGGGAAATTGTCGAAGGTCCACATGCCTTCATCGGCAAGGGCGCTTGTTGCGGACAGGCAGGCCAGAAGGGCGGAAGCCGGGAATAACATGCGGTGCATGGGGCGGTCTCGCATTGAGAAGCGTCCCAGTGGAACTCAAGCCCCGGCCGTTTTCAATCCCCGTCCCGGCAGGGATAAAAAGCGCGCGCCGGATGGCCTTGGTGGCGGGCGGCGCGCGCTTTGGGATCAGACAAGGTGTTTGGCAACATGGATCGCCATGCCGAAGGCGGGAATGGCGAATGCAAGCGCCAGGACCGCGTGCAGGACATTGCTGATCAATTCGTCGTTGTTGAAAAATGTCATTGGGTTTTCCTTTCCCCGGATGGCCGGATCAGATCAGGTGCGAAACGATGCGGATGGTGATGCCGACCAGCGGCAGGGCGAAAGGGATCGCCATGGCGGCATGCAGGAAGTTGCTCAGATATTCCTCGTTGAAGATGGACATTGTCGCTGCTCCTTGGGTTGCGCCGTCGTAATTGGCGGCAAGCCATAGATAGGATGTCTGGAGCGCGAGCGGGGTAAGGTGTTCGGCAGCGAAGTGAAAAAAAATCGTAAGAAGACGCGTCAGGCGCCTCTCGCCGCATTCATGACGCGGCCCACCAGTGCATGAATGGCGTCATGATTGGCGGGGCGACCGAGCTGGCCGGATTGCAGAAAGACAATTTCGCTTTCGATGGCGGTCTCGTTAGCTCCGAACCGGATCCGCGCCACCAGTTGATGCGCGAATGCTTCAAGCTCGGTGCGCGACACATCCTGCGGCAGATCCAGCGTCATCCACAAAAGCCCGGCCACGACTTCATCCAGAATGTCCGCGCGGGGATTGAATCGGGTTTTGTGCGCCGGAGACGCCGGACGAAGGGCGCGAAGGGCCTGCACTGGGACCTGGATATTCATGCTAGGAAGGCTAGACGCCTTGGCGCCGGCATGGGGTAAAGTGTTCGCCAGCAATCTGTAAAGAATGTGAAAAGCCTGCTGACAAAGCCTCTTTGCAGGCGCAGCATTCATGTTCCCACGGGAGATGATTTTGCACGTCCTTCTAGTCGATGACGACGCCGCGCTCAGCGAGATGTTGACCGAATATCTTGCGGGCGAGGGTATCCGCACGACTGCCGCTTTCAACGGTCCCGATGGGGCCGCGGCCGCGCTTTCGGGGCAGTTCGATGTCGTGGTGCTGGACGTGATGCTACCCGGCATGGACGGCAATGAAGTGCTGCGCCATATCCGCCGCGCCAGCGAGATACCCGTCATCATGCTCACCGCCAAGGGCGGCGATGTGGACCGGGTGGTGGGCCTGGAAATGGGTGCCGACGATTATATCGCCAAGCCTTATTATCCGCGCGAACTGGTCGCGCGGCTCAGGGCCGTGACGCGGCGCCAGCGCGATACGGCGCCCGCCACCGCCCTGAAAAGCGGTCAACTGGAATTGTCGCCCGGCAAGCGGGAGGTGAGCTGGGCCGGCAGGCCGTTCGAATTGACCACGTCGGAATTCGATCTTCTGGAAAGCTTGATGCGGGCCGGCGAGATGGTGTCCAGCAAGGAGGAATTGTCGTTGAAGGTCCTGGGACGTCCGCGCGAGATCTATGACCGTAGCGTCGATGTCCATGTGAGCAATCTGCGCAAGAAGCTTGCGGCCTGCAGCAACGGCGAAATCGAGATCGAGACCATTCGCGGCGTCGGATATCGCTTGAGGCTGCGTCCATGAAGCGCCGTTTGTTCTGGAAAATCCTGATCGGCTTCTGGCTGACGCTTATCATCATCACCCAGGGCATCTGGCTGATGTTCACGCTGCTGCGGCCGGACCAGGAAGTGTCCTATATGCGCGCCTTTGCGCGGATGTCGGTGGCGGCGGCTTCGGCGGCGATCCAGCAGGGCGGCCCCCGGGCGCTGGCGGACGAACAGAAAGCCTGGCCCGAGGATTGGCGCGCCCGGATCCAGGTCCAGCCGGTGGAAAGCCCCTTGAACAGGCGGGCGCCCATCGCCAGTCAGATGGTGAGCGCACCGGACGGCGCCAGCTATCGGGTTTCCTATTACCCGCAGCGCGGCTCCCGCAATCACGGCGTCTTCGGCATTCCGATGGAAGTGGTGATCGTGGTCGTGGTGGGGGGGCTTGGCTTCAGCGCCATCCTGGCCTGGTACCTGACCCAGCCGATCCAGCGTATGCAGGCCGGCTTCGGCGATCTGGCGCAGGGCAATTTCGCCACCCGCCTGGGGCCGGCGATGGGCCGGCGGCGGGACGAAATCGCCGACCTGGCGCATGACTTCGACAAGATGGCGGTCCGGCTGGAAGAGCTGGTCGCCGCCCGCGACCGGCTGCTGGCGGATGTCAGCCACGAATTGCGCACGCCGCTCGCGCGGCTCAATCTGGCGATCGGGCTGGCGAAGCAGGACCCGTCCAAAATGGCCACCTCTCTGGACCGCATCCATGGCGAAGCGGCCAAGCTGGACGAGATGGTGGGCGAATTGCTCACCCTCGCGAAGCTGGAAAGCGGCCAGAGCCGCGGCGAGGATTATTTCGATTTCGCCGAAATCGTGAAAGCCGTGGTTCAGGATGCGCGCTTCGAAGCCGCTGCCAAGCGGGTCGATGTGCTGCTCACCATCGAGCCCGCCGACGAAAACGTCGAATGGATCACGCGCGGCAGCGGCCGGCTGGTTGCGCGGGCCATCGAGAATATCGTCCGCAATGCCGTGCGCTATTCCTCGGAAGGCGGCAAGGTCGTCGCCGCGCTTGGCCGCAACGGCGACCGGTTCAATCTCAAGGTTACGGACGAGGGGCCGGGGATTCCGGAGGAAGCGATGACCGCCCTTTTCATGCCATTTGGAATGTCCGCAGATGGTTTCGGATTCGGGCTTGGCCTGGCGATCGCCCAGCGCGCAATGGCGGTTCATGGCGGTTCGATTTCCGCCCGCAATCTTCAGCCCAAAGGATTGGAGATGGCGGTCACGCTGCCCGCGGCCGTCGAACATGCCTGAATTCGGTGCGCATGCTTCAAACGCCTCGATTCGAGGCATGCTGCACGGCAATATCGCAGTTGCGAATTGATGGTGTGATTACGCGCAGAATGTTTTCACCGACACCGTCGCGATCGCAGTCATCGTTCACAAATCGTGCAGCAAGCTTTGTCCAAGTCTGGTCGGCGATTGTCCAAGTCTTGAGACTTTTGCCTCTCCCATCCGCCTGCTAAGACCGAAACATCGGTCTTTTTTGGGGGATTCCATGCGTCTCAGCTTCGTCCTGCCGCTTATTCTCGGCGCCAGCGCCTTGGCCATCATGCCGAGCGTCGCGCAAGCCCCCACGATCCACGCGCCGCAGACCAAAACCATCACCGTGCATGAAGGCACCTCGATGGCGGTCTCGGTTTCGCCGGACGGCAAGATGCTGGCGATCGATCTGCAAGGCGCGATCTATGTGATGCCGGTCGGCGGCGGCCAGGCCAAGCGCCTGGGCGATATCTTCAACGACGCGCACCAGCCGCAATGGTCGCCGGACAGCAAGAGCATCATCTATTTCGCCTATCGCGATGGCGGCTACGATCTTTGGCAGATCAATGCCGACGGCACCAACCAGCACATGATCACCGAAGGCACGTTCGACGATCGCGAGCCGATCTTCAGCCATGACGGCAGCAAGATCGCCTTCTCGTCCGACCGCGGCGATCCTTTGGGCAGCAACAACAATATCTGGGTGATGGACGTCAAAAGCGGGGCGCTGACCCAGCTGACCACCAACCCGGCCGAAGATGTGATGCCCGCCTGGTCGGCCGACGATAAGGAAGTGATCTTCACCTCCAGCCGCGACACCTACAAAACGCTGTGGGCCGTCAATGTCGAGACCAAGGCGGAACGCAAGATCGCCGATTCCGACGGCAATATCGCGGCCGCCTCGATGGGGCCCGACGGCCAGCTGGTCTATCAATCCTCGGTCGGCAACGACAGCCAGCTCAACTACAACGGCAAGTCGATCAGCGGCAAGGAAGTGGTCTTCCCCTTCCGCCCCAGCTGGGTGTCGAAGAACGAGTTCTTCTATGTCGCAGACGGCAAGATCAAGCGCCGCATGCTTGGCGGCGGCGTCAAGGATGTTCCCTTCAGCGTAAATCTGGAAATCACCCCGCCGCGCGACACCTATGTCCGCGCCAAGCGCGATTTCGACAGCCAGACGCCTCGCAAGGCATTGGGCATCATGCGCCCCGTCCTGTCGCCGGACGCCAAGCAGATTGCCTTCTCCGCCCTGGGCGATCTTTGGCTGGTGCCCGTGACCGGCGGCAAGCCGCAGAACCTGACCAATGATCCGTCCTATGACCTGGATCCCACCTGGTCGCCGGATGGACGCTATCTGGCCTGGTCCACCGACCGCGCCGGGGGCCTGCTGCAGATCTGGATCCGCGACATGCAAACCGGCCAGATGCGCCAACTCACTCACATCACCACCCAGCCGACCTCGCTGCAATTCTCGCCGGACGGCAAGCGCATCGCCTTCGTCAATGTCGATGCCATGTGGCGCGGCGCCAGTGTGGCGGTGGCAGATGTCGCCACCGGCGATGTGAAGATCATCCACAAATCGATCTTCGCGCCCGGCACGCCCACTTGGTCGCCGGACGGCAAGCGCATCGCGCTGGCCATGGTGGCGCCTTACAACCGCAAATACCGCGAAGGCACCAACCAGGTGCTGACCATGTCGTCCACCGGCAATGAAGCGGACGATGCGACCGACGACAAATGGTTCGCGCCCCAGCCCAACATGTCGATCGACAGCCGTGGCTGGAACGGCCCGTCCTGGTCGCCGGACGGCACCCAGATGCTGGGCATCTATGAAGGACAGCTGGCGATCTGGCCGGTTTCGCCTTTGACCGGCGAGCCGCAAGGTCCGGTCCGCCACCTCACCAGCGAGATCGCCTATAACCCCAACTGGGCGGGCGACAATCGCCATGTGCTCTATCAGGCCAACGACAAACTCCGCGTGATGGATATCGAGACCGGCGAAACCAAAACCGTTCCGCTGGATCTCACCTACACGGCCTATGTGCCCAAGGGCAGCATGACCATCCATGTGGGCAAGCTGGTCGATGGCATCTCCAAGACCGCCCGCAACGACATGGACATTGAGATCGAGGGCAATCGGATCAAGAGTGTAAGGCCGCATGTTGTCGGCCGCACCGCCACCATCGAAGCGCCGGATCTGGTTGCCATGCCTGGCCTGATCGAAAATCACAGCCATCGGCAGAGCGATTTCGGCGAGCAGCAGGGCCGCAATTTCCTGGCCTATGGCATCACCTCGCTGCGCACGCCGGGCGGTTTGCCATATGAAGCCGTGGAAGACCGCGAAGCCGGCGATGCGGGCGTCCGCATCCAGCCGCGCATCTTCTCCACCGGCCATCTGATGGAATGGAAGCGGACCTATTACAAAATGGGCACCGCGATCTCGTCCAACGCTCATCTGATGCGGGAGCTGGAGCGCGCCCATGTTCTGGGCTTCGATCTCTTCAAGTCTTACGTCCGCATGCCGGACATCCAGCAGAAGATGATCGTGGATTACGCCCACAGCGTGGGCGAGCCGGTGACCACCCATGAAATTTATCCCGCCGCGTTTGATGGGATGGACAGCGTGGAGCACACCACGGCCACCAGCCGCCGCGGCTACTCGCCCAAGGCCACCTTCAATCATGCCTATGAGGACGTGATCCAGATCGTGGGCCAGAATCACATCAACATGACGCCGATGATCTTCAGCGGCATGCGCGATCTGATCACCGCGCATCCGGAGCTGAAGGACGATCCGCGCGTGGCGATGGATCCGCCCTGGCTGCAGAACCAGATCCGGAACTATGACAACATCATGGGCGGTTTGCTTCCCCGCAAGGATCCGGGCACGCCCAAGATGGTGATGGATCTGTTCAAGGCCGGCGCCACCATCACGGCAGGCACGGACGAGCCGGAAGGCATGTTCCTGCATTCCGAAATGGAGACCTATGCCCGCTACGGCATGCAGCCCTATGACATCCTGCGCACGGCCACCGTTAACACCGCGGCCATGCTGAATCTGGATGCGGGCAGCATTGAAGTGGGCAAGCTGGCGGACATCGTCCTGGTCAAGGGCAATCCCCTGGAGGACATCCACAACACCTTCAACGTCAAGCACGTGATTCTGAACGGCCGCCACTTCACGATCGAGGATCTGATCTCAGGCAAGGCCAAGGACGCGCCTCGCTAAAATACCAAAGGCGTAAAAAACTAAACCCACGGATAGAAAATCTATCCGTGGGTTTAATCATGTTCGCCAAACTTTAGTTGCTCTTCGGCTTTTCCCGATACATGCGCGGGGACTGGCCCATCGCCTTGGTGAAAAAGCGCGAGAAATAAGCGGGGTCGTTGAAGCCCAGATAATAAGCGGTCTGGGCAATGGTCATGGTCGAGTTGAGCAGCGCCCGCTGCGCTTCCAGAAGAATGCGTTGCTGGATCAGCTGATTCGGAAGCAGCCCGGTGACCATCAAGCTGGCTTCGCGCAGCCGCGTCTGGGTCACGCCCAGAGTGGCGGCATATTGGGCGAGGGTCATGTTGTCTCTGTAATGCTGCTCGATCAGCTCTCTGAGGCGCGTGACCAGCGTGGCGGCGGCCTTGGGATGCGCGGCCTGAATGGCCCGCGAATGCTCCAGTGCCCGGGCGCATTGCACCAGGATGCTGAGAAGATGGGAATCGGCGGCGGCCGTGTGAGCCACGTCGGATCCCGCCAGTTCGTGCGCCAGCCGCGCCAGGGGCCAGGTCAGTTGCTCAGAGACCAGGGGCACCACCACGGGAGCCGCGAAAAGCATGGCAAAATCGCGTTCCCGGGCCACCAGGCTCTGAAGGTAGGAGGCGGAAATGGTGAGCGCCATGCCGCTGGCGTTCAGTTCGAATTGGAAATTATGGGCTTCGCCGGCCGGGATGATGACCGCGCAGGGTGCCGCGAACCGGATGATCCCGCTTTGGGTCATGACCGTTCCCCGCCCATGTGCGATATGGAACATGTAATTCAGGTCGTCGTCGATGCTGGCCCAACAGCAAGCGGGACTGATGAGCCCCATGGGCATCAGGGGCAGGTGGCGCTCGACGATGACCGGTTGGGCACTCGAGTACATGGATGGGGACTCCCAGCCCTACTTTAACTCCACAAAAGTCCAACTTTATCCATATTTTGTCCATCGTCAAAAGCTCGTTTTCTGACCTAAACCTATAGCCAGAAAATAAAAACGCGCGTGTTGCATAATGCACGCGCAACTGTGGATCTGGACGGCAACAGTCAGCACAGGGGGGAGCATCGATGGCTTGTGTGCCACGCCAACGGCGAGAATTTCGCATTCGCGAAGCGCTGACCGTTCAGCGGCTTGCCCCGCCGTCCGCCGTCTTAAGCACTTTGGAACTGAAATCGTATCTGTTTGTGAACCGCTGACCAGAGCGGCCTGTGTTAACGCTTACTAACTATCGGGGAACACCATGAATTTCACGACGTCCTTCGCGCCGAAATTTTCATCCCGGCTGCTTCTGTCCAGTGCGGCCCTGCCGATGCTCCTGGTCTCCTCGGCGGCTTTTGCGCAAAGCGCCCCAGCCGCGCCGCCTGCCGGCGAGACGGTTGTCGTCACCGGTTCGCTGATCGCGCGCCCCGACTACAACACCGCCACCCCCACCGTGTCGGTTACCTCCGATACCTTGAAGCAGAGCGGTCAGATCGCCCTGGAAGCCGGCCTGAAGGACTTGCCGCAATTCTCCACTTCCACCGGTGGTTCGGGTCCGTTCATCGGCGGCAGCGGCCAGCGCAATGTCAGCATGCGCGGCCTTGGTCCCCAGCGTAACCTGGTGCTGCTGGACGGCCGCCGCCTTCTGCCGTCCAACTCCGACGGCACGGTCGACATCAACCAGCTGCCGGCCGGTATCGTCGGCAATGTGGAAATCATCACCGGCGGCGCGTCGGCGGTTTATGGTTCGGACGCCGTCTCGGGCGTTGTGAACTTCAAGACCAAGCGTCCCGCCGACGGCCTGCAGGTGAGCAGCAGCTACGGCACCACCGAAGCCTATGGCGGCAGCACCTTCGACGTGAATGCCATCGGCGGCATCAACACAGCCGACGGCAAGGGCAACATCACCGTCGCGGTGGAATATACCCGCGTCGCGCATGTGAA
>Ga0068855_100006195_pt1 | contig 14586 bp, 11 predicted proteins | sample KBSCornC52_FD_66592 | JGI IMG/M metagenome (GOLD analysis project Ga0068855, IMG submission 66592) | Corn rhizosphere microbial communities from Kellogg Biological Station, Michigan, USA - KBS Corn C5-2 | ecosystem: Host-associated > Plants > Roots > Rhizosphere > Soil ... | reverse complement strand
CGACGGTGCCATTGGTGAAATAAGGTGCGCCGCGGAACAAGGGCTGCTGGTGCATCGGCTTCCAGACCGGCCGCGCTTCGATCGAATGCCGCTCCAGCGCGCGCAGCATGAGATCGCGCCGCGATGCCGCATCGGGGCCATTCAGCGTGAAGCAAGTCAGCCAACGCGTGGACCGATAGCCGCCCGGTTCGGGCATCCAGTCCAGTTCCCTCTCTCCGGCGAGTGCCTGGCGATAACGCTCGAAAACTTTCCTGCGCTGTTGCACGCGCTGTTCGAGCACGCGCAATTGCCCGCGGCCAATGCCGGCTAGCACATTGCTCATTCGGTAATTGAATCCAGCCTCGGCATGTTCGTAATGCGCCGCGGGCTCGCGCGCTTGGGTCGCCAGCTTGCGAGCGCGCTCCATCAGCGCGGCGTCCTGCGCAACGAGCATGCCTCCGCCGGAGGTGGTGATGATCTTGTTGCCGTTGAAGGAGTACACGCCGACGTCGCCGAAACTGCCGCTGGAGCGGCCTTTGTACAAGGCCCCCAGCGATTCGGCAGCATCTTCCAGCACCGGCACGCCGTAGCGCTGGCACAGCGGCAGGATCGCGTCCATATCGGCGCTCTGCCCATAGAGATTCACCACGATCACGCAGCGCGGCAGGCGGCCTTCGCGCTGCGCCCAATCGAACGCGCGCTCCAGCGCCGCGGCCGACATGTTCCAGGTCTGCGGGTCCGAGTCGATGAAGACCGGCTTCGCGCCGCAATACAGGATCGGGTTGCAGCTGGCCACGAATGTGAGCGACGAACAAAATACGGTGTCCCCGGGCTGCACGCCCAGCAACAGCAGCCCGAGATGAATGGCCGCCGTGCCCGAGCTCACCGCGGCTGCATGAGCGACACCGACGTGCGCCGCCAACTCACGCTCGAATGCATCGACATGCGGGCCCAGCGGGGCGATCCAGTTGGTCTTGAACGCGTCGGCGACGAAAGCCGTTTCTTCTTCGCCCAAGTGCGGCGACGACAACCAGATGCGCTGGGACAGTTCCCGGCTGGTGATCAAATCCACAGGAGCGCCGCGCGCGTCGATCACGGGCACGTGCGAGATGCCGTGTTCGTTGATCAATTTCTGCACTTGCGCAAGCGTTGCCGATTCGCCCACCACCAGCGGCGCTCGGCCCGGCAATTGGGCCACGGTGATCACATCGGGGCTGTGCTGCAGCAGCGCACGCCGAAGATCCCCGTCTGTCACCGTTCGAGCGAGCCTGCCTTGATCGTCCAGTACCAGCAGAACGCCTTGCGCGGCATCATCCATGCGCGCGGCAGCCTCGACCCACGGAAGTGAAAGCGGCACCAGTAGCTTGCGAAATTCTTCGCGGGTCATGTCAGTAGGTGTTGATCTTGTCGAGCAGTTCGGCGCTGATCGGCAGGGTCGCGAGCAATTGCACGATTCGCTCGCCCGCGTGGCCGTCGCCATACCGGTTGGCTGGAGAGTAAGGACCATGGGCAAGCGCTTGGCGCAACGCGGCGGCGATGGCTGTCCGGTCGGCAGTGCAATCGAGGGTATTGAGATTTCGCTCGCGCGAGCGCTGCCGGTTGCCGATATTCACTACCGGCGTGCCGAACGACGCTGCCTCGATGATGCCCGAGGACGAGTTGCCGGCAAGGGCTTTCGCATGGCGCAAAGCCGCCACGTAGAGGGGCCGCGGCAGATGTGTGACGCGATGCAGCCGATCACTGGAAATGGCATCGATCGCCGTCAATATCTGCGCCGAGCCGGCGTCGGCATTCGGTTCGAGCCAGACCACATGAGTGCGCGATTCGCGAATCACATCGTCGAGCGCTTCGGCTAGCGCGGTGGTCTGCTTTTCCGCGTCGTTCATTTCCTGCACGACCGGGTGAAACACCACCATCAAGAACTGCGCGTCGGGGCTCAGGCCCAACTCAAAGAGCACTTCCACCCGAGGCTTGGCGCCTTGCGCTGCGAGATCGTCCAGGCTGGGCGCACCCGTGATCCACACACTTTCGGGCCGCTCACCGAGGCGGATCACTCGATCGCGAGACTCTTGCGTCGCCACAAAGTGCCAGTGCGACAGCTTGGTGATCGCGTGCCGGACGGGTTCATCCACGGTGCCCGAGCGCTCTCCCCCATGCAGGTGAACGATGGGGATGCCCAAGTGGAGCGCGGCGATCGCGCCGGCCAGCATTTCCCCGCGGTCGCCGATGAGCAACACGAGGTCTGGGCTCGCCTGCTTCAGCACCTCGGTCAAGCCGATCACAGCTTCGCCGATGGCTTGTGCCATCGCCGCCGGCGTGCGGTCTCGTACGTTGGTGGGAATGCGCCCGACGATGGGCAAGCCGAGCGCTTCGATATCGCGGACGGTCAGCCCATACGATGTGCTGAGATGCATGCCGGTGACGGCGATCTGCAACTCCAGATCAGGATGCTCGGCAATCCGCTGCAATGTGGAAGCCATCAGGCCGAAGTCTGCGCGAGTGCCCGTGACGTACAGGATTTTGCGCACGCCGGCTATTCCTTGTCTGCCAGCATTGGCCACTGGAGTGTCGTGTACGCCCCGACATGCTGCGCAAGCCGGCGGCCGATGACTTCATTCCAAAGTTCGGGCGCAATGCCAGTGCCAGGACGGCGAAGACCAAGGTCCGCGGCGGTCAGCCGATGCCCGCTCGGTAACTCCCGCACCGCGACGAGGCTGCGCCGTGCGACGTCACGCGTATTTCGCTCGATCGGATGGGGTTGCTTCACGCCTTCGCCGAGCATGACCTCGACGGTGCGTATGCCTTTCACCATCGCGGCGAATTCGGCGGGGTCGGCCGACGCGACATGGTCGGGCCCCGGCAAAGTCTTGTCGAGGGTCAGGTGCTTCTCAATCACCGTAGCGCCGAGAGCGACTGCGGCCAGCGCCGCCTCCAACCCCTCGCTGTGATCGGAATAGCCGACCGGCAGGCCCGTAGCGACAGCCATCGTGCCGATCGCGCGCAAGTTCAATGAGTCGGGCGGAGCCGGATAGGCCGAGGTGCAGTGCATCAATGTGAGATTTTCCGGCCCCGTGGCAAACCCCGCAGCCTTTCGGCGGGCGGTGATCCACGCCACGGCGGTTTGCACTTCCTCGAGCGTGGACATCCCGGAAGACATGAACAGCGGCAGGCCGGTTGCTGCCGCGCATTCCAGCAAGGGCTTGTTTGTGATCTCTCCTGACGGCAGCTTCAGGCGCTTCACCCCGAGCCGCACCAGCATCCCTACTGCATCTTCCGAAAATGGGGTGGAGAAGAACTCGATTCCTTCCTTGGCACAATGCCGGGCCAGCTGCTGATGCTCCGATTCATCGAGCTCCAGTTTTCGGATCATCTCGAACTGGCTGGTCTCGCCCGTATTGCTGCGCTGATAGTCGGCGGTGGCCGCCTGCGGCGTTACCACGTCTTCGGCGCGGAAAGTCTGGAACTTCACCGCGTCGGCGCCCGCATCACGCGCGGCTTCGGCCAACTGCAACGCCAGGTCCAGGCTGCCGTTATGGTTGACGCCCGCTTCGGCGATGACGAACACGCGATTCATCGCCATAAGCTTACCCGTTCGCCCGCCGGCGCCGGAACAGCCACTCCGCCCACTCGAAGTCGAGCGCGCCGTCGATGTCGACGGATCGCTCATTCGGCATCTTGCTGGCGCGCATGCTCACGCTCCAGAAGCCGTCGCGCGCCGCGCGAGCCAGCGCCGCTCGCCGCCACACATAAATCGAACCGTTCAGGCCCCAAACCGTGGGCACGTCCTGCCGCCTGATGAACGTCGCCGGCTTGCTCAGGTGCAGCTCGCCCCGATCATCCATTTCGACCAAGGAGTAATAAGGGTTGTGCGACGGCTCGCTCACGGTGACGATCAAATCAGCGTCACCGGCGAGCCGGATGGCGGCAGCCAAGTCCTCCTGGGTTCGCAATGGAGAAGTGGGCTGCAGGTCAACGACTGTGCCGATCTCCATGCCCTGCGTTTCAAGGTGTGCCACCAGGTGTTCGATGACCGGAATCTTCCCCGCGTCGTCGGACGCCAGGTCAGCCGGCCGGCGGTACGGCACGTCAGCCCCGCAACGACGCGCCACTTCTGCGATCTCGTCGTCATCAGTGGACACGAACACGCCCTCGATCATGGGACAGCCAAGTGCCTGCTCGATGGTATGCGCGATCAGCGGCTTGCCGGCGAAAGGCAACACGTTCTTGCGCGGGAGCCCCTTGCTGCCGCCACGCGCACAGATGGTCGCAATCGTCTTCACACTCGGCCCCCTATGGGCTTGGCCGCGTACACCAACAGGTGCCGGATTTCTTTCTGGCGATCTTCTTCCGTCAGGCTCATGCGTTCCACCCGTTCGACATCCCATGCTTCAAATAGGCGCGGCACGTCGGCTTCCCCCGTGAAGCGCGTGGCGCCCAAGCCCGCGAGCGGACCCTCGGCGCATGTCCACATATCCCGGCCTGCTTGCGTGCCCGAGCCCTCGCCCCAGCAGCCCCGTGCAAAAGTTCGGCTGAACAGCCGTCCGCCCGGCTTGGTCACGCGCGCCAACTCGCCGTATATCTTGCGGGCCTCGTCAAAGGTGCTGTAGCAAACAGCGACCACATCAAGCACGGCATCGAAGCAAGCATCCGGATACGGCAGCCGAGCCATATCGCCAACGTTCACCTGACCGCCGGCCGCCCGCCAATCGGGACATTCGCGGTCGAGCCTCTCGAGTGTCAGGCGCACCGCGGTTTCCGAGCGCTCGACACCATGCGCGCAGAAGCCCTCGCGTGCAATGAACCACAGATTGGCGCCCGCGCCCGACCCCACTTCGAGCAGGCGCACCTGCGCGCGGTCCGGTGCTTGTGCAAAATTGCGTTGGACGAAGCGAATCACGTCTTCACCGGGGTACTGGCCCCACGGACGTGATCGGTAAACGGTTTCCCAGACAGGATCCCAGCCCATTGCGTGACTACACTTTCCGGTAAAAGATCGGCCGCTCCGGATGCGCGGACCACTGCGCCGGAAAGCGCTCCTTCAAGCGATCATAGGCCTCGTGATCGAACACGGTCCACCCCGTGCGATAAGCAAGGCGCTGCGGCGAGTACGCCGATTTGAAAAATAAAAGCGGGTTGTCCGGGCGAGCGTCGGTTCCGCCGCCGAGATATAGCTTGCGCAGCCCGTGCTCGCGAGCGCGCAGCGCGGCCTGGGCAAGCACGAAACTGGAGGCGCCCAGCTTACGGCCCTGATCCGTCGTCGCCGCGAGGTGGTATTCACGCGTGCCAGCGCCGTCGAGGAACAGGGCGGCGGCGAGCCATCCAGCATCGGCCGCCGCGTCACTTGCGCGGCACACGGCCAGCTTTGCGAACCCGGTCGCGGCCAGCTGCTCGAAATATTGATCGTCGAAAAGGTAAAACGCATCGGCCTGCATCTCCCCCATGGCAGCTCGGTGGTAAGCGGCGAACTCGCGCGCCAACAGCCCGTCGCCGTATTCCTCGTACAGCAGGCCGGCATCGACCGCTCTTTTCAGTGTTTGCCGCAACCGCACGGCATAGCCTGCGACCAGGTCTCCTGCGTCCAGATCGACACAGACCACTTGCCGGTTATGAACGGCGTGGCCACCGTAAAGCACTTCATTGCCCAGCACCGGATGGAATCGAACGTACTCCACCGCGACGTGCTGATCCAGCATCCAATGAACATACGCCTGCCATGCAGCGGAAAGGAACGCCGGGTCGTTCGTGCTGGAGAGCGGCCCTCCGTACCCGTAGGGCGAACTGCCGTCCCTGATGTCGGTGCCCGGTACATCGGTGAGGTGCAAGGCGTGCATCCAGCATTCACCTTGCATTTCGAAGCCGAGGTAAACCGGGTGCAACACAGGGTTTCGGATCGCGTCCGCAGCCACGTAGCGCGGATGGAGCGTGGCCGGACACAGCGGCAGCGCAAGCCTCTCGTGCAGCGCCACTGCGTCCGCGAGTGTCAGCGAGCGCATGTCACCTGCCATGGCGACGCTCTTGAACCGATTGCAGGACTTGCACTACCTTCTCGGTGGCATTGGATGTGCCACCGGCGGAAGTGGCGGTCGTGCGGTGAATGGCCGAGGTAGCGCTGGCATAGGCTTGCGCGATCTCCTCCACCTCCAACTCGCGGTCAGCGATCCCCATCGCGAGATACGGGCTCAGGTGATCGAGAATCGAGCCTCGAATCTGCGTCACCGCTTTACCGGCAAAGCTCGCTTCGACGCCGACCGTCGAGACGGAAACGATGACTTCGTCGCTCGCGTGGATGCATGCGTGCAAAGGCATCTCAGCCGGCGAGACGCGAATTCGCGCATCCGCCTCGGCGCCCAACTCAGTGGCCGGCGGTTCACTCGGATGGCGCCGGACCCAGAGGGCCAGCTTCGGGTTGACGCGAACCGCCTGTATCAAGGCACCTTCAATACGGCGTGGAAATGCGGGATCACCGCGTCCGTCCACGCCCGGAATGCCCACGGGTTCCGGCGAGGACGCGTAGAGCAGAACACGCAACCCTTCCCAACCAGCCTGCTTGCGATAGGCAAGACCTTGAGTGACCATTGCCGCGTCGCTCACGGTATCAAATGCAGGATTGCCGGTGACTTCGACTTCGGCGCTGGGCCGCCCCGCCCGCACCAAGCTATCACGCACTGCCTCATTGAGCACGCAAAGCGCGTCTGCATAGTCCGGATTCGCGAGCAGATCGCGCTCCCAGATGCCAAACAGGTCGACCAGGCACACGCTCGGCACACCCATCTTGCGCGACGTCTGGATCGCAGCTTTCTCGGCGCGGGGTGAATTGGTGGTGATCACCAGTGACGGTTCGCAACGGCGGATCACGCGTTCGAGAACACCGAGGGGAAGAAACGCCTGCCTTGCGTACTGGCGGTACTGATCGGCTGCCCCCTGCGTGCCCAACTGCTCTTCGAGATCGACGTATGAGAGGCCCAGATAAGCGACCGACTCCGCGCGGTCGGCCGCTTGCACCTGCAATCGGTCTGCCAATTCCTCGCCGACGCTGCGGGCTCGCTCATCGGATGGGGTCATGAAATCCCGAAAGCCCAGAACCGGAACGCCTGACGCCTTCACTGCCGCGGCCGCGGTCGTCAGCGCAAGGTAGACAGGCCGCGCGATTCCGAGCTCACGCACGCGCCTCGCCACCGGCAGCAGCGCTTTCACGTGCCCCCCGCCATAGGAGACGAACAGCCAGGTTGGAAGTGCGGCCTGGACAGCGTTCATGCTTGCAAAGCCCGGCCGGTATCCCAGAGCGCGAGCGCGGCGAGTGCACGCAGTTCGCGTGTGAAGTTGGCGGCACCGGTGCGGTGCTGTTGCAGCATGGACTCGATCGCCTGGGGCCGGAAACAGCGCGAGATCATTTCACTGGATTCCAACGTTGTGCGCAACCAGTCGTAGCTGCTGGATTTGAACCATTCGCCGACGGGCACCGTGAACATCTGCTTTTTGCGGTAAGCGAGGTCTGCGCCAATCAGGGGCGTCACGGCCTTCTTGTACCAGTGCTTCTTGTCGCCGGCATGGAGCTTGGTGCTGCCGCGCGAACGAAATGCGAATTCCATCATTCGCCAGTCGAGGAACGGCGTGCGTGCCTCGATGGATACGGCCATTCCCATGCGATCGGGCTTCACGAGGTTGTTGCCGGACAGAAGCAACTGCATGTCCAGATACAGAGCCTGGTTCAGCCGATCAAAATGCGCGGCCTCGTCAAACCAGCATTTCCCGGCCGCATCGAAACTGTCGATGCCACCCAGTTGCGCGGCAATCGAGGGCCGATACAGCGCTTGCTTCGCCGAAGGACTGAACAGCGAGATCGAATCGAAGTAGCTGCGCTGAAATAAGGGCGCTGGCATGGTCTGCGCGTCGCCGCGCGCGAAGAATTCGCCGTATTTGTCGTAGCCCGCGAACAACTCGTCGCCGCCGTCGCCGGTGAGCACCACCTTGACATGCCTGGCAGCGAGTTCGCTCACCCGCAGTGTCGGCATGAAGGACGCGTCGCCATGGGGTTGATCCAGGTGATACAGGACCCGCGGCCACCGGTCCAGCATGTTGAGCTCCGCAGTCTCGCTCGTGTGGTCACAGCCGAATCGCCGCGCCGCTTCCGCCGCATGCACCGATTCGTCATAACGCGGGTCCGCGAAACCGATGCAGAACGTCTTCACGGGCCGCTCGACATGGCGTGCCATCAGGCCGACGATGGTGCTGGAATCCACCCCGCCGGAAAGGAACGCGCCCCAGGGCACGTCGGCGCGCAAGCGGATGCGGGTCGCGTCATCCAGGATCGCCATGAACTCTTGGGCCCACGCATCAAATTCGAAATCCCTCTCGCGCTGCGCCGCGAGGCTCCACCAGCGCTGCGTCTCGACGCCTTGCCGCGTGAACTTCATCCATGTCCCCGGCATCACGTGGCGGATGCCGCGCCAGATCGTCCACGGCGCGGGAATGTAATTGAAGCTGAGGTAATGGTGAATGGCCTCGAGGTCGATGCCCGCATCCGTTGCTGTCCCCGGCAGCAGCGGCAGCATCGCCTTCATCTCCGAAGCAAAAATCGCGCGGTGCCCGTCGTCGGCCACGTACAGCGGCTTCACGCCGATGCGATCGCGCGCGAGATACATCGCGTCTTGGCGCGCATCGTCAATCGCGATCGCGAACATGCCGTTGAGCTTGGACAGGCAGGCGATGCCCTCGCGTTCGTACAGGCGCAGGATCACTTCGGTATCGGATGCGCTGCGCAGCGTGACGCCTTGCCTGCGCAGATCGGCCGCGAGCTCGATGTAATTGAAGATCTCGCCGTTTTGCACCACCGCCACCTGCCCGTCGTCTGAAACAAAGGGCTGGTGGCCGCCCCGGATGTCGATGATGGAAAGGCGGCGGTTTCCAAGCGCGATGCCGCGCTGCGGCTGATGCCACAAGCCTTCGTCGTCGGGGCCGCGATGCACCAGCTTGCTTGCCATCACGGCCAGCGCATCGGCAGGCAGAGAGCGCCGGCCGCGGTCCCAATAGCCGAAGATGCCGCACATCAGTTGCTGCCCTTGCCGCTCGCACGCGCCAGCGTCCAGCCGATGATTTTCAGATCCAGCAGGAGGTTGTGCTCGCGCGCGTAGCGCAGGTCGAGTGCGAGACGCTGCGCCGGCGTGGCTTCGGATCGCAGCAGCGCCTGGGCCAAGCCCGTGATGCCGGGCCGCACACTGCAGCGCTGCGCCCAATCGGCGTCGCCATACAACTGGCGCTGCTGCGGCACGTCCGGACGCGGGCCCACCAGGCTCATGTCGCCCTTGAGCACATTCAGCAGCTGCGGCAGTTCGTCGACGCTGGTGCGCCGCAACCAGCGCCCCACCCGTGTGATGCGAGGATCGGCCTGGCCTGTGTAGTACGGACCCTTGGCCGCTGCATCGGCCACCATGGTGCGAAACTTGTACATTCGGAATTCATGCCCTTGCAAGCCCAGTCGCGTCTGGCGAAAAAAGATCGGACGCCCGTTCTCCATCGCAATGGCGGCTGCGGCGGCGAGCAGCAACGGCGATAACAAAAGGAGCGCGAGCAGGGACAGCAACACGTCGACTGCCCGCTTCATGCAGCCCGGCCCATCTCGGCGGCGATCCGCTGGATGACCGCCGCGATGCGCCGCGCATCCTCGTCGATTTGACCTGGCGTACGCTGCGACAACTGGGCCTCGGCCCGGCGCAGTTTCGCGACTTCCGCCTCGAAGGATTCGCCATCTTCGCCGCGGTGGAAGGTGCGTGAAAGAATCACCGAGCGGGAGCCCAACCTCAAGTGTTCGGCAAGCACATCGCAACCGGGCAGCAAACCTTCATCCAGCCGGGCGATGCCGCCGAATCCGAACCTCAGTTTGTGCCGCTTCGCGGCGATGGCGACGCGGTCCACGAAACCCTTCGCCAACGGCTCGAACATGAAGCGATGCCCCATCGACAGGTGCAGATCGTTCAGGCCTACGTACACCTCGTCCAGGCCGGGCAGCGCAATCCAATCGTCGATGCACTCGAGGGCCGCGGCAGTTTCCAGCAAGAGCGAAACGGGAACGCGACCGGCAACGACCGCGGTGAATTCGCGGACTTCGCTCGAGCGCGTGAACATCGGCAGCATCAGCCGGTCCGCTCCCTCTTGCAATGCGGATTCGACTTCGGCCGGCGTGCCTTCGTGCAAAGGATTGATGCGCACCATCAGCGGCGATCGGCGCAGCACGCGCTTGACCTTGCCTATGTCTTCGATTTGATGCCCGCTGATGAAAGTGTTGCGGCCGGCCTGCCGTTCCGCCTTGCCCAGGCGCTCCAGATCGACGAAGAGCCGCAAACCGTCCAGCGCATCGCATCGGCGCGCGAACGCCGGGTCGTTCGTGATCTGTATCAGTTCAAGCATGAAGCGCGGTAATTATCGCGCGAGGGCCGCGCGAAGGTCGGCGCTGCCCCACCAGGTTGCGGCCATCACGAACAGCCCAGCCAGCACCGCGGCCGCCAATCCCGGCCACAAGCCCCATGACGCGACGGGCACCTGCGCCGCGAGAACGGCGAGGACCACCAGGCAGACCAGCGAGATCAGCATGGAACGCCAAGGCAGCCAAGCCCGCAGCTGAGCGCCCAGTGCGCTCGCCGCCATGGCGGCCACCGCCAATTGCAGCGTGTTGAGTGCCATCATCAATCCCGCCCCGTCGACATGTCCCGAGGCGGCGTAAGCCAGCAAGGACACAAGGGCGATCCCATAGGCGATCACGGCCAGCTTCATTTCGCCTCTCGCAGCCAACACGGCCAACGCCACAGCGATCACGGCCTGGGGCAACAAACCCCATGCGCCGATCGCCCCCCACTGAGCCACGCGCGTCAGCGCCATTGGATCCATGCGGCCCCATCCGAACAACAGTGCCGCGATGGCGGGCGCACCCAACAGCAACGCGGCTGCGGCGGCGCAGGCCAGCGCCCACGCCAGGGCGAATGAATTTCGTACGGCTGCCGCAGTGGAGGGTTCGTCACGGGCTGCGACTGCCTTGGCGATCGCGGGCAGCGCGAGCGTGGCCACCAGCTGGATCGCCAGCAACAAGGGAAGCTCCACCAGCTTCCAGGCGTAGTTGAACGTCGCGAGCGCGCCTTCGCCGGATTGGGACGCGATGGAGCGCGCGGCGAACGGCAGCGCCAGCGGCAAGCCCGCCGACAGCGACGCCCACCACCACATGTGCGCCCGCGGCAACGGCAGAGGCTGCGTCGCTGCAAGTTCTTCCTCGGCACGTGGGAAGGGAGTTCGCCATCGCAGCCAGGCGAGCCGCAGCACCATGGCGAGGACCAGGCCAGCGCCAAGCCATGGCACCGCACGCGAGGCCGGAACGCGCGCAGCAGTCCATGCGATGGCGACTATCAACGTGCCATTCACCACCAGGTTGGCGGCGTACATGCCCGTGAAATCCCGCTCATGCTGCAAGCGCGTGGCCCACAACGCGGCCAGCAAAGCGCCTGGGAACGCGATTGCGCTGCATATGAGGGCATCCGCTGCGGCGGGTCGCATCACCTGCGGCAAACCTCCCGCCAGCCATTGGACCGCGGCTTGCGGCCACACCGCCAGCAGCAATGCGAGCACGCCCCCGCCTGTGAGCAGGATCCAGCCCAGTTTGCGCTGGGATGCCGCCACTTGCGCCGGACTCTGCCCCGCCCAGGCGGGAATCAGCACGTAAGCCAGGGCGCCACTGGCAATCACGCCGGTAAGCCAGTCGGGCAATGTGAGCATCAACACCACTACATCACCCATCCCGGAGGCGCCGAAGGCCGCGGCCTGAGTCGATTCGCGCAACAGCCCAAGCAAGCGGCTGGCCAGCAGCAGCACCAGGGACAAAGCGCCGGCTTTGAGGAACATGGCGCCGATTATCAAGGCCGCCCGCAAAGCTCACGCTCGTAAAAACCTAAAATCAACGGTTTGGTCCCGAATGCCTCACGGCCCCGCCGCATGTCCGACAAGAACCCGCCCGCCTCTCTGCCGCCTCCCGCCGACGAAAACCAGCTCATCGCCGAGCGGCGCGAAAAACTCAAGGCCTTGCGCGAAGCGCAGCGGCAGGGCAAGGGCACGGCGTTTCCGAACGACTTCAAACCCGCGCATCACGCGTCCGATCTGCTGGCCCACCACGGCGACAAGACGCCCGAACTGCTGGTGAAGGAGGACATGTCCGCCAGCATCGCGGGCCGCATGATGCTCAAGCGCGTGATGGGCAAGGCCAGCTTCGCGACCCTGCAGGACTCCACCGGCCGGTTCCAAATCTACGTCACGCGCGACGACGTCGGCGAGGAAACCTACGCCGCGTTCAAGCATTGGGACCTGGGCGACATCGTGGCCGCCGAGGGCAAGCTGTTCAAGACCCGCACCGGCGAGCTGTCGCTGCATGCAAGCAAGATCCGATTGCTCACCAAAAGCCTGCGGCCGATGCCCGACAAGTTCCACGGCATGGCCGACCAGGAAATGAAGTACCGCCAGCGGTATGTCGATCTGATGATGGACCCGGTGGCGCGCGACCGCTTCGTGGCCCGCAGCAGGGCCGTGAGCAGCATCCGCGAATTCATGGTGGCACACGGCTTCCTGGAGGTCGAGACGCCGATGCTGCATCCGATCCCCGGCGGCGCGAACGCCAAGCCGTTCGTCACGCACCACAACGCGCTGGACCAGCAGATGTACCTGAGGATCGCGCCGGAGCTGTACCTCAAGCGCCTGATCGTCGGCGGATTCGAGCGGGTGTTCGAGATCAACCGCAGTTACCGCAATGAAGGCATCTCGGTGCGCCACAACCCCGAGTTCACCATGATGGAGTTCTACGCGGCTTACTGGAATTACCGCGACCTGATGGACTTCACCGAGGCGCTGATCCGCGATGCGGCCGAGAAAGCCACCGGCACGCTGCAACTGACATACAGCGGCCGCACGGTGGACCTGTCGCAGCCGTTCGAACGCCTCACGATTCGCGACGCGATCCTCAAGCACACCGAAGCGGGCGCGCACGTCGACGATGCGCAGTGGCTGGTCAACGCCTTGCGCAAGCTCGGCCTGAACGAAGAAAAGGACAAGCTGACGCGGCGCTCACTGGCCAGCCTGCAAGTGATGTACTTCGAGGAGACCGTGGAAGAAAAGCTGTGGCAGCCGACCTTCATCATGGAACACCCGACCGAGATCTCGCCGCTGGCTCGGGCGAATGACGCGCGGCCGGAAGTCACGGAGCGCTTCGAGCTGTACATCACCGGCAGGGAATTCGGCAACGGGTTCTCCGAGCTGAACGACGCCGAGGAGCAGGCGGCGCGTTTCGCCGCGCAGGTGGACGCGAAAGACGCGGGTGATGACGAAGCGATGTTCTTCGACCACGACTTCGTACGGGCGCTGGAATACGGGATGCCGCCCACCGGTGGCTGCGGCATCGGCATCGACCGATTGATGATGCTGCTGACCGACAGCCCCAGCATCCGCGACGTGATCTTGTTCCCCGCATTACGCCGCGAAGGTTGAACAAAATCAGGTGTTGCGGCCTCCAGGCCGGTTAAAAGTTCAAGGAACGCCGGTTAATGTTCAAGGGACCAAATCCAGCGCCCGCATGTAATCGGGGTGCGCCATTAGCGTGTCCCATGGCAGCGCCGGCGCGACGGGCAACAGTGCAAGCCGCCGCTGTTCACTCGCATCGCTGGCTTGCCAAGTCCCTTGGCGCTGCGCTTGGGCCAGCCCGTCGAGCAATTCGTCCACAGCGCTGCCACCGTCGGTCTCCACCGACTGATTGCACAACAACACCATGTCGCATCCGGCGGTCAGCGCGGTCACTGCCGCTTGCGTGTAACTCACTTGCTTGCCGTCGATCGTTCGCGCGCCGGCCATGCTCAAATCGTCGCTGAAGATCGCGCCATCGAAGCGCAGTTGCCGCCGCAACACGTCGTTCAGCCAACGGCTGGAAAACCCGGCGGGCCGCGTATCCACCTTGGGATAAATCACATGAGCGGGCATGACGCTGGACAGCGTGGTGCCAAGCCATTCATAGGGCGCGGCATCGTCCGACAAGATGGCTTTGAGGCTGCGATCATCCACCGGAATCTCGGTGTGCGAATCGGCTTTGACAAAACCGTGGCCGGGAAAATGCTTGCCGCAGTTGGCCATGCCCGCTTTGAGCAGCCCGTGCATGAGGCTCTTCGCGAGCAAGGCCGTGACCCGCGGATCGCGGTGGAACGCACGATCGCCGATCACGCCACTTTCGCCCCAATCGAGGTCGAGCACGGGGGTGAAACTGAGATCCACACCGCACGCGCGCAGTTCAGCCCCGAGCACGAAGCCCACCGCGGTCGCCGCGTTGGTGGCAGCCATGGCGCCGGTACCCGGGCGGTGCCGCTCATCGCGCATCCACATCTCGCCCAAGGCCCGCATTGGCGGCAGGTGCGTGAATCCGTCGGTGCGAAAGCGCTGCACCCGGCCACCTTCGTGATCCACAGCGATGAGCAGGTCCTCGCCCACGGCCTTGATCTCGGCGCATAAGGCGACGAGCTGGGCGCGAGTTTGCCAATTGCGCGCGAACAGGATCACTCCTCCCGTCAGCGGGTGCGCCAGCCGCCGGCGATCCGC